>Ga0209118_1001380_pt1 | contig 11368 bp, 8 predicted proteins | sample BlaSpr_A8_Ref_M1_FD_187988 | JGI IMG/M metagenome (GOLD analysis project Ga0209118, IMG submission 187988) | Forest soil microbial communities from Thunder Bay, Ontario, Canada - Black Spruce, Ontario site 2_A8_Ref_M1 (SPAdes) (version 2) | ecosystem: Environmental > Terrestrial > Soil > Boreal...
GGAGATCTTGTATTTCGTCATGATCTCCAGCGCCTGCCGCAGCGTGATGTCCGGAGAGATCGTCACCGGGTCGACGATCATGCCGCTTTCCGAGCGCTTTACGCGGTCGACTTCTTCGCCCTGGCGGTCGATGGGCATGTTGCGGTGTACCAGCCCGATTCCGCCCTGCCTCGCGATGGCGATGGCCAGGCGCGATTCCGTGACTGTGTCCATGGCCGCGGAGGCCAGCGGGATGTTCACCCTCAGCTTGCGCGCGAAATTCGTGGTGGTGTCGACTTCGGTCGGCAGCACAGACGATCGGCCCGGCAAAAGCAGCACGTCGTCAAAGGTAAGACCCTCGGTAATCGAACTGTCCATCATTCCAGCCTCACGTAAAAAGATTGGGCTTACGCCAACCGGCGCCATAAAGCAGCACAGCCCAGCGGGCGCCCGCTGGGCTGGTAGATAAATTCATCAAATTGAGAAAATGCATCACCGTGAAGCTTCAATTCTAAGGGGCATTGCAATTCCGGTCAAGTTGAGCGGGAGAACCTTCAAACAACAGCGCAGACGCCTTTGGATAGCCTCGTTGCATAGCGGTATATCGCGGCTTTGCCAGAAAGAAAAACCGGGGCTGACTCGTCTAAGTCAGCCCCGGCGTCAGTTGTTAGTTTCGACCAGTTCGCGCGTTTAGAACGTAAAGCGGGCGCCGAACTCTCCGACAAATGCACGAGGAATGAACGTGCTGTTCGGGTTGATGAAGCCTGCACGGGTGAGGAAACCTCCCGCGCCTGCCGCATTGTGAATATTGCTTCCAGTGTTGGCCTTGTTCGTCAAGTTGAACGCCTGGAAGATTAGCTGAAGATTCTTGCCCTCTCCCATGCGGATATTCTTGGCAACACGGAGGTCCGTCTGGAAGAAGTCATTGCCACGCATGGTGTCATATCAACGGCGGGGAATAACCGCTCCCGCGGTACGTCGGTGGCGGATCTCAGGTCCACTTCACTCGTCGCGCCTGGCTTCAGTTCAGCGTTGATCGTGGCGACTTGGCCGATCAAAGTTTCGATCGTCTCAGCCACTGTTCCGAAGCCGGACTTCGTGACGGTCACGGTGTAGGTGCCCACCGGCAGCAATTCAAACCGGTAATATCCAGTCTCCGACGTGGTTGTCGTTCGGGCCAGATCGGTGGCCTTATTCTTCGCCACCACCTGAGCAGCGGAAACAACGGCGCCCGACTTGTCCGTGACGGTACCCTGAATTGTGGCGCTGGCGGTTGCCTGCGCGAAGACATTCCCACTCCCCACGCTAAGGGCTAAGAATCCAATCAGCAAAATATACGTAAGTATTTTCATTTCTAAGCTTTTCTCCTGAGGCAGCGAGACTGCCAGATTTCCCCATTCCTCTTCAAACTTCCGTAACGCCCGGTATCATCCGCCTTATGCAAAGATTGCGGGCTACAAATGATTGATTAAGCGAGGTCCTCGGGCTAGCCAAAACCTGGCCCGAACTCAGGCTCAAGACAACCACTCACGTGGCTGTTTTTCCCCTTTTGGAACCGACCAGGTCAACTAAACGCTCATCGAACCCAATTCCCTGAAATTGAGTCCGATTAAAGTACTATGCTCTACGACGGGAATTCATAGACCAATGTCATCAAGTTGTAAATCTATGATAAAAATGATGTTATTTATAAAAATCAAGGATAATTTCAGAGAATACGGAAAGTAGTATGTACACAACTACTGAAATTCATATTGATGACTCGCCGGCCGTGAAAACTACTCCTCCCCCGAGGACCTATCGAATGGTTGAACGGGGCTATAAGTGGCTGAATCTGGCAGGGTGCTCAGTCGCAAGCCTGAGGATTATGATGTCCAGCAGCAGCCAGAAATCTTTGCTCACTTTGGGCGAGTAGCTTGAGCTTGTCTGCACTGCCTTCGTGAAATACAGTTCTGCTATGGAGACGCCCCGCCCCCCATTTGAAGTCCATCCCTTCCTCAAGAACGGCCACGCAATGACCATCGCCGCGGCTTTTGTGCCCAGGCGCTTTGATATCCCGCCCGCCGAACCTAGGCTGTTTCAAGTCGATCCGGAATCCCGGCTGCTAGCGCATTGCCACTGGCAGCCCGGCAAGCGCAAGGACGCGCCGGTCATCGTCATCGTTCATGGCCTGGAGGGCTCCAGCGATGGGAACTACGTTCGCGGCATTGCGGAGAAGGCCGCGCACCGCGGCTTCCACGTCGTGCGCATGAACCAGCGGAATTGCGGCGGCACCGAAGAATTGACGCCCACCTTGTACAACTCCGGCATGAGCGCGGATTACCGCACCGTCTTCGAAGAGCTATCAATTGCTGACGGTTTCGAACAGATCTTCTTCGCCGGCTACTCGATGGGTGGAAATCTCGTGACCAAGATGGCCGGAGAGATTGGCGCGGCCGTGCCGAAGGCGTTGCGTGGTGTCTGCGCGGTGTGCCCCGCCCTCGACCTTGCGGCTTGCGCCGACGCGCTCGAGCGCGTGGACAACTATCTTTACCAGCGGCGCTTTGTGAAGGGCCTGATGTCCCGTTACGCCAGAAAACAAAGACTTTTCCCGGAGCGTTACAAGCTCGATGGTTTGCCACCGGTTCGAACCGTTCGTCAGTTTGATGACGTCATCACCGCGCCGCAGTTCGGCTATCGCGACGCGCAGGACTATTACGACCACGTTGGCGCGAAACGCGTCGCGGCGCAGATCCGCGTGCCCATGCTCATGATCACCGCGCAGGATGATCCCTTCGTCCCCTATGCTTCATTCTTAGCTGCCAAAATAAGCGAGAATCCCTCGATCCAGTTTGTCGCACCCCAACACGGCGGCCATTGCGGCTTCATTTCAAAACACTCCGGAAGCGAGCGCTTCTGGGCCGAGCAACGTATCGTCGAATTCTGCACCGCGCGCACCTTCACCCCCTAACGTCTCCGGCGAACAACTTTCGAGCCTGTCCTCCCTTTCCTTACCGGTACGAATACAATCCTGACCAAGAACCTCTCTCTCTTCCTAACTGAAAACTGAAAACTGCCTCACCCCAGCGGCTTCTCCAGCGAAACGGGAAATCCCGGCGTGAGAAGTTGCGCCGGCCCGCCCGCGGCAATGACCATGTCGTCTTCACAGCGCATCCCAAACTCACCTGGAATATAGATCCCCGGCTCATTCGAAAAGGTCATGCCCGGCTCCAGCACCGTCTTGCTCCCTCGCACGAGATACGGATGCTCGTGTCCATCCAGCCCGATCCCGTGACCCAGCCGGTGCGTGAAATATTTGTAATCCGGCCCGTACCCGCCGTCCGTCACGACTCTGCGAGCCGCATCATCGACCGTCCCCGAGAGCCTTCCGGCCCGTGCCGCTTCAAGAGCGGCATCCTGTGACTTTCGGACAATATCGTAAACTCGCGCCACTTTCTCCGGCGGTTTACCGAAAATTCCAGTCCGCGTGACGTCAGACGCGTACCCATCCACCCCGCAGCCGCCGTCGATCAGCACTACATCGCCTTCTTTCAGCTTTTGCGGCTTGATGGTGCCATGCGGCAACGCCGCCGATGCGCCCAGCAGAACCAGCGCCCCGCCGTGCAAACCCATTTTTGAAAAACCACCTTCCACCAGCTTGCCGATGTCCTCCTGTGACATGCCTTCCTTCAGCGAAGCGAACACCGCGCGAAAAACGTCGAAGGTTGCGGCGCATGCCAACCGCATCAGCTCGAGTTCGTGCGCTGACTTGCGTCCGCGGCACGCAATGGTTAGGGGATCCGCGGAGACGCATTCGAATCCCGTCGTCATCGCCGCGCGCAAATGATCGTAAAACGTGAACGCCGCGGTTTCTTCTACGCCCACGCGTCCCGATCGAATCCCGCGATCGCCCAGAGCCGCCGCCGCGACTTTCGTTGGGCTCTCATCCTCCTGCCAGACGCGGACTTCCGCCGGGAATTGCAATTTCTCGCGCAGGCGTCCCTCTTCAAATCCCGGCACCACAATTATGGGATTGCCCGTGCGCGGAAGCATGAGCGCGAGGAGCCGCTCACTGATTCCCCAACGGATGCCAGTGAAGTAGTAAAGGGAAGTCCCGGGAGCAAAGAATAGAGCATCGTATTTTGGCGCCAGCTCAGACATCAATTTTTGTGCGTGCTGCAGACGCCCATAATACTCATCGGCGGCGATCGGATGGACCCGCGCTCCAAGTGGTTTGAGCCCCGAAAATGCCGGAGGAAGAGTGTCGCCCGCATCCTCGGGTATCACCCCAGGTACGGCCTCGTGTATAGCATTGACTGGCCGCGCCAGTGCCGCGGCGGAAGCCATGGCGGTGCCTCTCAGGAATTGTCGGCGAGATACATTCGAACGGGAATCCAATGTTGGTTTGCGCATGTCAGGAAAGAGGTTTATCTGGGTGCAGCGCAGCTTGTCAAGCCACTTCGAGTTCATACTACCAAAAAAATAAAGGGCCAAGTACGAGTGGCTTTCCCCACAAAAAAAACGGGAGGCGCTCGGATAGCGCCTCCCGGAATTGACGGCCTGAACTGAAGTCTAGAACACCAACTTCAATCCCAGAGTCATGGAACGGAACCCCCCGCTGAAAACGGCAGGAGCATTCAGGAAGTTCGCCTGGTCAGCCGGTAGCACATATCCTGGAGTCGTCGTCGCGACCGTGACGCCCGAATTGCTGAAGGCGTTCCCGTTGCTGAGGGCAAAGCTCGGGTGGTTGAGAACGTTGAACACGTCGGCTCTGACCAACAAGTACTTCTGCTCTCCGAAGCTGGTCTTCTTCCCGACGCCCAGGTTCCACACGCCGAAGCCAGGTGTTATCCAACTATTGCGGCCCAGATTGGACCTCACGCCAAGCCCAGCGACCACATACCTCGCCGCAGGGTTTTTGGCAACGTAGCCAATGATTGGATCGCCTGCAGTGCACCCCGCAGGAGTTCCATTGGTTCCGCCAACATAGGTAGTCCCATTTGGCGCTCCGCACACATTGGAGATACTGGATCCAATCGTGCCGCTCGTTACGAGCGGATTTAGCATTGCGCGGTCGCCGGCAGAATCGCCGTTGCCATTCGAATCGCGTCCGGACTGAATAGTGACCGGCTGTCCAGTTTGTGCCAGGTACACCGAGCTCAGTTGATAGCCGTTCACCAGCGCCTTCAGGAAGTGGCTCTCCGTCTTGGCCTTCGGCAGATCGTAGATTCCGGCGAGGGCAAAGTGATGCCTCACATCTAGGTCGGAGCTGGACCAATCCTGATTGAGGCGATTGGTATCCTGCGACCGGCGCGGGTTCAGCAGGCTGGTAAAGAATTCATTGGTCGAATTATCCATGGTGTGGGAATACGTATAGTTCGCGTTGAAAGTAAGCCCATACCGCGCCCGCTGCTTGAAGTTGACTGATCCAGCGTGGTAAGTGCTGCTGCCGAAGGGCGGATCAGACGTTATATTGCCCGAGAATCCGTACTGGAAGTAGGTGTTATTCAGGGGCTTAGTTAGGTTGGTCAGGTCTGGAGTGATAAAACTCTTCCAAGTTGCGTTCGTGGGCGTTGTGCCTGGGGTCCAATTCCCAGGTATATCCTGGGTCCTGAAGTACTCCGGCAATGGGGTAAGGCCTGCGTCGAATCCGCTGATGAAGTTGCGGCGGTATTGAACTGGCAATTCCAAACCGCGAGTGCCCAGGTAGCGGACTTCGATTGTCGCATTCTTGTAAAGCTCCTGTTGCACGCCCAGGGTCCAGGTCAGAATCTTGGGCATAACTGTGTCATCGATATAGCTCGTGGTCAGCGCTCGCGCCGCGGCTTGTGTCGTTGGAGGCAGAAGGACTGAAGGCAATCCGCCATTCGCCAGGAAACCGTTGCCGCCGTTTGTGCACCACGCTGGTTTCGGCGTCACGGCGACACAGGCGGAGTTTAAATTCATTTCGCTCTGCTGTTGCGGAGGCAGGGTGATAGATGCGAAGTTTTGGAATTTCACATCGTAGGCGATCCCGAAGCCGGCACGAATTGCTGTTTTCCCCTTTCCGTTCGGGTCGTAAGCGAGCCCTATACGCGGACCGATATTATTCTTGTCCGTTTTCGGTACCCCGAAAGTGATTACGCCCGGAACATTGGAAATGGCATTCAAAGTTTGTGCCTTGGCACCGACGGGGTTGGTCCAGAACTCGTAACGCACACCCAGGTTTAGGGTCAAACGCGGGAACAATTTGAAGTCATCCTGGATGAATCCTCCGAAGAGACTTTGCGTGCCCAGAAAACTGCCGCTCCCGGCGCCCCGCAGCGTCCTTCCGACGTTGTCCGGAACCTGATCGTTCACGAACACCTGCATCGAGGTGTACCAGTTATCCCCATTGCTCCGCGGCAAGAAGAACTGCGGATAAATGAAGTGCGTGTACAGGCCGCCGAACTTGAACGTGTGCTTCCCATGTGTCCAGGAAACGTTGTCCAGAATTTGGTAGGTGTTCTGCTTCTGGCTCTGGTTATCGCTAGGTCCAATCGTGTTGTCCTGCAGGTCATCGGTCGTCACGTCCGCCGGACATACCGAGCACGGGTTCGCGAAAATTTCAGAGAAATAGGAGTACTGCACATGCAGGTCATTCACCCAGCGGCTGTTGAGAGTCCAAGTATCTGTCAGCGCAATCTTGCGGTTATGGACCAGTTGGTTTTGGTTGAACACGGCCTGCGTTGAATTCACCGGGAAGATGAATTTCTCCTGGTTGAACAGGAAACGGCTGCCAATCTGGTGACGTCCCCAGGTGTAGTCCGTATTGAATTGGACGTCGTGTTCCCTCTGAAAAACTGGGCTGATTATGGTGAGGTTGCCGATGGGAACTGCTGTTGCTGTGGTCGCCCCGGTTGGAGTGACGGAAATCGTGCCGGCATCATTTTTGGGCGCAACCGGGAAGTTGGCCAACACATTTTTCACCGCCGAATCCGCTGCCATTCCCTGCAATGTCGTCAACCCGCTCGCCGTAGGCGCCAGGAGCGCCGTGGGGCTGCCCTGTCCGTGAAGTGTCGTGTACTCGTAAGCCCCAAATACGAAGAATTTGCTCTTAATGACCGGGCCACCAATGGTTCCACCGAAGCGGTTGTTATCGTAGGCCGGCTGTCCCGCTATTGTTCCCCCGAGGACCGCAGCTTTGGTTAGATTGTCCAGCGAATTAAAGTTCCGGTTCTGTGCGTACCACTCGCCTGAACCGTGCCAATTATTCGTACCCGTTTTTGTTACAAGAATGAACTGGCCGCCAGCGGAATGCCCATACTCAGCGTTGAACTGATTCGTCACCAGAACAAATTCACCCACCGAGTCCGGAATAACTGTCGAGTTGGGGCCAGTAACGTTCAAGTTGTTGTCGTCAACGCCATCTACAACGAAGTTGTTATCCCGCGGACGCGTTCCCCCAACCGAACCGCCTATCCCTGTCACGCCGCCCGGCTGAGCGATTACGTTGGGAGCCAATATTGACAAATTCAGTGGACTCCCGTTCAAAGTGCCGCTTGCACCGGGAAGGTTTAGTACTTCATTCGAATCATAGTCGTTGTTCAGTGCCGAGGAAGTCGTCTGCACTTCCACCGTGGCCGCGTTGACCTCGATTGTTTCGGTGGCTACACCGAGCTCCAACTGAGCATCCGCCACGTTCTCTTGGTCCGCTTGCACAGGCACGTCATTCTTGATGGACTTCTTGAAACCTGTCGCCTCCACGGTGACCGAATATCTGCCGGGCAGAATGCTTGGGAAATCGTAAGTTCCGGCCGTCGTCGTTGCGGTCTTTATGGAGACCCCGGTTTGTAGATTTGTTGCTGTTACTTGGGCATTGCCCACCGCCGCGCCCGCGGGATCCAGCACTTGCCCGCGAAGCGTTCCGGTGGTGCGCTGCGCAGCGGCGGGAATCGGAACCACCAAAACCAATGCTGCAATCAACACGACAAGTAAAGAGCTTGTCAATCGATTGCGCCAGCATACAGACGGACTAATACTTCTTGCTCTCTCACAATTCATTTGCTCCCCCTCAATTTGAACTGACCAAAAGTTGCGTCCCAATGCGCTGATGCCTGGAAGCTCCCAAGAAAAATCGTCCCATCGGGATGAATCGGCATCAGAGTTGACGAGAGAGGATGCAGGTTGTTCGCCAATGCAGGCGTAAATTAACAGGCAATTTTTTCTATGACTTACGAGGCATCTTGGGCTGGGGAGATTCTAAACTTCGATACTTTTGGATGGTTTAGCTGATTTAGATTCAAGTATGCGTAGAGGATAATCTGCGGGAATTGCAGGGAATCGCTGTTTTTTCGAAAGAATTTACAGAACAAAGAGAGCCGATTTTCTGAATCGGCGATGGCGCCAATCCCTCGCGCATAAGAGGCGAATCGAATTCCGCAAACTTTGCGTTGTGCCACGTCCGCGCATACAGCCTGCTGGAAATCCGCAAACTACTCCGTCCTAACAGCGAGGATATTCTTGCCCTCAACTTTTATTTCGATGCCGAGGGGCGGGCGCAGATCGGATCCTTGCACGATGCTTCCGCGAACCCAGGCGCCGCTGCCGGGAAGATTGGAAGTTTTGAGCGGATCGAACACCGTGCGGCTGCACGGATTCCCGACCATGGGATGTTTTGGCGCCCGGAAGCCGTAATCGTTTTTCAGCTTCTGCAGGTCGGTGAGGTATTCGAGTTTGCAATTCCCGAAAGGTGAGTTCACGTTAAATGCCCAGTAGCCGTTTGCCTGGGAGGGGGAGCCAGCCGGCAAACGAATGAGAAACGCGGGGATGTTTTCGCCGGTGAGGCGGTTGCGAATAAAAAACTCTTTCGAGGACCAAGGCTTGGCCATCTCAGTCACATCGGCGATCCCAGGATCCGCAGCCGTCGCATGCGGGAGCAAGGTGTTCGGATCGGGCGCGGGCGCAGGAACTTCGATCTGCGGTTGTAGTGCGGCGGGCCGCGGTTCCGCACGTTTCGGACGAAGGGCCCACCGCGCTCCCAGGAAGACCACGAGGAGCACGGCAAGAAGTCCGATGACAAGTTTGACGGCTGGATTCGACGCCGGGGAAGAGCGTGGCCCGGAAACGCCGGGAATCTGCGGCATCTCCGACTTGAAGCGATCCGATGGTGGCTGGTCGGTCATGGGGCTTCGATTCGATTCTATACTTAAAGTAGGGAAAGTCGAAAGTTGACAGTTGAAAGTTGAAAGTTGAAAGGGAGGAAAGGATGTAACTCGCGGCGCCGGCAAGGTCGGGGCAGGCCCGTGGCTCGTGACTTGTGTCCTGTGGGACCGTGAGATCGGGAGGGTTATTTGGTGGCAGGATTCGGGTCGGGGCTCACCGGGTCGGATTCACCGCGGAAGGGCAGCTTGAATTTGTGGGAAATCTCCGGCCAGAATTCGCGGAGCACGTCGAAACCGACGTCTTGAAGGATGCTGTAGCCCACCTGCTGCGCTGCTGGAGCGAAGCCGCGTTTGTTGTCCGGGCGATATGTGTTGGCCAGCACGACCGTGCTCGTCGTCCCCAGCCATTCGGAAAAATTGAACATGCGCTTGCCATCGTCGCGGTGAGCCACGACGGCGTGCTCCACGGCATGGAGCAAGCGTCGCCCGGCGCGGCCGTGGGCCAGGCGGTAGTAGCGGGGGTCCTCCGAAAATATCCAGGGATATGCAAAGTCCTTAAAGAACCTGGAGGAGGCCTGGCCGGCGAATTCGGCGCCAAAGCGCCTGCCATATCCCTCAGCGCCCTGTCCGTAGCTGGAGTCGGTGCCTTGGGCTTGGTCAAGCCCCGCGTTGAAACCAGTGGCGAGAAACGTCACGGGGTCAAACGAGTCCTGGACGAACAGCGTGAATTTATCTTTCAGCTTGAGGGTGCACAATATCGTGCCCGGCTTGTAATGCGGGGGGTGTACGGCCTTGCGTTCCAGCGGCCGGGCAAAGGTGCCAACGGTCTTTTTCAATGGCCCATCGTAGTCTTCCAGCCGCACCATCGGCGGCGGCTGAACGCACGACGCCGATGCATTCTTCGTAGCTTCCTCCGGGAAAGGCGCAGCGGGCGCCTGCTGAGGAGGCGCCGGCGGCCCCTGCGCACAAGCCGCGCCGCCAGCCAGTTCGGCCAGCGCGGCCAGGAACGACATTGCTGCCATCGTGCGAAAGCGAGTTCGAGGTCTCACGGTCTGGCCAGAAGCCTATCATTTTGCCTAGCTGACCACGAAATGCACTTTGCTCCCGTAGAATTGTCGGAAAACGAAAAGGACGCGCGATGGGGTGCGGCCCGCGCTAGAACTACGGCGCGGCGACGCGGTCGAGATAGAAGCGGAAGAAGGAGTCGGAATTGGAATCGAGGCAAACCTGGGCGTTGGGGGCAATGGGCGCGTTGGGAGGGCCAGGTTCGGGGCGAGTAAAACCTTTTTCGTCGACGCGAATGTGCATGGGTTGGACGGGGCAGAGGCTGGGGTTGACGAGGAAGGCGATGGTCATGGGATCGAAGAGGGTCGGTGTTTCCTGGCCCCACTGGTGGTAGAGCAGAGTGAGGGCGTCGGTGAGCGGCGTGCCCTGGCTGAAGAGGAAGGCGCGCTTGACCTCGTCCAGCTTCAATTGGGTGGCGTCGAGGGGCATAACGAAGAGGGGCACGCCTGCGTCGAAGAGTTTCTGGGCGGAAGGTATGTCATTCAGAATGTTCCATTCGGGTTGCGGGGGCCGGGGAGGCCCGAAGCCGAGGTCGCCGTAACCGCGCTTGATGGAGCCGCCCATGATGATGACACGCCTGAGCTTTCGGACGGTGTCGGGGTCTTTGTCGATGGCGGTGCCGATATTCATCAGAGGTCCGATGGCGATCAGCGTGATTTGGCCCGGGTAGCGGCGAATCTGATCGAGAATAAAAGCGATGGCATCCGGGTGGGAAGGTTTGGCAAAATGGCCGGCTTCGGCGTAGCGGCGCTGGGTGAATGTGGTCTTGGGCGGCGAGGGCGCGCCAGCCGCCACGGGTATCTCCGGGCGGCCGATTTCGGCGAGGAAGCGGTCGAGAAGCTTCGCTCGGGTTTCGGTGTCCCCGAAGGTAGTGGTGATGCCGATGATTTGTAATTCTGGGCTGCGCAGGGCGAGCGCGAGGGCGAAGGCATCGTCGATGTCGTCGCCGATGTCGGTGTCGAGGATGACTTTTTCGGGGAGGGCAGGAGTTGGAGAAGATTGGCCATTGCTGGTGGGTGGTGCTATCAGGAATGCGCAAACCACGATGGAGATGAGGACTGCTGTGGACTTGGACATTTGCAAACGCTTGAGCTCCGTTGGGCACGGCGCCGATTGGGATGAACAAATCTTCCTGCGGAAAATTTGGTGCGGTCGAGAGGACTCGAACCTCCACGCCTTGCGGCGCTAGCACCTCAAGCTAGTGCGTCTGCCAGTTCCGCCAC
>Ga0209118_1001381_pt1 | contig 11361 bp, 9 predicted proteins | sample BlaSpr_A8_Ref_M1_FD_187988 | JGI IMG/M metagenome (GOLD analysis project Ga0209118, IMG submission 187988) | Forest soil microbial communities from Thunder Bay, Ontario, Canada - Black Spruce, Ontario site 2_A8_Ref_M1 (SPAdes) (version 2) | ecosystem: Environmental > Terrestrial > Soil > Boreal...
CTCCGCGGGGTCGGCGCACCAGGCACCCTCGTGGACATGAAAACGCAGGGAACGGAAATTCTGTTTGAGTTGACGGGGACGAGCAATGCGCCGCTGCTCTCCAAGGCCACACGCACAGGCGACTGTTACCGGCTGCAGGTGACTGAGGAAGAGCTTTACGCGGCGATTGAGCAATTGCGAGAAGCCGGCGCACGCATCCTCGCCGTGTCGCAGGTGAAAGGGACGCTGGAAGAATACTTCATGCACCTGGTAGAGGCAGACCGCGCGCAGGCGGCGGCGGTCGAGGTGAGCGGGAAATGAGGCGCGCGGGCGTAGTGGCGTTAAATACGTTTCGCGAAGCGGTGCGTGACCGCGTGCTCTACAACCTGGTGTTTTTCGCGCTTCTGATGATGGCGGCGGCCGTTGCCGTGGGACAGATTTCGATCGGGATCGAACAGACGGTCATCGTGAGTCTGGGATTGAGCGCCATTTCGGTGATCGGGCTGCTGATCTCGGTGTTCATCGGCGTCGCGCTGGTCTCCAAGGAAATGGAAAAGCGCACGCTTTACGCGCTGCTGGCGAAGCCGGTGCGGCGATGGGAATTCCTGGTCGGAAAATTTGCCGGGCTGGTGCTGACTCTGGCGGTGAACACGGCGGCGATGGCGCTGGGACTGTTGCTGGTGATGTTCTACGTGAAGCACTCGCTGGAGCGAAGCGACGCGGTGGTGCTGGTGGCGGTGTATTTCATACTACTGAAGCTGGCGCTGATCGTTGCGCTGGCGCTGCTGTTTTCCTGCTTCACGACGCCGCTGCTGGCGATTTTGTTCACGGTAGGCTTGTACATCGTGGGTTTGTACGTGCAGGAACTGCGGAATTTGCCGGTCGACGTGATGAGTCCGGCGATGGCCGCCTTTACCAAATGGCTCTCCTACCTGCTTCCGAATTTTGAAAATTTCAACGTGATGGCCATGGCCGCGCATGGGCGAGCGGTCCCTGGTGCATTGATCCTGCAAAACACGCTGTACGCTGCGGTTTATTGCGCGATTGTCTTGACTGCGGCGGCCGCCGTGTTTTCGCGGCGGAACTTGAAATGAAACCAGAGAAACCCATCGCTTGGGCGCTGCTACTGGTACTGCCGATTGGATTTGCAGGCATCTGGCGGCTGCAGCAGGGCATCGACGCGCAGCGCGCTTCATTAAGCCAGGAGCGCGACGACGTCTTGCTGCGCTCGGGAAAGCTCGTGAAAGTGATCAGCCTGGAATACGCGCCGCTGCTGGCGGACATCTATTGGACGCGCGTGGTGCAATACTATGGAAACAAACGCGTGCGAGGCCAGGCGAATCTCGACTTGCTCTGGCCCCTTCTTGACATCACCACGACGCTCGATCCGAATCTGTTGATTTCCTACCGGTTCGGCGCCATGTTTCTCAGTCAGTCGGCGCCGGCCGGCGCGGGAAGGCCGGACCTGGCGGTGCAACTGATCCAGCGCGGCATCCAAGCGAATCCGGATTACTGGCGCCTCTATGAAGACCTGGGATTTGTCTACTACTTCGATGTGAAGGACTATTCGAAGGCCGCGGAAGCTTTTCTGGAAGGGAGCAAGAAACCCAACGCGCAGCTCTGGATGAAAGTGATGGCTGCCAAAGTCTCAGCGGAAGGTGAGTCATTCGCAACCTCGATGTTTTTGTGGAAGGACATTTACGATTCGACGCCCGATCCCTCGGTCAAGAAGAATGCGCTGCTGCATCTGCAGTTGCTCAAAGTGAAGGAAGACTGCAAGCAGCTCGATGTGCTGGCCGATGAATACGCGAAACGGTACGGTAAACGACCGGCGCGCATGAGCGAGCTGGTGCAGGCCGGACTTCTCCGCGGAATTCCCGGAGATCCCCTGGGTTTCGCTTATCTATTCGGCGAGGACGGAAAGGCGGAGTTGAATCTGGACAGCCCGCTCCTCGATCAACAGTTGATGCTCGATCGTTACAAGTAACCACCGCTGATAGATTTCATTCCCCTTTTCCGGAATCTAGCCTGAAATTCGCTGCCGATGCCGCAGAGGAACCGCAAAAGCGGCGGCCGGACTGCCGCATTCCATGCGAATAGCCGATTCAACTATTCAGAGGTGCAGAGCAGGGTCATCTGGGGATCAACGACAATTTTGTGCGGAGGATTCGGAACGACAAAGTGAAACGATGTTTCCGGCCCGGCCGCTACGACCGAGCCGAGGAGCGCGCCGCGGCCGGCGCCGCCGGCGTAGAGCGGAACGCTGGCGATGAACGAGCGCGGCACACCGGTCTGAAAGAGCTTCCCGCGAATCTGATAGCCCTTTTCCGTGTGGTGAGCCGTGAATTCCACGCGATAGTGCGGAATCCCCGTTCCGCGTACCCACTCTTCGAAGAACCATTCCATGGAACGCCCGCCTTCGAGGTCCATGCCGGGCGTCATGACGGCTTCCACTTCATGCTGCAAGTCATCGGTGGAGAGGGCGCGGTAAGCGTACTTCGTCACGAGACTTTGCAGGAGAGCGGCGAACCGCGCATCGGGATTCCTGGCGCCAGGCTGGCGCAGCATGTCTCGCAGCATGTGAATGATCCAGGAGCCTTTGCAGTAGATAATCTCCTCGTAGGCAGCGGGGGACTTCGAGGAATTGAGGCGTGTGCCCAGGGTGAGCGCGCCGATATCTCCCGCCACTTCAGCGGCGCCCGGCAATTTTTCAACGAGCTGCTGGCGGTAGCGTGCCAGCCAGACGTGCAGGGTGTGGTCCGGATTTTTCTTGGTATCGGCGAAGAGGACTGCGAGATAGTTCGCGATGGCTTCATCAATCCACTGGTCGCGGTAGCTGGACCATGCGACAACGTTGCCCCACCATTGATGCGCGACTTCGTGATAAGGAACCAGCTCGGTGAAGTGCTCCTGGCCCGCGGTGGACAGTCCTGCGCGCTGCTGAGCTTCCGAAGGAAGGAAGGAATAAGTGGAAACGTAAAGCAGGCCGGGCCAGCCCTGTCCGAAGGTTCCGGGAATCTGCGAGACGCTGAGGTTATGGAAAGGAAAGGGACCGCTGAACGTTTCGTAAAAACGGATAGAGGAATCAATCTCCTTGCCAAGTTGCTTGAGCGCATCGGCGGGGCTGGGAGAGGGAGGAGGAGACGCGACTGGGTGTCCCGTCGAGCCAGAACCGAATCGCCCGGAAGGGAGAGAGAGGACCTCCGCGTCCTGTAAGGACAGGCGCCTCCGCAAATCTTCTTCGAGCTGACGGTTGGCGTAAATATCAATGGAATGAGCTTCGGAGGCAACGGAGGCGGAGGCGTACTCGCCGAGATTGAAGCCCGCGACGGACATGGTCCTTTCCGTCTTCCAGTGTCCGACGCGGAATTCTCCTTCCTCGTGCTCTTCGAGTTTGGAGCCGGTAGCGATCAAGCGAAGCTTGCGTGGCCAGCGCAGGAGGAAGTCATAGGCGGAAAATTCCGCGCTATCCCCAAAGTGCGGATACCAGCTTTCCCGCGCGCCGACAAACAAAACGCCGTTTCCTGCGTCCTGGATGACGTTGCCCCGGTAATGAAAACGAACCGTGAATTCCTGATGGTGTGAGGGAGCTTGCGGAAGAACAACATTCAAATAGTCGTTGCCGCGCGCGCTGCGCTCCTGGAGGCTCATGCCCTCGTTTTGAAAAAAGGCGAGAGCTTCATTGTGCTCGCCGGTGACGCTGTCAATGGTCAGAGACCGGGAAAGCTGGAAAGCGAGAACGCGTTCCGTCCCGGTCTCCGCGCGCAAATGCACGCTGGTGGTGGCTTCCAGAGAGTTGTTAGGAGAAATTGAGGTCTCAATGGAGTAGTGCAACGCGCGAAAGGCCGCTGGAAGAACGGGCGAGTCCGGAACCCGATGCGAGGTCCAGACATCATAAAACGATTTGCCAGCGGCCTTGCGAACTTGTCCAAGGAGGAATGGCTCGTCACGTTGCGCATCCAGCACCACATCGAATGGGCCGGTGGCCGCGCCTTCAAGCCCGGCGTAAAAGCAGGGCTTAGGATTGGCCGACAGCCGATCAAAGAGAATGCGAAGCGTGTAGCCGGGATTGAGCTGAGTCAAGGCGGCATCCCATTGCGCTCCGACGGACGTATCCGTCTGAGCAACCAGATTCGCGGCGCGAAATTGGCGAAGAAGCTCGCCGGCAGTATCGTCCGTGAAGCGGAGATAACCGTTGACGAATTCCTGATCGAGGACGGGAGCGCCGAGAAAACGCCCCATCTGCTGTTTTTCGACCGGATCGCGCGGGGCCGCCAGAACGTGACCGCGCCCGGAAAAGACGGCGCCGGTAATCTGTCCATCCAGGGGAGAAAAAAAGAGGAGCGTCCCCTCTTCAAACGAGAGAACGGCATCGCCGCGGCGCAGCTGGATATGATTAGCGGGAACGAGGTGATAAACATCGGTGGAATCAATGCGCAGCGCTTTGATCGCATCATACAATTCATGCGGTGATCTTTCGGTAGCGGGAAAAACCGCTGGCGCCAGGAGACACCACAGCGCGAAAAAGATTGCCCCCACCCTCATGCAAGAAGTGTAGTCACTTTCGGCATGAGGGGACAAGGCGGACCGCGCAGGCCCTTGGCCGCGGTTTAAGATGGAAAGACGCGGGGCATGAATCTAGCTTTCCGAATTCGCACAGTTTTGCTGGGCGTCGCGCTCCTTTCCATGAGCGGCCGGGCAGCGGCGGATACGATTGTCTTGAAGAACGGCCGGCGCATCATCGCTCTGAGCGCGGTCGAAGAAGGCGACAAGGTGAAGTATCAGACCTCCGCCGGCGAACTGAGCCTGCCGAAATCCATCGTCGATCATATTGAGAAGGGTGGCGCGGTGCCGATGGCCGGTTCGCCGGGAGCCGATGCCGCAAACCTGGACATCGCCCCGCCAACGGCACAATTAGCGGGCAGTGGCGAAAGCGATGCAATCGAGCGCGCTGCGGTACACGATGGGGCGATCGACCGTCCCTATATCGCTAATCTTGAGGGTGAAGCGCGAGGGGGGACGAAGCAAGCCAACTTCAATGCCGCGATGGGACACCACGCGGCGGCATCTTTCGAAATATCACACGGTGACATGGAGCACGCACTGACCGACGAGCGGACCGCGCTTATCTACGCACCAGAAGAGCCGCTGCTGCTGATGAACGTGGCCTACGTCCATCTTCGCAGGAGCGAATACAAACAGTCGCTGGATTACTTGGAACGTGCGAGGCGCGTAGCTCCCGATAATCCGGATGTAGCAAAACTTGCGGGCTGGGCTTACTACGGATTGAACAAGATGGATCAGGCCGTCGCGGAATGGAAGAAAGCGCTGGCCTTGCGCCCGGATGCGGAAGTGCAAGCGGCGCTGGACAAGGCGCAGCGCGACAAGAAGGAAGAAGAAAATTACAAGGAAAACGAGAGCAGCCATTTTACATTGCGCTACAGCGGAGCTGCCGCACCGGCGCTCGCGCGCGATGTTTTGCGCACGCTGGAGATGCACTTTTCCGCCATCGAATCCGAACTGAACTATTCGCCGCCGGACTCCATCGGCGTGATCCTGTACACGCAAGAAGCGTTTGCGGACATAACGAAAGCTCCCGGCTGGGTGGGTGCTCTGAATGACGGCCGCATTCGCGTGCCCGTGCAGGGATTGAACGGAGTGGACCAGGAGCTGTCGCGCGTCTTGAAGCATGAATTGACCCACAGCTTTGTCCAGCAGAAGACGCACGGACATGCGCCCACGTGGGTGCAAGAGGGATTGGCGCAGTGGATGGAAGGGCAGCGGAGCGGCGAAAATGCTGTGGTGCTGGCGCAGATCTACAGCGCAGGGCATGCGGCTGCCCTTGGTCGGCTGGAAGGCTCGTGGTTGAACATGAGCGGGGATTCGGCACGCTATTCGTATGCCTGGGCCTTGGCAAATATTGAATACATCGTGCAGGCCGACGGGATGGGCGACATGGAGCGAATCCTCGACCGCATCGGGGCGGGAATGGCTACCGAGGCGGCGGTGCGCGAAGTGCTACACAGCGGCTACGACGAACTGACGCAATCCACAACGGATTATCTGCGGAAGACCTACGGACGCTGATCCACGTCGTTAGGTCGTGGCAAGAAGAGCGGCCAACAGTGCGGCGCGGGCGGGCATGCTGTTGATGAGCACGTGCTCGTGAGTGGAATGCGCGCCGTCGCCGACGGCGCCGAGGCCGTCGAGGGTGGGGATGCCGAGCGCCGCGGTGAAATTTCCGTCCGAGCCACCGCCGACGGTGCATTCGCCCAAGGAGAAATTCATTTGCTTCGCGAGGGATTTGGCGCGGACGAACAGCGATGCGCTCATTTTGCGTTCGAGCGGCGGTCGGTCGAAACCGCCGGTGATCTCAAGGCGCGCTCCCCGGTGAAATGGGCGTAGGGCGTGCAGGCGGCGTTCCAGGCTGCGCATGTCGGAAACGCGAAGCGCACGCAGATCGAGAACGGCGCGCGCGCGTTCCGGGATAACATTCGTGCGCGTGCCCCCCTCGATGATGCCGGCGTTGATGGTGACACCGCGGCGAAAATCATTCCATCCTGCGATGCGCGTGAGTTGCCGCGCCAGTTCGTGAATGGCGTTGATACCTTCCTGCGGTGCGAGACCCGCGTGGGAAGCGCGGCCATGCACAATCAATTCGGCTTCGCCGATCCCCTTGCGGGCCGTCTTCAGCAGGCCGCGCGGGCCGAAGGAAGGCTCAAGGACGAAGACGGCATCACTGCGGCGCGCTTCCGTTTCGAAAAAATTGCGCGAGGATTCGCTGCCGATCTCTTCGTCAGAAGTCCAGAGGAACACGAGGCGTTTGCCAAGCGCGATTTCCTCCTGCTGAAGCGCCTGCAGCGCGAAAAGCGCTTGAACGATTCCGGCCTTCATGTCGAAGGTGCCCGGGCCGTAGGCAGTGCCGCCTTTCACGCGAAAAGGCATCCTGGCGATTGTTCCGGTGGAGTACACCGTATCGTAATGGCCCAGGACCAGGATTTGGCCCGATGGGCGAGATTTGCCAGTTGCATGAGTGATGCGGAGAAGATCGCCACGATGCTTCTGCGCGATTCGCTCCACACGCGCGCCGCGCTTATTCCATTGTTCGGCGATAACGTCACAGCAACGATCGGCGGCGGCCTTTTCCAGGCTGGGTGATTCCGTGGTCACGAAGCGGCGCAGCGTCGCGAGCATCTCCGGCAAACGTGGCTTCAGCAGGCGCAAGAGCTTCTTGGAGAGATGGGAATCCAGCATGATGCGGAGATGCTATCAACGCGGCGCGATCAGAGCAATCGGGTAGGGCGATTGCGTCGAAAGAAAACGCCGCGGTTTGAAGACCGAGCCTGCAGAGTACGAGCGCGTATCGCGGAGGGCCGCGGTTCGCATATAATTAGAAGTTTGCCGGGTAAGGGCCAGGCGCCGCAGGGCGAGTGTGCGGCGACGGAGAGCGCGAATGATACTGGACGTTGTGGAAATTCAGAAACTGCTGCCGCACCGTTATCCATTTCTCATGGTTGACGCGATCGTCGAGGTGGAGCGCCTCAAGCGCATCGTTGGTATCAAGAACGTTTCGATCAACGAGTACTACTTTCAGGGACATTTTCCCGGAAAGCCGGTGATGCCAGGCGTCCTGATTCTTGAGGCGGTGGCGCAGACGGGTGGGCTTCTGCTGTTGATGGATATTCCGGATCGCGACAAGAAACTGCTCTATTTTGTGGCCGTTGATGGCGCGCGTTTCCGGCGTCCCGTCGTGCCCGGCGATCAGTTGCGCATCGAAGTCAAGGTCCTTGCGTGGCGCGGCGACTTCTGCAAATTGGAAGGCAAAGCGACGGTTAACGGTCAGTTGGCTGCGGAGGGCACGGTGATGTGCAAGATGATCGATCGCGAGCCGCCGGGCAAGGCCGAAGAACCGGCGAAATGACGATGCGCGAAATTCATCCGCAAGCCTTTGTGGCGGCGAGCGCGAAGCTTGGCGAGGGCGTGAAGATCGGCGCCTACGCAGTGGTTGGTGAGGACGTGGAATTGGGCGACGGTTGCGTGTTACACGCGCACGCGATGGTTGGGGGACCGTCGAAGTTCGGAAAGAACAATACGTTTTATTCGTTCAGCGCGATCGGCAGCGACCCGCAGGATTATACCTTTCGAGGAGAGCGTACCGAACTGGTTGCGGGCGATGGCAACATTTTCCGCGAATACGTCACAGTGTGCCGTGGCACGCAAAAAGGCGGCGCCAAAACGACATTGGGCGGCGGGAATTTTCTCCTGGCGTATTCGCACATCGGGCACGACTGCGTGATCGGTAGCAACACGCTGTTCGTGAACGGCGCAACCCTTGCTGGACACGTCACGGTGGAGGATTTCGCGACGATTGGTGCGTTTTGCCCCGTGCATCAGTTTTGCCGGATCGGCCGCTACGCGTACATCGGCGCATCGACGGTGATTACCCAGGATGTGCCGCCGTTTTCCAAAATCGTCACCGAACGCGAGACGAAAAGCTTTGGCATCAATACCATCGGCCTGGAGCGCAAAGGGTTTTCACCGGAGCGTTTGAAGGCATTGAAGCGTGCCTATCGTTTGCTCTTGCGCGCGAAGCTGAATACCTCGCAGGCTCTTGCCGAAATGCGGAAATCACTGGGCGATTCCGCCGACGTGCAGGAATTGATCAAATTCATTGAGAGCGCCGAGCGCGGCATCGTGAAGTAGCTCTTGAATGCTGATTTCATGCCGGATGCGAACACCAACACGACAGGCTGGGGACTTATCGCCGGAAACGGGCGCTTTCCGTTCCTGGTGCTGGAAGGCGCGCGCAGCCAGGGAATCGACATGGCGGTCATCGCGCTGAAGGAAGAAGCATCGGCGGAGCTGGAGAAGCATGCGAAACGGCTTCACTGGGTGAGCCTAGGCGAATTGAGCAAAACCATCGACTTGATGCATCAGGAAGGCGTGAAGCAGGCCATCATGGCCGGACAGGTGAAACACAACAAGATTTTCAGCGCCATCCGTCCGGACTGGAAACTGGCGAAACTGCTATTTTCGCTGAAGCGCAAGAATACGGATGCGCTGATCGGGGCAATCGCGCGTGTGCTGGAAGAGGAAGGCATCCGCCTGGTCGATTCGACGCTGTTTCTCAAGCCGCTCGTGCCTGATCCCGGCGTGCTCACGCGACGCGCCCTGAATGAACATGAAACGGAAGACATTGCTTATGGGCTCGGCGTGGCCCGGCACATCGCAAGCATGGACATCGGACAAACCGTGATCATCGCGGATCGCGCTTGCGTAGCGGTGGAGGCCATGGAAGGCACTGATGAGACCATCGCGCGCGCTGCTCGAATCACTAGTGGCAGGCCATTGGTTGTCGTAAAGGTCAGCAAGCCAGGCCAGGATATGCGTTTCGATGTACCCGTAGTCGGTTTGCCCACCATCGAACAGATGAGGGGTGCGGGTGCGACTGCTCTTGCTGTGGACGCCGGGCGGACACTTCTTTTTGACCGGACAAGACTGATCGAATTAGCGGATGGAGCCGGTATCGCGATTCAGGCATTCCCTCCGCCCGCCGTGCCGGAACCAAACGACGTTTCGAAGGGAATGAACAAGAAATGAGCGCGGCGGCGGGAGAGTCGAAGAGGATCCGTGTCGCCGTCGTGGGTACAGGCGAGTTCGGGCGCAACCACGCGCGAGTGTACCGGGAACTCGAGGACGCGGAGCTCGTTGGAGTTTTCGACAAAAATCCAGAACGTGCCGCCGCCGTTGCGTCGGAATTTCAAACGCAAGTCTTGAAGAGTCTTCATGAATTGCGCGGACACGCGGATGCCGCGAGCGTTGCCGTCCCGACAGTCGCGCATGCGGAAGTGGGTTGCCGGCTTCTGGAGATGGGAATCGACGTTCTTGTTGAGAAGCCCATGGCCGTGAATCTCGCGGAAGCCGATTCGTTGCTCCATGCGGCGAAGAAAAATGGACGGATTCTGCAGGTGGGCCACGTCGAACGCTTCAATCCCGCCGTAATTGCGGTTGAGCCGATTCTGAACCGGCCACTGTTTTTCGAAGTACATCGATTGGGCGTCTTTACGCGGCGCAGTCTCGACGTGGACGTGATTTACGATTTGATGATTCACGATCTGGACATCTTGCTGGCGCTGGTCAACGAGCCGGTGGCGGAAGTCAAAGCCGTGGGGATTCCGGTCTTGACGGAAAAAGTGGACATCGCGCATGCGCGCCTGGAATTTGCCGGAGGCGCTGTAGCGAATATCACCGCCAGCCGAGTTTCCACCGAACGCGTGCGCAAGATGCGCTTCTTCCAGCAGCACGAGTACATTTCGCTGGATTACGCGCGGCGCGACGCCCTGCGCATCGGCGTGAAGAAGCCCGGTCCGGAGCCTGAATTTGGATTTGAGAAGCTTAATGCGCCAGCCGTCGAGCCGTTGCACGCGGAACTGGAAGCGTTCATCGACGCGGTGCGATCGCGCAAGGAGCCGCGCACAAACGGAGCAGCGGGACGCGCGGCACTCGAATTGGCTGGCCGCGTGATGGCAAGCATCCAAGAGCACGCCGCGCGCGTCCAAATAGGCTCATTCGCTATACAAGACAAAACAAGATGATTTCACGGATTTTGGTTCCGATCGATGCTCGTCCACCCGCGGCGGTGGATACGCCGACGCAGCGCCGCCGTCCCACCATCATGGATGAGCGCACTCTGATTCCCGCCATGCTGCCCATCGTGCAGTTGGACGGGCATTCGACGATTCCCACGAATCTGCCGCTCGAGTCCATTGCGGCGCGCGTGGTCGTGCCCCGCGATGTGAATCGCGAAGCCTACGGCGTCAGAGAAGACCTTTCGACGCCGGTGCAGCCGTCGGACATGGACCAGCGCATCGCCGTGCCATTGGGCGCCGCGCCGCCGGAAACGAGCGCTTACCCGCTGCATGTCCCGGAAGACCTCGTCGGCCCAGACATTTTTAGCACCGGGGAAGTTCAACTCATCGTCCCCGAGCAGACCGAAGAGAAGACCAAGTGGCAGCTGGTTACGCGTTTTTCTTCCATCGCGTTTCACATTCTTCTGTTTGTGGCGCTGATGTTCCAATCGAAGTTATTTCCACCGCATGAGCCGACCCAGGCCGAACTGGATCTCGCGCAAAGGCAAATGGTAGTGCTGCTCCCGCCCGGAGCGCTGGAAGCATTAAAGCCATCGAAGCGTCCGGCCCAACCTACGCCCAAAGTGCATGTCGATCCGCGCGTGTTGCGGGAAGTTGCGCCGCGGATCGCTCCAGCGCCGGCGCCTCAACCGGAACGTCCTGTGAGAGAGCTGCCGAACGCACCGGTGCCCAAGCCAAACGATGTTCAGCCGGACCCGCAGCCCAGCGCGCCTACGCCTAAAATGGATGTCCC
>Ga0209118_1001383_pt1 | contig 11341 bp, 10 predicted proteins | sample BlaSpr_A8_Ref_M1_FD_187988 | JGI IMG/M metagenome (GOLD analysis project Ga0209118, IMG submission 187988) | Forest soil microbial communities from Thunder Bay, Ontario, Canada - Black Spruce, Ontario site 2_A8_Ref_M1 (SPAdes) (version 2) | ecosystem: Environmental > Terrestrial > Soil > Boreal...
TTCCAGGCCCTCGAGCTTGGCAATGTCTTCAGCGGCTTCGGCGACCGTGAACTCGGCGCGATAGGAGGCGGGGAATGCCAGGCGGTAGCGCGCGAAGCGCGGGTCGTCGGCCAGCTCTCGCTGCAGGTCATCGCTCCAGGAACGAGTGGCTTGTGCGACAAGCGCCTCGAGCTGGTCGACGTCGTATTGGTGCGGATGCGCCGGGTCCGTGTACACGACGAAATGGACCCGCGCGAGGACGGACTCGGTCAAACGGACGTCCCAGTCGACGCTCACGCCGCCTAATTCCCGAAGGAGGATGGCTTCGATCTTCAGGCGAGCTTCCGTGTTATAGACGTCACGCGGGACATAGACAAGGCAGGACAGGTAGCGGCCGTACGCGTCGCGCCGAACGAAAAGGCGCAGCCGTTGGCGCTCGCCGAGATGAAGAATGCCGGTCGCGATCTGGAAGAGCTCGTCCTCGGTAATCTGCAGGAGCTCATCACGCGGGTAGGTCTGAAGGATGTCGATGAGCGCTTTGCGGCTGTGGCTGGCCGGAGGGAATCCGGCCCTCGCGAGCACCCGCGCGACCTTTCGCCCCATGACCGGCGCCTGCCGCGGGTCGACGTTGTAAGCGCTGGTGGTGTACAGGCCCAGGAAGCGCCACTCGCCGATGACCTCACCTTTGGCGTCGAAGCGCTTGATGCCAACGTAGTCCATGTACGAAGGCCGGTGGACCGGCGAGCGCGTGTTGGCCTTGGTCAGGCTGAGAACATGCTTCGAGCGGGCCAGTCGCCGGACGTCTGGCGGCAACGCCGCAAAGCTTTGCGACACCAGCCTGGTGCCGTCGTCTCTAAGTAAGCCGAGGCCAGAGCCTCGCACCACCCGCAACGAATCCTCCGTCCCCTCCGTTACCAAGTCGTACTCCCGGTAGCCCAGGAAGGTGAAATAGCCCTGGTCCATCCACTCCAGTAGTGCGCGACCTTCCTGCACCTCTTCGGCGTCGATTGGCGGAGGATTCGCCCCAAGGTCGGCCACGATCCTCTTCGCCTCCGCTCGCATCCGGGGCCAGTCCTCGACCACGGCGGCGACCTGCTCCAGCACTCGCCGCAGGTCGGCTTCCGCCGGCGGGCGGTCGACCTCGACATGGATGAAGGATTCAGGCTCTCCGGGGGTGGAATCGCCCGCCAGCACATCGAGGAGGCGGCCCTTCGCGTCCCGTTTTATCCGGAACACCGGGTGGGCCGCGAGCTCGATGCGGACCGACTGGCGGTTGAGCTCGGCGACCACGGAGTCGACGAGGAACGGCATGTCATCCGTGATGACATCGACGGTGTGTGGGTCGATCCGGATCAAGATTTCGCCGGGTATGCGCTGCTGGGCCAGCTCGTAGCTGGCGAGGACCGCGCCGGCCAGCCGCTCTGCGCCCCGCTCGCGCAAGTCTTCCGTGGCCGCCCACGCATAGAACTCGCGCACGAAGCGGTCAGGCACGCGGCCCTTGGTGAACCCCACGATTTCGTCGATGATCTCCAACGTCTTCTCGGCTTTCACCTTCGTTCAAAAGCCAGTCGCGCGCCGAGCGCGATCATCACGATCCCGGTCACCCGCTCGAGGTTCCGGCGCACTCGAACTCCGATTCGGCTGCGTCCGGCCCGACTGACGACGTGGCCGTACGCGCACAGCCAGACCACCACCATGGCGTCGTAGCAAGCCACCATCAGTAGCAGTCGTATCAACGAGTCGTGGGGCTGAATGAACTGAGGCATCACCGTTACGAAGATGGCGCCGGCCTTCGGGTTCAGCAGATTGTTCAGCAAGCCTTGCGTGAAAGCTGACGAGGCTCGCAGAGGCGGTCTCTTTTGCGATGCCTTGTCCGATGGAGCATCGGGTGCTGCGCCGAAGCTGCCGATGAGGCTTCGAGCGCCAAGGTAGATGAGGTAGGCCGCGCCGGCCAGCTTGAGCACGGTGAAGGCGGCGGCCGAGCTCTCGAGGAGCACAGCGACGCCGAGTACCGAGGCCAAGGCCCACACGGAACTTCCCACGCCGACGCCGAAGGCCGACCGAGACGCCGCCCGCGCCCCAGCGCGCAGTGCTTGCCGGATGATGAGCGCGGTATCCGGGCCCGGCGTGACGATGAGAATCACCGCGACGGTGATCCAGGCGGCAAACCGGCCGTCGAGGGCCGAGAACATAGGTCTCCCACTGTTGCATAAGATTGGAGTCAATTCACGGGGGGAGGTTTGACTATGGCGGCCATTAGCCGTGCGGATGCGATCTGGAAAGGGGATCTGACAAGCGGGAGCGGTCACGTCAAGGTCGCCAGCGGAGCGCTCGACGAGTTCCCGGTCTCATGGGCGAGCCGCGCCGAAAGCCAGCAGGGCAAGACCAGCCCGGAGGAGCTCATCGCCGCGGCCCATGCTGCGTGTTACTCGATGGCGTTCTCCAACGGCTTGTCCAAGGCCGGCCACAAGGTGGAAGAGCTGAACACGACGGCCGCCGTGACCTTCGTGCCGGGAACCGGCATCACCACCGTCGAGCTCAGCGTCCGAGGTCGCGTTACCGGTATTGACGAGGCGGAGTTCCAGAAGCTGGCCGGTGAGGCGAAAGACGGCTGTCCGGTCTCGAAGGCCCTTCATGGCAACGTCGAGCTGACGCTGGAGGCGCGGCTGGAAAGCTAGTGGCTAGGGCTTGGCCGAGCCCGTCAGGCCCGGAAACTCGACGACGCCCTGGAGGCGTAGCTCGCGTAGCTGATCCGCGAGCCATTTGTTCGGCTCTTTGATGACCTTGTTCCCGTCGAGGCAATCCCACCACTTGCCGCTCACGTCCCGCGCCACCAGCAGGAGGCAGCTCGGGTGGTTTGTCTTCTGCCATGCCTTCATGACCGGGCCGAGCTTGATCCGCCTTGCCGCCGCTTTTTCCGGCAAGGTCAGCTCGCCGGCGTAGAGATCGTCCGCAGCCTGAACAATCACGGCCCCCGCTGCCAGAGTTCCGCCAAGGTTTTCGACCTCCAGCTCGATCGAATGGCCGGGCTCTGGCTTGGTCGTGAAGCTGAGGCGAGGCACGGGCCGGGTTGAGTCCACCCATCGCTGGTCGGCCTGACGCTTGGCCGCTCGCGCGGCTTGGTCCGCCCGAGTCGCGAAGATGGCGGCCCATAGGGACAGCAATGTCGTCGCGACGACCAACCCCAAAATAACCTGTTGCGTGTTCACAGCCCCTCACGCATGACGGCCAAACTCTGGCGATCCGGTGCAGTTCGGCGTTTGGTGATGGTAACCGCTAGGTGCTCGATGGGTGCGGCGGCGCGGGAGATTGCCACTTTCGTGCGTCATACCCGCGGAACGCCGGCAATGCAAGGCCACACAGCACGCATCCGACCACACACAGAATGCCGCCGGAAACGATCGAAACCCGCACGTTGAAAACCGAGGCAACGACCCCCGCCTCGAAGTTGCCCAGGGTCGGACCGACCGAATAGCTCAGCAGCTCGATCGACGCCAGCCGGCCCCGCAGAGAATCGGGGATCGTCTGATTCCAGATCACCTGGCGGAACACGCCGCTCATCGAATCGGCTGCACCGGCGAGCGCGAGGAAGACGAGTGCCCCTACTAAGCCCGGCACAAGGCCGAAGCCGATGATCGCCAGACCCCAGAGCGTGGCGGCGATGATCACTCCCATTCCGTGCCGGTGGACCCGGCGCGTCCAGCCGCTGGTGGCCGCGAAGCAAAAGGACCCGACGGCTGGGGCGGCGTAGAGAAGGCCGAGCACGCGCGGCCCGCCAAGTCCCTGAGCGATCGCCGGGAAAAGGGCCATCGGCATGCCGAAAAGCATCGCCACGATATCGACCACGTACGTTCCAATGAGCTCAGGCCGGCTGCGGGCATACCGGATGCCTTCCACAACCCGGCGCACGCTTGGCCTTTCGGCGTCAACCGGCGGCGGCACCGCCCGCATCAACGCCAGGCACACGAGGCCCACTACGAACGTGGCGACATCCACAAGGTAGGTGACCGGAAGGCCTGCCACCGCCACCAGAACGCCGGCGAGCGCGGGGCCGGCGATCATCCCCACCGTCCCGCGCAGACTCCCGAGCGCGCTGGCGGCGGGAAGCTCGTCGCGGTCCACCAGCCGCGGCACCAGCGCCCCCAGCGATGGCTGCTGGAGCGCATCGAACGAGCCCTGGAGGGCGGCGACGGCGAAGATCAGCCACACGAACGGGTGGGGGAGCAGTGAGTTGCCGGCCAGCGCCAGGCTTCCCACCATGAGGCCCGCCTCGCTGAGCAACACCATGACTCGGCGATCGGCTGCGTCAGCGAGTGCACCGCCGAGCATTGCGAATCCAATCAGCGCCGCCAGCTCGACCAGGCCCAACGACCCGACCAGCAGAACGCTGTGGGAGATCTGGTAGACCTGGAAGGGAACGGCTACGACCGTGATCATGGTGCCGAAGAACGACACCAACCGCCCGACAAAGAGCAGCCGGAAGTCCCGGTGGCGGCGAAGTGGCGTGATGTCGATCGTGGCCAGTCGCAGCCATCCGCGCTTGTCTCTTGGAGCCGATGGGGACATGGGAGGCGACTATGCTTGAGTTGAGATGGAAAAAGCTACTTTCGCTGGCGGATGCTTCTGGGGCGTCGAGCACCTTTTCAACGAGATGCCCGGCGTCATCGACGCCGTTTCCGGCTATGCCGGCGGCACCAAGGACAACCCTACTTACGAGCAGGTCTGCACCGGCCGGACCGGACACGCCGAAGCGGTGGAGGTCACGTTCGACCCCACCAAGGTGACGTATGACGAGCTGCTCAACGCTTTCTGGAACATGCACGACCCGACCACCCTCAACCGCCAGGGTCCGGACCACGGTCCGCAGTACCGCTCGGCGATCTTTTATCAAGACGCGAAGCAGGAAGAGGCTGCGCGCCGATCGGCGGCCGCCGCGCAGAGGTACTTCGGCAAGCCCATCGTGACCGAGATCGTCCCGGCTCCGACGTTCTGGCCTGCCGAGGACTACCACCAGCGTTACTTCGCCAAGCACCCGGGTCACGCCTCGTGCCACTGGGTGCGTGGATGGGTCCCTGCGGAGGCCGGCACCAGCGCCTGATCGTGATCTCGGGAAGGCCCGGCTAAAGGCGGGTCGCCCTATCCTGTAGCCGGCCGGGCCTGCATCGAGGGACCGTCGGGTCACCTGTAGGCGGAGCCGGAGGTAGTCCGTGCGGTGTGACCATTGCGCGCAGGACGTCGCTGACGGCGTTTTTTGTACGCGGTGCGGCGCGCACCAGGGCACCACCGAGGAGTTCGGCAACGCCAAGCTCCGCGAGCATCGCTATGCGGCACACCCCGGTGAGCACGTGGCCCAGCCTTCGGTCTTCACCACGCTCTTTCCGCACCTCGGCCATCACAAGATCCACGAGTTTCGGTGGGCCTTTATCGCGGGGTTTGCCGGCGTGCTGGTGCTTTATCTGGCCGGCCTGATCACCGCCGCCATCCTCGTCGCGGCCTTCCTCGTTCCGGTTCTGTACCTCATCTATCTGTACGAAGCACAGGTTTATCGCGACGAACCCGCCACCATCCTCGGGTTCACGCTCGGAGCGGGAATCGTTATCGGCATCGTCGTCACCTTGCTCGAGCGGGCGGTATACAACCCTTTCACCTACAACACCAACCCGCTGAGCGGTGTGACCGTGAGCATCGGTGCGCTGCTGTTCATCGGGCTCTTGATGCCGGTGGTCCAGGAAGTCTTGAAGGCGGTGCCGGCGTTCTTCTTGCCCAACCGGGCTGATTTCCCAGAAACGGTCGACGGCCTCGTGTTCGGGGTGGCGGCCGGCCTAGGTTTCAGCCTTGCCGAGGGCTTGATCGGATTCTCCAGCGCGCTGACCAGCCTTCCCTCGCACGTGGCGCCGGGTAACTGGATCTACGACCTCACCACGCTCGCCGTCTTCCAACCGCTGATGCAGGGCAGCGCCACAGGAATGGTGGTGGCGACCATCTGGCGCTATCGCAGGGGACGGTTGAGTGGGCGCGAGATCGGCGGTGTCGCGATGGCCGTCATCGCGCACATAGCGTTCTCGGCGGGCACACTCGTGTTGAAAGACTCGTCCGTCAACGCCTTGTTCATCCTCATCTGGCAGGCGGTGGTGGTCGGGGGACTCCTGATCTACGTCCGCTATGTGCTTCATCACGCGCTCCTCGACGAGGCGGCGCACATGGGCTTCGCCGAGACAGTGTGTCCAAGCTGCCATACGCATATCGTTGCCGCCGGCTTTTGCCCCAACTGCGGCATGGCCCTGACGGCCTCGCCGAACTCGCTCAAGCGCAACCGCCGGCCGCGCAAGGACCCGGCAGCGAAACCGGCCGGACCAGCTTAGATGGCCGTCACCTGCGCCCGGTGCGGGACCCAGAATCCCGATGGCAATCAGTTCTGCCAGGCCTGCGGTTCTCCGCTCGCGGTAGAAGTGGCCGCACCGCTTGCGCCACAGGCGGCTCCTCCGGGACCGCCTCCAGGACCGCCGCCGGGACCACCACCCGGCCCGCCGCCAGGACCTCCGGCGGCTTACCTGAACCCGTATTACGCAGCAAGCGCGGTGGGTCCACAGCCGATGGTGCACCGCACGCCATGGGTGCTGATAATCGGCGCAGTCGCCGGTCTCCTCGTGGTGATGGTCGGATGCGGAACCGCACTCGCGTTGATCGGCCACAACGCAGCCAACCAGACGAACACAACGGGCATCTCGCTGCCGATCGTGCCGAGCCCGAGTCCAGCCGGCTCACCCGGCCAGACTCCGAGCAGCTCGCCATCGCCGAGCCCGGCGTCAACCAGCGTCTCGACCGCATCGAACGCAGGCGAGTCGGTCACCGTGCCCGCTGGATGGGTCGTGCAGAGCAAGGACAACGAGACCATCACGCTCACGAACCCCAACGGCGATGGTTCGATCACCATCGGCAGCGGACCATCCAATCCCAAACAGTCCGTCCAGCAGAACAAGGACACGATGGACAAGTTCTTCGTTAGTCAGTACCCGGACACGAAGAACTGTCCTAACAGCAAGACCACGACCTCAACTCTGTCTGGGGCTCCGGGAATTTTCTGGGTGCTGTGCTTCACCCTTTCGGCAGGCGGGCAGAGCATCCAGGCCGGAGCGCCGCTATTCGCCGGCGCCAACAGCGACGGCAGCATCTATTACGTCGTCATCTTGCTGACGAGCTATGCCAACATGGACAACTTCGTCACCGAGGCGGCGCCGATACTCAAGAGCATTCAGTGGAAGCTCACATAGCCGACCGCTAGGGGCGCCCCTTCGGCTCGCAGCTTCCACAGCCGGGCGCGGTAACCCTGCCCTGTATCTTTTGCAGCGCATGTTCGCTCGCTGGGGCCGTTTCGTTTATCGTCGCCGGTGGGCAACACTCGTTGTCTCCGGGCTTTTGCTCGGGCTCGCGATCGTCGGCATCCTCACCGGCGGAACGCTCGCAGGCAACGGCGGGTTCGGCGCCAACCTGGCCGCGGGCCAGGCCGCAAAGCTCATCACGGACGAGATCCAGCCACAACAGGCCGCGCCCGGTTCCGGTTTCGACGTCATCTTCAGCAGCAGCTCCCTTACCGCAACTGATCCCGCGTTCCAGTCGGCGGTCGAGCAGGCGGTGTCGCCGCTGTCGTCGGATCCTCGAGTGACCGGGGTCACGACGCCTTACAGCGTGCCGCCAATCGAGCAGCCGAGGCTGATATCAAAGGATTCGCACAAAGCGCTCGTCTTCATCAACCTCAGAGACAACTCGGTCAAAGCGCAGAAATACATTGCCGACCTGGCCGCGAAGATTCACCCCGGCCCGTTGCAGATGGTCGTGACCGGCCAGGTCCCGATCAACCAGGCCTTCAACACCACGCTCGAGCAAGACCTCCAGCGTGCCGAGTACGTCGCCCTGCCGATCACGCTCCTGCTGCTGGTGCTGATCTTCGCCTCGATCGTCGCGGCCCTCCTGCCCATCAGCGTGGGAGTGCTTGCGATCGTGGGCGGCGTCGGCGGAACTCTCTTCCTGGCGCGATTCACCGACGTCTCTCAGTACGCGATCAACATCGTCACTCTCATCGGGCTTGGAGTCGCGATCGACTATTCGCTCTTCGTCGTCAACCGTTACCGTGACGAGCTCGCCGCGGGAGCTTCGCGTTCGGAGGCGATCGCGACTTCGATGTCGACCGCCGGGCGTTCGATCACCTTTTCCGGCATCACGGTCGCGGTCGGCCTCTCCGCGATGGTGTTCTTCCAGGGCACGTTCCTTGCGTCGATGGGCGCGGCGGGCGCGATCGTGGTCGCGATCGCCGTCTTCTACGGACTAACCTTCCTGCCCGCCCTGCTGTCGGTGATGGGCCCAAACGTGGACAGGCTCCGCCTCCCGTTCCTGCGCGCGCGCAAGCCCGCCGGCACAGGCGCATGGCACTCGCTGGCGATGTGGGTGATGCGGCGCCCGTGGCTCGTGCTGTTACCGGCGCTGGGCATCCTTCTGGTGGCGGGCACGCCCTTCCTTCAGCTGCGCCTCGCCAATGGCGACGTCGACCAGCTGCCTCCACAGAACCAGGCGCGCCAGGGTTACGACACGCTGATCAAGGACTTCCCCGGCCAGGACCAGACGGTGATCGAAGCCGTCGCCTACTATCCCAACGGCAGTCCGTTGACCGCCGACCACATCGGCGCCATATACGACCTCAGCCGGCGCTTTGCGGCCCTGCCAAACGTTCTGCGGGTCGAAAGCATCGTCAACATCGACTCCAGCCTTTCCCGGGCCGACTACCAGCGCCTTTATTCAGGACCGAACGCGCAGCTTCCGGCCAATCTACAGCAGGCGCTGCCGATCGGCTCCGGCAAGCACATTGTCCTTCTGAGCGTCTTCGCGAACAAGCAGTACACGAGTGACGATGCCCGTGCGATCGTGAAAGCCGTCCGCGCCGACCAGGTCCCCGACGGCCAGGTTCTGGCCACAGGTGGGACTGCATTCGACCTCGACATCGTGAACTACATCCTCGACCGGACCCCGACCGCGGTCGGCTCGGTGATCCTGATCACGTATGTGATCCTGTTCCTACTTACCGGCTCGGTCGTGCTGCCTTTGAAAGCCGTGCTTACCAACCTGTTCTCGATCTCGGCCTCGTTTGGGGCCATGGTGTGGATTTTCCAGCAGGGTCATCTGAGCCAGCTCCTCGGCTTCACCCCGCAGTCGATAGACCCGAGCATCCCGGTCATCCTGTTCAGCATCGTGTTCGGGATGTCGATGGACTATGAGGTGTTCCTCATCAGCCGGATCCAGGAGGAGTACAAGCGGTCCGGCGACAACCAGACCGGGGTCGCCATGGGTCTGGAGAAGACAGGTCGGTTGATCACGGGAGCCGCCGCAATCATGTGCGCGGTCTTCCTCGCCTTCGGCCTTGCCAACGTCGTGATCATCAAAGCGATCGGCATCGGGCTCGCGATCGCGATCGCTGTGGACGCCACCTTGGTCCGAATGCTGATAGTTCCCTCCGTGATGCGAATCCTGGGTCGGGCCAACTGGTGGGCCCCGCGCCCGCTGGCCCTTCTCCACAGCCGGATCGGCGCGGCAGAGGTTCGTTCGGAGCCAAAAGCGGCCTAAGAAATACGAAAGGGGGCGCCTGCGAGGCGCCCCCTACCACTTTGGGGGAGTGGCCAATAAGGAGGGATGTCAGCCGGGCGGCTCTTTGCGGAGCAGGGCACGGCCGCGCTCGAACTCGTCTGCGCTGATCTCACCGAGCGCAAATCGGCGAGCAAGCGTGTCGAGCGGTGGCTCAGGCGGCGCCGGTTCAACCGGCGCCGGCGATCCTCGCATCGACCGGGTGCCAGGGAAAGCTCGGACGGCCCACACCACCAACAGCGCGGCGCCGGCCAGCACCAGCAGCCATGCGAGCCCTCCGAGGATGCCGAATGGAAACATGGAATCGGGCCCCATGCCGTCGCCGATCATCTCGAGCCCCCGCTCACCACCACAGCAGACCCAGGCTGAGAGCCGACCGCCGCCTGACCATTGCCCGGGTCGGCCGTGAAGGAATCGCTTGCGGCGCCAGTAGATGCGTTACCGCTCGAGCCCGGCGGAGTGTTGCCGGGAATCGTGGCTGCGCTCACCCACGCAGCCAGGCCTACGCCTGCGGCAGCGATGATCGCGATCGCGATCGTCAGATCGCGCAGGTTGCGGACGGCGATGTCCCGTGCACCGGCCAGGCGTGTTTGCCGCTTGGCGACGTCCATGGATCCAGGATCGGCTTCCAGCCTCAGCCCAGGCTTAGAGAAACCTCAGAACTTCCTTAGATTCCTGGCCTTTGGCCGGGGCCAGCCGAATTGGTAGTGGCGCCGCCAATCCAGGTATGTAGACTCGCGCCATCTGGCCGGCTCTGCGGCTGGTCGATAGTGGAGGGAGGTGCGCCGGATGAGAGCCCGATTGCTAGCGCTGTTCGCGACCGCCAGTCTGTTCCTCCTGGGCGCAGTCCCAGCCCAGGCGGAGGGGGGCGGAAACAGGGATGAAGGGAACCAGGCCCAAACGTATCTCGCGCTCGGCGACTCAGTCGCCTACGGAACGGATCCCAACAAGAACCCCTTTCTACCCGCAACGTTCAGCGGCTACACCGATATCGTCGCCTCGAGCCTGAACCTCAAAGAGACCAACCCGAGCTGCCCGGGCGAGGCAAGCGGCGGTTTCATCGACGTCACGGGCCTTGACAACGTCTGCCGGTTCTACCGGGCGAACTTCCCTCTCCACGTGAGCGAGAACGGCATTCCGGCGCACGCTTCGCACCCGACGCCGGTTCCGCGCGACCGACTCGCCGCGGCCGGAGTCGCCGCGGGCGGGGAGCTGGACGCCTGGATGCTCGACCCGGCCGTGGTCTTCGAGAACCTGATCCACAAGCTCGCCTCGCCGGACAGCGCGCGGGCCATCCTCGAGACCCGGCTGTACCGCCACCTGACCGAGCTGGTCGCCGGCATGCAGGAGTACACGGCGGCCGAGGCGCTCTACGAGCTGTCGCGCGAAGAGCGGTACGACCTGATCGTCCTCGACACCCCGCCCTCGCCCAGCGCGCTCGACTTCCTCGACGCGCCCGGCCGCTTGTCGGGATTTCTCGACGGGCAGATCGTGCAGCTCTTCCTGCCCAGCCATGGCGGCGGACTTCTTCGACGAGCCGGGCGGCTGGTCGGCAGCGTCTTCGCGCGCGCTTTCGGCGAGCAGTTCATCCTGGACTTACAAACCTTCCTGAGCGCGTTCTCCGGAACGTTCGGCGCGCTCAGGTCGCACACCGCCGGGGTGAAGGAGCTGCTGGAATCGGCGAAGACGGCCTTCCTCCTCGTCACCTCGCCCGCAGAGGCGGCGGTGCGCG
>Ga0209118_1001384_pt1 | contig 11337 bp, 10 predicted proteins | sample BlaSpr_A8_Ref_M1_FD_187988 | JGI IMG/M metagenome (GOLD analysis project Ga0209118, IMG submission 187988) | Forest soil microbial communities from Thunder Bay, Ontario, Canada - Black Spruce, Ontario site 2_A8_Ref_M1 (SPAdes) (version 2) | ecosystem: Environmental > Terrestrial > Soil > Boreal...
ACCTGAACCTGTTCCGACCGTTTCCAGACCTGGAGACGGCGGAGCTGGCGGTGATGCACCTGGAGAGCCGTCGTGTGGTTGGGTTGCAGATCAAGACGGTGGGCATCGACAGCGGGCGGCCAAGTGCGACGGTTAGCGTGCTGGCGTCAAGCTTCCGGCCAGCTCCCAGCACGTACTTCGTGGTGTTGGCGTGGCTGCGGGAGGCGGGTCGGTTCCACGACTGGTGCCTGCTGATGCCATCCGAGGAACTGCGCAGCGTTGCCGCCCAGGATGCGTACGGCCACCTCAAGTTCGAATTCCAGCCCGGCTCGCCCAGGCAAGGATCTCTGGACAGGTTCCGACTCCCACGGTCAACCGTCTGCAGCGCGATCGAGGACCTGCTGTCGGGCGAAAGCCTTTGAAGTGCGACGAACCTGATATCTGACGGTTCGGGGCCGTGAGGCAAATCCCAGGCCCCAGACTAATTTCGCATTCACAGTCAAGCTACCTCAGGGTTTACTGCGAGCTCACCAAGCCTCGATCGCCGGTGCAGGCGTACGAGCGACCGTGGAGCCCACCAGTTGCGGGTGCCCAGGAGTCGCATGATGGCCGGCACCATCAGCGCTCGAACGATGGTCGCATCAATAGCGATGGCGATGGCGATCCCGATGCCGATCGATTTGATCAACACGACATCGGCAAGTCCGAAGGCGAGAAACGTTGCCACCATGATCGCTGCAGCCCCCGTGATCAGCCGCCCGCTCAGCTCGAGCCCTTCCGCGACGGCCCTTGTGTTGTCGCCGGTGGCGCGCCAGCGCTCCTGAATTCGCGCGAGCAGCAACACCTCGTAATCCATGGACAACCCAAAGACAAGCGCAAACAGAATCACCGGCACTGAGGGATCGATCGACTGGGGGGTGAAGTGGAGCCAGCCGCTCAGATGGCCTTGCTGGAAGATCCAGACCAACGCTCCAAAGGAAGCGGATATGGAAAGCAGGTTGGTAAGGACGGCCTTAAGTGGGAGCACCAACGAACCGGTCATCAGAAACAAAACCACGTAGGTGATGACCAGCACAAACCCAAGGGCGGCGATCATGTGCGATGCGATGAACGCAATGACGTCGAGATCGCCGGCCGTCTGGCCGTCGACGAGCACCTGCCCGCCGCCGCCGAGAGTTTCGTGGGCGCGGATCGAGCTGACAACCGTGCGCGCCGCATCACTCGAGGGGTCGAGATTGGAGATCGCTGTCAGGAGCACGATGTGCCTGCCGGTCACGGGTTCCAGCACGCGAACCACCCCGGGCGTCGCCGCCAGCCGGCGGCCGAGGTCGGCCACGGCCGCGGCCGCGGCGCCCGCCGCGGGGTCGGCGTTGGGAAAGTAGGCGACCACGGGTATCTCGCTGTTGTCGTAGCCCGCGAAGTCCCGGAGCAGGGTGTCGTAGCCCTGGCGCGCCTCGTTGCCGGGCGGGAGAGCATCGACCCCGTTGCCGGCAAGGCGTAGATGCACGAACGGAGTGCCTGCCGAGATCAAAATCGCAAGGCAGGGCACGAGCACGAGCAGCGGCCGCCGCATCACGCGGGTGGCGGTCGAGTGCAAGAAGGAGCTGCCTGTCGTAGGCCGCTGCCAAGGCAGTCGGAGCCGGTTGACTAGCCCGCCGATGACGGCCAGCCCGGCCGGGAGCACGGTCAGGGCATAGACGACGGCAAGCCCAACGACGATCGCGCCGGCGATACCCATCGAAGCCAGAAAGGTGCCCTGGAAGAAGAGCAGTGACGAAAGTCCGATGGCGACCGCCACTCCGGAGAAAGCCACCGCCCGGCCGGCCGTGGCCATGGCCTTCGCGACGGCATCTTCACGCGAAGACCCAGCGGCAAGCTCTTCGCGAAAACGCGAGACGAACATCAGCGAGTAGTCGATGGAGACCCCGAGGCCGACCAGCGTCACGATGTTGAAGGCGTACTGGGAGACGAACACAAAATTCGAGAGGATCACCGTCGCCGCCACTCCGCCTGCGATGGTCACCAGAGCCACGCCAATTGGCAGCAGGGCGGCCACCGCGCTCCTGAAGATGAGCACGAGCAGCAGCAGTGCGATCGGGAGCGCCACGAATTCGGCTCGCTGCAGGTCGGCTTCGAGGGTCGAGTTGAACGCAGAGTTGATCGGCACGTTGCCGGTCAGCACGACGTGCAGCGGGCCTGCGTGGACCTTAGATCGCAGCGCCGCGACGTAGCCGGCAGCGACCTTCGAGCGATCCTTCAGGTGCACGACGACGACCGCTTGCCGGCCGTCGCGCGACACCAGGCCATCGCTCGACTGACCGTAGGGGGTCACCACCGACGTGACCCGGGGATCGGTCCGCAGCGGCGCGACCCCGCTTTCGAGGGCGGCTTGGAAGCTTGGATCGGCGACCGCGAGATCTGGGTTACTGAAGAGCAGGATGAATGAGCTGCCGCTGCCCGCGACCTGCGGAAGCTCGTCTCGGACCAGGTTCGTCGCGCGGTCGGATTCGGTTGTGGTGGAAGTTTGGTTGCCGTCCAAGTTGCCGCCGGAGAGAATTCCAGCGATCGAGAGGCCCAGAACCACGACGCCACCGACAAGCGTCGCCCAGCGAAAGCGATACACAAAGCGTCCCCATCGATCGAACATCTCGTCCTCCTCGCTCCGGCTGCACCCGGATGCTGGAGGGAAGCCTGGCTGGCAAATATCGCGCGCCTTTGCCGGATTCCCCGCGATTTCGCCGCGAAATTGCGGTGGAAGTCAGGCGATGAAACGGTAGCCCACGCCCCAGACGGTCGCGATCTTCTCCCCGAAATCACCAAGCTTCTGGCGAAGGCGCCGGATATGGTTGTCGACCGCGCGGTCGAAGCCCTCGTAATCCCCGCCCCAGACTCGCTCGATGAGGAATTCCCGGTTGAAAGCCCGCCCAGGGTTGGCTGCAAACAGGTGGAGCAGCTCGAACTCCTTCGGAGTCAGGGCAAGCTCGGTCCCGTTCAAAGTTGCGCGATGCGAGCCCGGCTCCAGGCGGAGTGGGCCGTGGACGATGGCCTCGTCAACCCCGCCGCTGGGCTGGCCGCGCCTTGCCTCGAGCTCGACGCGACGAAGAGCCGCGCGGGCACGCGCGAGCAGTTCGCGCACTCCGAACGGCTTGACGAGGTAGTCGTCCGCACCCACCTCCAAACCGAGCACGCGATCGACCTCCTCAGAGCGCGCGGTGAGCATGATGATCGGCATCAGGTAGTCCTGTCGGAGCTGGCGGCAGACCGACAGCCCGTCAAGCCCGGGCAGCATCCAGTCCAGGATCACGAGCTGCGGCACCTGCTCGCGCACCAGCTTGAGAGCGGTCGGCCCGTCGTGCGCCTGGCGGACAACGTGTCCTTCAGCTTCCAGCTCCGCGCGGATCAGATCGTTCATCGCCGTCTCGTCTTCCACCACAAGGATCGACGCCATCGGTCAGGCAGCCTCTCGCGCCAGCCAGACGTGAAACACACTGCCTCGCCCAGGCTCGCTCTCGGCGCCGATGGACCCACCCATCGCCGCTACGAGGTCTCGCACGATGGCCAGACCGAGACCGGACCCGCCGGTGTCGCGCGCTCGTGACTGGTCGGTCCGGTAGAAGCGGTCGAAGATCCGCTTCAGATCCGTTGGCTCCATACCGATTCCGGTGTCGGAGACCGTGATGGCGACGCGATCGCCGGCCATGGTGGCCTCTACGGAGATGATCCCGCCGTCCAGCGTGTTGTTCACCGCGTTTCTGACCAGGTTCGTGAGGACTTGCGCCAGGCGGTCACGATCGGCCATCGCCATCGGAAGTCCTGCGGCGCTCGAGTGCACAAGGCTCAAGTTGCGTTCGCGTCTGGCCAGCGGAGCGAGCGTCTCGCAGACCTGGTCGATCAGCGCGGGCACGTCCACCGGCTTGATGTCGAGCCGGAGCTCATCCGCATCGGCTCTGGCCAGCGCCAGCACGTCGTCGACGAGCGATCCCAGCCGGTCTGTTTCCGCGGCTACGACCGATAGGTATTTGCGCGTCTCGGCATCCATCTCGCGCCCGGGCTTGAGCAGGGATTCGACATGCGCGCTGATGCTGGCAACCGGAGTCCTGAGCTCGTGAGATGCGTTTACGATGAGCTCCCGCCGGCTCTGGTCCGCGCGCTCGGCGCGCATTCCCTGCGTCTTTGCCTCGGCTTGAGCGGCCACGAGCTGCATGCGGCTCTCATCCACTCCGAGCATGAGCTCGGCAAAGCGGGCCCACAGCCAGGCGGTGCCGTTCAAGACCGCCAGCGAGGCAATGCCCAATACAGCTCCGAAAGCGCTCACGAACAGGAATCCGGCCGCGACGTTCAGATCGAATTGCCCGTTGATGCTCACGCCAGGCCACATCGTCCCGGTCGACGGGCCCGTGGGAAACGGTCGATACAGGGCAGTTGCGACGGCGTATTCGGCCGGATAGAGGATCAGAGCGACCGAAACGGTGATCAGTACCACGGCCAGCGTGAATGAGAAGATCCCGAATGGAAACTCTAACAAGAGGTACACGAGGGTTCTCCAGGTGACGGAGTCGCCCAGTGTCCTGAGCAGGCGCTGCCGCGTCGAACGCCGGACCGGATCGGGGACCGACACCGGCCTGATCTGGGCTCCGAGGAGGTGGATCGCCAGTTCGCGCTCGATGCGCCCGAACAGCATCCAACCGAGAAGCGTCACGACCAGAATCGGAAATCCGACGATAACGATGGCAAGACCCACCCCGGTCGCAAGCCCGGCGATGATGACGATGAAGTACAGCGTCCCCAACGGGAACGCCAGCAGAAGGTAGGCGATCCGGAGATACGTCCGGAGGTCTCGCGCGAGGCGCCATGCTGAATCGAACACAGGTCGGAGCTTAGGCGGAATCTGTCGCGTCTTTATGTCGAATTGCGCAGTAAGGCTGCCGAATTGACGCTAGCGCAGGATCTCGACCGGCACCTGGCTTCGGTTGATCGAGAGCGAAACGAACAACAACCTTTGTCAGCGAAGCAATCCGGCAAGTTTGGCGCGTTTGTACACAAACCGGCGCTCGCGGGTCAGGCTCGCGGGCGCAGCTCCGGGACTCGGCCGTCGGAGTCCGACAGTCCATATCCGACTGCCACTTCCGCGAGGTCCAGAGCCTCGCCGGACTTCTCGATGATCCGCGGATCGTTCGCCAGCGCCGCCACGCATCGCCCATTGAACTCGGCCGACCAGGCTTTGCTCGGGTCAGAGAACTGCCCGGGGTGCGCAACGAGCGCTTCGGTCCGTGTCAACCTCGGCCAGAACGAGACGACCGCCACGTTGTGTGGGCGCAACTCCTCTGCAGTGCTCAGCGTGAGCATGTCCACGGCGGCCTTGACGACGTTGTAGGACACGTTGCCCGTGTACTTGATGGCGCCCATCGACGAGATGTTGACGATAAGACCGCTCCGCCGGGGGACCATCATCCGGGCGGCGCACGCACTGGCGATGTAATGCGACCTCAGGCCGACCGCGTGCATCTGGTCCCACTCCTCGACGGGCAGGTCCCAGAACATGGCGTCCTCGCGCGGGCCCAGGTCTGTGCTGTAGGACGTCGCATTGTTGACCAGGAGATCGAGCCCACCTTGTTCATCCTCGACGCGACGAAATACAGCTTCTGTCTCCGAATCGACGCTGTGGTCGGAGCGCATCGGGATGCCACGCCCACCGGCTCGCGTTACCTCTTCAGCGGTCTTGGTGATCGAACCAGGGCGATCGCTCTGGCCGTCGCGAACTGTGCGGGCAGTGACGTAGACCGTCCATTCCGCCTCACCCAGCCCAACTGCTACACCGCGTCCGATTCCACGGCTGGCCCCGGTAACGATCGCGACCTGGCCCGACATCGCGGGACAACATACTGGAAGAAGTGCTCAGCCGTGACCTTGGCTCGAACCGGCTCCTGAAACGAATATCGTGGGTGAGGTAGTCCTGGGCGCGCTACGACCGCACCGCTCGTCTGCCGCCTAGCCCTTGAAGGGTCGAATGAATAGTCTCTGCCGAGATGGAGGTTTTTTGCCCACCTACTGATACGCGATTCGCAGGACCGAAACGCGCGCAGGCACCGGTACGACCCGCTCAACATGCTCCGTTTCCAATTTGAACATCAAGCAGCGCCGAGCGTGAATCTCGGCCCGTAACTCGGTCGGTTTACCGCAGGCGGGCGAGGAAGACGGGATTGTCAGACGCAGCAGCCCAGCTGTAACGACTCAACAGTTCGTCCGGATCGGTGATGGTCAGGTGCCGGCCGGACCGGACAACCTCGCCTCGATCTAGAAGTGAGTTTTGGTCATTGGCGAACTCGGCTCAGGCCTGACCGTGTACACCGTCATGGTTACCGTCAAGGATGTCGGCGGCGCACCGGCCTGCAGGTCCGCGTCTCTGAAGGTCAGCTAGCAGGCCGGTGACAAGCGATGCGCGCGAAGGCCGACGAGTATGGCGACCATCGAGCAGTTTGATCATTTCTGTGCGCGCAACCCGGGAGTAAATCGTCTCGACGTTTGCCAGCTATTCTCGTGGTTGCAGAGGCGAGGGGTTGCGCATCGGGGAAGATGAATCAGCGGCGAACGATGCGCGCGGCGCCGAAGCCATGCGCCCGGCCTCCCAGATTGTCCAGACCATCAACAGCCCGAGCAGGAAGAACATGGCCACGCCCTCGACTTGGGCCGGGGCTGGTGCGAGGCCTCCGTACGGCGAAGTGACATCGGCCACGATAGCCAACGTCGAGATCGTGATCGGTGCCACGACCAGGCGCGCGATGCCGTCCTCCTGACGCCAGGTGCCGGCTACCCAGATCGTAGCCAGGACGAAGACTTCGAAGAGGTAGTACGGCCAGACCGTCTTGGCCAGCAGCGCGAAGCTGGCCGAGGTCAGGCTCATGGCGGCGAAGAGACGGGCCTCGCTCAATCCTCCTCGCCGGGTGGCCAGCCAGAGGTTCGTGGCGACGGCCGCCGCTACGACGGCCGCGATGTCCCAGTGCTGGACCAGGGGAGCCAGCGCACCGTCACTCGTGAGGCTCCAGATCGACCCGGGCCCGACCGGTAGCCCTCCCCGATATGTGAACAACGAAAAACTGACGTCAGCCTTGTCCGCGAGGTAGAAAGGCAGAATGCCGGCGGCGCCGGTCATGGCGACGGCCGCGAAAAGCCGCGCAGCAACGGCGGGCGAACGGCCGAGCGAGGCCAGCGCGAGCGGGATGGCCAGCAGCACCGCCGAGCTGCGGCTGAGCACCGCGAGACCGAACGCTATACCGGAGCGAAAGATCCAGTTGCGGTCCATCCAGCGAACAGCGATCAACAGGAACCAGACTTCGATTGGCTGCTCGATGTGCCCGTATCCGACTATCGACAGCCAGATAGGAGGCGCCATCCCAAACGTCGCGTAGGAGAGCAAGCGCGGAAGGCCATCGATGCGATTGCCGCGGAGCCTTTCTACGGCGGCCAGGCTCTCGCGTGCCATGAGCAACACAAACACGCTGAACAGAACGAACGCCGCAGCGCGACGTGGATAAGGTGCGTCGAGCCAGCCGAGCGCACGCACGACTAGCCCGACAGCGGTCAGAGGAATCAGGGACACTGGCCCGTTGGCGTTCGGATACCCGTTCTGCCTCACTAAGTACACCAGCAGCGGATGCCCGTCCAAGGCGACCTTCGCCGAAGGCCAGAAGACATTGTCCAGGTCGCTCGCCGGGATGGGCAAGAAGGCGAGTGCGATCCACAGGGCCAGGTATGGCGCGATCCACGCGCGCGGGTCCATAAGCAGGGCGCGACGACTCGTCACGGCGCACAACCCTACATGGCATGTGTCCGTTGCGATGGACGTCGGAACACCCTCACTTCATAGCCGACCGACGAGAATGGCGGCCATGGAGGAGTTCGATCACTTCTATTCGCGCAACCCGGGAGTAAATCTTCCCGACGTTTTCGCCGATGTGCGCGAGGCGTTCAGCCGCCTCGAGGCCGCCATCTCACTCCCCGATCCGGCTCGCTGCCGCGGCTATGTCAGCGATTCGTTCTACGAGTCGCTCGATTCGGAAGTGCAGCGCCTCGCCGGGCAAGGTCGGCGACGCATCCACGCCGACTTTGAGGTGCTCGACGTCATGCTCGAACAGGCTGGAGACGCTGGTTCGCTCACAGCCCGCGTGCGCGCCACATCGACCCTGGACGAATTCGACGCCGGAAGCCCTCCAACCGGCGATCGGCAGCTATTCGTCTGGTCGCAGGACGTCGTCGTCGTGAGGGAGGAGTCGGGGAAGGCGGCGGGCCGATGGCTGATTGCGGAGCTCGGCGCAATGAGGATCGAACGCCAGGTCTCGGGCCCGATCCGGCCGCTGGACCCGTCGACCCTGAACGAATTAGATGCGCGCGAGGCCGAGCGAGCGGTGCACAGGCATGAGGATCAGACCTGGTCCCAGGACCAGACCCATGCATACATGAACTTCTTGAGACTGCGCGGCGTCGGAATGTAGCTGCTCAACTACGCGAGGCCCCTTCGACGCTGGACGAGGATGACCACCGCCGCAAACATCAGGCCGAGGCCGTTGAGGTCCAGAGCCCCGACAAGCACGCCAACGGCGAACAGAAGTGCATGCCCCTTCGCACAAATACAGGTGGGGCCGCGAAGAGACCCAAAGTGTGCGAAGGCCCAGTAGTTGTCGCCGCCCATGCCCACGATCAGCCCGGTCGCAATGATGCCGGCGAGCCCCAGCCAGAAGAATGTGCTCGACTTCCGGCTGCCCAAGTCCATGCTTCGGGCTACAGAAGCTGTTGAAGTCGATCGGCCAGCCCCGCGATCGCCACTCGCTCTTGCTTCGTCGAGTCCCGCTGGCGGATCGTGACTGCCTTGTCTTCCAGCGTTTCGAAGTCGATCGTGACGCAGAACGGGGTGCCGATTTCGTCCTGGCGGCGGTATCGCCGGCCGATGTTGCCGCCCGTTTGGTCGTACTCGACCCGGAACCTGCCCTGCAGGGACGATTGCACCTCTCGCGCCACCTTGATCAGGTCCTCTTTCTTTGACAGCGGGACTACCGCCACCTGGACTGGGGCCACGTTCGGGTGCAGGTGCAGCACCACCCGTGGCTCGTTGTTGACCACGTCCTCGTCGTACGCGTCCAGCAACAGGGTGATCAGGATTCGGTCGACGCTTACGGCCGGCTCGATAACCCACGGCAGGTAGCGCTGGTTCGTCTCCGGATCCAGGTAGGTAAGGTCCTCCTTCGACTTTTCCTGGTGGACTCGAAGGTCGAAATCGGTTCGGTCGGCCACGCCTTCCAGCTCGCCCCAGCCGAATGGGAAGTCGTACTCGATGTCCGTGGTCTGCTTCGAGTAGTGCGACAGGCTCGCCTTCGGGTGGTCGTAGAACCGCAGGCGGTCGGCGCTGAGGCCCAGCACCTCCACGTACCACCGCATCCGCTCCTTGCGCCAGTAGGCGAACCACTCGTCGTCCTGCTCGGGCTTGACGAAGAATTCCATCTCCATCAGCTCGAACTCGCGCACCCTGAAGACGAAGTTGCCGGGTGTGATCTCGTTGCGGAACGCCCGACCCTGCTGCGCGATGCCGAACGGCACTCGAACCCTCGACGAGTTCAGCACGTTCTTGAAGTCCACGAACATGCCCTGTGCCGTCTCCGGTCTTAGGTAGACCACCGAGGACGAGTCCTCGACCGGGCCGACATTGGTCTTGAACATCAGGTTGAACATGCGTGCCTCGCTCAGCGGGCCTCCGCACTCGGGGCACTTGTCGCCGGTCACGTGGTCGGCGCGCCAGCGCTTCTTGCACTCACCGAGGCACTGGCGCAGCGGGTCGACGAAGTTGGTCAGGTGGCCTGAGGCCGCCCACACCTCTGAAGGCATGATCAGGGTCGACTCCAATCCCACGACGTCGTCACGCAGGTCGACCATGTGGCGCCACCAGAGCTCGCGGATCGCTCGCTTCAGCGCGACGCCATACGGGCCGTAGTCGTAGAAGCCGGAGAGGCCGCCATAGATTTCGCTGGAGGGGAAGATGAACCCGCGCCGCTTGGTCAGGGCGACCACCTTTTCCATCAGCTCTTCGCGCGCGACTGTCACAGCTTGAGTCTCCCCTCCCGCGCGCAGATGATGAGTCTTGATCTAATGCGCGCCTCCCCGCAAAGCGGGGAGGTGAATTTGCGCCGCTTGGTCAGGGCGACGACCTTTTCCGTTAGCTCTTCGCGCGCGACTGTCAAAGCTCGAGATTCCCCTCCCGCGCGCAGATGATGAGTCTTGATCTAATGCGCGCCTCCCCGCAAAGCGGGGAGGTGAACACCTTTTCCATGGGCTCTTCGCGCGCGACTGTCACAGCTTGAGCTTCCCCTCCCGCGCGCAGAGGATAAGTCTTGATCTAATGCGCGCCTCCCCGCAAAGCGGGGAGGTGAATTTGTGCATCACCGCGATCTCATTTGGTGCAGGAACTGTAGCGACTTCAGGCGCCGGTCTAGGTGGTGTTCCAGTTGTGACGTCAGGACTCCCTCGATTGTGTCTATCAACGGGCTGTCCAGCTTTAGACGTCGGTACGTCGCGATATCCCCGCTCGCCATCAGGCGAAGCACCTTGATCGCCGCCACAGGCACCAAACCCATTCCGGGCAGCGCGCAATCGTCACACAGGAAGCCGCCCGCCGACGGGCTGAACGCCGCGGGTTTCTCGGCAAGCGGCTTCTCGCACGAAGCGCAAACGCCCAGCTGCGGCGCATAGCCCAGCAGGTCCAGGGCCGCCATCATGAAATACGCCGACGCCCGGCGCGGATCTGTCTCGCCCGCCAGCTCCTGCAGCGCCATCACCGTCAGCTCATAGATCCCGTCCAGCGGGTGCCGGTCTTCGCACACACGTTCAGCCAGCTCCGCGATGAGGGCCGCGTGCGACATTGCATCGACGTCGCCGGCGATTCGCATTCCCGGCACCCGCTGCACCTGCGCGACGACATCGAGCTGCCCCCGTCCTTTCGCCAGCAGAAGGTCGACGTGCCCGTACAGCTCGAGCGAAGGACCAAGCTTGCTCTCCGGCCTTCGCACGCCCTTCGCGATCGCTCCCACCTTGCCGTGCGTGCGGGTCAGCAGCGTGAAGATGCGATCGGCCTCGCCGTAGTCGAGCTTGCGCAGCACGACCGCCCGGTCACTATAGGTGGCCAGACTCGTCCTCCATGGCTTGTGACTGGGAGCCGCGCTCCGACTTGGTTTCCTTCTTAAAGCCTGCCTCAACCAGCACCTCATCGGGCCATGGGACATCGGCTTTCAGTCGCACCCATTCGATGCGGCGGCCCTTGACCTTCTCCACGGTCCAGGTTGCGCGGCCGCCCTTGAACGAATCGCCGGCCGCGGC
>Ga0209118_1001386_pt1 | contig 11333 bp, 8 predicted proteins | sample BlaSpr_A8_Ref_M1_FD_187988 | JGI IMG/M metagenome (GOLD analysis project Ga0209118, IMG submission 187988) | Forest soil microbial communities from Thunder Bay, Ontario, Canada - Black Spruce, Ontario site 2_A8_Ref_M1 (SPAdes) (version 2) | ecosystem: Environmental > Terrestrial > Soil > Boreal...
CGCCGTGCCTACAGGGACTGGCCCCTGTTCAACGTGATGCTCGACAACGCCGAGATGAGCCTGGCCAAGACGGACCGCAGGATCGCCGCGCGCTATCTGGCCCTCGGCGACCGCGAAGACCTCGCGTCGTTGGTGCTCGAGGAGTACGCCTTGACTCTGGAGCAGGTGCTCGCGGTCACCGGCCACCGCCGGCTGCTCGAGGACCGGCGCGTGCTTTCATGGGCGATCGAGCTGCGCAATCCGTACGTCGACGCGCTTTCGCACCTACAGCTGCGCGCGCTGCGAGACATGCGAGGCCGCACGAAGCGGAGCGAAAAGGCCAGGGCGGAACGGGTCTTTCAGCTCACGGTCAACGGGGTCGCGGCGGGGTTGCAGAACACGGGGTAGCCCGCCTTAGGCGGCGCCGAGATGCTGGATCGCCGGAAGCTCGCTCGTGAGCAGGTCGACCGTCTCGGGATCCCACTGAGTGCCGGCCCCGGCCCGTAGTACGGCGATCGCCTCCTCGGTGGAGCGGCGCGTCCGGTACGGACGGTCGTTGACGAGGGCGTCGAAGGCGTCACACACCGAAACGATGCGAGCCGCGCGCGGGATCTCGCGACCTCGCAAACCGTCGGGATAGCCGCTCCCGTCGAACCGCTCGTGATGGTGACGGATGATCGGCAGGAGCCCAGAGGTCGATTGAAGCGGCCGCACTATGTTCTCGCCGATCTCCACGTGCGCCTGCATCTGTGGGATCTCTATCTGGTCGAGCGGCCCCGGCTTGTGGAGGATCGAGTCGGAGACGCCGATCTTTCCGATGTCGTGGATGATGCCGCCCCGATAGAGCATGTCGAGCAGCGAGTCGGAAAGGCCCATGCGCCGGCCGAGCAGGCGCGCGGATTCACCGACGCGCTGCGTATGTCGCTCCGTGAACGCATCCTTCGCCTCGACCGCGGTGGCGAGCGAAAAGATCACGTGCTCGGCGCTGTCCAGCGTGTTGTAAAGCTCCTTCAGGCGGAGCGCCGAGCGGACACGCGCGATCAGCTCAGCGCCATCGACGGGCTTCGACATGAAATCGTCGGCGCCGGCCTCCAGGGCAGCCACACGGTGTGCCGTCTGGCTGAGGCCGGTGATCATCACAACCGGGAGGAGGCGGCCCTGGGGCATCGCTTTGATCCGCCGGCAAACCTCATAACCGTCCATGCGGGGCATGCGGACGTCGAGCAGCACCAGGTCCGGGGGCGCGGATTCGATCAGGGCGAGCGCGGTCGGACCGTCGGCCGTGAGCTGAACCTCGCAGTCGATCGCCGACAGAAACAGCTTGATGAGATCGCGGTTGGCGGCACCGTCGTCGACGACCAGGACGACCGGCATCAGCTCCAACGCCCCCTTTGAGCCCTGGCACCTTTCCGAGTGTTAACCGAGCTCCGCCAGGGCTTGCAAGTAGAAACGCCTGGCAGGCAGCCTGAAACCGAAATCGGTCAGGCGGTGGCGACCCTCGGCATGGCGGCGGCGGCTGGCCGGGCTCCAAGCTCCGCCAGCGCGAGCTTCAGCTGTTGGTTCGCCCCCGCCAGATCCCCCCGCGACTCGAGTATCTCGGCGTACGCCGCCCGATAGCGCGCCGTACGCTCGCGACCACCGGCCAGATCTAGGTCCCGAAGCGCCGCCGCGAATTCGGTGTCGACTGCCCGCGAATCGCTCCTGGCGTGGGCGATCTGCGCGAACCAGAAGTGGGCCTCGGCGACGGTTGCGTTCTCGCCCAGCCGACCGGCAAGCTCGAGCCCCTGTCTCGCAAAGTGTTCGGCCGTAGCAAGGTCATGCTTGGCCAGGGCGAGTTCTGCCGAGCTCAGGAGGATGTGCGACTTACCGGGTTCAACTCCCACTTCCTCGAACAGGAGCAATGCCCGTTCGATGTGGGGCTTTGCAGCTGCGGGATTCCCGCCATGAAGCAGGAGCAGGCCCAGGTTATTCTCCGAACGGGCCAGGGACATGCGGTCGCTCAGCGTCTCGTGGATCTGAAGCGCTCTCTGTGCGTAGTGACCGGCTCTTTCGAGCTGCCCCGTTGCCTCATACGACACGCTCAAGCCGCTATAGAGGAGCGACAGGTTCTTGAGGTCCTGGACAACGTCCGCCGCTGCGATGGCTTGGTCATAGAACTCGATGGCCTTTTCCCACTGGTGGTCGTGCACCAACGTGGCCCCCACGACTGCCAGCAGCCTGGCCTCAGTGATGCGGGGCACCGGCTTCATGGACCGGACTGTCGCAAGCGCACCCTCCGCGATCTGAACCGAGCTCGGGTCTTCCATCAAGAAGGCGGCCTGCGCCTCGTTGCCGAGACATTCCGCCACCATCAGGAGGTCGCCGGCGCGCTCGTAATAAGCCCGCGCCGCGATCGCCAGACGCCGGCCGACCACCGGTTCGGCAACCCGAAGGTGAGCCAGCGAGGTGAGCATGTTGATGCGTGCTTCTGTCTCCGCATTCGGGCGCAGCGCGAGTGCGGCCTCGCCCGCCGCCACAGCGCCGGCGTTGTCGCCGCTTGCGAGGAGCCTCTCGAGCTCCAGCAGCCGGGCCTCCGCACGAGTACGGTCCGCGTCGGCTTCGAGGAAGAAGTCGATCGGCCGGCCCGTGCGCTGTGCGATCAGCTGCAGCGTCTCCATCGAGGGCTTGGCCTTGCCTGTCTCCACGAAATAGATCGCCGTCCGGCTGATGTCGTTCAGCGCCACCTGGCCCAGGCTGAGGCCTGCTTCCAGGCGAGCCTGCTTAACAGAGCCGGGACGAATCTCGAGCCCGCGGCGTCGCCCCCGACGGCGGCTCGAGGCGGCCTTCCCTTGCCCTCTCGAGCCGTCCGTCTCCATAGGGTGCACAAGTCCGTCTGACACGGCTGCCAGCTTAACGTACGGGCCTTTTACTTGACGAATTCTTTACAGAACTAGTGACAGCAAGGACCCGCCTGGTCGGCGGCGACGGTCAATGCAAATGTCAGAAAGGTTGATGCCGCGAGGATCGCGGCAAAAAGCAATTTGCGCACTCAAGCTCACCTCCCTTGCCGCACAGACGGTGCCGGCCCCGGTCCGCAAGGACCCCCGATTCAATCGATGGACGGTGACGCGCTAAGAGCCCCCCGGCTCGTCGACGGGCGGCCCATCGCCGCCCATATCACCGTCAACAGCTTCGCCCCCCCGACGACCGCAGCCAAGCCCCCAAATCCGGCGACCAGCCGACCCACAGTCACTGGCGCCACGCCTAGCGCTACCACCGCGGGCAACAGCCCCAGCCCGACGACCGCGATCAGGACCAGCACCAGGCCGGCGGCCGTTTGACCACCCATCGAGTCGAGATCGTCGATGCCCAACTCGTCCGCGCCTCCGATGTCCAAAGCCGTGATCGCAGCCGTTCCTCCTTACCGATGCTCCGCGCCCCTGAAGCTGTGTTACAAGTAGCTACCCTGCATGTTAAATCAACACCGGGGACACTTAACAGGGCCAGGAGAAACTTTCGTAACCGTGAACCGCCTTGGGTAGTCCCGCCTACGCTCGGCCGGTGCAGGCGAGCCCCGTCCTCGTCCTCAAGCCACGCAAGCTGACCGTGACCGGCCTCGGGCTCGAGGGCTGGCGACCTTTCGTCGCCGCGGCCGGGTTGGCGGGGCTGGTTTCGGTCGTGTTCACGGCCTGGACGGCATTCCATTGGGCCGGCGACCAGGCGACGATCGACCTGGACGACATCGGCGAGGCGGCGGCTGCGTTCATCGCCGCCGCCAGCTGCGGCTTCGCCGCCGTCCGGAACACGGGCCGCACCCGCCTGGCGTGGACCTTTTTTGCCGCGTCGGCACTGAGCTGGGGCCTCGGCGAGAGCGTCTGGTCGATCTACCAGGTCGGGTTGGGCGTCGCGGTCCCCTTCCCGAGCGCGGCGGACGCCGGTTTCCTGGCCGCGATCCCGCTGGCGATAGGCGGCGTGTTGGCCTTCACCTCGGTGCCGACACGGCTCACGTCGCGGGGCGAAGCGCTACTCGCCGGCGCGGTCGTCGCGCTGTCGCTGCTGTTCGTGGCCTGGGCTGCCGGCCTGGGCAAGGTCTACGACATGTCGGCGGCCAGCCCGGCTGCCCAGCTCATCGGCCTCGCGTACCCGGTCGGCGACATCGTCACGGCGACGGTCCTCGTCCTGGCCCTCCGCCGGGCCCACCGGACCGAGGTCGGACGGATGGTCCTGCTTCTCGGCGGCCTCGCTTTCGCCGCCCTCGCGAACAGCGCCTTCGCGTACCTGACGGCGAACGGGTCTTACGGGGCGCAGGGCAGCGTGCTCGACGCGGGCTGGGTGATCGGCTACTTGCTGATCGCGCTCGCCCCGCTCTGGCCGGGTCGTGGCGGCGAGCTCGAACAGGCCGAAGGACCGATCGCGCTCTGGCAGCTCGCGCTGCCGTGGGCCGCAGTCGCCGCGGCGGCAGTGACCGCGATGTGGCTGGCCTCGACCGACAGGAACCTCGATCGATTCGAGACCGTGCTCGCGGGGGGCATCGGCGTGCTCCTGGTCGGAAGCCAGGTGCTGTCGCATCGCGATTCGCTTTCACTGCTGGTCAAGAGCCAGCGGACCGAGGCCCAGCTCGGGCGGCGCAACATGACGCTCAACGAGATCATCACGCATGCACCTCTTGGGATCGCGCGGGTTCGCCCGGACACGAAAATCATCGACGCCAACCCCCGGCTCGCCGCCTTGTTGCGCACCGAGCCGGAGAAGATGATCGGCTCGCCGCTCGCCAAGTTCCTGAATCCAGATGAGCTGGCTCACGTCTTCCAGGTGTTCCAGCCGCTCTGGAAGGGCGCCGTCGAGACCGTCGAAGCGGACAGCCGAGCGGTTCGCGCCGACAGCACAGAGGTCTGGCTGCACTGGAGCGCGACCGGGGTCCGGAACGCGAGCGGGAAGATCGAATACTTCATCGCGATGTACGAGGACACCGACTCGGAGCACGCCGCCAACGAGGCCGCGGCGGCCCACCTGGCCGGCCTCGAGCGGCTCAACCGTCTGAAGAGCGAGTTCGTCTCGCTGGTCAGCCACGAGTTCCGCACGGCGCTCGTCGGGATCTCGGGTTTCAGCGAGATGATCCGAGACGAGGACGTCACGCTGGAGGAGGCGAAAGGCTACGCCGGCGACATCAACAAGGACGCGGAGCGTCTCAACCGAATGATCAACGAGATGCTTGACCTCGACCGCATCGAGGCAGGGCGGCTGACGCTCCACATGCAGCCGGTCGACATCAACAGCGTGCTGGAGGATGCGGTCGACAGGGCTCGGGCATCCAGCGCACAGCACCTCTTCGTCTGCAACCTCGACCCGGACCGGCCGATCGCCACGGCCGATCCCGACCGGATCGCGCAGGTGATGGCCAACCTGCTCAGCAACGCGATCAAATACTCGCCCGGCGGCGGCGGGATCACGGTCACGAGCACCGGGGGCAACGGGACCGTCGACGTCGGCGTGCGCGACCATGGCATCGGGATCGCGCCCGACTTCATCCAGCGGCTCTTCGGCCGCTTTGAGCGATACGAGAAGAGCAGCACCAACATCATCGGCACAGGCCTCGGCCTCGCGATCACGCGACAGATCATCGAGCTGCATGGCGGCAGGATCTGGGTCGACAGCGCGGCGGGGGCCGGCTCCGAGTTCCACTTCACGCTGCCCCTGCACGGGACCAAGCCCGCCCCACCGACGATCCCCGGCGACTGAAGGATTCGGTCTTTCTCGCCCGTCTTTGACGGCGAGGCCGCGGAGCGCGCAACATACGCGCAAGCCACCAGCTGGTTCGTTTTGGGGAGGAAGGGGAATTGACAGCGACCGCCGCCATGGCGCCCGCGGGAGCGGGCGCATCGACTCAGCCGCAGCTCAAGAAAGGGGCGCTAGGGCTCTGGGACGACGCCGTCATCGCGGTCTCGAGCACGGCCCCCGCCTACTCCATCGCCACCTCCATCGGCGCCCTCGCGCTCGCCGTCGGTCTCGCAGGGCCTGCCGCGATCTGGCTCGGGTTCATCCCTGTCACCGGCATCGCGGTCTCCTACTACTACATGAACCGGATCGACCCCAACTGCGGCGCCGCGTACACCTGGGCCAGCAAAGCCCTGCACCCATCGGTCGGGTTTCTCAACGGATGGATCGTGATCGTCACCGACATCCTCTTCATGTCCTTCGCCGCGCCGCAGGCTGGATCCGCCGTCCTCCAGCTGCTCAATGCGTGGGGACTGAACAGCATTGGCGGCCTGGACCTGACGACCGGTGCCTGGTACGCGAACTACAGCGCCGTCTTCTTCGGCGTCCTGTGCCTGGCCTTTGTGACTTATATGGTCATGGTGGGTATCCAGGTGGCCGCCAGGCTGCAATGGGTTCTGCTCGGCCTCGAGTACCTGATCGTGCTGGGTTTCGCGATCATTGGCCTCTTCAAGAAAGGGGGCAGCGGTTTCGACCTCGCGTGGCTCAACCCAGGCGCTATGGGTGGCTGGAAAGCGCTGGCGGCGGGAGTCGTGATCTCGGTCTTCTTCTACTGGGGATGGGACACCGCGGCCAACCTGAACGAGGAAACCGAAGGGGCCACTGAGAACCCCGGTCGCGCCGGAATCATCGGAATGTTTGCACTGCTGTTTCTGTTCCTGGTCGCTTGCATCTCGATCCAGGAGGTGCTGACCCCGCAGGAGATCCAGGCCAACTCAGCCACGACGCTGACTGCGTTCGCGGACAAGCTCGTTGGCCAGCAGTGGGGGTCCCTGGCCATCCTCGCGTTCCTCTCATCGACCATCGCCACCCTGCAGACCACCCTGCTGCCAAGCGTGCGAACCGCGTTCTCGATGGGCCGCGACGGGATGCTCGGCCGGGTTTGGGCGAGGGTTCACGAAAACTGGAAGACCCCCGCGTGGGGAACAGTGATCATGGGCGCCATCTCGGCAGTGATCGCGATCGGCTCCACCAGGCTCGGTGCCTTGAACGCCGTAGTCGGCGCCGGCGTAACCGCCATCGGCCTGCTGGTGGCCGTCTACTACGGCTTGGTCGGCATTTCCTGCGCCGTCTACCACCGCAAAGCCCTGACCTCCAACATCAGGGGATTCGTGTTCGCCGGGGTGTTCCCGGTGCTCAGCGCCCTGACCCTGTTCGGGCTGGCGATCTATCTGATCTACCAGGACTGGACGACCAGCGGCTCGATCTCGGCCGACGCCACCAACGGAAAGTTCCAGGTAATCGTGCCCGCGGCCGTCGTGCTGACCGCGGTGCCGGCTCTGGCGTACGCCTACTGGCGTCGGCGTCCGCCGTACTTCCACATGCCGACCGAGGCAGCGCCGAGGAACGCGCTGGATTGATCCCGCGCGGAGCGCGGAGCAGATGGTGACGGCGGCCCGCGAAATCCCTGCGGGCCGCGTCGCCGAGCTGACCGAGAAGGAAGAGGAGCGGTTTCGGCGGGCGCGGCCGCGCTCACACCAGCTGTGGACGGAGGCGCGCCAGGTCATGCCTCGCGGCGTCCCCTCCTCGTTTCAGGACGCGTCCCCCCAGCCGGTGTTCATGGAGCGCGGCAAAGGCAGCAGGGTCTGGGACGTCGATGGCAACGAATATGTCGACTTCCACAACGGCTTCGGCGTCATGGTCGTGGGGCATGCGCACCCGAAGATCGTGGAGGCGGTCCGCCGCCAGATCGAGCTCGGCTCCCACTTCGCGCAACCCGTGGAGAACGTCGTGGTCGTCGCCAAAGAGCTCTCCCGCCGCTTCAAGCAGCCGAAGTGGCGGTTCACCAACTCCGGCACCGAATCGACGCTGGACGCGGTCCGGATCGCCCGAGCGTTCACCGGCCGGGACCGCCTGATCAAGATCGAGGCGTCGTACCACGGCCATCACGACGCGCTGATGGTCTCGGTCGAGCCGCCGCCGGCGCTGATGGGCCCTGCCGACCACCCGGCGTCGGTGCCGCAGAGCGAGGGCATCCCCGCCGCGATCGTCGAGCTGACCACGGTCGTGCCGTTCAACGACCCGGATGCGCTCGACAAGGCGATGTCGGAGCACCAGGGCGAGGTCGCGGCGGTGATCGTCGAGCCCGCGATGATGAACGTGGGCATCGTGTTGCCCGACCAGGGCTACCTCGACAGGATCAAGGAGATCGCCCATCGGCACGGCGCCCTGTTGATCTTCGACGAGGTGAAAACGGGGGTCACCATCGCGCCAGGCGGGGCAACTGAACGCTTCAACGTGACCCCCGACCTCATCGCACTCGCCAAGGCGATCGGCGGCGGACTGCCCTGCGGAGCCGTCGGAGGCCGTGAGGACGTGATGGCTGTGATCGAGGAGAAGCGCGTCGCCCAGATGGGCACCTTCAACGGCAACCCGCTGACGATGGCCGCCTCGAAGGTCACATTGCTCGAAATCCTCGACCCCAACGCGTACGCGCATTTCGACGCCCTCGCGGAGACGCTGCAAGGAGGCCTCGATGAGGCCATCCAGCGTCACGGCCTGCCCTTCCACGTCATCACGCTGGCGGCCCGAGGCGGAGTGACGTATCGGGAGCGGCGGGTGCGCAACTACCGCGACTACCTCGAGATCGACAAGGCGATGCCGTACCTGAGCTGGCTTTACCAGTGCAACCGCGGCGTCCTGATGGCGCCCGGCGCGGAGGAGAACTGGACGCTGTCGGTCCAACACTCGATCGATGACGTGCAGCGCTACGTGGACAACTTCACGGAGATGGCTCGAGACCTCCGCAAGTAAGACTCCCCGCGGTGCGGGGGGCCAGGGTCCCACTCCTCGATGTAACCCCTCCGAGTAGATCGCGATACAGGCGCCGGGGGGGCGCCCTAACAGGAGGTGGCTAGGTGAACTCGAATCATTGGCGCAGGCTTTGGGCCGTCCCAATCGGAGTGATGACCCTCTTGTGGGTGGGGATCGCATCGCCGCCGATCGCGGCCGAGGATGGATCGTTCAATCACCGCGGGAACCTGCTGATCACCGACCAGTTCAACAACCGCGCGGTCGAGATCAGCCGTGCCACGCACCAGGTCGTCTGGAGCTTCGGGTCGAACAACCCGGCGCTGTGCAACCCCGGTCCGGGCGCCATCATCGGGCTGAACGACGCGGAGCGCTTGAGCCGCGGGTACACGTTGCTGGCCGGTACCGGGATCCCCGCCGGAGCTTCCGCGGCGATGCCCAACGGCTGCGTCGACAATCGCGTCATCGTCGTCAGCAGAGGCGGTGCAATCGTCTGGCAGTACGGCCAGGCCGGCGTCACAGGATCTGACGACAACCAGCTAAACACGCCCGTGTTTGCGATCCAGCTGCCGAATCGAAACATCATGGTCGTCGACCAGGGCAACAACCGGGTCATCGAGATCGGCCGGTTCAGCAAGAAGGTGGCCTGGTCGTATGGTCCCGCATCAGGTCCCGGCGCCCTCAACAACCCCAACAGCGCGGAGCTGCTGGCCAACGGTCACGTGCTGATCGCGGATGAGAACAACAACCGCGTGATCGAGATCACGCGCTCAGGTGAAATCGTGTGGGAGTACTCGACCGGCCTGCAGTTCGCGGCCTTCGCAAGCCGTCTGCCGAACGGCCACACGCTGATCGTCGATTCAGGACACGCACGGGTCGTGGAGGTCACGCGCAACAAGGAGGTCGTGTTCGAGTACTTCACCGACCGCGCGCGGAACAGCAACGCCAGCCCGCTGCCGACCAACGCGGTTCAGCTCGCCAACGGAGAGATATCGATCGCCGACCAGTTCAACCACCGCGCGATCATCATCGACCGCGAGAAGGAGCTCGAGTTTCAGTACGGCCAGACCAACGTGGCAGGCAATGGCCGGAACCAACTCAACGGCCCCTACACGTCGTTTGCGGTCGGGGACTACACGGGACAGACCAGGCCGCCGGCGGTCTTCTAGCGGCGACGGGAGGCGGCGAGGGATCCAGGCCGGGTCCCTCGCACACTCAATCGCCCAGATACGGCCGGATCATTCGGCCAAGCTCCTCGAGCTTTTTCAGAGCCGGGTCGCGCCCGTCCGGCGGCACGTACCAGATGAGGCGGTCGACCCCGGCCTTCGCGAGCTGTTCGATCTCCTCAGCGCTCGCCTTGGGGTAGCACGTCACGGGGATCGGTGCCCGGCCGGCGGCGTTCGCCATCTCCTGCAGCTCCGGGATCCTCTCCAGCACCTGGCCGCGGTTGGGCATCCAGCCGTCCGCGTAGCGCACGACTCGCTCGAGGATCTTGGGCCCGCTGCCGCCGAGGATGATCGGCGGGTGCGGCTTCTGCACGGGCTTGGGCGATGCGCGCATCGGTCCGAAATTCACCATGTCGCCTTGGTACTCGGTGACGTCTTCGCTCCAGATGGCCTTGACCGCCTCGACTCTCTCCCGCAGGAGCTTCCATCTGGTGCTGAAGTTCGTGCCGTGGTCCTCCATCTCTTCGCGGTTCCAGCCCCCGCCGATCCCGAAGATGAAGCGCCCGTTCGAGACGTGGTCGAGGCTAGCCACCTCCTTGGCGGTGTGGATCGGGTCGCGCTGGATGAGCAGGCAGATGCCGGTGGCGACGCGGATCGTCTTGCTGGCGAGAGCCGCGGCGGTCAGCGCGATGAACGGGTCCATCGTGTGCCAGTAGTGCTTCGGGAGCTCGGCGCCGCCGGGCCATGCCGAGAGGCGGCTCGTCGGGATGTGCGAGTGCTCGGCCACCCACAGCGACTCGAAGCCCAGCTCCTCGGCGGCCGGCGCGAGCTCGGACATCGAGATCGCATAGTCGGTTGGAAAGATCGCGACGCCGAACTTCACCTCAACAATGTTGAGGGAATCAGAAAGCCAGGGCCGCCCTCGGTGAGCCGCTGCGAGGGTCCTCGGGTCCCACGCGATTCAGGTCGAGCGCGGTGAACAGCGCGCCCACAGCCCTCGGGTCGAGACGGGTGCGCGCCTCCTCGACCAGGACCCGCCGCGCCTCGGTGGCTGAGCAGGCGTCGCGATACGGCCGGTCAGAGGTCAGCGCGTCATACGTGTCGGCGACGGCAACGATCCGCGCCTCGATGGGTATCGCTTGCGCTTTGAGACCGTAGGGATAGCCGCTCCCGTCCATCCGCTCGTGGTGGTACAGCACGGCCAGCAGCTCGCGGCTCGAACGGCCTGGGCCCGCTCGGTCGAGCATGCTGAGGCCGATCTCGGGATGCGTCCGTACGAGCAGCCACTCCGACTCGTCGAGAGGTGCGTGCTTGTCGAGCACCGAGTCGGGAATTCCCAGCTTGCCGACGTCGTGCATGAGCCCGGCTCGCGCCAGGACTCGGAGCTCGGTTGCGCTCATCGACATCTGGCGGCCGATGTGCACGCAGAGGCGCGCGACCCTCAGGTTGTGCGCGCCCGCTTCG
>Ga0209118_1001387_pt1 | contig 11330 bp, 9 predicted proteins | sample BlaSpr_A8_Ref_M1_FD_187988 | JGI IMG/M metagenome (GOLD analysis project Ga0209118, IMG submission 187988) | Forest soil microbial communities from Thunder Bay, Ontario, Canada - Black Spruce, Ontario site 2_A8_Ref_M1 (SPAdes) (version 2) | ecosystem: Environmental > Terrestrial > Soil > Boreal...
CGGGACTTCATGGATGTTCGAAACGGAGTTGATCGCGATGCCGTTTTCCCAGGCCTCGTCGGCACTTGCGCGTTTCACCGTGCTCGACCTCACCCAGGTCCGGGCCGGGCCGACCGCCGTGCGCGAGCTCGCCGACTGGGGCGCCAACGTCATCAAGATCGAGCCGCCGCGCCGGCGCTGGGCCAGCACAGCGAAGAGGTGCTGCGCGAGTTCGGCTTCGAGGCGGCGGAGATCGAAAAGCTGCAACGGGCGAAGGCCATTTGAGCGCGCGAGCGCGAAGGAGGGGTAGATGAGCAAGACCGAAAAGATGCTCGCGCGCAAGGAAGGTCCCGTCGGCTACGTGATCTTCAACAATCCCGCGCGCTATAACGCCGTGTCCCTCGACATGTGGGAGGCCACCGGCCGCATCCTTGCTGATTTCGCCAAGGACGACGACGTGCGCGTGGTGGTGCTCACCGGCGCCGGCCCCAGGGCCTTCATCTCCGGCGCCGATATCTCGCGCTTCGAGGACGAGCGCGCCGATGAGGCGGGCATCACCAAATATAACGATACGGTCGCCGGCACCTTCGCCGCGGTGGACGAGTTTCCCAAGCCCACCATCGCCATGATCCGCGGCTACTGCGTCGGCGGCGGCCTCGGCGTCGCCGTTGCCTGCGACATGCGCATCGCTTCGGAAACCGCGCGGTTCGCCCTGCCGGCGGCGAAGCTCGGGCTCGGATACGAATATGCCGGCTTGCGCCGGTTCGTCGACCTGGTCGGGCCCGCCTTCACCAAGGAGATCTTCTTTACCGCCCGCCAATTCGACGCGTCGGAGGCGCTCGCCATGGGCCTCGTCAACCGGGTGGTGCCCGACGGCGATCTCGAAGTCTTCGTCAAGCGCTACGCCGACAACGTTGCCGGGAACGCGCCGCTGACCATGCACGCCACCAAGTTCATCGTCGGCGAGATCCGCAAGGATCCCTCGGCGCGCGATCTCGCGCGCTGCGATGCGCTGGTGGCGGAGTGCTTCGCGAGCCGGGACTACGTCGAGGGCCGCACCGCATTCATGGAAAAGCGCAAGCCGCGGTTCACCGGCCGCTGACCTTAAGCGGCGCGATCGCGCCAGCCGATCGCGCGCTGCCAGCGGTCGTCGGACAAGGCGCGGCAGAGCGATTCCAGGCTCGTGAGATCGTGCACCGGCCGCATCTCGTCCACGTGCGGCAGCATGGCGCGGATTCCCTTGGCGCGCGGCTCGAAGCCGGCATAGCGGAGCAGCGGGTTGAGCCAGATCAGCCGCCGCGACGAGCGGTGCACGCGGTCCATTTCGCGGGCGAGATTCTCGCCCGACTCGCGCTCGAGGCCGTCGGTGATGAGCAGCACGGTCGCCCCCTGGGCGAGCACGCGCCGCGACCACTGCTTGTTGAAGGCATGCAGCGACGTGGAGATCCACGTGCCGCCGGACCAGTCGCGCGCCGTCGCGGTGCAGGCGGCGAGCGCGGCGTCGGGATCGCGCGCCTTGAGCGCGCGGGTGACGTTGGTGAGCCGGGTGCCGAACAGGAAGGTGGAGACGCGCCCCTGCGCCTCGCCAAGCGCATGGAGGAAATGCAGGAGGACCCGCGAGTAGTCGGTCATCGAGCCGGAGATGTCGACGAGCGCCACGATGGGCGGGCGCCGCGTTCCCCGCGTCCGACGCCGCAGATCGATCACCTCGCCGCCGGCGCGCAGGCTCGCGCGCAACGTGCGGCGGAGATCGATGCGATGGCCGCGCGCATTCGCCACCAGACGCCGCGCCGGTATTTCCTGGCGGGCGAACGGCAGCGTTGCGATGCGCCGCCGCGCCTCCGCGATCTCCGCGGCGCTCATCTGGGCGAAGTCTTTCTTGCGCAGCACCTCCACGTCGGAAACGGTGCCGCGCATGTCAACGGTGATCTCGGGCTTGAGCGCGCGCGGCAGCCGCGGCGCGCCGTCGCTGCCGAGCGCCTCCTCCACCCGCCGGTTGCCGGGCCGCTCGATGGGCGGCGCCGGCGCCACCGGCAGCATCTCCATGAGGATCGCCTCGTTCGGATCGCGCCGCCGCCAGAAGCGGCGGAACGCCATGTCGAATACCGGGTCGTCCTCGTGGCGGTTGACCAGGATCGCGTGCAGCGTCCAGTAGAAATCGGCGCGGTTGCCGACGCCGATGGCCTCCACCGCCGCCACCGCGTCGATCGCGGCCCGCGACCCGAGCTTCAGCCCGGCGGCACGGAGCGCGCGGGCAAAGCGCACGATGTTCTCCGCAAGCTGCGGCGCGGCCCGCGGCTCGCTCATTCGGCGGCCTTCAGCTCGGCGCGCGAGCGCTGCAAGAGTTCCTCGATCTTGGGCTCGGCGAGGCGGGCGATGTCGTCCTGGTACTTCAGCACCACGCCCACGGTGTCATGGACGAGCGCAGGGGAGAGTGATTTCGCGCCGAGCTCGACCAGCGCCGAGGCCCAGTCCAGCGTCTCGGCGACGCCGGGCATCTTGAACAAATCCTCGCGGCGGAGCGACTGCACGAACGCCACCACCTCCCGCGCCAGGCGCTCGGAAGCACCAGGCAGCCGGGCGTGCAGGATGGCGATCTCGCGGGCGAAGTTCGGATAGTCGATCCAGTGATAGAGGCAGCGCCGCTTGAGCGCGTCGTGGATCTCTCGCGTGCGGTTGGAAGTGATGATGACGATGGGCGGGGTCGCCGCCTTGATGGTGCCGAGCTCCGGTATGGTGACCTGGAAATCGGCAAGCACCTCGAGCAGGAACGCCTCGAACGCCTCGTCGGCGCGGTCGATCTCGTCGATGAGCAGCACCGGCGCGCCGGCCGCGTCCGGCGACAATGCCTCGAGCAGCGGCCGCTTGACCAGAAACTTTTCCGAGAAGACGTCGGTCGCGAGTCGCTCGCGATCGGCGGAGCCTTCCGCCTCGGCGATGCGGATCGCGATCATCTGCGCCGCGTAGTTCCACTCGTAGAGCGCGGAGGAGACGTCGAGACCCTCGTAGCACTGCAGCCGCACCAGCCGCCGCCCGAGCGCGCCCGCCAGCACCTTGGCGACCTCGGTCTTGCCGACGCCGGCCTCGCCCTCGAAGAACAGCGGCCGCTTCATGCGCAGCGCGAGGAACACGACCGTGGCCAGCGCCCGGTCGGCCACGTAGTTGCCCGACTGCATGAGCGCGAGCGCGGCGTCGATCGAATCCGGCAGCGCGGTCTTGGCTTTGCTCAAGGATGAACTCCACAGGCTGCGCGGCCTGTGACGAGGCCGCGCCGGTCCGATTTGTCGAGCTAGTCTAACGCGTTGCGGCGCCGAACGGGAGCCAGCTCAGCCGGCCGCCGCCACCGCGCGGCGCGCCATGACGCCGATCAGGTGGCCGCGATAGGCGGCGTCGCCGTGGATATCGGACATGATGCCCTTCGGCCCGAACCGGATGTTGGCGAGCGCGTCGGCGGAGAAGTCCTTCTTCAGCTCCGCCTCGATCTCCTTGGCGCGGAACACGCCGCTTTCGCCGGCGCCGGTCACCGCCACGCGCACGTCCTTGCCGAAGTCGGCGACGAACACGCCGACCAGCGCAAAACGCGACGCCGGGTTCGGGAATTTCGCGTAGCCGGCGCGCTTCGGAATCGGGAAGCTCACTGCGGTGATGATCTCGCTCTTTCCCAGCGCGGTCTCGAATAGGCCCTGGAAGAATTTCTCCGCAGGGATCTTCCGGCTAGTGGTGATGATGGTGGCGCCGAGCGCTAGACAAGCGGCGGGATAGTCCGCCGACGGATCGTTGTGGGCGATCGAGCCGCCGAGCGTACCGCGATGGCGCACGTGCGGGTCGCCGATCAGGGATGCGAGCTCGGCGAGCGCCGGGATCGCCTTGCGCACCACCGGCGAGCCGGCCACCGCCACGTGGCGGGTCATGGCGCCGATCTCGAGATTCTTGCCCTTCAGCGCGATGCCGTCGATGCCCTTGATGGCGCCGAGGTCGACGATGTTGCGCGCGTCGGACAGACGCAGTTTCATCGTCGGGATCAGGCTATGGCCGCCGGCCAAGGCCTTGGCGTCCTTCTGTTTGGCGAGCGCCGCCGCGGCGAGCTTGAGGCTGGCGGGACGGTGGTAGGCAAAGGCGTACATGGTTTCCTCCGTCACTCCGCCGCCCGGCGGTGCTGTTGCTGCGATTTCTGGATCGCCCGCCAGACCACCGGCGCCGTTGCCGGCATGGCGACGTCCTCGCTGCCGATCGCATCGGTGATGGCGTTGATCAGTGCCGACGGCGACGCGATGGCGCCGGCCTCGCCGCAGCCTTTGATGCCTAGCGGATTGGACGGGCACTTGGTCACGGTCGTGTCGACGATATAAGACGGCAGATCGTCGGCGCGCGGCATGCAGTAGTCCATGTACGAGCCGGTGACGAGCTGGCCATCGTCGTCGTAGGCGCAGCCTTCGAGCATGGCCTGGCCCACGCCCTGAGCGATGCCGCCGTGCACCTGGCCCTCGACGATCATCGGGTTGATCACCGTGCCGAAGTCGTCCACCGCGGTCCAGCGCACGATGTCGGTCTTGCCTGTCTCCGGATCGATCTCGACCTCGCAGATGTGGCAGCCCGACGGGAAGGTGAAGTTGGTCGGGTCGTAGAACGACGTTTCCTTCAGCCCGGGCTCGATCTGCGCTGTCGGGAACTTATGCGCTACATAGGCCTGCAGTGCGATTTCGCCGAAGGCCGCCGACTTGTCGGTGCCGGCCACGACGAAGCGGCCGTCCTTGAACTCGATGTCGCCTTCGCCGGCCTCGAGTACGTGGGCGGCGACCTGCTTGGCCTTGGCGATGACCTTATCCGTCGCGTGCAGGATCGCGGTCATGCCCACCGGGCCCGAACGCGAGCCGTAGGTGCCCATGCCGAACTGCACCTTGTCGGTGTCGCCGTGCACGATCGTCACCTGCTCGATCGGAATGCCGAGCCGGCCGGAAACGAGCTGGGCGAAAGTCGTTTCGTGGCCCTGGCCGTGGCTGTGGCTGCCGGTGAGGACTTCGACCGAGCCGGTGGGATTGACGCGCACTTCCGCCGATTCCCACAAGCCGACGCCGGCGCCGAGCGAGCCCACCGCCGCCGACGGTGCGATGCCGCAGGCTTCGATGTAAGTGGAGAAGCCCAAGCCGGCGAGCTTGCCGCGCCGCGCCGCTTCCTGCTTGCGCTGGGCGAAGCCTTTCTGGTCGGCGAGCTTGAGCGCCTTGTCGAGGGAGGCCGCGTAGTTGCCGGTGTCGTAGGCCATGATCACCGGCGTCTGGTGCGGGAACTGGGTGATGAAGTTCTTCCGCCGCAGGTCCACCGGGTTCATGTGCATCTCGCGCGCGGCGATCTCCACCAGGCGCTCGATCACGAAGCACGCCTCCGGCCTGCCGGCGCCGCGATAAGCATCGACCGGCACGGTGTTGGTATAGACCGCGTCGACCTCGCAATAGATCGCGGGGATGTTGTATTGGCCCGACAGCAGCGTGGCGTAGAGATAGGTCGGCACCGACGAGGAGAACGTCGACATGTAGGCGCCGAGGTTGGCGATGGTCTTGACGCGTAGCGCGAGGATTTTCCCCTTGTCGTCGAGCGCCATCTCGGCGTGGGTGACGTGATCGCGGCCGTGGGCGTCGGTGACGAACGCCTCGCTGCGGTCCGACGTCCACTTCACCGGCCGGCGCACTTTCCTCGCCGCCCATACGCAGACGGTTTCCTCCGGATAGATGAAGATCTTCGAGCCGAAGCCGCCGCCCACGTCGGGCGCAATCACGCGGAACTTGTGCTCGGGTGCCAAGCCCAGGAAGGCCGACATGACAAGGCGATGCACGTGCGGGTTTTGGCTCGTCACCCACAGCGTGAGCGAGTCGGTGCCGGAGTCGTATTCGGCGTTGGCCGCCCGCGGCTCCATGGCGTTGGGAATGAGCCGGTTGTTGGTGATGTTGAGCCTGGAGACGTGCTTCGCCGACTTGAACGCCTCGCCCACGGCGGCGGCGTCGCCTATCGCCCATTCGTAGATGGTGTTGCGCGGTGCCGCGTCGTGGATCTGCGGCGCCCTCGGGTCCTGCGCCTTGGCGGGATCGGCCACCGCCGCCAGCACGCCGTATTCGACCTCGATCGCGCCCGCCGCATCCTTCGCCTGGTTCAGGGTGTTGGCGATGACCACCGCAACCTGGTCGCCCACGTGGCGCACCTTGCCCCGCGCAAGCGCCGGGTGGGGCCCGGCCTTCATGGGGGTGCCGTCCTTCGACGTGATCATCCAGCCGCAGATGAGATCGCCCACCTTGTCGGCGGCGAGATCGTCGCCGGTGAGCACCGCCACCACGCCCGGCATCTTCGTCGCCTTGCGCGTGTCGAGTTTCTTGATCGTCGCATGCGCGTGCGGCGAGCGCAGGAAGTAGGCATAGGCTTGACCCGGCCGGGTGATGTCGTCGGTGTAATGTCCCTTGCCGGTGATGAAGCGCTGGTCTTCCGTGCGGCGGACCGAGGCCCCGATTCCAGTCGCGCTCATAGCGTCTCCTCCTGCTCAGGCGGCCTTGGTCGCGCCGGGCTTGTTCGTCATCGCCTTGGCGCCGGCGGCGATCGCCTTGACGATGTTGTGGTAGCCGGTGCACCGGCACAGGTTTCCCGAGAGTTCGTCGCGGATTGTATCTTCGTCGAGCTCGTTGCCCTTGCGGCGCACGATATCGATCGCCGCCATGATCATGCCCGGCGTGCAGAAGCCGCATTGCAGGCCGTGGTTCTCGCGGAAGGCCGCTTGCATCGGATGCAGGCCGCCGCCGTTCGCCAATCCCTCGATGGTGGTGACGTCGGCGCCCTCCGCCTGAAGCGCGAAGATGGTGCAGGACTTCACCGCGCGCCCGTCCACGTGCACGACGCAGGCGCCGCACTGGGAGGTATCGCAGCCCACGTGCGTGCCGGTGAGCAGGAGCTTCTCACGCAGCAGCTGCACCAGTAGCGCCTGCGGTTCGACCTCGACGGATTCGCTCCGCCCGTTGACCTTAAGGGTCACGGTAGGCATGGCATTTTCCTCCCGAACACGGCCTCTTCGCCCGCTTTGTTTTTCTTGCTTTGCAGCGCCGGCTCGCTTTACCTGCGGCGAGCCGCCACCTTTTATGAACTCCAGTCTGGAACTCACCCAATCTACGGTCAAGCCCAACGTGATCCAAAGTAGGCTGCCGACGCCATGAGCTTGCAAAAAGGTCAACCCGCTCAAGCCGCGCGCGCCGAAGTCGCGCCGGCGCGCACCGGTGGCCAGATACTCGTCGACCAGCTGCTCATCCATGGCGTGGACATGGCCTTTTGCGTTCCCGGCGAGAGCTACCTCGCGCTGCTGGACGCCCTCTACGGCGTGCGCGACCGGATCAAGCTCATCAACGCGCGCCATGAGGCGGGCGCCGCCAACATGGCGGAAGCCTACGGCAAGCTCACTGGCAAGCCCGGCATCGCCATGGTCACCCGTGGCCCCGGCGCCTGCCACGCCGCGATCGGCGTGCATACCGCCCGCCAGGACTCAACGCCGATGATCCTGCTCGTTGGTCAGATCGGCCGCGGCACCCGCGACCGGGAAGCCTTCCAGGAGATCGACTACCGCCGCATGTTCGCGCCCATCGCCAAGAGCGTGGCGGAGATCGACAGCGCCGAGCGCATCCCGGAATACCTCGCGCGTGCGTTTCACGAGGCGACGTCCGGCCGGCCCGGGCCGGTGGTGCTCTCGCTTCCGGAAGACATGTTGACGGACACCGCGACCGTCGCCGACGCGAGACCCTGCGTGGCGGTGCAGCCGGCGGCAGCGCCCGCCGACATGGCGAAGCTCCGCGACATGCTCGCCCGCGCCGAGCGGCCGCTGATGATCGTCGGCGGCTCCGGCTGGAGCGACGAGGCGTGCGCGGAGATCGTGGCGTTCGCCGAGAAGAACGGGCTGCCGACCGCCTGCTCGTTCCGCCGCCAGGACGTCTTCGACAACGTCTCGCCCTGCTTCGCCGGCGACCTCAGCACCTCGACGGCGCCGACGCTGGTGGCCCGCGCCAAGGCGGCGGATCTCCTTCTGGTGGTGGGAACGCGGCTCGGCGAGATGACGACCCAGGGCTACGAGATCATGGAAGTGCCGGCGCCGCGCCAGCGTTTCGTCCACGTCTACCCGGACCCCGACGAGATCGGTCGCGTTTTTCAGCCCGATCTCGCCATCGTCTCGTCGGCGGCGAATTTCGCTGCCGCCGCCGCCGCTATGCAGCCGGTCGACGGCAAAAAGAAGTGGAGCGTCTGGCGCGAGGCCGCACACAAGGAATACCTCGCCTCCATCGAGCCGCCGGCGACGAGCTTTCCGCTCGACATGGGCCGGGCGTTCGCCGAGTTGCGCAAGCGCCTGCCCGCGGATTTCATCGTCACCCTCGACGCCGGTAACTTCACCGGCTGGGCGCAGCGCTTTCTGACCTATCGCCGGCCCTGCCGGCAGCTCGGGCCCACATCCGGGGCCATGGCCTATTCGGTGCCGGCGGCCACCGCAGCGGCGCTCGCCCGGCCCGACCGGCTCGTCATCGGCTGCGTCGGCGATGGTGGCTTTCTGATGAGCGGCCAGGAGATCGGCACGGCGGTCCAGCACGGTGCCCGCCCCATAATCCTGGTGTTCAACAACCACATGTACGGCACGATCCGCATGCATCAGGAGCGCGACTATCCCGAGCGGGTGAGCGGTAGCGATCTCGCCACGCCCGACTTCGTCGCCTACGCGCGCGCCTTCGGCGCCCACGGCGAGCGGGTGGAACGGACCGAGGAGTTCGCCCCCGCCTTCGAGCGCGCCGTGCAGTCCGGCAAGGCCGCCGTCATCGAGCTTGTCACCGATCCCGAGCAGATTTCCACGCGTACCACCATCGCGGCGCTACGCGCGGCTGCGAAGAAGCGGGCGAAGCCCTAGCGGCTTCGCTCAGCCCTGGGCGATGAACTTCTTGACCGTATAGGCCTCGAGACCCTCGACGCTGCCCTCGTGGCCGTAGCCGCTTTCCTTGACGCCGCCGAACGGCGTCTCGGCGGTGGAGATGGCAAAGCTGTTGACGCCCACCATGCCCGCTTCCAGCGCGTCGCCGATAAGTGTCGCCTGCTTCGCCGAGTTGGTGAAAGCGTACGCGGCGAGGCCGTAGGGCAAGGCGTTCGCCCGCGCGACCACCTCGTCGAAGGTTTTGAATGGCACGATCGGTGCGATTGGGCCGAAGGGCTCGAGCGTCATCAACTTCGAGTCTTCGGGCAGATCAGTGACCACCGTCGGCTCGAAGAAATAGCCCTGGTTGGCGCTGCGCTTGCCGCCGGTGGAAATCTTGCCGCCGCGACTCTTGCAGTCGTTGACGATGCCTTCCATGGCGTCGAGTCGGCGGGCGTTGGCGAGTGGGCCCATCTTCACGCCGTCGGCGAGGCCGTCGCCGACCTTCATCGACTTCGCGTTCTCGGTGAAGCGCTCGACGTAACGGCTGTAGATTTTCTCCTGCACGAAGAATCGCGACGGCGCGATGCAGACCTGCCCGGCGTTGCGATACTTGGACGCCGACGTGATGTCGGCGACCTTCTCGGGATCGACGTCGTCGAATACGACAACCGGCGAATGGCCGCCGAGCTCCATAGTCACGCGCTTCATGCCGTCGGCGGCGAGCTTGGCGAGGTGCTTGCCCACCGGCACCGAGCCGGTGAACGAGATTTTCCGGATTCCCTCCTTGGCGATCAGGTGCTCGGAGATTTTTGCCGGCACGCCGAACACGAGATTGAGCACGCCCGCCGGCAAGCTGGCGTCGGCGAAGCAGCGCACCATTTCGATGCTGGTGCCCGGCGTCTCCTCCGACGCCTTGAGGATGAGCGCGCATCCGGCGCCGAGCGCGCCCGCCATCTTGCGCGCCGGCGTGATCGCCGGGAAGTTCCACGGCGTGAAGGCGGCGACGATGCCGACGGGCTCCTGCACCGTCATCAGCCGCGTGCCCTTGGCGCGGCCGGGAATGACGCGGCCGTAGGCGCGGCGGCCTTCCTCGCCCATCCACTCGATGACGTCGGCGGCGGCACCCACCTCCAGGCGCGACTCGCCGATGGGCTTGCCTTGCTCCAGGGTGAGGACGCGGGCGATGGTCTCCAGCCGCTCGCGTATGAGGTCGGCCGCCTTGCGCATGACCTTACCGCGGTCGTAGGCGGACATGGCGCGCCATACCTTGTAGCCCTTCTTTGCGGCCTCGAACGCCTGGTCGAGGTCGGACGGGCTGGCGTGCGGCAGCTCGCCGAGGGTTTTTTCGGTGGAAGGATTAAGGACCGGTTCGCGGTCGCGGCCGTTGGCCTTGACCCATGCCCCGTCGATGAAGAGCCCGAGTTCCGTGTACATGATGCGACCGTCCGCCGGTTGATGGTGCTGAGTGTCTGGTGGAAAGAAAGCGTTCACCACGACATATACAGACGCGACAGCAGCGGAGTCGACTCGCCAGCCGGTTGGCTTTGTTTTTCTGCACTTTTTCCCCTCGCCAGGCCGATGCCGCTTGCCGCCGCCCACCCACCAGCGGGGCACGGCCGCTCGGTTGTCATGCTGAACGATCTCCTAAATCCGCTGTGCGGATTTTCCTCGATGGCTGCACCAGGTTCTTAAGCGCTCCGCGCTAGACCGTACGGCAGAACACGCGGGTATCCGGCAAAGAGTGCCGCCGCCACGCGTCAGGGGGCGCCACCGGCAACGGTAGCGCAGGAATTGGGGGAATGTCGGCGTCATGTCGCTGATCGTCATTCTCGACGACCGGGTCACCAACCGGAACATCTTCGCGAAGCTCGCCGCTTCGATCGAGGAGGGTGCCGACGTGCGTGCTTTCGGCGACCCGCTCGAAACGCTCGCCTGGCTCGAGCATAACGTCCCCGATCTCGTTATCTCCGATTACAAGATGCCCAATCTCGACGGCGCGGAGTTCACCCGCCGGTTCCGCCAGATTCCCGCCTGCGCCGACGTGCCGGTGGTCGTGATCACCGTCAACGAGGAGCGCAGCCACCGCATGCGCGCGCTCGAGGCCGGCGCCACCGACTTCCTGCAGAGCCCGGTGGACTACAACGAGTTTCTCACCCGCGCGCGCAACCTGCTCAAGATGCGCAAGCAGCAGCTCATCATCATGGGCCGCGCCGTGCATCTCGAGCGCGAGCTCGAGCATAGCGAACGCTCCCGCGAGGAAGTGCTGCGCGACAGCAGCGAGCGCCTCGCCCAGGTCATCGATACCGTGCCGGCGATGATCAGCGCCGCCGACCGCGACGGCCATTGCGTGTTCGTCAACGCGCTCAAGGCGTCCTTCTACGGCCTCGATTCCGGTTCGATCGTCGGCAAGAAAACGAGCGAAGCCTTCGGCGCCGAG
>Ga0209118_1001388_pt1 | contig 11327 bp, 10 predicted proteins | sample BlaSpr_A8_Ref_M1_FD_187988 | JGI IMG/M metagenome (GOLD analysis project Ga0209118, IMG submission 187988) | Forest soil microbial communities from Thunder Bay, Ontario, Canada - Black Spruce, Ontario site 2_A8_Ref_M1 (SPAdes) (version 2) | ecosystem: Environmental > Terrestrial > Soil > Boreal...
GAAGTGTCAAATTCTGCCAAATGGAGGGGTAAGGCTGGAGGGTAAGGCGGGGGACCTTCCGCTTTCCTTCACAAAAAGATTCCGATAGATGGAGCGCCGCTTCTTTCTTCGTTTTTTAGGAGGATTCTATGTCCATTTTTGGCAGGACACTGCTGGCGGCTGGGCTTGCGCTATTGCTTGTTGGGGCGATTCGAATGACGGCTAGTTCACCCGGCGCTGCGGGCGTAAAAGAGATCGAAGCGTTCAATGAGAGGTTCGAGGAAGTCACGCTGCGAATGGACAACGCCGGGGTGATGGCGCTGTGGGACGATGACGGAGTGACCTTGCTCCTCGGCATGGCGCCGATAGAAGGAAAGAAGACGATCACTAAATGGCTGCATGACCTCGTCGCGAAGATGCCGGGATACGAGGTGACGAAACAAGAGAACGAATTTCACGACATCCGGGTTTCGGGTGACTGGGCCTCGGAGTGGGGCACGACGCATCAGGTCGTTCAACCGCCGGATGGATGCCGCCGATTGAGGGCTATGGAAAATTTTTGCTGGTGCTGCACAAGGACGAGGGCGGCGGGTGGAAGATAAGAGAAGAGATGTGGAACGCCGGGGTACAACCCTGAAATGTTTCGCTGCGGATTGTGGCGGATGAGCGGATCGCCGGGTCAAAATACGATCTAGCGCTACTTTTCCAGAAAGTGCCATCGCGTGACTGCGTCGGTGAAGTTTTCCGCATGTTCATCCTGGCCGAAAGCTATTTGGGGCTGAACTCGGTAGACACAGCCGCCGGAAGAGTCGAGAAGAGGCCCGACATCGCCGCCGTACTTGCGATTGTAGACTTCGACGATTTGCTTCCAGATTGCGCGATCTTTGATTTCTTCTGTTATACCTTCCAGGATGACGGCTTCATCGGCTTTTTCCGTGCCAATCACACAGTGGGGATCGACGGCGATGTTCTTCGCCTTGCGCGTGCGTGGGCCAGTGCTGAACCAGAAAGCATCTTGCCACCAGATGCCCCACACCAGCATGAGGTGGGGACGGCCATCGGGCCGCGTGGTGGCGATCCAGTAGTTGTGGGATTTTTCGAGTCGCTCGAGGGCCCATTGCCAGGGTTTGAGGCCGGTTGTCGAATCAGAAGGATTCTGCAGGGCGTCGGGCCAGTAAGGTCGGCTCACCTTGGGTTCGGTCATTGGGCCTCCTTTGCGAGTGGAGTGATGCGCCGGGATTTTATCAGGCGGTGGGGGATGAAGTTGAAAAGTTATGGGCCTTCAGCGCAAGACCGGGCAGCATGAAATTCCTGTTGCAGCAGGCAGGCGCATCGCGTAGGTTCGCATCCATGAGAGTCGATGCTGTCGAGGGTATCCCAGAATGCCGGGGAGCGATGGGGGAGGCCTCCGAGGATCCTTCCGTGAAGCGCGCTCTCCTCAATTTCAGGAGCGCCATTCAGAGCGAAGACTCTCTTTTTGAGGGCCATCCCACCGACGCGGGGCGACTTGTTATGGTGGACACCGGTCACGGCATATGTTCGGGAGATTTTGTTTTGGCCTTTCGAGGCAAGGATCTGAGCCGCGACCAGGGCGTACATTATCAGCTCATCCAAAGATTGATAGAATTACTGAAAAATTCCGGATCGCAGGATGTCGTAGCGGCAAGACTTTGCGTGATTTCTGAAAAACAAAGCGATGCAAGTAAGGGAGCTTTTGTTTTGCGGATCCAGCTGGAGGCCGTGGGCGAATCAAGTGAACAAGCTGCATTGCGATGGGGATTGGGTTTGGCACAGCTTCAGCAGGCGCTGCTGTTCACATCACGCTATCTGCGACAACAGATTTCACAGAAGAGTAGCTGACCTGGTCCTGGTGGCAAGCAAGAAGAACACCGATTGACGTCGGAGAAATCTTCAGGAGACGAAAGCGCATCCAACGCGGTAGCTGCCTTGGGTTGTCTTCTGTTTCCACATGGGCTTCAGGTTAACGCGAACCGGAGGGAGAATAGGTACGTGTAAGACCGCCAGCAGGTTTTCGGGAAGCTCCTCGGGCGTATCCAGCTCGATGGCCACGCCGCCAAAGCCGAGATCCAGGACACGGGCGCGCCTGGCGCCCTGGTCCCCGAGCACAGCATAGGCGTTCGTCCCGGTCATGGAGACGCGCTCTGCTTTGCGCTGAACCGTGAAGACGCGTGGCTGGGGTGAAGAAAGGTCGGCGGAGATTTCCGCGGCGGTCGCGGATGCCGCATCCGCAAGAGAAGATTCCGTCTTCTCTGGTGTGCGTCTTGTTTCAATGGAAATTAGCTGTGGCGTCGAGGCTTCCCGCTCGGGAGGGGGAGCAGGTCCTGCTTCGGAGTCAGGAGGAGTCTCAACCCGGGCCTCGCCGTTGCGGGTCTTTCTGTGGTTTGCGTGTTTCAAACGATAGAGACGCTCATCGGCAATGCGAATCAACTGATCCGCCTCTTCAGCATCCTGAGGGAAAATCGCGACGCCGTGATCCATGCTCACTGTGACAGCGAGCTGCAGTGGCTGGAGCATTTCAGCAAAAACCGTCTGGACGCGGCGGCTCAGCGCGAGCGCTTGCAAGGAATCCGTTTGCGGGACCAGTAAGGAGAATTCGTCGCCGCCGATGCGAAATGCCGAGTCCGACGTACGCAAGGCTTTCTTGAGTGTAGCCGCGGCGGCGCGCAATACTTCATCACCGCGCGGATGACCATGCTTGTCGTTCACTTCCTTGAAGCGATGCAGATCCAGAATGACCAGAGCCAATGGCTGGACGTAACGCCGCGCCCGGTTCAATTCCTTTTCGAACGATTCACTGAAGAGCCTGCGATTGTAGAGACCCGTCAACGGATCGGTCACTGCGTTCAGCTGCAGTTTCTTGAGATCGTCATATTCGATGATGATGGGAACTCGAAGAAGTCCGGCCGTCGCGAGGACATCCATCAATGCCGTCTTCAAAGAGACGTGGCGATCGACTTGATCGCTCAGCTCGCGGCGCCGGGTGAGCGTCTCATCCCAAATCTGCACGCACTGGGTCTCACGCAAATCGAGGTGAGCGATCGCGCGGAGGTATCGTTGTAAGAACTGTCCGCGCGCAGGCAGATCAAGACTATCGAGCGTATCGGCTAACAGCTCGAGATAGGAATCTTCAATCGGCAAGCGCGGGGGTGCCGGGGTGCCGGGGCTGGGCATATCCGGTGAACACCTGACCTCTGCCTATCCCCGCGGGGTTTGGGGAAAGCAATATAAGCTTTCTCGAGATAAGTGGAGCAAGCCAGAGACCAATCGTACTGGATCCTGACCAACCCACCGGGAAAAGAACCTCGCAGAATTTCGCGTGTATCCTATTACAAAAGAGGAGAATAGGGTAAGGGAAAGTCGAACTTCAGCCGGTGATCGAAAGGCACCATGTAACCTAATTACCCAGAGTTGATCAGGGCGAGCCAAGGAAGTACAAAGGATTACTCAAGCGGGTGGAGAAATTTCAATCCGAATAGGCGCATTTCTCCCATCGATTCTTGGCGCAAGACCTTTGCCACGATGGGAGGAGTTTCGCTGGGAACGAGGCTCGAAGCGGCGGGTGATGGTGCGGGAATGGTCAAGTGCACTTGCTGGTCCGGTCGGAGAATGTGGGCGGACGTGATACAAGCCCCAGTTGCGCTAATATTGAGCGTCTTGGTGAGTTCGATGAATTCGGCGCCAGAAGCATCGGTCCCGCGGAGAAATACCGGCACTTGCAGGCGAATGCGAGGCGAGCGCCGGGTTGACGACGTTTCCAAGCGCTGTCTCTCCGTCAGAATGTAAGGTTCCACATGGCCCCTCATAGTACTTGAGCACTAGTACGGGGATGTGCAACTTGGATGCCAGAGGGTCGACGCCTACCTTCCAGTAAATTCATTATTATGAGTAAGTTGTAGTCGCCCATGAATGTACATCTTTTCACGATGGGAGTGTGGTGCTTGGGATTTCCAATTCCTTTCCCCAAATGTGCAAATGGAACGCTTTTACCATTGACACTTCGAGACCCCTTTGCAAGTATGAACAGCAAGCTAGGGAAAATCTTTACCACCATGCCCGGGAGACAGGATTAGCCTATGGCTGGACGGGTTACTATGCCTCCCCTGTCGGAAGAGCGGAATCGCATGGCTCTTCCCTTAGGATTCGTCAACGTCCTACTGGACGCGCTGGAAAAACCGCTGATCGTGGCGGAGCGGAACGGAAGCCTCTTGCTGGTGAACTCGCGTGCCAGGCAGTGCCTAGAATCTTACGGGTACTCAGAAATATCAGCCTTAAATCTCTTCAGCGATATCCTGTCGGTGGAGTCGAGACAGATCTTCAATCAACTCGAAAAGGGCGAACACAAGGTGGATCTGCGCATCGAGCGCGGGGGAATAAAATCCACGGCGCGCATCCAGTGGATGCCAGAGCCGGATTGGCTGGTAGTGGAGCTCGAGAACAAATCGGAGGCACCACTTCCGCCAGATCCCGCCACACAACTTACGGTGCAAGAACTTCTGCAGGAACGCGAGATTACATACCGGAATCTGCTAGCCGCGTATCTGAAGTTACAAGAAGTGAATCGTCAGAAAACCGTGTTCCTGGCATCAGCGGCGCACGAGTTGAAAACACCGCTCGCAGTGATCAAGGGCTACTATGATTTGCTCCTGGCGGGTTCGCTCGGCCGTTTGACCGACAAACAGCGCGACATTCTCGAGGAATCAAAGGACAGCTGCGAACGCCTCGTGCGTCTCGTCTCGATGTTCCTGAACTATTCGGCACTGGAGAGCGGTAAGCTCGTTTTGCAGCTGCGAGAGAATGATCTGCGCGATTGCCTGGACGAGATGGCCAAGCGCTGGTCGGAAGCGTTCCAGCGTAAGGGAGTCAAGCTGGATACGCACCTCGATCCTTCGATTGCCGTTTTCCGTTTCGATTATCAGAAAGTGCAGCAGGCGGCTGCGAATCTTCTGGACAACGCGCTGAAACATACACCGAGCGGGGGTAGCGTCCTGCTTCGGGCAGGGCCGCATTTTTGGGAGCGCCGTGTGGCGGCCATGGCTCCCGTGGAAGAGCGTCGGAGGTTCCGCTTGCCGCGCCCCAACAGCGTGGAAGTAAGCGTAGCGGACTCTGGTCCGGGCATCGCGGCGGAACATCATCAGGAGATTTTTGAGGATTTTGTACGCGTGGACCGGAACACTTCGGGGATGGGCCTGGGACTGGCGATCGCGAAACGCCTAATCCAGGCGCATCGCGGAAAGATCTGGGTGGAGAGCGAGTCACCTACGGGGAGCAAGTTTACATTCTTATTGCCGATGGATCAGGGCTAGCGCAAATGTTTTTTGATGATAGAGAGGGAACAACTAATGGCCGCGAAAGAGAAAATCCTCGTCGTTGATGACGAGCCGAGTATTCGAAAATACCTGCAGACGCTGCTGGAAGTTGATGGATTTGACGTCGAAACCGTCAGTTCCGGCAACGATGCGCTGGAAAAGGTAAATAAGGGAGCGCGTCCAGATTTCATCATTCTGGATGTTCTTATGCCGGAAAAGAACGGTATTGAGACGCTGAAGGAATTGATGCAGATCGACCGCAACCTTAATGTGATCATGCTTTCCTGTTCGAATGAAGTGGGCACCGTGGTTGAGGCCATCCGCATCGGGGCGCACGATTATTTGACGAAGCCTTTCGAGAAAACGGAACTGGATGCGGCGATGCTCAAATCGCGGCAGAAGAAGGAGTTGGTTACGGAAAATCAGGCACTCCGCGACTACTGCGATCAGGTAACCGAAGATTTGAGCTTCCTAGCCGCCAGTCCGCAGATGGTGCGAATCCGCCAGCAAATCCTCCAGATCGCGCCCGTGGACGTGCCGGTTTTTATCTGCGGTGAGAGCGGCGTGGGGAAAGAAGTTGTGGCGCGGATGATCCATCTGCGTTCCAAGCGCCGCAATCAGGCGTTCGTGAAAGTGAATTGCGCTGCCTTGCCGGGAGAACTGCTGGAGTCGGAACTATTCGGTTTCGAACAAGGCGCTTTCACAGGTGCCGTGCGCAGCAAGCCGGGCAAGTTTGAAATGGCAAACAAGGGCACGATCTTCCTCGATGAAATCGCAGAAATGAGCACGCACCTTCAGGCGAAACTCCTTCACGTTCTTCAGGATCATCAGTACTCGCGACTCGGCGGGCGCCATCTGGTGGAAACCGACGTTCGTGTGCTCGCTGCAACAAACGTTGACGTTCATGAAGCGATGAAAACCGGGAAGTTCCGCGAAGACCTGTACTACAGGCTCAATGTGCTTTCCATCTTGGTTCCCCCGCTGCGCGAGAGGACGGCGGAGATTCCTCTTCTATTCCGCCACTTCCTGCAGAAATACAGCGAAAAATTTGGCAAGCCATCGCCAGGACCTTCGAAACATCTTTTGGATGCGGCCGTGAATTATCCTTGGCCCGGTAATCTGCGCGAATTGGAAAATTTCGTGAAGCGTTACGTAATTCTCGAGGACGACGAAGGCAGCCTGCGCGAATTGGTTGAGATGTCTTCGACGCGCAAGCGGACTTCCCCACGGGAGGAGTCCGCGCCGCCAAGAAAGCAAGGCTTGAAAGCGCTAGTGCGCGGCTTAAAAGACGAGGCCGAAACGGAAGCCATCGCCGACGCGCTGGAGAAGACGCGCTGGTGCCGGAAGGACGCTGCAAAAATGCTGGGGATCAGTTACAAGGCGCTGCTCTACAAGATGCGACAGTTCAATCTGGATACGCCGCGCACGCGGAAATCGGCAGCAGCAGAGGTTGAAGAGCCGGCTGCCGCGGGCGCATTGCAGAGGGACTAAGGCCACTCGCCTTCCGCGTTTTCTCTTCCGGACACACGAGCGGAAAAGTGGTGTTTGAGGGAATGCGAGGACGCGGCGCTTTCGCCCGGTCGAAACAAGACCAGGCCGAGGCGCGCCAGATTTAGATTGTTCCACGACGCAACAGATGTTGCATTGGGACCCTGTTAGTTGTATATGCAATTGTTAGAAATGAGCCCAGCCCGAGGCAACCCGGGGAAATCCTCGTCAGGACAGTCTGATAATCTGGCATGGTGATTGTTAAAGAGACTTGGGGCCCCAGGCACTCTAGCCGGTCCGATCTGAGTTGTGCCGGGGCTTGCGGATTTCGAGGATGTTCAACTTCTAGAAGGGGCGCGGGAAGGCGAGAATATCCGCGGCGTGGACCGGAGGATGGGTGGAATGACAGAACGTCGCACGACTCGACGCTATGACTTGTCTTTGCCGATCATCATTCGGATCCCAACCCAAAGGACGTTGGATTCACAGCAAGGCAAGACTCGCGACATCTCCACTCGCGGACTGTATTTTATTATCGACCAGAATCTCGAAGCGGGCTCGGAACTCGACATCACGCTGACTCTCCCGGCAGAGATAACTCATGGCACAGAAGTGTTCGTCCGAGCGCTCGGCAAAGTTGTTCGCGTGGAACGCCGCATGGAAGAGGATAGTGCGCGAATGGGTGTGGCCGCGGTGATCGAGCGGTTTGATATTATCCGCGGGGAAGCTGCCCGGGCGTGAACCAACTCTCCTGAGCACCCCCATCACTGGATCGGGGAAAGCCACGGACGATAGTTCTTTTTTATTTCCCGTCGCGGGTTGCCTAACCGAGGATTTCATCTTGCAATCCCGGCTGGATTAGGCCTACTATCCCGCCAGACCGTCTCCCGGAGTGTCCAATGAAAGTGTCGGATCTCGTCGGGTCCCGCAAGGAAGTTTTTTCGATCACCGAAGACACGAGTGTCCATCAGGCCGCCCAATATTTGCGCGAGAAACAAGTGCGATCGGTCGGCGTTGTGAACGCAGGTGGCAAGCTCGTGGGGGTGATTTCGCATAGCGATGTTTCGGACAAAGTCGCGGCAGAGAACAAATGCCCGGCCTGGATGAAGGCGTCGGACATCATGACGCGCGAACTCGTCACGGTGACACCCGACATAACGCTTGAAGACTGCCTGCGATTGATGGAACAGAACACCATCTTCCATTTGATTGTTCTCGATGAGCAGCAAGGATTTCGGGGGATGCTTTCAGTGAGCGACATTTTGAGGGTGGTTGCATCAGACGAAAAGGCTAGGGCTGACCTCCTGGAGTCCTTTATCTTTCCTCAGCGATAGATTAAGAAAACGCTTAATTCACGGGTTGTCAGAACTCAGCGCTAGCAGACTCCAAAAAGGGCCATTCAGGAAATCTTCCCCAACCTTGTGGCAGTTTTTTTCACATGATTAGGAGGAGTGGACTGCAGCAAGCGGGAGTCTGGTACTAAAACTCCCGAGCCTCTTCATCTGCAAGTGCCTGATAGTAAATACCTTACTCGAACAATCAATTCTCGCGCCCCCCACCGTATTCTTTGCTTCTTCATTCCTGTTGGCCTGCCATGTGCACGCATTAAATCGAGCATAGCCTTTACTATTTATGTCTTCGAAGACCCATTACAAGAGCATCGGTGACGCACTGGGAGCGCAACTGCCTCCGGACGACGTCTTATTCGGCAATTCTAGAAGGATGGCGGAGGTTCGCCAGAGGGCGGAAAAGATTTCCGGAGCGAATATTCCCGTGCTTTTATACGGTGACGCAGGCACGGGGAAGGAGTCTCTTGCGCGCTGGATACACGCACACTCGCCCTATCGAAACGGGCATTTCGTCAGGGTCAATTGCGCAGCCATTCCGGGAACTTTGCTTGAGAGCGAATTGTTCGGTTACGAAAAAGGAGCCTTCACGGGAGCCCAGGCCGCAAAGCCGGGTCGCATTGAGCTTGCTCATAACGGCACTTTGTTCTTGGATGAGATCTCAGACCTGGAGATCGGTCTTCAAAGTAAACTTCTGCATTTTCTCCAGGACGGTTGCTTTTCGCCGATTGGCGGAGACACAGAAAGGGCCATAGACACGCGACTCATCTGTGCGACAAATAAGAATCTTGAAAAAGAAATTGCGGCCGGAAGATTCCGCGCCGACTTATTTTATCGGATCAATGTTGTTTGGCTGAAACTGCCTAAATTGTGCGAACGCAAGGAAGACATACCTTACCTTGCCGAATATTTACGCATCCAACATCATAAGCAATTTGCTAAAGACTCCGAGCCGCTGACGGACGATATCCTGAGCTACCTGCAAAATTTGAATTGGCCGGGGAATGTGCGGGAATTGTCGAACGGTATTGCGCGGTATGTGCTGATCGGTCCAGAGGCGATGTTCGGGCAAGACCCGCTGCAAGAGCGCGCGGCAACAGTACCAAAGATTTCCACCGGATCTGAAAGTCTTCCGCTGAAACAGATTGCTAAAGAATCGATTCGCGAGATGGAGCGCAGTGTCATTCTGATAGCATTGCGGGACAATCAGTGGAACCGCCGCAAAACCGCCGAATCGCTAAAAATCAGCTATCGCGCGCTGATCTACAAGATTCGCAACGCTGGACTGATTTCCGGGCGCTCGAGGCTTGCCTCAACGCCTCGAGATGGGGCTATCGCGGCTTCGCAATCCTCCACCGACTGACTTTTCACTGAACAGAATTTGCCTCCCTGTTCTCTTTGTCGACGCCTGTCCGTGCGGCCACTCTAGCTGAATCTTCTATTTTTCCCTGCGTTTTCAGCATTCCTAACCCTCTCGAACGTACATCCTGCATCAGGTACCGCAATGCTCAGAAAATTTCACGAATTGGGCCAGGTGAGGTTCAGGTCACTTGTGACTGTCCCAAATGTGAACCTCTCACCAGTATTTTTGGACCAACTCGCACCGTATTGTTCCTCAAGACGTAAGTCGGGGGGAAAGTTCGATGAGAGTCGGGCACGGGGAATCGCAGAAGCAAACGCAAGGTTCGCTTTCTCAATCCAGAAATCTGTGGCAGCTCCGAGCGCTACTCGCCATTGCGGCGATGGCGCCTTTAGCGGTGATCAGTGGTTGCGCGGGCGTCGTGCGCGCCGGTGGGTCGAAAACTTCACCACAGGCCTCCATTCAGGTGACTCCGACGAGCCTGAATTTGGGGAGTGTAACCGTAGGAACCACGGCCAAGGGTACGGTGAAGATCAGCAACGTCGGCGGCTCCAATCTGACGATCTCCTTACTCTCGGCCAGTGCGGGTCCTTTTGGTGTCACTGGGATCACAACACCCAGCACAGTCACCCCAGGCGCCAATGTCTCGCTGAATGTAACATATTCACCGACGGTGGCCGGAACTAGTTCCGGCAGCATAACTATAACCAGCAATGACCCACACACGTCTACTTCCATCATTTCGCTGTCGGGCTCGGGAACAACAACTCCCGTGGCGCCAACGATCACAACGCAGCCAGCGAACCAGACGGTGACAGCGGGGCAGACGGCGACGTTCACCGTGGTGGCGGGAGGGACAGCACCGCTGAGCTACCAGTGGCAGAAGAACGGAGCAAACATCGCCGGGGCCACGTCAGCGAGCTACACGACACCAGCGACGGCGACTTCAGATAGTGGATCGACATTCCGAGTAGCGGTGAGCAACACGACAGGAACGGTGACAAGCGCGGCGGCGACGCTGACGTCGAACCCGGCGCCGGCGTTAGGCATTCAGGTGAGTCCTACCTCCATCAGCTTTGGAAACGCCGTTGTCGGGAGCACCTTGTCTCAAGTCTTGATCATCACCAATACCGGCACGGCCACCTTGAGCATTACTCAAGTGACTGAATCTGGCTCAACAGCCTTTACCGTCAGTGGATTTTCGCTGCCCTTAAGCGTAAACGCAGGGCAACAGACCACAATTACGGTGTCCTTCCTGCCGACCTCAGTAGGCGCCACGTCCGGTAACATCTCAATTGTGAGCAACGCGCCCACTTCGCCCACTTCGGTAGGTCTCAGCGGCACAGGAATCGCTGCCACCCTCACTCTCGACATTAGTCCGACGAGCCTAAGTTTTGGCAACGTGACAACGGGCACATCCTCTGCCTCGCAAAACGTTACCATCACAAACACGGGGAATTCGAAGGTCACAATCTCACAGATCAGTGTGAGCCCATCAAGCTACTCATTCACGGGAAGTAGCACACCTGTGACACTCTCGCCTGCACAGAAAATTACCCTGGCCGCTCAGTTCAGCCCCACGGCAGCGGGGAGCATAAGCGGCAATATCACGATTGCGAGCAATGCAAGCGGGTCGCCTGCAGCTGTCTCTCTCTCTGGAACGGGCGTTGTCTCAGTACAGCATTCGGTCGCTCTGGCCTGGAATGCAAGTACCTCGACGGTGTCCGGGTACAACATCTATCGCAGCACAGTGAGCGGCAGCGGGTACACGAAAGTGGACTCTTCGCTGGTCAGTGGTTTGAATTACACCGATTCGACCGTGCAGAG
>Ga0209118_1001389_pt1 | contig 11325 bp, 10 predicted proteins | sample BlaSpr_A8_Ref_M1_FD_187988 | JGI IMG/M metagenome (GOLD analysis project Ga0209118, IMG submission 187988) | Forest soil microbial communities from Thunder Bay, Ontario, Canada - Black Spruce, Ontario site 2_A8_Ref_M1 (SPAdes) (version 2) | ecosystem: Environmental > Terrestrial > Soil > Boreal...
TCCACCGAGAGCGGCATCCCGGATTTCCGCTCCCCCGGCGGCCTGTGGACCAAGAACGAGCCCATCCCCTTCGATCAGTTCGTGGCGAGCAAGGAGATGCGCAACGAAGCCTGGCGGCGTAAGTTCGCGCTGGAGGACAAGTTTCGCGCCGCAAAACCCGGCCGCGGCCACCGCGCGCTCGCCCGCCTCGTCGCCGACGGCAAGCTTTCCGCGGTGATCACCCAGAACATCGACAACCTGCATCAAGAGTCCGGCGTGCCAACGGAAAAGGTGATCGAGCTCCACGGCAACGGTACCTACGCCACCTGCCTTGCCTGTGCGCTGCGCTACGAGATCGACTGGGTGCGCGAGCGCTTTCAGGAGGCGGGCGGGGTCGCGCCCGACTGCGTCGACTGCGGTGGCCCGATCAAGTCGGCGACGGTATCTTTTGGCCAATCCATGCCGGAAGCAGCCATGGAGCGCGCCGAGAGCGAGACGCGGGATGCCGATTTGTTCCTCTCCATCGGCTCTTCGCTGGTGGTATGGCCCGCCGCCGGCTTTCCGCTCATGGCCAAAAAGAGCGGCGCCAAGCTCGTGATCCTCAACCGCGAGCCCACGGATTTCGACGGCATCGCCGATCTCGTGGTGCGCGACGACATCGGCGACGTGCTGGAACCGTTCGTGGGCGGGACCGAAACGAACTGTTGATTTTGAGCATCACCTGTCCACTGTTTCGCGGAAACCCTGTGTTTTTCCTGTTTGCAGCGTTGACCCCAGTGTTAATCTCTCTAGACACGATTCGGTGTCCGAGCGGCGGACGCGAAAGGTGACGTTGGCGGCGTCATGGTGTCGGATCGGCTGGGGCCGAAGCTCGCTGTAAGCGAGCCAGAAGCGCATATCGAGGAACTCACCGATGAAGCGCCGGTGGGCCTCGTCGAGATCACCGGATTCATCAAGTGGTTCGACGTATCCAAGGGATACGGGTTCATCGTGCCCGATAACGGCATGGCGGACGTGCTCCTGCACGTGACCTGCCTGCGCCGCGACGGGTTCCAGACCGCCTACGAGGGCGCCCGCGTGGTCGCCGAGGTGCTGGAGCGGCCCAAGGGCCTGCAATGCTTCCGCATTGTCTCCATGGACGAGTCGACGGCGATCCACCCGTCGCAGATGCCGCCGGCGCGCACCCACGTGAACGTGACGCCGACCAGCGGCCTGGAGCGCGCCTGGGTCAAATGGTTCAACCGCCTGCGCGGCTTCGGCTTTCTGACGCGCGGCGAGGGCACGCCGGACATCTTCGTGCACATGGAGACGCTTCGCCGCTACGGCATTACCGAGCTCCGGCCAGGCCAGGTGGTGCTCGTGCGCTTCGGCCAGGGCCCAAAGGGCCTCATGGCCGCCGAAGTCCGCCCCGACACCGGCGGCGGCCCGCCCTCGTCCCACTAATTCTCGATCGGAACGCTGCCGTTTCGGCCTAAACCACCCGCGCCCGGGCGTGGCTCCGCGCCACCAGGATCGAGCAGAGGCCCGAAACCAGCACGAACAGCGCGAACGACAGCGTGATCGCCCGGCTGCCGTAGGTGGGGATCAGCAGGAACGTGGTCACCAGGATCCCCGCCATATTGCCCAGCGATGAGAGGGCGAACAGGCCCCCCGCCACCCGGCCGGCGCGGTGCGGGTCGGAGAGCAGGAGCCGCACCGCGAGCGGCGAGAACATCCCGAGCACCAAGAGCGGCGGGAAGCAGACCACAAGTGCGGCAAGAAACAGCGCCGCGATGTCATTGTCGCTCAACAGGAAAACCCATTCGAAGTCGCCGAACGACAGGGCATAGACCAAAAGCAGGTAGGTCCCGGCGACGAGCTTGATGATGGCGACGAGGCCGAAGGACGGATGGCGGTCGGCGGCGAGCCCGCCGGCGAAGTAGCCGACCATCAGGCCCGCCACCACCATGGTGATGATGGTGGCCCAGGTGTAGATGCCGCTGCCGAACAGGGGCGTCAGGATGCGCCCCGCCACCATCTCGAAGCCGAGCGTGACAAAGCCGAGCGTGAGGGTGTCGAACACCACCACAGCGAAGGTGAAACGGCCGTTCGCGCGCGCCGTCCCGTACATCACGACCGCTTCTCGTTGTTGTGCTCGATCGCCTTGAGGTACTCGACCGGCGCGAAGTCGTCAGTCAGCGGCTTGCGGCTCTTGTTCCAGGTGGGCTGGTAGCGCCGCAGCAAGAGCTCCGTGAGGTCGTAGCGGAATTTGTATTTCTCCTGGCGCTCCTTGGCGGTGCGCTCGACCTCGTCCCATTTCCGCCGCGGCCCGTCGTAGCCGACGATGACGATATTGCCGCTCGAGCGATAGAAATCGACGTTGGGAAAAACCGCGCCGATGGTGGCGACCGCGGCATCGAACAACATGGTCGAGGGCTCGACGTTCTGCACCACCACGCCGCCCGGGTTCAGGCGTTCCTTGATCAGCCCGTAGAATTCCTTGGTCAGCAGGTGGAACGGCACGAACGGTCCGCGATAGGCGTCGACCAGGATCATGTCGAAGGTCTTGTGGTTGCGCGCCAGATACATGCGGCCGTCGAGCACCACGATGTCGAAGTTCGGCTCGGGCTTCACGTTGAAATATTGCGCGGTGACGCGCACCACCTGCGGGTCGAGATCGACGGCGGTGAGCTTCAGCTCGGGGATCGACTTGTGCAGGTACCAGGACGTCCGCCCGCCGCCGAGGCCGATCATGGCGGCGCTCTCGAGCTTGTCGGCGTAGGCGGCGCCCACGGTCATCGACTGGGTGTAGTAGGCCGGCAGCTCCATCTCGTCCGCTGGATTGACGATCGACTCGATATAGTTCAGCCGCCGCGCGCCGAACGACAGCATCATGTAGCCGTCGGGCCGCTTGTGGACGTAGATGTCGTTGTAGAGCGACTCCACCCGCTCCACGAGCTCGATCGACACGCTCTGGCCAAGCGCCGGCTGAGCGAGCGCAACGGACGCGAGGAGCGCGAAGGCGGGGAGCACCGAGGGCCGCGTCATTCCAGGTCCGGTTCGAAGAGCGGTTGCAGGGCGAGCACGCCGAACTGCGCGATCCAGTGGCCGACCTTGCGGTATTCGCCGGCCCACCAATCGCGCCGCTCGTATGAGATGCGAACGTGGCGGGCATAGGACGCGCGCCAACGCGCGTCGCCGGTGGCGCGAAAGATGCGCCACAGACCCCAGGCGCGGCTGAAGTTCAACGCATGAAGATGGGTCGCCGCGATCGTTTCCAGCGGACGCACCGCATCAGGATCGGGAAGGAGCGTCGCGATCGCCCGGCGCGCCGCGTCTTGCGGCAGCGAGAACGTAAGCAGCCAGGCCCAGTTGGTGGCTGTCGCCATGAACGAGCGGGCCGCCACGTCGGCCTCCGGATCGCAGGCGGCAAGTGGTGCCGCGCGAACGCGCTCATCGACGAAGGCGATGAGCTCGCGCTTGGCCCTGTGAACGCCCCATACGCGCAAGTTGATGAGCGCCCAGCTCTGGCTTTGGTAGGAGCCGACGCGAGGGTCAAACGCGCGGCCCTTCATGTAATCCATGAGCGTGCCCGCGATCTCGTCGGCCATGGGCAGCAGCCCGTGTTCGCCGCCGCGTTCGGCCTCAGTCGCGAGCCGCAGGAACCAGGCGCGGCCATAAGGCATCTCGAACGTGGGATCGGCGGCGATGAAGCGCCGCTCCGCCTCGATATTTGCGAGCCGCTCCATCACGAACGCATGCAAGGCCTCGTCGCCGCTGAGGCGGGCCGCCGTGAGCAGCGCCCAGTGCCCGTGCACGGCGGAGTGCCAATCGATGCAGCCGTGGAAGATCGCGTGGTCGCTGTCGTGCCGCATCACCGAGCCGCGCACCTGTTCGGCGAATTCGTGCAGCATCTCGGTGCGCCGCCCGTGCAAGGCGCCGAATTCGTCATCGCGCACGGGGGCGGCGAGCGACATTCCGCGGTTATAGCGGCGGCGCGACATCGCGCAATGCGCGGCGGGCGTGCGGGTTCCCGTGACTTGCTTGCGGTGCAGAAGCGCCTATGTCACAAGCGGCCGCGCCGGCGGGGCATAGCGCAGCCCGGTAGCGCGGGAGTTTTGGGTACTCCAGGTCGCAGGTTCGAATCCTGCTGCCCCGACCATTCGCCTCGTTCATGCAAGTGAGCTCCGCTATTCGATTCCGTCTCCTGCATCGCGCCGCGCTCGCGTTCCTGCTGTTGGCGCTCGCCGCCGGGGTCGTCCGCGCGGCGGCGCTGGAGCCGCTCGAGATCGTCACCAAGACCGGCGTGCGCGTGTTCAACGTGGAAGTCGCGATCACGCCCGAGGAGCACGCCGTCGGCCTGATGAATCGCCGCACGCTGCCGGCGGGCACCGGCATGCTGTTCGACTTCGGGCCGCCGCAGATGACCATGATGTGGATGAAGGACACCTACGTGCCCCTCGACATGCTCTTCATCACCGCCGACGGCACCATCCTCGGCATCGCCGAGGACACGACGCCGCTGTCCCTGCAGCCCATCATGTCGCCGGGGCCGGTGAAGGCAGTGCTCGAGGTGCTGGCGGGAACCTCGCGCCGCCAAGGGATCGCCCCCGGCGACCGGGTCGGCCACCGCATCTTCCGCCGCTAGGGGTTGGCGGCTATAAGCAAGGAACCATGATCGCCCGCATCTATAAGCCCGCGCGCACGGCCATGCAGTCCGGCGACGCCAACACCCGCGAGTGGCTGCTCGAGTTCGAGGCGGAGTCCGCGCGCTCGGTCGAGCCGCTCATGGGCTGGACCTCGTCGAGCGACATGAAGAGCCAGGTGCGCCTGAGCTTCGCCAGCAAGGAAGAGGCGATCGCCTACGCCGAGCGCCGCGGCATTCCGTTTCAATTGTTCGAGCCGCAGGCGCAAAGACGCCGCAAGATCGCCTACGCCGACAATTTTGGCTACAAGCGTGTCGGGCAGTGGACCCACTGACGGCGCGTCCGGCGGCCCCGTAGCTCAGGGGATAGAGCAGCAGCCTTCTAAGCTGCTGGTCGGAGGTTCGAATCCTCCCGGGGTCACCAAATATTTCATACGGCTCGATGTCGCAATGCGCCGGTGTTTCAAAAAAACGCCCGGCACGGAGCCGGGCGTACTCGCAATCGTTTGCGATGGGTCAGAAGTTACCGAGGTAGTCTGACATCTTGCCATACATCGCGCCGCCCGGGTCGGGCAACAGGTATAGCTTGCCGCCGGACATGACGAGCATGGTTCCGCCGCTAAGCGGGGTCGCCGTACCAAGCATGGCTTTTGTCTTGTCCGTCATTTTTCCCATGACGTACTTCCCGCCAGGGCTGACCATGAGGATGGTACCCTCCGCCATCGCCTGCTCGCGTTGAGCGAACGATGGGGTCGTCGATGCCACTGTGGCCGCAGCCAACGCGAGGGCGACCATCGCCCCTTTGAATACTGACATAGTGATTTCCTCCGGTTGTGAAGTTAGTCACCCTGTCGCGAAGGAGTGATCAACTCAAAATCACAGCCATGTGTTGCACGGAATCGTGATGTGAGAGCGAGGATCGGGACGAAAGTTCAATCTGTGAAGCTGACAGTCCGCCGTTCGAGCCTCGACCGGGCGCTTAGGACCGGGAGGGGCCGCTCGTGGCGCTTCCCATCGCCTCGCAGAAGCGCGCGACCGGCGTCTTCCGGCGGATCAGCGTCATGGGCATGGAGAAGTGCCCGCGGTCGAAGATGAACTGGTTCGCCTCCGGCACGCCCCAGGCCTGAACGAGCGCGAGCCCGCTCGCAAACGGCGTCACCCGGTCGCGCTTGCCGAGCACGCTCACGATTTTCGCGGGCGCGACCGGGGCCTCCGGCCGCGGGTCGAGCAGGCGCAGATAGTCGTCGATGCGCTCCGGCGTCCAGCCGTTGGCAAACGGGTCGTAGGCGGCGCCGAAGATGTTCGTCATCTCGCCCTGTGCGGTGGCGTCGCCGATGCGGCCGCAGTGGGTGATGAGGAAGAGGCCGTCGGGCCGAAGCCGCGCCGCGCCCTCGCGGGCGCGGTCGGCGGCGAGCTGCGCCGTGAGCGCGCCCAAGCTGGTGCCGCCGAAGGCGAGCGGCCCGCGCGAGGTCTTGCGCGACCAGTCGGCGAGCACCGCCCACTCCTGCACCGCGCCGAAGAAGCCGTCCATGAGCCCGGTGGGGAAGGTCGCGATTAGGCGCTCGCCAGCGAACGAGCCCGCCGGCGTGCGGCGGCCATGCCACGGCGCCTCCGGGCGGATGACGCGGAAGCCCGCGGCGCAAAGCGTGGTCGCCTCGTCGATGAGGCCGCGCCAGTGATCGAACTCCACGCACACGCCGTGGCCGAAGATCAGCGTCGGCGGATCGCTCACGTCGACGGGCTCGTGCACGCGGGCGTACACCATGTCGCCGAGCCGCGGGCTCTTGAAGCGCAGCCAGTAGTCGGTGCCGACCGCGCCGGGGACGGGGCGGGAGCTCTCCACCGCCGGCAATGGGTCGGGCGGCGCAGTGAAAGGCGTGAGATCCGCGCGGGCGCTTGCGTAGATCGCGTCGACCGCCTCCGGGCTCTGGATGTCGAGCCTGATCGGCGGCGCGCTGCGCCGGAGCAGGAAGGCGAAGAAACGCCGCGCCGCGTTATAGGCGTGCGCCCCATCGAGCCGCGCCGCCTCCACCGCGCTGCGGTAGGCGACCGAGCTTTCCTCCCAGCCGAAGAACACCCGCTGCCATTCGGCTTCCAGCGCCGCGGCCCGCGCCCGCGCCTTCTGGAAGCGGGCAAGCGCAATCGTGAGCTTGGCGTCGCCGCCGGGATGCCGCGCGGCACCGAGCGTCTCGTAGAAGCGTTCCGCCGAGCCGTCGGCCGTGCGCGCCGCGGCCCACAGACGCGACGCCGGAAAGAAGAAGCGCCTGAGCGCCCATTCGCTGGCCCCATCGAACCACGGCCAGGCGAACGCGAGACTCCAGAGCGAGCGCCGCCAGGTGCCGCCACGGCCGGACCAGGCATAAGGCCGGGACTTAGGAACGAGGCCGTTCGTCAGGTGGGTCGATACCATTTCTTTCTCGTGCCTCGGCCTTGCCGATACGCCTTCGACGGGTGGTATCCTAGCCTGCTTTACGCGGGCTCCCCATGACTACCGTGACGCTGCCGCTCTGGGTCTTCATCGTCCTCGGCGCGCTCGCGTTGCTGGCGCTGGTCGACCGGCTGTTGATCCCGAGCGCGCGCTGGGCGTTGCGGCGCCGCGCCAACCGCGCCATCGACGAGCTCAACACCCGGCTCCAGCTCCACATCCAGCCGTTCAAGCTCACCAAGCGCCAGGTGCTCATCGACCAGCTGATCTACGACCCGGAGGTTCTGCACGCCGTCGAGGAATATGCCAAGGCCGAGCACGTGCCGCGCGAGGTGGCGATGGACAAGGTCAAGCGCTACGCCCGCGAGATCGTACCGTCGTTCAGCGCCTACGCCTATTTCCGCATCGGCACGCGCATCGCCAAGCGCCTGTCGCAGATGCTCTATCGCGTGCGCATCGGCTTCAAGAACGACGAGGCGTTGAAGAACGTCGACCCGGATTCGTCGGTGGTGTTCGTCATCAACCACCGCTCCAACATGGATTACGTGCTGGTCACCTACGTCGCCGCCTCCTCGTCGGCGCTGAGCTACGCCGTCGGCGAGTGGGCGCAGATCTTCGGTCTGCGCAACCTCATCCGCTCCATGGGCGCCTACTTCATCCGCCGCGATTCCCGCGACGCGCTCTATCGCAAGGTGCTCGCCCGCTATGTCCATATGGCGACCACCGCCGGCGTGGTGCAGGCGATCTTTCCCGAGGGCGGGCTCTCGCGCGACGGCCGCCTGCGCCCGCCCAAGTTCGGCTTGCTCAGCTACATGGTGGCGAGCTTCGATCCGCAGGGGCCGCGCGACGTGGTGTTCATCCCCGTGGGCGTGAACTACGACCGGGTGCTGGAGGATCGCATTCTGACCTCGGCGGCGAATACCGCGCCGGGCGAGGTGCCCACGTTCCGCTTCCAGCCGCTCGTCTTCGCCCGCCATTTCTTCCGGCATCTGTGGATGGCCGCGCGCGGCCACTGGCACCGCTTCGGCTACACCTGTGTCAGCTTCGGCGAGCCGATGTCGCTGCGCAAATATTTGGCCGGGCGGAACGTCGATTTCCGCTTGCTTTCCGCCGAGGCCCGCCATGCCGAGATCGAGCGGCTCGGCCGCCGGCTCATGGACGCGGTGGGGAGCGTGGTGCCGGCGCTGCCGGTATCGTTGGTGGCGACGGCGTTGCTGGAGGCCGACGGTCCGCTCACGCTATTCGAGTTGAAGGCGCGCGTGTCGGCCTTGATCGACACCCTGGAAAGCTCCGGCGCCTACGTCCACATCCCGCGCGCCGACCGCGACTACGCCATCGACGTCGGCCTGCGCATGCTGACGCTGCGCCACCTGGTGACCGAGGAGGAGGGGAGCTACCGCGCCAATCCGAAGGAGCTTTTGCTGCTGCGCTATTACGCCAACGCCATCGCTCACTTGTTCGCCAAGGCGCCGCCCGCCGAGATCGTCGCTTGGCCGGTGAGCGCAAAAGCCGCCGGTTGACGCGGCGCGTGCGCGACCGGTTGAATTGCGGGCGGCATTGCAGTGTGATGGACGAAATCTCGAGGGAAGGATCGCCATGAAGCTCTACATGCACCCGTTTTCCATCACCAGTCGCCCATCCGCCTGTTCATCGCCGAGAACGGCATCAAATGCGACGAGCAGGTGGTGGATCTCATGACCGGCGAGCACCACAAGGAGCCCTACGTTTCGCTCAATCCCAATCGCCTGGTGCCGATGATCGAGGACGGCGATTTCCGCCTGACCGAGAGTTCGGCGATCCTGAAGTATCTCGCCGACAAGTACGATCTTCCGTCCTATCCCAAGGACCTGAAGAAACGCGCCAAGGTCAACGAGATCATGGATTGGTTCAACACCAACTTCTACCGCGACTGGGGTTATGGTCTGGCCTATCCGCAGCTCTTTCCCCACCACAAGCGGCGTAGCGACGAAGCCCACGCCGGCGCCATCGAGTGGGGCAAGGAAGGCTCCAAGAAATGGCTGCAGGTCCTGAACGAATACTGGATTGGGCCGAAGCGGCGGTATCTCGCCGGCGACCAGGTGACGATCGCCGACTACTTCGGCGTCGCCATTCTGACCCTGGGCGAAGTGCTGCGCTGCGACCTGTCGAAATATCCCAACGTGCAGCGCTGGGCCGACAACATGAAGAAGCAGCTCAAGAGCTGGCCACAGGTGAACGAGGTGTTCTACGGCGTCGCCCAGTCGGTGAAGGACAAGGACTTCGTCCGCGTCTGAAGTCTTTTCACCCGAATTTCGCGCCCGACGCCGGGCCGCCGCAGTTGCGCCTTGTTTGCGCGATTCGCTCGTGATCCAAGGCGACGCGACGAAATTTCGAGTCGGAAGAAAATGACCCTGCACGGCGCGCGCCGCTTTCTCTCCATCGCCCTGGCGTTCTCGCTTGCCGTCCTGTTCGTGGCCGCGGCTTCGACCCAGCCGCAGGATGCTGACGCCGGCAGCGGCCGGGTGGCGCTCGTCATCGGCAACGCGGCGTATCCGGCCCGGCGCCTTGCCACCTCGGTGAACGACGCCGGTCTCGTCGCCGAGATGGTGCGCAACGCCGGCTACGATCTGGTCGAGGCGCGCGACGCCGACGAAACGCTCCTTCGCCAGACGGTGCGCGATTTCCTCGACAAGGTGGCGGCGGCGGGGCCCGATGCCGTCGCCTTCGTCTATCTCTCCGGCTACGGCCTGCAGTTCGAGGGCGATAACTATTTCGTGCCGGTCTCGGCGCGTCTCGCCCGCGTCTCCGACCTTCCGACCGAAGCCTTCCGCGTCGGCGATCTCCTGCGCGCGCTCGCCGGGATGAACGTGGCCGCCCGCGTCGTCGTCCTCGACATGGCCCGCGCGCACCCGTTCTTCGGCGGCGCCCGCGCCGTGCCGCCGGGCCTCGCGGTGGTCGAGCCGGGCGAGGGCACGCTCGTCGCCTTTTCCACCGGTCCGGGCGCGGTGCTGCGCGATGGCGCCGGACCCTACGGTCTCTATGCCCCGGCGCTGGTCGAGATGGCGACCAAACCCGGCGTGCCGCTCGATCAGCTGTTCACCCAGGTGCGCCTGCGCGTACACGAGGCGAGCCGCGGCGCGATCACGCCCTGGCACAGGTCGCGCATCTCGGCGCCGGTTTTCTTCTTCGAGGACGAAGCCACGCCCGACGACACGGTGCCGCCGCAGGCAGAGCTCAATCCCCAGGCCCAGCAGTTGCTTGGCCGTCCGCTCGCGTCGCTTTCGCCGGACCAGGCGTATGGCGTGGCGCTCGAGCGCGACAGCATCGAGGCCTACCAGGAATTCCTCGCGGCATTTCCCGGCCATCCGCTTGCCAAGCGCGTGCGGCTCCTGCTCGCCGAACGCCGCGAGGCGTTGATCTGGCGGCGCGCGGTCGCCGCCAATACGCCGCCGGCCTATTGGTCGTATCTACGGCGCTATCCGCGCGGGCCGCACGCGCCGGAGGCGCGCCGGCGTCTTGCCGCGCTCATCGCGCCCGTCGAGCCGCCGTCCGACTTCGCCATGATGGACTATGGCGTGCCGCCGCCAACCGACGACGAGGTGGCCTTTTACGAGGATTATTACGGCACCTACTACGGCGGCGAGCCGCCCGACTACGCGCCGCCGCCGCCGTTTCCGGTCTACCTGTTGCCGCCGCTCGAGCCCGCGTTCGTCGACCTGCCGCCGCCGGTCTACTACGAAGGTGCGGCGTATCTGCCGGTGCCCGGGGCGATCATGATGCGCCGCGCCATCCGTCCGGCGCGGCCGGTATTCATCTTCCGCGGCCGCACCGATGGACCGCGCCGCGACTGGCGCCGGCCGAGCGCGATCAATCGCTTCGGCGGCCAGGCGCCGCGCGTGCTCCGCGACGGACCGCGCACAGTACCGTTGGTGCAGCCCGGCGGGGGAGCGATGCCGAAGGACCTGCGGCCGCAGCAGCGGTTGATCGAGCAAGGACAGCGCGAGCGAATGCTGCAGGAGAAGCAAAGGCAGGATCAGCAACAACGACTGAACCAGCAGCAGCGCGAGCGGGCGTTGCGAGAGAAACAAAAGCAGGATCAGCCGCAGCGCGAGCGCGTGTTGCAGGAAAAGCAGAAACAAGACAAGCAACCGCGGCAGCGCATCGAACCGTCGCAGAACACCGGTCAACAGCAGCAACGGCTGATCGAGCAGCAACAGCGCGAACGCGCGCTACAGGGTGAGCGGCAACGACAGCAATTGCAGCAGCAGCAACAACAGCAGCGCGCCACTCCGCAACAGCAACAAATTCAGCAACAACA
>Ga0209118_1001390_pt1 | contig 11322 bp, 10 predicted proteins | sample BlaSpr_A8_Ref_M1_FD_187988 | JGI IMG/M metagenome (GOLD analysis project Ga0209118, IMG submission 187988) | Forest soil microbial communities from Thunder Bay, Ontario, Canada - Black Spruce, Ontario site 2_A8_Ref_M1 (SPAdes) (version 2) | ecosystem: Environmental > Terrestrial > Soil > Boreal...
TTTTTCTGAATTCATCGCCAAGGTCCCTCCCTCAGGCCGGCCTCTATCGCCTCCTGCCAATGGGGTCATTTGTTTTCCTTTAGCCTATGACTGTCGGACGCGCGTAGCGTCATGCCATAGATGCTCTTGACCTGCTCGATTTCCTTCAGGGTCTGTGGGGAGAACGCGGACTTACCTTCAAAGGCGTGGAGCACAATTCCCTCAATCAAGTCGCCCAAACTCATATCCTTCAGCTCGGCCACCGCTTTCAACACCTTGAGCAGCCGCTTTTCCAGGCGAACGCCTGTTTGAACCCGTTCGACTTCGACAACCTCCTTCGCATTCTTCATGGTACCAATGTACTATGGTACTATGCAGAACGCAAGCTCGTGATTTCGGCAGAAACTGCCTGAGAGCTACCTAACCTCGGTCAAACAGTATCTGCTGGCATCGGCCCGCGAAAGCGGCTATACGCAGAAAATAGTCTTGGGAGGTTTTCATGCTTGAAGTCGTGTCCACAAATGCCGCACCAAATCCTATTGGGCCATATTCGCAGGCCATCAAGGCCAACGGCTTCGTCTTTGCCTCAGGGCAACTCCCGCTTGATCCAGCCACGCAGCAGATTGTCGGAGGTGGAATTGCCCATCAAGCCGAGCGTGCCCTCCAGAACGTATCGGCATTGCTTCAGGCTGCTGGCTCAAGCATGAACAAAGTCGTGCGCTGCGTTGTGTTGCTCAAAACAATCAATGACTTCTCGGCAATGAACGAAGTGTACGCCGGGTTCTTCAAAGAGAACCGGCCGGCCCGGACGGTGCTCGAAGCCGCAAAGTTGCCGAAAGACTGCCTGATCGAGATTGAAGCAACCGCCCTCGAATAGTGGCGGGGAGACGCGGTGAGTCGGAGGGAAGGGATGAAAACCGTCGGCATCATCGGGGGTATTGGACCAGAATCGACGGTTGACTATTACCGGTCGATCATTGCCGCATATCGCGAGCAGAAGAAAGATGGCAGCTGTCCATCAATGATCATTAACAGCATCGACTTGAAGAAGATGCTGGATTTGATCGCCGCAGACCGACTGGAAGACGTGACCGACTATCTGGTTGCCGAAGTGGGGAAGCTTGGGAGGGCGGGCGCAGATTTCGGAATCATGGCGGCCAACACGCCGCATATCGTCTTCGAGGCAATTCGCACTCGGTCGTCCATTCCGCTGGTAAGCATCGTGCACGCGACGTGCGAGGCCGCCAAGGCGCTGAACTTGAAGAGGCTTGGCTTGTTTGGTACGCGCTTCACCATGGAAGGACGGTTCTACCCTGATGTGTTTTCAGAACGAGGTATCGACCTGATCGTCCCGGAACCGGACGAGCGAGTCTACATTCACGACAAATACATGAATGAACTGGTGAAGGGTGTCTCTCTCAGGGAAACACGGGACCGATTCCTGGCCATCGTTCGTCGCATGAAAGAGCAGGAGGGTCTTCAGGGGCTGATTCTGGCCGGGACGGAACTGCCCTTGATCTTACGAGATATCCACGATGAGGGGTTCTTTTTCCTCGATACCACGCAAATTCATGTGCGAAGCGTCGTCACTCGCTTGTTGTCGTAGATGGTCAATGTGTCGGCCCAAGCGCCGCGTACCCCCATCGACTGTGCGGTCAGTTTCCCTCGCGTGCGAGTGGAATTCGGCGTACGCGGACACGTCATGAGCCGCTCTTCTCGAAAATAGCCGCGGATGCTTGCAATAGGTACGTACCATGGTACATTAGTACCATGGTTCGAAGTGAGAATCATTCAGTCGAACGCGTACAAACCGGCGTCTGCATGGAAAGGCGGGTCCTGCAAGTCCTAAGGGCCCTTGCCATCTACCACGATTTGGCTCTCGGCGACCTCCTGGAAGGCATCGTTCTGCACGCTTTCGATGGAAAGTCTGCTTTCCGTCAGGCCGGTCTTCAACGCATTAAGGAATTGAAGAAGTTCTACGGTCTCGACTGGGGTTCCAGCTCAAGCCATAGCCTCAGCGAAGCCGCCATGCGCGACTCTCAGAAGAAGGAGAAAACCACCAAATGAATCAGCAAATCAAGAAGTTATCTGTTTCCGGATTGCAGTGGACCCTGGGCTTGGTCGTTTTGTTGGAAACAGTTCACTTTACGCTTTCAGCTTCCGCAGGTCACCAATTCGCCAAAACCGGTCTTCCGCAATGGATCCGTCCGGCGCTAGGCGGAAGCGAAGTGGTTGCCGCGCTCTTATTCCTGGTACCTGCCGCAAGTTCAGTGGGCGGGTACTTGCTGCTTTTCATCTTTGCAATCGCCATAGTTATTCATTTTCTTGTAGGTGAGATTGCTGGCGTCGGCAGCCTTGTTGTCTACAGCATGGCCGTAATCGTTTGCATGGCCCACCGTAATAAAAGCAGTGGAGGTGTCGCATGACCGATGACGAGTTCATCGCGCGTTTCGAGGACTGCAGCCTCGCCAATGAGTCTTTTCATCACTCCGACCATGTCAGAATGGCCTTCCTCTATTTGTGCCGGTACCCGGCCTTGGAAGCTCTCCAGCGCTTTTCCACGTCGCTGGTTCGATTCGCCACTGCACACGGCAAGCCCGGGCTTTACCACGAGACTATTACGTGGGCTTTCCTGCTCTTGATTCGCGAGCGTATAGCTCGAACGGGACGACAACAGACCTGGACGGAGTTCGTAGCCAGTAATGAAGATTTATTGAGCTGGAAAGATAACGTTCTGAAGAAATACTACCGCGCTGAAACGCTCTCGTCCGATCTTGCGAGAAGCACCTTTCTATTTCCGGATAAGACCCATTAGCGTTGATGAAGCCAATGAACATCTGCCCCAAAGCTCACCGACACACGTGCAAACTGGTTAGACGACATGCAAGATGCCAGGCCAAAGATGAAGACTCAACAAGAATTGGGCGCGGACTTGCAGGCGCAACGCCAATTCCACCGAAATTCCCCCACTACCGCTCACAATAACTGGGTCGGATGCGAACGCGAAGTTTCCCAAGTCGGCTAATGTGGAGCTATCCAAATTGTTGGGCTCAGTTGGGTGTACTACGGCCTATCTAGAAAAGTGCAGTCTCCCCGCCGCTGTCCAGAAGTCGGCTTGGGGGAGATTGATCTCCGCCAAGCCCGTGTGGGGATAACTTCTGGGTTGACGACCACCCGGGATTTTGAAGCGGTTTCTGCCCATAATTTGGGCTAATCACTGGTGGATCAGGTAGAGGCAGATTCGAAGTGCTTCACGAGTATCCGCTGAAGTTCGCGGGCTACCTGCTCTCGTGTGCCAAGATGCCTGGCGCGAAAGAAAGCGATCCTGATTGAAACATTGAAATTCGGATGCTCAATAATACTCAGCCGACTGCGCAGAGGGTGAGTCCGTAGAAAGCTGGCTCGTGATATCCCCACACCCACATTTCCAGCAATCAGCGACAGTTGTAACCCCGGATTGTGCAGCTCGGCGGCAACAACGAGCGGAGCGCCCAGCCGTTCAACCCGATTCTTGATTTCTTCTCGCACCAAACATCCCACCGGATTAAGAACCCAATTCCGCCGATAAAATTCTCGGGAGTTTAAAGACCTTAGTTGGGCTGAGCTTCGTGCTTGAACCAGTCGCATCGTTTCATGCGCGAGCGTTACCCCCTCCAGGTCGAGCGGCAGGGCCGTCTCAATGGGCAAGACGACAAGTGCCCCGTCCAACTCGCCACCGTGCAGGCGTGCCAATAACTGGGAGCTTATATCATTGCAAATGCTGGGTTGAAGGAGAGGAAATTGCTTACCCAGTTCGACAATGACGTTAGATATGTCTGGTTGTGCCAGAGCATGAGAGAGGCCCAGACGAAAAGGCCCAATCGGGGGTGTGTTCCCAGATGTGGAAACCTTCAAATCGCTCAGAGACGAGAGAATGGCGCGGCTCTTCTGTAGAACCTCGAATCCCGCTTGCGTCAGCTTTGGAGGTTTGAAATGTCGGTCAAGAAGAACAACACCAAGTTCAACCTCTAAGCGCTGAATCCTTCGAGTCAATGCTGAAGGCGTAAGGTAGAGATCGTTGGCGGCTCGCTCCATCGAGCCGGTCTCAGCTAGGGCAACAAGAGCTTTGAGTTCCGCAAACAAGATTAGGCCTCACGGGTATTAGGATTACCCAGATATTGCAACAAAAGCAACTTTATAGTGAATATTCTGAACTTGACGCAATCACTGCTCTCAGCCTATTTTGATCGCACCGCCCCGCACTCGCACTAGCAACATCTTGCATGCGTACCTCCTAGTTCGTAGGAATGAAGACATGAGCGTAGAACTTCGAATCGAGAACCTCTCGAAAGCATACGGAAATGGTTGAGGCGCTTGATAAAACTATTCCAGCACGCGTGTGCGGGCTGCTCGGCACTAATGGCGTCCACATATCTACCCCCATGCGCACGCTTCGTCCGATACTCGTCGCCCTGGTCCTTTTCGCAGGCCTTGGAATTCTGGCGCGCGCGCAGGACGCCTCTAAGATCGTCGACCAATACATAAACGCAGCTGGCGGCGCCAAGGGTATCTCGAAAATTCAGTCGCTGGCCATCGAAGGGACGTTCACCAGCGCCTCGGACCGAAAAGCCGGGACATTTACGTTCGATGCCAAGTTGCCGAACCGCTACTATTCGGAGCTCGTCGCGGGCGACAAGACTTGGATCGAAGCATACAGCGGCAAGTCAGCTTGGCACGAAAATGGAGACGGGGAAATCGCGACGCTTCTCGGGCAGGAAAGTTCTCAATTGGAAGCTGCGGGTCAGTATTACAACGTGCGGCTGCTCAATCTGAAGAAGAACAAGCTGGCATTGTCGCTTATGGGTCACGCGCAGGTGCGCGGCAAAGACGCGTGGCAAATCGAAGTGACCGCTGCAAATGGAATCAAACGGCAGGTGTATTTCGATGTGGTTACGCATTTGATCGCGGAAGAGAAAGCGGCCATCGGCGGAGTTGAAGTAGCGATGCTCTACGCCGACTACCGCACCGTTGATGGCGTCAAGCTGCCCTATGAGATCGAACTGCGTCGCGGCGATGACACTTACCAGATCGCGGTGACGCGCGCGGAAGTCAACGGAGTCATCGGGGAGCACGTCTTCGATTTTCCGAAGGAGTCGCAAGTGGAATTGCCGGACTTGAAGGCACTCTTTAAGAAGATTGGCGAGAATCAGAAAGCCATCCAGAAAATCAAGGAAAACTATGCCGGCACACGCACAGAAGAAGAGACGGAATACGACGGGAGCGGAAAAGTAAAAAAGGTCGAAACGAGCCAGTACACGTTCTTTTATCTGGACGGCGAGGAGGTCTCGACGCTGGTGCAGAAGGATGGCAAGCCGCTGAGCGAAGAAGACCAGAAAAAAGAAAACGAGAAGACAAACAAACGAATTGAGGAATTGCAAAAGCACGAAGCGAAAAGAGAAGCTAAAGAAGAAAAAGACAAGCAGCAGGGCAAGGAAGAGAAGAAGAATGATGATCCGGGGATCGAAGTCTTCTTGCGAGCCTGCCAGTTTGCGAATCCGCGCCGTGAGCGCTTCCGCGGCCAGGACGTGCTGGTTTTTGATTTCGAGCCGAATCCCGAGTTCAAGCCGCAGAAACTCGAAGAGAAGGTAGTCCAGAAGCTTGCCGGGGTCGTGTGGATTGACGAGAAAGCCCTCAGCGTGGCGCGGTTACAGGCGTACTTCGTCGGCGACATGAAAATAGCAGGCGGGGTGCTGGCCAGTGTGCAGAAAGGCACGAGTCTCGCTCTTGAGCAGGCGTTCATCAATAACGAAGTGTGGCTTCCGACCTACGATGAGGCGCATGTCGGCGCGCGCGTATTGATGCTGAAGGGCCTCAGGCTCACCCGGGTTACGCGTTATTCGGACTACAAGAGGTTCAACGTCGAGACTCTGGCCACCATCGGCAAACCGAAGCAACCGGCAGCGAAAGGATCCCCGCCGCCGCAACCGTAGCTGCGGGTTATTTTGAAAGCTACCGGCGTTCGCAGCAGTGCGGGGATGTCGCGAGATTTCTTTTTTTGGAGGGATAGTGCGGTTATCCCCTGGTTCGTAAAAGTGAGGACATGAGCGTAGAACTTCGCATTGAGAACCTCTCGAAAACATACAAGAATAGTGTTAAGGCGCTTGATAACGTCTCCCTAACCATTCCAGCAGGCATGTACGGGCTGCTCGGCCCGAATGGCGCCGGCAAATCCACCCTCATGCGCACACTGGCAACTTTGCAGGAGCCGGACAGCGGCACGGCCACGCTGGGTGACATCGATGTACTGAAGCAAAAGGACGAAGTGCGGCGACGGCTGGGCTACCTGCCCCAGGAGTTTGGCGTGTATCCTCGCACGTCCGCGCAGGACATGCTCAGCCACATCGCCCTGCTCAAAGGTGTCACCAACGCCAAGGAACGAAGAGATGTGGTCGGATGGATGCTGAAGCGCTGCAATCTGTACGAGGACCGCAAGAAGGCCCTTACCGGTTTTTCCGGAGGCATGCGCCAGCGCTTCGGTATTGCCCAGGCGCTGATTGGCAATCCGCAACTGTTGATTGTGGATGAGCCTACTGCGGGTTTAGATCCCGGAGAACGGAACCGCTTCCACAATCTGCTATCGGAGATTGGCGAGCAGGTGATTGTGATTCTTTCCACGCACATCGTGGAAGACGTGACGGATCTGTGCACCAACACGGCGATTATTCACAAGGGCCAGGTGCTGTATCAGGGGCGCCCGCAGGACGCCATCGCTCAATTAAAAGGGCGAATCTGGCAAATCTCCATCGCCAAAACCGAGCTGGCCGATTACGAGCAGCGTTACCAGGTAGTTTCCACCAAGCTGGTCGGCGGACGCCCTTTTCTTCATGTTTATAGCGCCTCGCCCCTCTCCGATGGATTTGCTCCCAGCGCGCCCGACCTGGAAGACGTTTTCTTCACCAAAATCCGTTCGTGGAATTAAAGAGCATCGATGTTCTGGCATATCGCGTGGTTTGAAATTCGCTTCTGGCTTCGCTCCTGGATGCTATGGATCTTCCTCTTTGTCATTGGCCTGCTGATTTGTGGCGCGACCAGTTTCGATGAGGTCATGGCGGAGCTCAACCTTTCCAACATTTACCGTAATGCTCCGTTCACCATCGCATTCCTTTACGCCGGCATGGGCGTGCTCACGTTGCTGATGACCGCCATATTTGTCAATTCTGCGGCTCTGCGCGACTTCAGCTACAACACCCACCAGATAATGTTCACCATGCCCCTGCGTCGCCGGGACCTCCTGTTGGGGCGCTTTTTCGGGGCCACTGTAATCTCGGCGATACCCATGCTGGGAGTCTCTCTCGGCATTCTGCTGGCCAAGTACTTGCCGTGGGCGGATGCGGAACGCTGGGAGGCGGTGAGCTGGATAGCGCATTGGAAAGGTATTCTGCTGTTCGCCCTGCCCGACACCTTTTTCACGGCAGCCATTTTGTTTGCTGTAGCTGTTATGTGGCGCAGGGACATCGCTTCCTTTATTGCCGCAATTCTCCTGTTCCTAGGCCGCGCTGTGAGCGGTCAACTTTTTCAGGACGTGCAGCGGGAGCAAATTAGGGCCCTGCTGGACCCTTTCGGCGCCAGGGCATTTGCCGTGGTCACCAAATACTGGACTGTGGCTGACAAGAATACCCTCTCTGCGAGCTTCAGTGGCTTACTTCTTGGGAACCGTTTGCTTTGGATTGGGGTGGGGTGCGCAGCTTTTGCGGTCGCATACTCCCGCTTCAGCTTCGCCGAGCGGCGGACTAAAAGCAAAACGCCTGAACCGGACGAGCAACCGGGGATGGTTCCGGTCGTGGCCCTCACGCCTCATCCGCAACTGAAAAATTCGCCATGGGCAAAATTCCTCGGATCATTCACAATTCATTTCCGTGGAATGGCCAGGAATACAACCTTTGTTGTAGTTGTCTTGATCGCTTTTGTGATGTGCATTTCCGCTCTGGTCTTAGAACTCGGAACCCAGTTCCAGGGCAATGAAACATATCAAACATTTCCCGTAACCTACGCGGTGATTGATCTGATTCGTGGAACTCTCGATTTCTTTCTGATCATCATCATCATTTACTTCGCTGGCGCTCTGGTTTGGAAGGACCGCGACGAGCGAATGGACGAAATCGCCGACGCCACGCCAACGCCGGACTGGGTGTCCTATGGGGCGCGGCTGTTTACGCTCATAGGCATGGTGATGTTGGTTCAGGCCGTGGGTCTGGTAGCCGGCATCGTCGCTCAGGCAGTTCATGGCTACCATCGCTTCCAGTTCGGTCTTTATGTTCACGAATTGCTGGTGCGAGACGGTTCAGGGTTCGTCTTTTTGCCGATTCTGGCTTTTTTTATCCACGTCCTGGCGCCCAACAAGTACGTGGGGTATTTCGTTTTCATCACCTACTATTTCGTGAACACTTATCTCTGGCAGGCCTTGAACGTGGCGACAAACCTCGTTCAATTTGCGGGAAGGCCCAACGTTATTTATTCGGATTTCTTCGGCGATACTCCCTATCGTTTGGCGTGGGACTGGTTCACGCTCTATTGGCTGCTTTTCTGCGTGCTGCTGGCCATCACCACGGTAATGTTCTGGCCGCGTGGGAAGCAAGATCGATGGCAAGACCGCAGCCGCAACGCAGCCTTGCGGTTTGGTTCCGGGTGGAAAGCCGCCACGGCTTTCTCTCTGCTGGCCTTTGCCGCCTGCGGAGGCTGGATCTGGTACAACACCGAAGTATTGAATCCTCTTCTCGGACCCAAAGACGTGGAGCGCGTCCAAGCTGAATATGAGAAGACTTATAAGCCGTTCGACAAACTGCCCCAGCCGCGCGTGCGCAGCGTGAAGTACGCGATCGACGTTTTCCCATCGAGCCGCAATGTCAACATACGCGGCGAGGAAATCATCAACAACCCCTACTCCCATCCCCTGGACGAAATTCATTTCTCACTGGACCCGCGCTACGATACGTCGATTGACATTCCGGGAACTGCTCTCACTAAAGACGACACGCGGCTGTCCTATCGCGTGTATCGGTTTACCTCACCGTTGCAGCCAGGCGAAGAGCGCACCCTGCGCTTCACCGTGAGGAGCAAGAATCGGGGGTTTGAAAATAATGTGAGTAATCCGCAAGTCGTCCAAAACGGCACGTTCCTCAGCAACCTCGGTCCGCTTGTCAGCGGGGCCAATTACCTGGCCCCTATCGTTGGGTACAACTACTGGCGCGAGCTAACCGATTCGGTGGAGCGCAAAAAATATGGCCTTCAGGAAGTTGACCTCATGCCTGCCCCCGAACGTAACTGCACCGACGATTGCCGTGACACCTATATCCCCGGGCACTCAGACTGGATAGACATTAGCGCCATCATCAGCACTACGCCCGATCAAATCGCTGTTGCTCCGGGATCGCTGTTGCGCGAATGGCAGCAGGATGGCCGCCGCTACTTCGAATACAAACTGGATCATCCGTCGATGAATCTTTACTGCCTCGCTTCAGCTCGCTATGAAGTGGCCCGCGAGGAGTGGAATGGCATCAAGCTGGAAGTCTATTACCTTAAGCAACAGCCTTGGAACGTCCCGCGGATGATGAACTCCATGAAGAAGTCACTGGATTACTACATCAAGAACTTTGGGCCGTACGAGCATAAAGAAGCCCGCATTGTCGAGTTTCCGCGCGTGGCCGGTTTTGCCGCCGCGTTTCCCGGTACCATGCCCTATTCTGAATCCTTCGGCTTCATTGCCAATCTGAACCATCCCGACGACATCGATACTGTTTTCTATGTGGTGGCTCACGAAATGGGGCACCAGTGGTGGGACGAACAGATCATCGGCGCCAACATGGAGGGAGCAACGCTGCTTTCCGAAACCTTGGCGCAATACTCAGCGCTCATGGTCATGGAGAAGGAGTATGGCCGGGATATGATGCGCAAGTTTCTAAAATATGAAGTGGACCTCTACCTGAGCGCCCGTGGCCAGGAGCGGCTGAAGGAACGTCCGCTGCTTAAGGTCGAGTACAAGCAGTTTTACATTTTTTATAACAAGGGGGCTGTGGCGCTCTATTGCATGAGGGACATGATTGGCGAAGATGCAGTCAATCGAGCGCTGCGCAAACTGATCCACGAGTATGCCTATGCCCCTCCACCCTATCCCACTTCCTACGCGCTTGTGGATGCGTTGCGGGAAGAAACTCCATCCAACCTGCAATACTTGATCAAAGACCTGTTTGAAGATATTACCCTGTTCTCGAATCGCACCTTGGAAGCCACGGCGGTGAAGCGCGCGGATGGAAAATATGATGTCACCATCACCGTGGAAGCCCGCAAATTCAAGGCCGATGCCAAAGGCAACGAAACCGAAGTGCCGGTGGATGACTGGATCGACATCGGAGCATTTGCCAAGCCGGCAGCGGGGAGAAAGTACGGTGATTCGATCTACCGCGAACGTATGCATATCACACAGCACAATTCCACGTTCACGTTCACAACCGCCCAATTGCCGGAGAGAGCTGGCATCGATCCCTTCGCGTTGCTGATTGACCGAATTCCCGATGACAACACGAAGCACGTCACTGTGGAATCCGCGCCTGCGCAGCAAGCGCAAATTCAGTAGAGGAGATTGCCATAATCCCATACACTTCGGCTTTGCCGCTTGGACGAACCCAGGACTCTGTATTGCTCGCGAGTCAGGGGCTAAGGAAGTTATGCCTGCGGACGCACTCTCAATAACGCGGTCCAGAAGTCCTAGTGTTGTATCAGAAGCGACCGCAGAAGAGGAGTTACGGAGCCTCGAGAATGTGGGGCGGTCGCTTTTGATACAACGACTTGAAGGAAGCCGCCCCGCGGTGCGGTTGGGTGCGGTGGCTATGGGTTTTCGATAGCGTCGAGGGGTGGCATAAGGTAGGCGATGGACCGGTGTGCTTGGTGGATGAAGAGGAGTATGGCTGGCAGACGGTGATGGAAGTAGAAGATGATGGCGGTTGGAACAGATTCTGGTGGAGATGGTGTTGTTGAACAAGGCCCGGCCGACAAGCGCATTGCAGGGACTCGAGAGCCAGCGAATTCTGGATGGGAGCCAAAGGGAGCCAGTTGCGGTCCAGTTGGAGTTCGCGCAATGTTGGGCAAGTGACTGATGCGTGAGAACTTAAATTTGGTTGCGGGGGCCGGATTTGAACCGGCGACCTTTGGGTTATGAGCCCAACGAGCTACCAGACTGCTCCACCCCGCAGAAAAATGATAACAGTGTGGTGTAGAAGGGTCAAACTGCCTGGCGCTGTGGGGGTGTGTTGATACCGCTCTTCGGTAGACCGTCGCTCTGGTAAACAGCAAGTCAGTACAGCAGACTCG
>Ga0209118_1001391_pt1 | contig 11321 bp, 10 predicted proteins | sample BlaSpr_A8_Ref_M1_FD_187988 | JGI IMG/M metagenome (GOLD analysis project Ga0209118, IMG submission 187988) | Forest soil microbial communities from Thunder Bay, Ontario, Canada - Black Spruce, Ontario site 2_A8_Ref_M1 (SPAdes) (version 2) | ecosystem: Environmental > Terrestrial > Soil > Boreal...
GCTGACCAAGGAGACCTATCACCTGTTCAGCACCGCGCAGTTCAACGCCATGAAGCGAACCGCCATCCTGATCAACACATCGCGCGGGCCGGTCATCGACGAGGCCGCGCTTGTCGAGGCGCTCAACGCGAAGAAGCTCGCCGGGGCGGGACTCGATGTCTACGAGCGCGAGCCCGCGGTGCATCCGGGGCTGATCGCGCTGCCGAACGTGGTGCTCGCGCCCCACATCGCCAGCGCCACGACAAGGACGCGGTCGGAGATGTCCGCCATGGCGGCGCGCAACATGGCGACGGCCGTGCGCGGTGGCCGACCCCCCAACCTGGTCAATCCAGAGGTCAAGAAATAGTGGGGGCGCGATCGGGGATCCTCGACACATCTTCGGCGCCATTGCGGCCCACTCCCCCCATGCCTACGGCACGGGGACCCCAGCAGGTTTGTGCTCCTCGCTCGTGCATCGACAATGCACTCGCTGCGGTGCGCGGCCGCGCCTAGGATCTGGGCCACCCTGGCGCCGAATCTGCCGCCGAGGCCCCCGATCACGCCCCCAACGACTCGGTATCGCCTGGTGGCGCTCGACCTCGACGGCACCATCCTCGACATGAAGCTGAACCTTGACCCGCGCGATGTCGAAGCATTGGGCCGCATCGTGGCGGGGGGCGTGACCGTGGTCGCCTGCACCGGCCGCCCGTTCCCGGGCGCCGTGCCGTGGGTGAAACGCCTGGGCCTCGAGGGGCCGATCGTCTGCTACCAGGGCGCCGAGGTACGAACGCTCGATGGCGGCGTGCTGCTCGACCATGGCGTCCGGCACGACCTGGCCATGGAGGTCATCCGCTATGCGCAGGAGCGCGACCTGCACGTTCAGGCGTACCGCGACGACAGGCTCATCGTCGCGCGCGATCGCCCGGAGGCGCACCAGTACGCGGAGCACGCCGGCATGCAGGTCCACGTCGTGGGCGACCTGGACAGGGCGATGGGGCCGACCACGCCCAAGCTCGTCATCGTCTCGACCCCGGAAAGGCTCGAGACGCTGCTGCCGGACGCGCGCAGCCGATGGGCAGGGAAGCTGAACGTCGCGACGTCGGTGCCCGAGTACCTCGAGTTCACGAGCGTCGAGAGCGACAAGGCCTCCGCGCTCGAATTCCTGAGCCGGCGTCTTGGCATCGCGCGGAAGGAGGTCGTGGCGGTCGGCGACGGCCGCAACGACGCGTCCATGATCGGCTGGGCCGGACTGGGTGTCGCCGTCGAGGGATCGCCGCCCGAGGTGGTCGCCGCCGCGGACCACACCATCGCCGGCCCGGGGCACGGTGGAATCGAACAGCTGGCCGAGATGGTTCTCGGTTAGCGAGATGGGAACGCTGCTGCTGGTCCACGCGCATCCGGACGACGAGGCCATCTCGACAGGCGGCGTGATGATGAAGGCCAAGGCGCACGGCCACCGGGTCGTGCTCATCACCGCAACTCGCGGCGAGGTGGGCGAGATCCACAACATGGACGAGGCGGCCTCGCGGCCGCACCTCGGTGAGATCCGAGCACAGGAGCTGAAGAACGCTTCCGAGATCCTCGGCGTGGACCGCCAGGAATTTCTCGGCTACCGCGACTCCGGCATGGTCGACACGGCCGACAACAAGGATCCTCGTTCGTTCCACCAGGCGAGGCTCGACGAGGCCGCGGGCAAGCTGGCCGTGTTTCTACGTGAGGAGCGGCCCGACGTCGTCGTCACGTACGACGAGGACGGCATCTACGGGCATCCCGACCACATCAAGGCTCACTTCGTGACCAACGCGGCGTTGGACCTGGTCGAGCGCGAGGGCGTGCCCGTGAAGAAGCTCTACTACACGGCCATCCCGCGATCGCGGATGCAGGCGTTCGCGGACCAGATGCCCGAGGAAGCCCGTCGCGCGGCGAGCGAGAACATGCGCGTGGCCGGCACGCCCGACGAGCTGGTGACGACTGAGGTCGACGTGCACGCCTACGTCGACGGCAAGCGCGAGGCGTTTCGGGCGCACGTCAGCCAGAACGACCCCAACTCGTGGTTCGCGACCATGGCCAGCCAGATCTACGAGCTGGCGTTCGGCACGGAGTTCTTCCGGCTGGCGCGGGGCAAGGCCCCGTCAGAGCTGCCCGAGCCGGACCTGTTCGTGGGGATCGAGTAAGGGCGCTCTCGTAGACTCCAACTGACGATGGAAGTGCTCAAGATCACGCCGCGGGGGTACTGCCACGGCGTGGTGGACGCGTTCCGGATCGCCAAGCGCGTGCGCGAGGAGACGAACGGTCCGGTGCACATGCTCGGCATGCTCGTCCACAACACGCATGCCACCGACGACCTGCAGCAGCAGGGCATCGCGCTGGTCGACCAACCGGACCGGCTCGCCGGCCTCGAGCTGATCAAGGACGGGACGGTGATCTTCACCGCACACGGCGTGTCGCCCCAGGTGAAGCAGCGAGCGGTGGAGCTCGGGCTGAATCCAGTCGACGCGACGTGCTCCGACGTGGTCCGAACGCATGAGCTGGTCGCGGACCTTGCCCGTAAGGGTTATGAGGTCGTCTACATCGGGCGGAAGGGGCATCCCGAGCCCGAGGGTGTGGTCGGCGAGGCGCCCGGCAAGGTGCACCTCGTCCAGGACCCGGAGGACATCGATGCTCTCGAGCTCAGCGGCGACCGGATCGCGGTGACCTGCCAGACCACCCTGTCGGTATGGGATACCGAGGACCTGATTGGTCGCGTGCAGGCCCGATACCCGCAAGCCGAGGTCCACAACGAGATCTGCCGCGCGACGCAGGAGCGGCAGGAGGCGGCCGTCGAGGCGGCCACCCAGGTCGACCTCGTGATCGTGGTCGGCAGCCCGCGCTCCTCCAACTCCCTTCGCCTGGTCGAGGTAGTCAAGAAGCTGGGCCACAAGCCCGCCTACCTCGTCGACCGGCTGGAGGAGCTGGACCTTTCCTGGTTCAAGGGGGTGAAGAAGGTCGGCGTGACGAGCGGCGCCTCGACCCCGACCCAGCTGACGCGCAGGGTGATCGAGTACCTGGAGGCGCTGGAGGTCCCGGCCTAGGTCGAGCCGCGAAGGCGGCGAAGCACCTTGCCGATCGTTCCCTGCTGCCCGGGCCTGGTCGCGGTAGACAGCGGTGCGGCAGCGGCTACGACGGGCGGCGCAGGTGCGGTCTCCTGGACGTGCGGAGCGCGCGGCTCATGCTCTTCATCGCCACGTCCGGCTCCTGAGCGGCGGCGGCGCCGTCTTCGGGAAGGACTCGAGGTTCGCTCGGGCTTGGCGGCGGCTGGCGGCGGTGCGGCGACGGGAGGCGGTTCCGGCAGGACGCCACCGTTGGCGCGTGGGCGCCGCCTGCGCCGCCGGGGTGCCGCGGCCGCGCCAGACGCGGCAGGCGGGGCAGCCGGCTTGGGCGCGGCAACGGGCTGCCGCGACTTGCGGTTCACCTTGGCCCCGACCTCGCCCTCCGCGCACAGCGCTCCGTCGAGCAAGTGGACGTCGACCCGCCAGACCACGATCGACGAAGGCGCGCCCGCCACGGGCGGGCGCTTCTGGGTCAGGGTCCAGCGGGCGTAGATCGTGTCGCCCGCGCGCACCTCGCGCGGAAACTTCCAGTTCAGCCACTCCCACTCGGCCACGGATGGCACGGGCGTGTCCACCGAACCGAGCCCAACCGCGATCGCCACGACAAGCGCGGGCGGAGCGTGACGGGGGCTCCCTGCGTTGGCTTCGATCGTGAGCGGTGACAGGTCGCCGGCCACGCCGGCAAAGAGCGCTATGTCGGCTTCCGAGACGGTGCGGCGGCGCGTCGTCCATTCGCCGCCAAGAGGAAGGTCGTCGAAAGAGAGCGGCTCCAGTTCGGGCCGAGTATAGAACCAACCCGACTTTCCGGGCGTTAACCTATGGCATCTCGCCCCAAGAGGAGGCTTGACCTTGGATCTAGCGGCCGTACTGCTTGTCACCTCGGTCCTGCTGATCATGGCGTTCATCCTCCTCACCCTCTCGCTCATGCGAATCCGGGGCACGACGCGCGAGCTCGAGGCCGCCCTCGCCGACGAGAGCGGGGCGCGCGACCGCGCGGCACTCTTGCTGGCCATGGCCTCGGCCGTCAACTCGTCCCTCGCGCTGGAAGAGGTGCTCAACGTCGCGCTGACCCACGCCGGCCGGCTCATGGGCGCGGTCGCCGGCGCGATGTATCTGGTCAGGACCGGCAAGGCCGAGATGCACCGCGAGGCGTCGTACAACCTGACCGCCCGGGCGAAGGGCGGGATCCGCAAGATCGACGAGGAGCCGCTCAGCTCCGCTCTCGCTGCGCTGCGGCCGCTGGTGGTCAAGCTCGACGAGCGTTCCGCGCCTGGCCTGGAAGCGGGCGGCCATCCCCAGCACGCGCTGGTCGTGCCCATCCAGCGCTCAGGCCAGCTCATGGGTGCGATGGAGATCTACCTCAACGCCTGGCGCGAGCTGACAGAGGACCAGGCCGACCTGCTCAATGGAGTTGCCTCGCAGGCGGCGATCGCGATCCGCCACGCGCAGCTCTTTGAGGCGCAAGAGGAGAACGCCCTCACCGACGAGCTCACCAAGCTGCCCAACCGGCGGGCCCTCGCCCAGCGGTTCCTGCAGGAGATGCAGCGCGCACGACGCCACCACAACGCGATCGCCTTCCTGATGATCGACCTCGACCATTTCAAGGCCGTCAACGACACGTACGGCCACCTGAACGGCGACGCGGTGCTGGCCGAGCTGGCGCAGATCCTTGTCACCGGTGCGCGTGAGTCAGACGTCTGCGCGCGCTACGGCGGAGAGGAGTTCGCCTTGATCCTGCATGAGACCACGGCGCCGGGCGCTCGCACGCTGGCCGAGCGCATCCGCTCCAAGGTCGAGGCCGCGACGTTTCCGGGAGGGCTGAAGCTCACGATCAGCGTCGGGGTGGCCGCGACCGACGAGCCCGCGCTCTTCACCCAGCTGATGGATCGCGCGGACCAGGCGCTCTACATGGCCAAGCAGGGCGGGCGCAACCAGGTGCGGGTGGCGGACATGAAAGGCCCGGCTCCGAAATCGCACTCGCCGAAGGCGGAGGCGGAGCCCGTCTAGAGGGGATCCTCAGCCGCGTGGTGCGATTGGAGGGCGGTCGCTTCCTTCCGGCGCGCCGAATCTGTCTGGAGGGCGGCCATGACGAGGAGAAGGACGACAGCCGCGGCCGCGGAAGCTGTGAACCCGGCGGCGTAGCCGTAGCCCTGGACGATCGGCCCGAACAGCAGCGGTCCCAGGGAAAGCCCCAGGAACAGGACCGTCCCGTACACGCCCATGGTCACGCCGCGGGTCGACGCTCTGGACAGGTCGGCGAACACGACGCCCATGGCCACGAAAGCGGCCGCCATGAGAGGGGTGCCCACCGCCAGGAAAACAGCCGGCCAGAAAAAGCCCGTCAGATGCCCGAGGACCACCATCACTGCGGACCATCCGACACCGCCCGCGAACACGATGGGCCAGCGACGGCGCATCCGGTCGATCAGCTGCCCGGCGGGGATTCGCGACGCTCCGTTGAAGACGGCCTGGATCGCGAGCAGGTAGCCCACCTGGTAGCTCGGAAGGCCGAGCGCCTCCCTGGCGAAGACAGGCATGAACGCGCCGATCGTCCCCCACGTCAGCGTGATCGCCACGAGGCCGAGGACGGTCGCCGGAAAGGCCGGCTGCCTGAGCAGGGCCAGGAGCGGTTCGCGCAGGGAAAAACCGCGACCGGTGTGCTGCGCCGTGTTGCTCGCAGCTATGGCGCCCGGGATGGTGAACACCATCAGCGCCGTGGTCACGGCGATGTCCGTGCGCACGTCGATCCACTTGAGCGCAAGGCCGGCGATGGCGGGGCCGAGGAAGAAGCCGACCTGCATCGAGAGTGTCAGCCAGCCCAGGGCGCGGCCCATCCTCGAGCGCGACACCGATTCCGCCACGGAGCTGAACAGGGCCGCCTGCTGGGTCCCCGCCGCCAGGCCGCCGATGATCTGCCAGAGGAACAGCGGCGCCACGCTGGTGCTGGCCGCGGTCGCCAGCTGCGAAGCGCCGGTGAGGACAAGGGAGATCGCGAGCAGCGTCCGGGCGCCGAACTTGTCGACCAGCACGCCGGATGGCAGCGACAGGATGGCAGCGGCGAGGGTGGAGGCGGAGAACAGCGCGCCGACCTCGAAGCGGCTTGCGCCGAGGTCGTGGGCGTAGAGGGGCACGGTGAGGCCGCGAGCGGCGATGGTGGCGAAGACCGCCCCCGCCGCGATGTATGGGAAGAACATTCGGCGAGATTGCGGGACGGCTTGGGGCACCGCTCCTAACATACCCGCGACATGGTGCGCGACCGGGTTGGCGACTGGAGGCTCGCCTGGCGGTTTGCGCTGGCGGGCCTGGTGGCTGGATTGCTGGTCATCGCCCTTGCTTCAACCGGCGTGACAGCCGCAACATTCGACGGCGGCCAGGATCAGCTATTTCCGGCGCCATCGCCGGACCCGCGGATCTCGTTCGTCGAGATCGACTCGCGAAGCCAGCTGGACCTCGGCGCCTATCCGTTCAACAACGGCTACCACGCGCGCGTGATCAACTACTTGGCGAGCCTGCACCCCAAGGTGATCCTGTTCGACGTGGTGCTCGACCACCTGACGTTGAAAGACGTCGAGACGCTGGAGGACACGGACGCCATGCTCACAAAAGCGATCGCGGACGCCCGCAACGTGGTCTTGGTCTGCACCGCCGATGACGCGCCGCGCGGCGAGTTCTCGTCCGTCGCCGCCGCGGTCGGCGAGCGCGGTTTTGCCGTTGCCGACAGAGCCAATGCCGTACGGGGCGTGGTGATCCGGCCGCATGTCAAGGCGACGTGTCCGCAGAACGAAGGGGACCAACCGGCATTCCTCCTCGCCTTGCAGATCTCGGAGAAAATTTTCACCCCGCTGAAATTGAGTGGGAATGAAGCGGCGTTCGGGCCTCACCGGATCCCGCTCGTCGGCGACCAGATGCTGATCAACTTCACGCGCGGAGCGGGGTCCGCGTGCGCCTACGTCGATGCGTTCAACCAGAGCTGCCCACATCCGGAGCTGATCACCAACCACATCGTCGTGGTCGGGACGAAGCTCATCGACGCCGGCGATGTTTACTCCCAGGCCGTCTCCTTCACACATGACAGCACGTTCTGCTCAGTCAACCGGCCGAGCTGCATGCTCGACACCCAGAACTACGGCTACCGGATCCAGGCGGATGCGATGAGCACGGTCCTCAACGACCGCTACCTGCACCTCCAGCCTCAGGCGTTCGTCCAGCTTGCCGTGCTGTGGCTCGCCGCGGTGGTCGGCCTGATCGTGTACCTGCTGTCTTTTCGCGCCGGGATGATGCTGACCGTGGGCGGCCTGGTGGCGTACTACGTGTTCGTTTACGCCCTGGGCCAAAACTATTTGCTCGCAGACCCTATGTATGCGCCCGTCGCGATCGTGCTCGCGGCGACGTTTTCGCTCGGCGCGAGGTACGTGCTCGAGGAACGCGAGCGTCGAAAGGTGGAGCGCATCTTCGGTCAGTACATCGATCCGCGCGTCGCGAGGCAGCTGGCGGCGACACGGTCGATCGACGAACTGATTTCGAAGGGCGAACGCCGCGAGCTCTCAGCCCTGTTCGTGGACATTCGCGGATTCACTGCGATGTCCGAGACGATGCGGGCGGACGACGTCCTCGCCGTGATCCAGGACTATCTCGAGGAGATGAGCAAGCTGATCCTGAAATGGGACGGTCTGATCGACAAGTACGTAGGAGACGAAGTCATGGCGTTGTGGAACGTGCCACTGCCGCAGCCGGATCACGCGCTGCTCGCCGTCCGCTGCGCTTATGACCTGGTCAGGGGCGCGCCGGATTTGCAGGGGAAGCTCGCCGCCCGCGGACTGCCGCCGATCAGCTGGGGCATCGGCGTGAACACAGGCTTCGCCGTTGTCGGCAACATGGGCAGCCAGGAACGCCTGCAGTACACCGCTCTCGGCGACACCATCAACACGAGCGCGCGCTTCTGCAGCGCGGCGCCGGCCTTCGACATCCTGATCGGGTGGCCGACATACCAGGCGTGCGCCGATTACATCGCGGTCGACGAGCTGCCCGGCATGCAGCTGAAGGGCAAGTCGGCCGAGACATTTCGCGTGTTCAAGGTGACGGCGATCCGCGAGGACAAAGCATCGCCGTGGGTGCCGATCCCATCCGACGCGGCGATGACCGCGTACTCGGCCAAGAAGCAGCTGTACACGACCCAGTCGGTGTTCGCGTGACGATCGCGTCGATCGAACGCGCGGCCGAGCTGCTTGCTTCGGCGAGGCGTGGTGTCGCCCTGACGGGAGCGGGTGTCTCAGCTGAAAGCGGCATCCCCACCTTTCGCGGCGAGGGCGGACTGTGGAAGAAGTACGACCCGATCAGGGTGTCGTCGATCGACAGCTTCCTGGCCGATCCCGCCGCCTACTGGATGGTTTCGCGGGAACGGGGACGCGTGGCGCTTGCCGCCAAACCCAATCCCGGCCATCTCGCCCTGGTGGCGATGGAGGAGGCCGGGCACCTGATCGCGGTCCTCACCCAGAACACCGACGGGCTGCATCAGGACGCCGGCAGCAAGCGCGTCATCGAGCTGCACGGGTCAGGCCGGATGGTGCAGTGCCTCGATTGCGGCGCGCGGGAGCCGCGGTCCGAGGTTCAGGCACGACTCGACGTCGAGATGCCACCCCGTTGCAAGGTTTGCGGCCATGCGAGGCTGAAACCCACGGTCGTGCTTTTCGGCGAGCCCATGCCGCAGGCCGCGGTGCAGGAGGCGTTCGAGCTCGCGCGCAATGCGGACGTGATGCTGGTCGTGGGCTCCTCGCTCGTGGTCTACCCTGCGGCGGAGATTCCTGTGGTCGCAGTGCGTTCGGGTGCGCGCCTGATCGTGGTCAACGCCGAGCCGGCTCCGTTCGATGGGCTGGCCGAGGTTGTGATCCACGGCCGCTCGGGCGAGGTCCTCCCCGAGATCCTCCAGCTCATAGGTGCGTTACGCTCCCGGCGACGAAAGGCGTCCCGTCGATGATCAGCTCGCCGTGCGGGCCGATGTCCTGCGCGATGCCCTCGACCGCTTTGCCTGCGACCTCGATGCGGACCCGGCGGCCCAGCGTCGCCGACAGCTCGCGCCAGCGAGCAAGCACCGCCTCCGGCTCGCTCGAGGTCCACTTCTGGATCCGGACCTGGACCCGGGCGAACAGCTCGTCGCGCGGCTGATCGAGGCGGGCCGCGCCTTGGGGCGCCCATGTCAGGTTGACGCCCAACCCGCAGATCGCCTTCTCGCGCGTCGTTTCGACGAGGATGCCGCCGAGCTTCTTGCCCCCGAGCAAAAGGTCGTTCGGCCACTTCAGCCGCACGTTCGGGCCGCACGCCTCCGCCGCGGCGATGCCCAACGCCAGGCTGAGCAGGGGGTTTGCCTCGAGCACAAAGGACACGAGCAAGGCTGCGCCTGCGGGCGCCTCCCACCGTCGGTCGAGCCTGCCCCGGCCGGCGGTCTGGTGATCCGCGATCACGATCGAGCCGAGCGGCAGGTCGCGAGCGACGTCCTGAGTCGAGCTGACCGACCCGAGCCGCAGGATTTGCGCTTCGGCCATGCTCGGTAAGCTAGCGGAGACCATGAAGCTCCACCGCGCCGTCGTGCTCGTGGTGATGATCGTGATCGGCGTGGGAGTGTTCGCGCTGCTGACCGCGGGCGCGGTCGCCACGTTCGACAGCCACAGCCTGATCGCCCTCCTCGTCGTGCTGGTCGCGGCGGCGATCAGCGGCGTCGCCTTCAGCTGGGGCCGCTATTTCAAGCGGCCGTAGCTTGAGTCCGCGGCTGCGTCTCGGATACAAAGCGTCGGCCGAGCAGTTCGGTCCGCGCGAGCTCCTCGATTTCGCGGTCGCAGCCGAAGCCAATGGATTCGACTCCGTCTTCGTCAGCGATCACTTCCAGCCGTGGAGGCACTCCGACGGTCACGCGCCGTTCGCGTTTGCCTGGCTCGCCGCGACGGGAGAGCGAACGGAAAAGATCGCGCTCGGCACCTCGGTGAACACGCCCACCTTTCGCTATCACCCCGCACTGGTGGCGCAGGCGTTCGGTACGCTCGGCGTGCTCTTCCCTGATCGGATGATTCTCGGCGTCGGCACTGGGGAGCACCTGAACGAAGGAGCGCTTGGCTTTCAGTGGCCGGACAATCGCGAGCGATTCGCCCGGCTGCGCGAAGCGGTCCGGTTGATCAAACAGCTGTGGACCGAGCAATCGGTGACGTTCGACGGCGAGTTCTACCACACGCGCAACGCGACGATCTACGACCGCCCGGACAGGCCTGTTCCGATCTACGTCGGGGCCGGCGGACCCCAGGTGGCCAAGTACGCCGGGCGTGCGAGCGACGGGCTCATCTGCACCTCGGGCAAGGGAATGGAGCTCTATTCGGAACAGTTGCTCCCGTCGTTCAGTGATGGGGCCAAGGAATCAGGGCGCGATGCGGCGGACCTCGACAAGATGATCGAGATCAAGGTCTCGTACGACACCGACCGCGACCGTGCAATGGAGGACACGAAGATCTGGGCCGCGCTTGCGCTGCCGGCCGAGGCGAAGGCCGGCGTCGACGACCCGCGCGAGATGGAGCGCCTCGCCAAAACGGTCGAGGACGTGGCCTACCGGCGCTGGCTTGTGTCATGCGATCCTGACGAGCACATCGAGCAGCTCCGTCCCTACCTCGAGCTCGGGTTCAACCATCTCGTCTTCCACGCGCCCGGCGACGGACAAGCGCGGTTTCTCGACCTGTACGGTTCGCAGATCCTGCCGAGGATTCGCAAGCAGTGGGGGTGAACACCTGGGTCGTCGTCCTGATCAAGGATTTCGGATCCGCGAAGCAGCGGCTGAGCCCGGCGTTGGCACCTCGGTCGCGGCGCGCCCTGGCCCGCCGCAACGCGCGTCTTGCCGTGCGCGCGGCATCGGCGGGCGACCACGTGCTGGTGGTCGCCGGCAGCGAGAGGGTCGCCAAGATGGCGGAGCTCTGGGGAGCAGAGGTCCTGCTCGAGCCGAACGAGGAAGGTCAGAACATCGCCGCAAGACGCGGCATCGCCCGGGCGGTGCGGGGAGGAGCCGATGCTGTGCTGCTCCTTTCGAGCGATCTGCCGCTCGTAACCGCTGATGCGGTGCACGAGCTGATCGACTTCGCCGGGCGCAGGCGGTCTCCAGCCGTCGTCGCGGTTCCGGCGATCGGACGCGGGGGCACCAACGCGCTCTATCTTCGACCCCCGCAGGCGATCGGCCTGCACTTCGGTGATGACTCGCTCGCGAAATTCCGCGAGGACGCCGAG
>Ga0209118_1001392_pt1 | contig 11320 bp, 10 predicted proteins | sample BlaSpr_A8_Ref_M1_FD_187988 | JGI IMG/M metagenome (GOLD analysis project Ga0209118, IMG submission 187988) | Forest soil microbial communities from Thunder Bay, Ontario, Canada - Black Spruce, Ontario site 2_A8_Ref_M1 (SPAdes) (version 2) | ecosystem: Environmental > Terrestrial > Soil > Boreal...
AAGCCCGCCGCCGCCAAGCCGGCGGCTCCGGTCAAGCCGCCGCCGGCGCCGCCCAAGCCACCGGTGCCGAACGAGGCACTCGCCCAGCTCAAGCCCCTGGCCGGCAGCTGGATTTGCACCGGCCACACCTTCGGGCCGGGACCGGAGCACCCGACCACCGCCACCATGACCTTCGCCTGGCACCTCGACGGTTTCTGGCTCGAGGTCCGCTACGAAGAGGCCAAGGCCGCCGCCAACCCGGTGCCCCTCAGCTCCATCTCCGAGTGGGGCTTCGACCTGCTGCGGAAGACCTTGACGTCGGCGACGGTCGACAACTCGAGCGGCATCGACACCCAGTCGACCACCGGCTGGCAGGGCGACAGACTGGTGTTCGAGGGCTCGGCCCGCCGCTTTGGAACGCAATTCCAGGACCGCGACACCTTCGTCCGGCACGGCGATAGCCAGCTCGTCCATACGCTCGAAGCCAACGTCAACGACAGCTGGATCAAGCTGCACGAGGACACCTGCAACCGGGTGGCGGCCAAGTAGCACGCCGGCCGCCGCGACGCGCGCCTCGACGCGCGCCTCGACGGGCACCACGCCGGCAGCGCCGCGACGGCTTCGGGCTTTGTATACTCTGGCGATGACCGAGACCCCCGACTCCGACCTGCGCTATCCGATCGGACCCTTCCAGCGCCCCGCTGGCCTCAGCTCCGAGGAACGGACCGCCGTGATCGCGGCGATCGCCGACGCTCCCGCCCGGTTACGCGAGGCGGTGGCTGGGCTCGACCCCGGCCAGCTTGACACCCCCTACCGGCCGGGCGGCTGGACGGTCCGCCAGCTCGTCCACCACGTGCCGGACAGCCACCTCAACGCCTACGTCCGCTGCAAGCTGGCGCTCACCGAGGACGAGCCGACCATCCGGCCTTATTTCGAGGACCGCTGGGCGGAGCTGCCGGAAGCGAGGTCGGCGCCGATCGAGCCGTCGCTGGCGCTGCTCGAATCCTTGCATCGGCGCTGGGAGCTGGCGCTGCGAGGGATGGCCGCGGCGGACTGGGAGCGCATGCTGGTCCACCCCGGCTCAGGACGCCAGAGCGTGGGACAGCTGCTCGCCCTCTATGCCTGGCATGGCCGTCATCACGCCGCCCACGTCACCGCGTTGCGCCGGCGCGAGGGCTGGGGGTAGGCGTCGGGCTGGCCCCGACCGAGGGGATCAGGGCCAGCGCGTTGACCGCCGACGGGGTCTATCGGCGCACCTCCGAGCAGACCGGCAAGCCATCGGCGGACGGCGCGGAGGGCGTGGATGTCAAACGAAGGTTGCGACTCAACGCGGGTTTCTGTTGGCGGCTTCGGCTGCCTGCTTCAGCTCGTTGTTCACCTGCTCCAGCAACTCCTTGGCCTTTTGCGCATGGCCGTTCATGTCCCACTCGTTCGCCCGCTGCGCCTCGAGGGTGGCCTCGTACGCCTGGCGCGCGTGCCTTTGCGCCGCGGCGAGGTGGCCGTGCCGATGGGGGTTCACGTTCTTCACCGGCGGCTGCGCGGCGAATGCGATGCCAGCGATCACCAGCAACAACGCGCACACACCTGCGAGAATGCTCTTCTTCATCTCTTCCTCCTTGGCATGCGAGAAATGATGGTTTGGCCGGTATCCTTGCACTTCCATCGCACCTGGTCAAATCCGGCAGCGATGCCGGCGGACCCCGAGCCCGCGGCCGGCTAGCAGCCAGGCCTCGACCCGGCCAAGACCTCGACCGCGCCTCCATGGCCCCTCCCTCATCCCTGTCCGATCGGCTCTGGAGCGTGCTCGCCTGTCCGCATTGCGGCGGCGCGCTGGCGCGGTCCGCGGCCGGGGCCCGCTGCGACCGCTGCGGCACCGAGTTCGCCACCGCGCCGAGCGGCCAGCTCGACCTGCGTCTGCGGCACCCCCAGCGCCGCCAGCTCGACCTGACCCTCGGAGTGCCGCTCGACACCGCCGGGGTGGACTGGGGGCGGCTACCTCCGAACCCGGCGCCGGAGATCGACGTCTCGCGGGTCGCCGGACCGTGCCACCTGCCGCGCGACCTGCGCAGCTGGTTCCCGCGCGCGGCGGCGGCCGGGGCAGCGAGCGCCGGGACCGGCGCCCCCAGCGGCAAGAGCGGCGAGGGCGGCGCCGGCCCCCGCCGCGAGCTGGCGCTGGACCTCGGCTGCGGCGCCCAGGTCCACCAGGAGGTCTGCGAGCTGGCGGGCTACGAGTACGTGGGGCTGGACTACTCGACCCCGCAGGCGATGCTGCTCGGCGACGCTCAGGCCCTGCCCTTCCGCGACGGCGCCTTCGGGTTCGTCCTCACCATCGCGGTGCTCGAGCACGTGCAGTTCCCGCTGCTGATGATGCGCGAGGCCGCCCGCGTGCTGCGCCCCGGCGGCCGGTTGCTCGGCACCTTCGCGTTCCTCGAGCCGTTCCACCAGGACTCCTTCCACCACCACACCCACCTCGGCGCCCTGCACGCGCTGCGCTTCGCCGGCTTCCGCATCGATCACATCGCCCCCAGCGGCGGCTGGAGCGGGCTCATGGCGCAGGCCCACATGGGACTCTTTCCGAGCTCCCCGCGCTGGCTCGCCCGCCTGCTGGTCGCGCCGCTGCTCGCCCTGCACCGCCTCTGGTGGCGCCTGGGCCGCCTCGCCGACCCCACCGCCACCGAGACCCGCCGCCTGCTGATGAACTCGGGCGCCATCCTCTTCCTGGCGACCAGGGAGTGAGACGTCCGCGTCATGTCCCGGCCTCCTTGCCGTCGGCGGGATTGGGCTACACTGCGTCGATCGACCCCGGTCCATTCCGTCTCAGTCACCGCCTCCCTCGCCGCCTCGCTCGATGACCCGCACCGAAAAGTGGGGACTCGCCGCCCTGCTTACCTGGGCGGTGGTGTTGTTCACTTGCGGCATCAATTGGGGATTGCCGAGCGAGTACGGCTGGGCCGGCGACGAGCTGCATCCCACGTCATGGGGCCCGGCGCTCGACCCGAAGACCCCCAACGGTTGGCATGCGCGCTATCCGCCGCTGCACTTCGCGCTGCTTCAGGCGCTCTCCTGGCCGCTGTGTGCGGCCGCCCGCCACGGCGCAGTCGCAACCGATCCCGACCGCCTCACCGTCGAGCTGATCTATCTCTCGCGCGGCGTGAGCCTGCTGATGGCCCTGGCGACGCTCGTGCTGCTTTACCGCGCGGCACGGGAGGTCGGCGATCACCGGAGTGCCCTCTGGGCCGTGTTCATCGCCGCCTCGGTCGCGCCGTACGTGTATTACGCGAAAATGGGCAACCTCGACGTCCCCTACGTGATGTGGTTCACGCTGTCGCTGTGGATGTTCCTGCGCATCTTGCAGCGGCACCGGTTGCGCGATTATGTGGTGTTCGCGGCCGCGGCCGCGGCCGCGGTGTGCACGAAAGATCAAGCGTACGGGTTGTACACGCTGGCGCCCATTCCGATCCTGATCAGTCTGTGGCGCCAGGACTACGGCGGCGATCCCCACCGGTTGTGGCGCGCGCTGCTGGACAAGCGATTGCTGATCGCTGCGGCCACCGCGGCCGTCTTGTTCGCGATCTTCCAGGAGCTGCTCTTCGACCCGCAGCGCTTCTCGATCCACCTGCGGCTGCTGCGCGGACCGATGAGCGAGAACTATCAGGACTATGCCAACACCTTTTCGGGGCAGGTGCAGCTGCTGCGGACGTTCTTCGGGCTGCTGGGCTTCGCCCTCAACCCCGTGCTGGGCCTGGCCTGCTTGCTCGGGCTGCTGTGGGCCTTCATGCGGCACCGCCAGGAGAGCGCCGGCGACGCCGCGGCGCGCCGGCTGCTGCGCGCGACATTGATCGTACCGCTCTCCTACTACTTCACCTTCCTGGTCCTGATCCTGTTCTGCTACGACCGCTATGTATTGCCCATTGCCATCGTGCTGGCGCTCTTCGGCGGCCGTGCTCTCGGCGAGCTCACGCGCCCCGAGGACCGCTTCCGGGCCGCTCGCCTCGCCGCCGCGGCGGTCGTCGCGCTCTACAGCATGCTCTATGCCGCAAGCGTCGACTTCAGACTGCTGGCGGACTCGAGATACGGTGTCGAGAAATGGATTGCCGCCCACGCGAAAGACCCGGATTCCGTCGTCGCGGTGGGGCGGCGCAAGCACATCGCGCGCTTCGACTGGGTGCGCTGGGACCAGGTACTGCGAACGGATGGGAAAATCCTGACGCAGGTCATAGAGCCTGAATACATCGCCATCGATCTGACCGATCTTCGGGACGAGGAGGAGGCCAACATGATCGACCGCCTCTCGAGCGGCAAGATGGGTTACCGGCTGGCGCTGCGATACCAGGGCAAGCCGCTGCTGAACCTGCTGCCGGAGACTGATCTCGGCACGACCCAGCGCTTCATCAATCCGGAGATGGCCGTCTTCGAGCGCCTGACAGCTGCGCCACCCGCAAACCCTGCGCAGCCGGCACCCCCGCCGCACTGACCCGCCGCCTGCTGAAGAACTCGGGCGCCATCCTCTTCCTGGCGACCAGGGAGTGAGACGTCACAGGATGCCCAGCGCTCCGGCGACTCTCGCCAGCGTCCGGATCGCTCTCGGCGTCATGAGCCGGCCGCCTCGCCGCTTGCAGGCGCGTTGCCCCCAGGGGGCTTGTCAGGGGCTGGCTGCTCCTGGTCAACGTCCTTGATCTCCTCAGCCTCACCCTCTTTCACCTTCCGCTTGAGATATCTCTCGACCAGCGGCAGCAGATCCTCGAAGCTCTCGCACTCCCCGTGCATCGCGATTGCCCTCACCGCGTCCTCACCGAGCGCCCGGTAGCTCTCGAACTGGGTCTCGGAGAACCACTGGTCGGCCGTCGTCTCGTGGGGGAAGTCGCGCGAGAAGCGCGCGTAGTTGGCGACGTCGAACGGGGTCGCCGGGGGCGGCTGCTCGCAGATCGACGGTTTGATATAGATCAGCGTTCCCTTCTCTCCCCCAGCGTCGATCAGGTCGTACCGGATATCCGCCACCGCGCAGTAACGCGCCCGGTTCGAGGCCGCCTGACCTGAAGCCTGCTTGGGGAAGATCAAGACGCGCTTCTCGAAGACGATCGGAATGCCGAAATCGATGCGGATCTTGCGGACCGCATTGCCGAGGTCCTTGAACCCGTAGTTGGGATCGGCGCCGGCGTCACAGACGAGGATGTAGCGGCAGCGCCGGCGCACCATCTCGTACAGGCCGAGGTCCTCGAAATGGCCGCCGTCCGACAGGCTGACGTACGGGTGGCTGTCGTCGGTCCAGCCGAAGGCCTCGGCGAGCAGCTGGACCGCCGAGAATTTCGGACCACTGCGCTGGTACGTGCGCCGTCCCGCGACGCCCGGGTTTCCCAGCCAGGCACCCAACCGCACGGTGAAGAGCGTCATGATGAGGGTGATCACCGGCGACGAATTGAAACCCATGTTGGGATTGGCCGCCGCACCCGACGTCGCGACCGCCGTCCCCAGCGTCATGCCGTCGCGACCGCCGTAGTGCTCGGTCGGCCGGTAACCCAGCCGGAAGGCGCCGCAATGCAGCGGCGTGGCGGTGAAGCTCTCCGCTTTGCGCTCCTGCCAGGCGAGTTGCTTGCCACTGACCAGATTGAGCGTGATGTTGATCACTGGGAAGGGACGGTTCAGAGCCAGGTCACTGAGGAATACGTTGTCCTCGGGATCGAACCCGGTGAACAGGTTCGGTTTCCGCAGGGTGTTGCTCGCTCCGAGATAGGCGCGGATGAGCCGGTTCCGGTAGCCGGCCTGCATGGAGAAGCGGTTGACGTTGACCGGATACCCCGCAAGAAATCCGACCAGGAGCAGCACCGCGATCGCGGCCAGCTCGCTGTCCCACCAGGCGCGGTAGGGGTCGACCCAGCGCCAGGTCGAAGTCTTGGGGCTGCCGCCCTGCACCTTGAAGTCGGCGCGCAACGTCCGCGGCGCTTCCCCCGCCGCGGCGCCGCCGGCGACCTCGAGGTGGAGGTTGCCCGCCGCCTGCAATTCCTGCTTGGCAGGTTTCGCCGCGTCGGGGGGCCAGGGCTGCCCCTCGAGAGTGGCGAGCACGTGCTGCGCGCCAGTCGAGAGGCAGAGCGCCAGCACCACGACGAAGAGCGGCGCGGCCACACCGAGCAGCAACGGCATCAGCCGGCTGCCGCCGCCAGCTGGTTTTGCCGTCTTCGCATCCTCCTTCGCCGGAGTGGCGGCGCTCTTGCCGAGCCAGGCGACCAGCGTCCCGAGGCCGCCAGCCGAGACGGCGGCAGCCACCAGGGCTCTCGTCGTGTCGAGCAGGCTCGGCGCGAGGAGCACGAGCGCGCTCCCGACGATCCAGACCACGCCGGAGATCAGCGCCCATGCCGACCATCGAGCCCACCACTCGCGGTCGAAGTCGCCAACGCTCCGCGGCTGGTAGTGCTCCGCGATGCTGGAGAGGGCGACGAAGAAGGCGCGGCCGAGCAGCACCGGGCCGATGACGAGGCCGGGACCGAGGATCGCGTACAGGGGATGCGGGCTCGCGATCAAGGCCGGCGCCCAGGTGGAGAACACCGTCGCCAGGATCGCCGCCTCGAGCGAGCCGGCGGCGAGCAGGGCGCCGCTGTCCCACCAGAGTCCGGCCTTCGACCTCTCGAGGCCTACCGCCAGACCCGCCGCCCACAAGGCGACGAGCGGCAAGACGACCGCCCACACCAGGCTCGGACCAAGGAGGCAGCGCCAGGTCGGCGACCATGTCGGGTCAGCCTGCTGGGAGTTGAAGAGGTAGAGATAGAAGCCGGCGAGCAGCGGCGGCAGAGAGGCCAGGCGCGGCAGGAGACCCAGCAGCAGGAAAGGCGGGCGGCGCGGGGGTGCCGGTGCCGCGCCTGCCGCTTTCGCCACCGCATCGGTGGCCTCCGCCGCTCCGCCGGTCTCTTTCGCCGGCGCGTCGCTGCGCTCAGCCGCAACTCGCGTCGAAGCCGCCGATACCCCCGTGGGTTCCTTTTCAGTGCCCTTATCGCGGAACCAGGTGACAAAGAACAGGCCGATGCCTTCGAGGACATACGCCAGGATCAGCAGCCAGATCCAGGTGTCTGGTCCCGGCGCGGGCCAGATCGCCACCGCGAGCAGGGGGACCAGGAGAGGCGCCGTCAGGAGCGGCACGAGCACCACCCAGTTGAGGAGGATGTTACGGATGGCGATGGCGACCAGAGTCCACGTATCCGCTGAGAGCAATCCCAGCCGCGGAGTCAGGTAATTGCTGTACTGTCGCAGATAGGTGACCTGCTTTGGCTCCGGCACCTCGGGGTTGCGTGGGGGGCTCGCCTTGAGCTCCTTGATGACCTCCGCGAGATCCTTGGTGCAGATCCATCGCGCCAGCCAGCTCGAGATGTAGCCGCCCCCGGAAACGCTCGACAGGTAGTCGAAGCGGCCGAGCAGGCCAACCTTCGCCAGCCCTTGGAGCACCCCCAGGTTGAACGTGGCGCTGCGGATGCCGCCGCCCGAGAAGCAGAGCGCCGCAAGCGGCGGCGTGCCGGCCGCGGGCTGCTTCTGCACCTGCGGCCCCGCTGCCGCGGGCACCGGCGGCGCCGCCGGCGCCTCGGTTACCGCGGGAGGCTTCAATCCTCCCTCGACGGGCGTGAGCTTCATCTTTGCCGTCTTGGCGGGAGCGAGCTCGGCCGCCGTCGCCTTGGCGGACCACGAATGGACGTACGTGAACAGGGCGGCAAGGCGTCCGGCCGCGGGTTTGTCGAAGACGGCCTTCTCGAGGCCGGCGTCATCCGGCCGCAGGAGCCGGAGCTCGTCGTACAGCACCCGCCAAAGATGGAGAGGGTGAGCCTGATCAGGGAGCTTGCCCATGATGTCCTCCGCCAGAGGTCTCGTCATACGACCACGGACCCCGCGAGCTGCGTGATTGTAGGAACCAGTTTACCGGTAATTAGCCGGAAAAAGCGAGAGCGGGACGATCGATGAAAACATTTCCATTGAGAAACATTGCCATAGCACTATGGAGGAGCTGCCGCCGCGGTCAAGGCAGCAGGTGCTTCTGCAGCTTGCCGAGGGCGTTGCGCGGCAGGGCGTCGAGCAGGCGCAGCTCGCGCGGGACCTTGAAGCCGGCGAGCTGGCCCTTGCAGAAGGCGAGCAGGGCCGGAGGATCGAGCGCCGGATCGGCGACCAGGTAGGCGATCGGGACCTCGCCCCATTCGGCGTGCGGGCGGCCGACGACGGCGGCCTCGCGGACGCCGGGAAAGGCGAGGAGGGTCTCTTCGACCTCGCGCGGATAGATGTTGAAGCCGCCGGAGATGATCAGCTCGTGGCGCCGGCCGAGGAGGGTGAAGGTGCCGGTCCGCGGGTCCTGCCGGGCGAGATCGCCGGTGCGGAACCAGGGGCGGCCGGCGGCGTCCTGGACGAAGCTCGCGGCGGTCTTCTCCGGCGCCTGCCAGTAGCCGCCGAAGACGTTGGCGCCGCGCACCAGCAGCTCGCCGGGAGCGCCGGCGGCGAGATCGCACCCGGCCTCGTCGACGAGGCGCACGGAGACGCCTGGCAGGGGCGTGCCGACCTGCCCCGGCAAGCGCGGCCCGAGGTAGGGATTGCTCAAGATCATGCCGCACTCGGTCATGCCATAGCGCTCGAGGATGGCCTGGCCGGTCAACTCGCGGAAGGCGGCGAAAGTCTCGGGAGCGAGCGGCGCGCTGCCGGAGCAGAACAAGCGGACGGCAGAGAGGCCTGCCGGGTCGCCCCCCCGCCGGCGCAGCTCCTCGACCAGGCGCACATAGAGCGTCGGAACGCCGAAGAACATCGTCACCGTGCCACCGGCCAGCTCGCCGGCGACCGCGGCGGCGGCGAAGCGCCGGCGCAGCTCGACTGTAGCGCCCGCCGCCAGCGCGCAGTCCAGGCCGACGATCAACCCATGGACATGAAACAGCGGCAGCGCCAGCAGCAGCACGTCCTCGGCGCGCCAATTCCAGGCGGCCAGCAGCCCGGTGACCGTGGCCAGCACGTTGTTGTGGCTGATCATGGCGCCCTTGCTGGCGCCGGTGGTGCCGGACGTATAGAGCAACAGTGCCAGGTCGTCGCCGCCGGCGGGAATGCCGAGAGCAACGCGGGGCTCGCCAGCAGCACCGTCCACGGAAGGTTCACCTGCGTCGCCGGGCGGGCCTGCGGCCGGCGCGGTATCTACGGCGGCGGCAGCGGCTCCCGCGCCGACGCCGGCGGCTCTCAGGACTCCTGGGGCTCCCTCCCCGCCTTCAGCGGACGCTGCCGGTCCAAAATCGCCGCTTGACCAGCGCCGCACCTCCGCGGCCTCCAGCACCGCCTCGAGGCTCGCCCGCTCGGCGGCGGGCACCTCGTCGAGCACCGCCCGCGACGCCGCCTCGACGACCAGCAGCCGCGGAGTGGCATCGGCCAGGATGAGGCCGACCTCGCGCCGCCGGTAAGCCAGATTGATCGGGACCAGCACGGCGCCCAGCTGCAGCAGCGCCAGGTGCAGAAGCACCAGCTCCGGGCCGTTGCCAAGCAGGCAGGCGACCCGATCGCCGTGCCCGATGAGGCGCCGCCGCAGGCCCGCGGCGACCGCCTCCGCCCGCCGCAGCAGCTCGCCATAGCTCCAATCAACCGCGGCGCCTTCCGCTTCCGCCCCGGCCTCCGGCGCCGCGGGCATGCGCAGGGCCGCCCGCTTGTGCGACCGCCGGCCGGCGATGGCGAAGAGGTCGTAGAGGTTCACGAGCGCTCGACCCGTGGCCAGCCCGTCGGGCGCCACGTCATCTCGAGGTGGGCATCAGAGTTGGCACGACCTGACGGCCATGCATGCGATAGATCTTGAAATCACTATCCAGGGTAAGCAGCACGCTGCCGGCGTGCAGCTCGGCCAGGCGGACCAGGCAGGCGTCCGCAAGAGACATCGGGACTTGAGAATATCGGCGAACCAACCGCCGGAGTGCCACGATCTCTGCCTGCAAGTGAAAGCCAACCTGCACCAGATTGTCATGCACGAGCTCGAGGACGGCGTCCGGGCCTACAGGATCATGCCGGAGAAGAAAGCACGCCTCAGAGAGCACCGCTTCACACGTCAACAGGGGCGGCTCGATCTCGGCGAGCTGCGCCACCGCCCAGGCGTGAAAGCGGTCGCGCCGGTTGAGGAAGGCGACCAGAGGACCAGTGTCGAGAAGCGCGCCACCCCTCACTGGCCATAGCCCTCCAGATGCTCGGCGCTCACCGACAGGTCGGACGGCCCCTCGACGCAGCCTGCTAGCTTGCCGGCCCGCTCCAGGAACGATCCCTTGGACGGTCCCGGGCTGGCAGAGAGGTAACGCGTGAGGGCCTCCCGGACCAGAGCCGATTTGCCGACGCTCCGGCGTTGGGCAAGAGCCTCCAGCTCGCGATCAAGAGCCGGTGGCAGTTTCAGCGACAGGGTCTTCATGGCCTTACTCTTCGCAGTGGGCATGTCTTACCATCCTGCCGCAATGGTATTACAGCCGCGCCCCAAGCTCAAGCATCGCCGATCGGCGGCGCTACAGCTCGAACGGCGGCAAGCCCGCGAAGGTGCGCCTCCGGCGGAGGTCCGAAGCGGCCTCAGGCGCCTGGGCGGCAAGCGCGGTGAGCTCGTCGAGCCAGTCGGTCCCAAGCCGCGGACGGTGCTCGCGCAGGGCGTGAACGTCATCCGCCGCCGTCGGCAGGTCGTCGTCGCCGAACAGGTCAGAGACTCTTTTCGAGGTCATCGAATCGCTCCCGCAGGCCATGCAGTTCGAAATAACCCCTGACCTCCTGCCGGTCGACCTGCGGCAGCTGCAGGAGGAAGCGGATGTCAGCCATCTCCTGGAAGGTCCGCCCGGGATCGTTTTTCATCGCGACCACCTTCAAGGCCGCACTCGCCATCAGCCGCGAAACTGGCGACCGCTGGGGAGAGGCACGCGCGAACTGGAATCGTGGATTCATCCTACAGAAGGAAGGTGATCGAGACCAAGCCGCGGAGCTGATGCTGGATTTGGAGCGCAAGCTCGGAGAACGCGCTCTCGAAACTCGGCAGGAACTAGCGTCTCCCCGCCCGGCCTCAGAACCCGCGCTGGACGTCCAGCGTCGAAAGACGCGCCGGCGGCGGATAGGGCTCCGCGCCCTTCAGGGTCCGCCAGAGGATCTCGTTCAGCTCGGCCGCTGGGGCGGCGTCGGGGGCGCTGAAGTCGAGGCGCAGGGACTGCTGGGCGGCGGCGGCGTTCGAGGGGTTGATTTCGGTGAGCGGCTGCGTTGGCACCAGGGCCTGGTAAGGGGTGAGGTCGGGAGCGGCGGCGAAGATGCCGCGCAACGGGCGGCCGAAGGTGTCGAACTGCGACAGGGTGTCGAGACCTAGGATCTCCTCGATCGTTGCCAGCACGTCGGTGGT
>Ga0209118_1001393_pt1 | contig 11308 bp, 6 predicted proteins | sample BlaSpr_A8_Ref_M1_FD_187988 | JGI IMG/M metagenome (GOLD analysis project Ga0209118, IMG submission 187988) | Forest soil microbial communities from Thunder Bay, Ontario, Canada - Black Spruce, Ontario site 2_A8_Ref_M1 (SPAdes) (version 2) | ecosystem: Environmental > Terrestrial > Soil > Boreal...
TTACTACCGGTTGCCGCGATCGACACCGCGCCATCTCGTCGAATGCAATCTCGACGGCTTGCGCCGCATCGGAGTGCAGCCGACGTCGGCCGAGAAAGCGCTGGTGCTGGTCCCCGGCGAAGCCGCGACCAGGAGCGCGCGCACCTTGCTTGAGCAGCACGGCGTGGAGCCGCGGCGTTTCATTCACCTTCATCCAGGATCGCGCTGGCTGTTCAAGTGCTGGTCGGCGGAACGCTATGCGCAATTCGTCGATCGGCTGTCGGAACTCGGGTGGCGGATCGTCATCACCGGCGCGCCGGATTCCCCCGAGCGGAATCTGGTCGATGCAATCGTCGCGCAAACCGCGCGCTCCACCCGCGCCAACCTGGTCGATTTGACCGGCCAGCTCAACCTGCGCGAGCTTGCCGCGGTCACCCGGGAAGCGCGGATATTCGTCGGCGTCGACTCGGCACCGATGCATATCGCAGCGGCCATGCAAACACCGGTGATCGCGCTGTTCGGACCCAGCGGAGAGTTCGAGTGGGGTCCCTGGCACGTGCCGCATCGAATCATCACCTCGACGAATCATCCTTGCCGGCCTTGCGGAATCGACGGCTGTGGCGGCGGCAAGATATCCGAATGCCTCACCACACTCCCCGTCGAACGCGTTTGTGCAGCGCTTGCGGAATTGATCGACGCCACCAACGCGACCGGCAGCGTGGCATTGCGGGTCTGATCGTGCGTCTAGCGATCATTCGGCAACGCTATACGCCTTACGGCGGCGCCGAGCGTTTTGTCGAGAGCGCATTGGAAGCGCTGCTCGAGCGCGGCGTCGCTATTTCGCTCTATACGCGGCAGTGGCCCAACACCCGCCTCCAGCTGATCGAGCCGGTGCTGTGCAACCCGTTCTATATCGGCCGTCTGTGGCGCGATTGGAGCTTCGCCCGCGCGGTGTGCGGTGCCGTCGCAAAAAAGGCGCCAGAGTTGGTGCAGTCGCACGAGCGCCTGCTTTGCTGCGACATCTATCGCGCGGGCGACGGCGTGCATCGGGTCTGGCTCGACGAGCGACTGCGCCACGCATCGGCATTCAAGCGCTGGCTGATCGAGTCGAACTTCTACCATCGATATCTGCTCGACGTCGAGCGCCGGCTGTTCGCAAGTCCCTGGCTGCGCGCGGTCATCTGCAATTCAAAGATGGTCCGCGACGAGATTCACGAGCGCTTCGGCTTGAGCCTCGAGAAACTGCCGGTGATCTATAACGCCGTCGACAGCGACGTTTTCTCGCCCGAGCTCAGACAACATCGGGCGGCCGTGCGGCAAAAACTCGGCGTGCCGGATTCGGCAACGGTGTTCCTGCTCGTCGGTTCGGGATATGTACGCAAAGGCGTGGCGACCGCGATCCAGGCACTGTCACGGCTTCCCAGCGATACCTATCTGGTCGTCGTTGGCCGCGATAAATCCGGACGACGCTACAAGCGACTTGCACAGCAGCTCGGCATCACACACCGGGTGGCGCTGCTGGGGGCGCTGGACGATCCCAAGCCCTTCTATGGAGCGGCGGACGCCTTCGTTCTGCCGACGCTGTACGATCCGTGCCCGAACGCGGCCCTGGAAGCGATGGCTTGCGGCTTGCCAGTTGTGACCAGCACCAAATCGGGAGCCGCCGAGCTGGTCATTGAACACGACGCAGGGCTGGTGTGCGAGGCGCGCGACGTCGATGCGCTGGCCCGGCACATGATGACGCTGACCGATCCGGAGGCGCGTCGCCTATTGGGTGCGCGGGCGCGGGAGGCGGTGCTTCCGCTGACTCCGGCGTCGATGACATTGCAGCTGGTGCTGCTGTATCGCGACTTGATCGCCGCGGCGGTCGCGGTGAGAGACGGGGACGAGAAGCCCGCTGCGCTATAATCCCCGGCACTTCGTTCATACGCCGGCAGCGAGGACCAGCTCGCGCGCATCCATCGGCTCTCAATCGGTTTCCCCAATGGGTTCCTCCATCGGTTCCCCATCGTCCTTGTGGCACCCAGTCTGACCCTTTACCGGCGCTTGCTGCGCTACGTCCGTCCCTATTGGTGGGCGTTTGCGCTGGCAATCCTCGGCATGGTCATCGTCGCCGCCGGCGACGTGGTCATGGCTTACATGGTGATGCCCATCATTCAGCGGCTGCAGCACCCGGACCCGGCGATGACGATTCAGTTGCCACTCGCGGTTGTCGCGGTCTTCCTTCTTCGCGGAATGGGCTCATTCATGTCCGAATACGGAATGGCATGGACCGGCCACCGGGTTGTCTTCGATCTTCGACGGCAGATGATCGACCGGCTGCTTTCGCTCCCGACGCCGTATTACGACTCGCAGTCGTCGGGGCGGCTGATCTCCAAGTTCACCTTCGATGCCTATCAGCTCGCTGCCGCCACCTCGTCGGCGATCACGACCGCGATTCGCAGCGCGTTGACCATCGCCGGGAGCCTGGGCCTCCTTTTCTGGCTCAACTGGCAGCTTACGTTGATTTCGATCGTCGTCATGCCGTCGGTCGCCTTGGTGATTCGTTATTTCAGCCGCCGTTTGCGTCGAGTCGCGCGTGACGTGCAGCAGCGCACCGGGTCGATCACCCACGTGCTGGAGGAAATCGTAGGCGCGCAGCGGGTCGTGAAAATTTTCAGTGGGCAGGATTACGAGCGCAAGCGCGCGGTCGCCGGAGCGAACAAGCTGCGGCAGTCGATGAGCAAGCAGTCGTCGGCAGACGCCGCCAGCTCGCCGCTGTTGCAGTTCGTCGGCGCCTGCGTGGTCGGGTTCATCGTCTATATTGCGCTGAGGCAAAGCGAGACCGGCGGCTTCGACGCAGCGCGGTTCACGGCTTACGTGATAGCACTGCTGACTCTTCTCGACCGTATGCGGTCGCTGTCGGGGGTCAATGCCAACATCCAGCGCGGCCTCGCCGCCGCGGAGAGCATTTTCGGATTCATCGACGAAAAGCCGGAAGAGGACCGCGGCACCGTCGTCCTCGAAAAGGTGCGCGGCGAGCTCGCTTTCGACCGCGTGTCGCTTCGCTACGACGGCTCGGACAAGGACGCGCTGCGCGAGGTCAGCCTGGTGATTGCTCCCGGCGAGAGCGTCGGGCTGGTGGGGCCTTCGGGCGGCGGTAAGACATCGCTGGTCAATCTGATCCCCCGCTTCTACCAGCCGACATCGGGGCGAATCATGCTCGACGGCCGAGGCATCGACGAGCTCACGCTCGCCAACCTGCGCAGCCACATTGCGTTGGTGGGCCAGGATGTGACGCTTTTCAACGACACCGTCGCCGCGAACATCGCGTACGGCGCAATGGCCGACGCGACGCGCGATGCCGTCGAGCGCGCCGCGGTCGCTGCCCATGCACTGGACTTCATTCAGGCCTTGCCGAAGGGTTTCGAGACCCTCGTCGGCCAGCATGGCATTCGCTTGTCCGGCGGTCAGCGGCAGCGTATTGCGATCGCGCGTGCGATTCTGAAGAACGCGCCGATCCTGATCCTCGACGAAGCGACGTCGGCGCTCGACTCCGAGTCGGAGCGACATGTGCAGGCGGCGATGGATGCGCTCATGCGGGGACGCACCACCATCGTCATTGCCCACCGGCTATCCACCATCGAACGCGTCGACCGCATCGCGGTGCTCGATGCCGGACGCATCGTCGAACATGGCACACATGCGGACCTGATCGCGCGCGACGGCATTTACGCCAAGCTTCATCGCATCCAGTTTGCTGCGGCGACGGCGCTCGCCTAGCGGGCGGAGACGCCCCATACCATCATGTGCGGCATCACCGGCTATGTAAGCACCGACACGCGGGCATGGGAGTCCCTGCCGAGCATGACCCAGGCTCTGGTGCACCGGGGCCCTGATGCTGACGGTTATTATCGCGACGGCGCGGTGGGCCTCGGTCATCGCCGACTCTCGGTCATCGACGTCGAAGGCAGCAACCAGCCGCTGATCTCTCCCGATCGAGACATCGCGGTCATTTTCAACGGCGAGATCTACAACTATCGCGCGCTGCGGCAGGAGCTCGCGGAGGCCGGCCATATTTTCGCAACCAACGGCGATGGCGAAGTGTTGGTTCACGGTTGGCGTCAATGGGGTCGCCAGTTACTCGAGAAGATCTCGGGCATGTTCGCGTTCGCGATCTGGGATCGCAGGCGCGCCGAGCTGTTCCTCGCGCGCGATCACCTCGGCGTAAAACCCCTGTACTACGCGTGGCACGCCGGATCGTTCGTCTTTGGTTCCGAAATCAAGGCGCTGCTGCGCTTTCCGACCATGCCGCACGATGTCGATCTCGACGCCGTGGCCCTTTATCTCGAGTGTCAGTACATTCCGACGCCGTATAGCATTTATGCCGCAATCCGCAAGCTTCCCGCCGGACATTGGCTGTCCTTCCAAAACAGTGCGTTGACGAGTGGGTCGTTCTGGCGTCCGTCGTACGCACCAAAGCACGCGCTTCAGGGAACGGCCGCGGTCGACGCGCTTTCCACCAGATTGTCCTCTTCCATCCAATCGATGCTCGTCGCCGATGTGCCGCTCGGTGTCTTCGTCAGCGGCGGTATCGATTCCAGCCTGATCGCGGCGCTCGCGACGCGGATCTCCGGCCGTGCGCTCGATACCTTCACCCTGGGCTTCAGGGGTAACGACGTCGGCAGTGAGCACGAGGAGGCCGCGCGCGTCGCGCGTCACATCGGCAGCAACCATCACTGCCTGATGCTGAGCCCTGAGGAGGTCTTGCCGGCCCTCGACCGATGGGGCGAAGTCTTTGACGAGCCCTTCGGCGACCAAGCGGCGTTACCTACGATGCTCCTTGCGCAGCACGCCAGAAAAAATGTAACGGTCGTTCTTACCGGTGAAGGAGCCGATGAAGTTTTCGGCGGCTATAGCAACTATGGCAAACGCATCCGCGAAGATCGCTTGACCAGCGTGCTTGGCGCGCGCGGCTCCCCCCTGCCTTTCCTGATACGCCGGCTTCCTGCACGGATTGCGCGCGATCGAATCCTCAAGGCGGCAGCCGAGCCACGCTCCCGGCGATACGCGACAATCCCGAATATTTTTGACGCGCTCCTCCGACGCGAATACTTTACCGAAAAGTTTCGACGTTCTGTCTCGGCCAGCATCACCGATCGCGCGGAGCTGTTCTATAACGAGTGTGATTCACCGTCATACCTCGATCACCTGCTCAATATCGATGCTCGATTGTGGCTGCCCGATGATCTGCTGGCGAAGGTCGATCGATCGACAATGGCGCATTCCCTGGAAGCGCGGGTGCCTTACCTGGACCACGATTTTTTCGGATGGTGTGCACGGTTGCACCCCGCGGACAAAGTGCGCGGCAAGGGACGCAAGCTGCTCCTGAAGCGACTCGCAGAGCGGCACCTTCCCCTCGACATCGTGCATCGCCCGAAGCAGGGATTCATGATGCCATTGCAGCGATGGCTAGGTCGCGAGTTGAAAGGCGATCTCGAACACGCGCTTGGTCCGGCGGGATTGCAACGGCGAGGATTGATTCGATCGGACGCAATAGAGCGCCTGCTCCGCGAACATACCCTCAACGTTCACAACCACGCCATGCGGCTCTGGGTTTTGTTGATCCTCGAGCGCTGGTTTGCACGGTACGAACCCTCCTTCTCGCTTTAGCGCACGTGCGGCCGCTCTCGATCGTCCATACCGAGAACTCCGCTGGCTGGGGAGGTCAGGAAATCCGCATTCTCAGCGAGGCTCGCGGAATGCTGGAGCGCGGCCATCGAGTAACGCTTCTGACGCCGCCCGAGACGCCGATCTATGACGCAGCTGCGCGCTACGGCGTTCCGGCCGTTCCCCTTGGCATACGTCGAAAACAGCCTTCCGATCTTTGCGTCCTGCGCGCCTGGCTGTCGAGCCATAGGCAGTCGATTGACATCCTTAACACGCACAGTTCCACCGACAGCTGGCTTGGTGCCCTTGCCTGTGCTTCCATGGCCAATGCGCCGCCCATCGTCCGCACGCGGCATGTATCAACGCACATCAACAACAGCGCCGCGACGCGGTGGCTCTATTGTCGGGCAGCAGCTCACATCGTAACCGCTGGTGAGGCGGTACGCCGTAGCATTGCCGACACCACTGCGGTCCCACTCGAGCGAATGACGTCGGTTCCCACAGGCATTGATCTTCAGCAATTCGTTCCGGGCGATGCCATCGCCGCGCGATCGAGGGTCGGTCTGCCGCAAAGGCCCACGCTGGGTATCGTCGCCACTCTGCGTGATTGGAAGGGCCATGAATACCTGTTCGAGGCGATCGCCCTCGAGCCAAAAGCGTGGGCGGGCTGGAATATCGTAGTCGTTGGTGACGGGCCGCATCGCGCGAAGCTTGATAGGCGAGTCGCGCAACTCGGGTTGGGGGACAAGCTGCGCTTCGTCGGTCAGCAGCACGATGTTGTGCCCTGGTTTCAGTCGTTCGATCTCTTCACGCTGCCGTCTTATGGAGAGGAAGGCGTGCCGCAGGCGATCATGCAAGCAATGGCGTGCGCTATCGCGGTGGTCTCAACACCGGTCGGCGCGATTCCCGAAGCGGTGGACGATACTGTCACGGGGATCCTGGTCGAACCACGTTCGGCGAGCGCTCTCAGCGCCGGTCTCGCGCGTTTGCGCGACGACCCGGAATTGCGGGCACGCTACTCACTGGCCGGGCGCGCTCGTGCAATTGAGTTCTTTGGCATCGATCGAATGCTCGATGGCATGGAATCGGTCTTCCGACACGTCCTGGATCCGGCCTGACATGTGCGGGATTGCGGGATATTTTGGCAGTCGAATGGTGGGTCCCGCGACCGTGGAGCACATGTTGAGTGCCCTGCGCCAACGCGGTCCCGATGCCGAGCGCGTGCAGGCCTGGGATGCCGATTTTCGCTCGGCATCCTTACCTGCACCGAACGCATTGCTCAACACGCGTTTGGCGATCATCGATCCCAGACGGGAAGCCGACCCGCCGATCGCGAATGACGCCGGCGATATCTGGATCACCTACAACGGCGAAGTCTACGACTGGAGTGCGGATGCCGCTGTGCTGAGAAACGAAGGGTTTCATTTCCGTACTCGTTCCGATACCGAGTTTATTCTGCACGCATACGAACATTGGGGAATCGACTTCCTGCAGCGGCTCCGCGGGATGTTCGCCATCGCGATCTGCGATCTTCGTCGGCGGGTGATTTTCGTCATCCGCGATCGTCTCGGGCTCAAACCGGTCGTCTATGTGCATCGAAAAGATGGATTCGCATTCGCATCGACGGTGCGTGCGGTGCTTCCTTGGCTGCCTTCCGGCGCTCGTGCTTTCTCGCCGAGCGGCCTCGACGCGTATCTTGCTCATCGAACCATTCCGGCGCCGCGCTCGGCTTTTGCCAATATCGCAAGGCTGCCTCCCGCGCATTACTTGCGCTACGATCTCATCACGGGCGATGCTTCGAGTGTCGAGTATTGGCGCCCCGAACCATTGCCGGAGCCCTGGCTGCCCACCTTTGATACTGCGATCCGGGTACGTACTGTCGCCGACAGGCCGTTAGGACTTTTCCTGTCGTCCGGCGTTGATTCAAGCGCCATCGCGTGCCGGCTCGCAGCGATGGGTTTTCAGGGTTTACAGACCTTCACTGCTGCGTTCAGCGGTACCTCATTCGACGAAAGCACGGATGCCCTGCGAACAGCTCAGAACCTCGGCCTCTCAAATCGCGCGATTCCGATGAATCAACGCATCGTCGACGATTTCGAGCGACTCATCGCCGATCTTGACGATCCGTTTGCCGATCCGTCGAGCGTGCCCACGTGGTATCTGTCCCGAGAAGCGACGCGACAGGTGAAAGTCGTGCTCGGTGGCGACGGCGGCGACGAGCTCTTTGCCGGCTACAAGCGGTACGCGAAACACATGCGCACAGGCTGGCGGCATGGCCTGCGATTACCGCACGCGCGACCATCCGCCGGCGTCGGCGGAAATGTGTTGCGGCGCCTGGTCGAAGAATTGCGGCTTGACTGGGCTTCGGCCTACGTGTTGCGGTTTTCCGGGTTCACGCCAGGTGAAAGGCTCTTTCTGCAACCCAATTACGACGTGCAGGCTCATTATTGGCGGATGCCGCCGGGCACTTCCGCGGTCACGCTCGAAACGCTACTCGAGATCGATCGACTCAATTATCTGCCCGACTATATTCTGCGCAAGGCCGATCTCTGCACGATGGCCCACGGACTCGAGATGCGGGCGCCGTTTCTTGATCATCACTTCGTTGCAGCGGTGTTGGCTTTGCCGACCGCTATGCGCTTCACCACGCCGGCCAAGAAAATTTTTGCGCCGGTGCTGGAACCGCTGGGCAGCGACGATCCTTTGATACGGAAAAAGCGGGGGTTCAATCCACCCATTGAAGGCTGGCTGAGGGATGACCTTTCCCCACGCCTGGGAGGCCTGGGCAAGCGCTTGCAAAATACGACGTCAGGGCAATTGTCCAGCCACAGCATCGATGCTCTGATCGCCTCATGGAGCAGCGGTGAGCATCGCCTTGCCGAGCAAGTCTTGCAGCTGGTTATCCTGGACGAATCGCTCGCGCAACTCGCAAACCTGGCTCGAGCTACTCGATATGAATAGACGCGGTCCTTCCCGATGGCTGGTGCTGCCGCTCGCGGCAGGTCAGATAGCTGTCGGCGCCATCGGCCGGCACCGGACCGCGCCGCAAGAACCGCAGCGAGTGCTGATCGCACATGATCTTCTACTCGGCGACACAATCATGTTAACGCCGCTGCTGGCGAAATGCCGCGAGCGCTGGCCGTCCGCGGATATCGCCATGACCTGCGCCCCTTCTTACTGCGGCCTCTACGCGATGCGTCCCTATGGAGTTCGCGCTTTGCCTTACGACCCCCGTGACGTGCACTCGCTCAAGCGCCTGCGTGCCGAAGCGCCGTTCGACCTTGCGCTCATCCCTGGCGATAATCGATATTCGTGGCTGGCGCGCGCACTCCGCGCACGTTGGGTGGTGGGCTTCGCGGGTGGCGACGCGCGTTACAAGGATTGGCCGATCGATGAGCTGCGCAGCTATCCCGATGTACCGACGGCTTGGGCTGATCTCGCCGCCGGTCTGATCGACGGCCCGGCACCGGCACGCTATCGCATGGCCGACTGGCCGGCGCCACCCGCGGCCGCCTTCGAAGCACCCCCCGAACCGTACTGCGTCATTCACGCCGGCGCGAGCAGTGCGCTCAAGCGGTGGCCGGCAGACCGATGGTCTGAGGTCGCGCGGCGACTTGAAAGTCTGGATCTGCACACCGTGCTCAGCGCTGGGCCGGGCGAGGCACAGCTCCTCGACGCAATCGATCCCGGCCGAGCATTTCCGCGTTTTGGCGGCAATCTGTCGCTCCCCCAGATGTGGCATCTTCTCGAGCGCGCCAAGCTGCTGCTCGCTCCGGACACCGGAATTGCCCATCTTGGGCGCCTCGTTGGGGTACCGACGCTCGCGCTGTTCGGGCCCGGCTCAGCCTTGCTCTCCGGCGCAGGGGATTTCTGGCGCGACAGTCCTTTCACGGCGCTCACGATTCCGGACTTTCCGTGCCGAGATCAGACCGTCACCATGAGGCGGGATGTGCGCTGGATTCGTCGCTGCGAGCGATTCCAGGGAACCGCGCCCGGTCAATGCCCGGAGGCGCGCTGCATGCTAGCGCTCTCGACAGACGACGTCTGGCGCGCCGCCGTGCAGTTGCTTTCGACCCCCTCGAATCACGCAAGGCCGACACCGGTCGGCGCGAGCGCCTAGGCGCGCATCTTTAGCGGCGGCGCCGGGCAAACAAGGCAACCGCAGGTGCCGGCGCTGCCGGCGTCATGATCGCGATCGGCTCGGCGATGGGCACCGATGCGCTGCCCGGCGGGGCGTATTCGGGAATCCAGTTCTTGAGCCAGACGCGAACCTCGGCTTCTCCCGCCGCACGGTCGCGCTCCAGCCACGCGACCATTTGCTCGACTGCATCGCGGTTGCCCGGGCGCGCCTGGGCGATGCGCAGCTTGGGATGCGGGGTGGGCAAGGTCGCCTCGCCAGTGGCAAGCGGCTCCTCGAAAAGTTTTTCGCCGGGCCGCAAGCCAGTGAACGCGATGCCGATGCGGTCGGGATCGGCGCCCGAAAGACGGATCATGTCGCGCGCCAGATCGATGATTCTTACCGGGTCGCCCATGTCGAGCAGCAGCACCTCGCCGCCCTTTCCCATCAATCCAGCCTGCAACAGGAGCTGCGTTGCCTCCGAAAGCGACATGAAATAACGGGTGATCGACGGATGCGTCACCGTTACCGGCCCGCCGCGCGCAATCTGCTCCCGGAAGCGGGGAATGACGCTGCCGGTGCTGCCGAAAACGTTGCCAAATCGAACGATGACGAACTGCGTGGTGCCGTTTTGCAGGCTCTGGCACACCATTTCCGCCATGCGCTTCGACGCTCCCATCACGTTGGTCGGATTGACCGCTTTGTCAGTCGATACCAGCACGAACTTCTCGACGCGCGCGGCGACCGCGGCGTGCGCGAGTACCCAGGTGCCCCACGCGTTGTTGCGCACCGCTTGCCAGGCGTTCCTTTCCTCCATCAGCGGCACGTGCTTGTAGGCAGCCGCGTGAAACAGGACGCTGGGGCGTTCGCTGGCCAGCACTTGATCGATCAGCGCGACATGCTTGACATCGCCGACCAGGCTCGCCAGAGGCAACCCGGGAAATTCGTCCTGCAACGTCTGCTGAACTTGATAAAGCCCGAATTCAGACAAATCGAGCAGGACCAGCCGCAATGGCCTGAAACGGGCGATCTGGCGACAAAGCTCGGCGCCGATCGATCCGCCGGCGCCGGTAACCATCACCACTCGCCCGCCGAGCCAGTCGCCGAGCCCGGCGCTGTCGAGCACTACCGGATCGCGGCCGAGAAGGTCGTCGAGCTCGACGTGCCGTATGGTCGTCAATTGCGAGCGGCCGCTGATCAAATCGTCGTAGGAAGGAACCGTCAATGCTTCGACGCCGGCCGCTGCGCACAGCTCAGCCACGCGCCGGCGCACGCCGTGGGCGGCGGAAGGCAACGCGAGGATCACGGTACGGACCCCGAAACGCTTGGTCCACAGCGGCAGCTCGGCAATCGGGCCCAGAACGCTAATGTTGCGCAGTAACCGGCCCTGCTTGGCCGGATTGTCATCGAGGAGGCCGACGATGCGCCATTTGCGGCTGTGCGTGAGCTCCTTGGCGAGGTGTGCGCCAGCTTCCCCCGCGCCCAGAATCAGCACCGGCTCGCCCAGCGCAGCCAGCGGGCTGTAGAGCCGATGCTCCTTCCATACGCGGTAGGTGAAGCGGC
>Ga0209118_1001394_pt1 | contig 11307 bp, 9 predicted proteins | sample BlaSpr_A8_Ref_M1_FD_187988 | JGI IMG/M metagenome (GOLD analysis project Ga0209118, IMG submission 187988) | Forest soil microbial communities from Thunder Bay, Ontario, Canada - Black Spruce, Ontario site 2_A8_Ref_M1 (SPAdes) (version 2) | ecosystem: Environmental > Terrestrial > Soil > Boreal...
CGGCCTCTTGTTCCTGCTGTCGGCCGGTTTCTCGCTGATCTTCGGGCTGATGCGCATCCCGAACCTCATGCACGGCTCCTTCTTCATGCTCGGCGCCTATTTCGGCGTGAGCTTCCTCGCCAAGGGTGTGAACTTCTGGCTCGCGGCCCTGCTCAGCGGGCTTGCCATGGCCGTCATCGGCGGCCTGATCGAGCGGCTGTTGTTGCGCCGGCTCGCCGGCCAGGAGCTCGCGCAAGTCCTGCTCACGCTCGGCCTCTCGTTCATCGTCGCCGATCTCTGCCTGATGATCTGGACCGGCGACCCGTGGCAGCCGCCCACCCCGCCGGAGTTTCGGGGCGCGGTACAGGTGGCCGGTCTCTTTTTCCCCATCTATCGTCTGGTCATTGTCGCCGTCGCCGTGGTGATCGCGATCGCGCTGTGGGTGATGGTCGACTGGACGAGGCTCGGCGCCATGATCCGCGCCGGAGTGGACGACGCGCCGATCGCGCGGGTAGTCGGCATTCCCGTGTCGCGGCTCTTCACCCTCATATTCTCGCTCGGCGCGGCGCTCGCCGCCTTCGGCGGCGTGATGGGCGCGCCCTATCTTTCCGTATACCCCGGCCTTGATATGGAGATGTTGCCGCTCGCCCTCATCGTGGTGATCCTCGGCGGCACCGGCAGTCTGCTTGGCGCGCTGGTGGGCAGCTTCCTTATCGGCTTTCTCTACAACTTCGGGCAGGCGATGTTCCCCGATCTCGCCTACGTAATCCTGTTCCTGCCGATGTTGCTGGTGCTCGTGTTGCGGCCGCAGGGCCTTTTCGGCCGGGTCGTTTCATGACGCCGAAGGCTTTGCGTTATGCGGCGATCGCGGCCGCCCTCTTGCTGCTCATCACGCTGCCGCGCTGGGTGGCGAATCCCTATTACATCAACATCGCGAGCCAGATTCTGTTCTGGGCGATCTTCGCTCTCGCCCTGAACGTGCTGGTCGGCTACGGCGGGTTGGTCTCGCTCGGCCACGCCGGACTGTTCGCGGTCGCCGGATACGCCCTCGCCCTAATGCTCGCGGCCGGATACGGCCACCTCGCCGCGAACGTCGTCGCCGTCATCGTGGCGCTCGCCATGTCGGCGGTCTTCGCCGTGCTGGCGCTGCGCGCGACCGGCATCGGCTTCCTCATGATCACGCTCGCGCTCGGTCAGATCCTATGGGGCATCGCCTACCGCTGGGCGAGCCTCACCAACGGCGACAACGGGATCAACATACGCACGCGGCCGTCCCCCTTCGGCATCAGCCTCGCCGGTGCCGACGCCTTCTATTACGCGACGTTGCTCACGTTTCTGCTGGCGGTCGTGTCCATGATCCTGTTCGTGCGCTCGCCGTTCGGCGCCAGCGTGCGCGGCACCCGCGACCAGCCCAGGCGCATGAACGCGCTCGGCTACAATGTCTGGCTCATCCGTTTCCTCGCCTTTCTGCTTTCCGGCTTCTGGTCGGGCGTCGCCGGGCTCCTGTTCGTCTACTACAACCAGTTCATCAGTCCGCAGATCGCGGCGCTGCAGACCTCCGCCGAGGTGCTGCTCATGGTGATCTCCGGCGGCACGGCCACGCTGCTCGGCCCCATCGCCGGCGCCGCGATCGTCGTCATCATGAAGAATGTGGTCAGCGCCTACATCGAGCGCTGGAACCTGGTGCTGGGCGTGATCTTCGTCGCCATCATCGTGTTCATGCCCGAGGGGCTGGTGCCGGGTTCGGTGCGCCTCGCGCGCCGGGGATGGAACGCGGTGCGCGCCCGCCTCAACCCGCGCCCGCTGGGAGAGCGCCCATGACCGCGCTCGAGGTGAACGGGCTGTGCAAGGCGTTCGGCGGCCTGCACGTCACCCGCAACGTCGATCTCGTGGTCGCGCCCGGCGAGCGCCGCCTGATCATCGGCCCGAACGGTGCGGGCAAGACCACCCTCTTCAACCTCATCACCGGCGAGCTCGCGCCCGATTCCGGCTCGATCCTGCTCTTCGGCCAGGACATCACCGGCGTGCCCAGCCGCCGCCGCCCGCATATGGGCGTCGCCCGCACCTACCAGATCATCACGCTGTTCTCCCGCGACACCATCGTGCGCAACGCCGTGCTCGCGCTCCTCGGCCTGTCGGAGCTGCGCTGGAATCCGCTCCTCGACCTCGACGGTCGCCACGAGCTGATCGAGCAGGCGCGCGCGGCACTGGCGCGCGTCGGCCTCGAACACATCGCCGAGCGGCCGCTGTCGCAGACCTCCTATGGCGAGCGGCGGCGGGTCGAGATCGCCATGGCGCTAGCGCAAAATCCGAAGGTGCTCCTGCTCGACGAGCCGTTCGCCGGACTTTCGATTGACGAGCGGCGCGACGTGCGAGAGCTGCTCGCCGCCATTCCCCGCGACGTCACCATCATCATGATCGAGCACAACATGGACGTGGCGCTCGATCTCGCCGAGCGCATCACGCTCCTGCACTTCGGCGAGGTGGTGGTCGAAGGCACCCGCGCCGAGGTGGTCGCCGACCCGCGCACCCGGGAGGTCTATCTTGGCGAGTAGCGCGCTCAGCCTGCACGAAGTGGACGCCTACTACGGCGACAGCCACGTTTTGCAGAAGGTGTCGTTCGCGCTCGGCGAAGGCCGCCTGCTCGGGCTGCTCGGCCGCAACGGCGCCGGCAAATCAACCTGCATGATGGTCACCGTCGGCCTCTTGCCGCCGCGCGCGGGCGCGGTCGAGATCTTCGGCAGCCCGGTCACTCTCTTTCCGCCGGAGCTGATCGCGGCCCAAGGGGTCGCCTTCGTCCCGCAAGGACGGCGCATCTTCAAGAGCCTGACCGTCCGCGAGAACCTCGCGGTCGCCGCCCGCAAGCCCAAGAACGGCGGCGGCGCTGCGTGGACCGTCGACACGGTGTTCGCCATGTTCCCGCGCCTCGCCGATCGGCGCGGCCAGTTCGCCGCCCACTTGTCCGGCGGCGAGCAGCAGATGCTCGCGATCGGCCGGGCGCTCATGGCCAATCCGCGGGTGCTCCTCATGGACGAGCCGTCCGAGGGACTGGCGCCGCAGATCGTCGCCGAGGTGATGAGCACCATCCGCCGGCTGAAGGAGAGCGGACTTTCCATCGTGCTCGTGGAGCAGAGCCCCAAGCTCGTGTTCGATATCGCCGACGACATCGTCATCATCAACAGCGGCGTGGTCGCCTATCGCGGCACGGCGGCCGAGACGAGAACCAACGAAGCCCTCATCACCCAGCACCTCGGCGTGTTCTAGTGCCAAGCAGGAGAACGACCTTGAGCGCGATTCATCCCTACGGCCCGACCGCCGCGCGCAAGCACGGCCGGCCCGGCCGCGATAGCCGGCCGAAGAGCATCACCATCGACTTCCACTCCCACGTTTCCGTGCCCGCGGCCGCCGCATTCGTGGCGCCGCATCTCGGCGCCAGCGCCAATCCGCTGGTGCAGTTCGCGACGCCCGAGACCCAGAAGATCAACGCCCAGCAGGAGATCGACCGGCGCGCGCGCATGAGTGGTGCCAGCCTCGACGACCGGCTGCGCGACCTCGATGCCATGGGTCTCGACATGCAGCTCGTGACCCCGCCGCCGCCGCAAGTCTATTTCACGCTGCCGGTGGAGATCGCGGTCAAGGCGGCGCAGATGGTGAACGAAGGCATCGCCGCGTTCGTGGCGCGAACGCCGGATCGCTTTGCCGCACTCGGCACCGTCCCGCTGCAGGACGGCGCGGCGGCGGCGGCCGAGCTCGAGCGCTCGATGAAGAAATTCGGCTTCAAGGGCGTGGAGATTCTCACCAATGTGGCGGGCCGCGAGCTTTCCGATCCCGCCTTCGCCCCCTTCTGGGCGAAGGCGGAGGAGCTCGGCGCGCTCGTGTTCATCCATCCCAACGGCTTCACCGAGGCGCGGCGCTTCACGCGTCACTACTTCAACAACGTGATCGGAAATCCGCTCGAGACCGCGATCGCGCTGCACTACCTGATCTTCGACGGCGTTCTGGAGCGCCATCCCAACTTGAAGATTTTCGCCGTGCACGGCGGCGGGTTTCTGCCTGCCTACTCCGGCCGCATCGACCACGTGTGGGGCGCGCGCGAAGACGGCCACGCCAACCTCCCCCACCCGCCGACGCACTACCTGAAGAAGATTTACGTCGACACGGTGGTGTTCACGCCGCATCAGCTCAAGGCGCTCGTCGATCTGTTCGGCGCCGACCGCGTGCTCATGGGCACCGACTATCCCTTCGACATGGGCGAATACGATCCGGTTGGGCACGTCATGTCCACGCCGATCGACGACGCGGCCAAGGCCGCGATCGTGGGCGGCAACGCCAAGCGGCTGCTCGGGATTTAGCCCGCGAGTAGCGCTTGCGCGATGCGCTCGCGGGTGAGCGGCAGGTCGCGGATGCGCGCTCCGAGGGCACGCGCCACCGCGTTTGCGATCGCTGCCGCGGTCGGTCCCTGCGCCACCTCGCCAAGGCCGAGCGCGGCTTCGCTTTGCGCCTCGATCAGCTTGATCTCGATCTCCGGCACCTCGGAGAAGCGCAGGATCGGATAGTCGTCCCAGGTCGCGGAGGCGACGCGGCCGCCGGCGAAGCGCACTTCTTCCTTCAATGCCCAACTCGCCGCCTGGATGATGCCGCCTTCGATCTGGTTCGCGGCGCCGTCGGGATTGATGATGAGCCCGCCGTCGACCGCGCACCAGATACGCGAAAGCCGCACCGCCTCCTCCACCCGCGCCTCCACCACCACCGCCGCATAGCCCGAGCGGTTCTTGTAGCGGGCAAAACCCAGGCCCTGCGCCGTTGCCTCGCCACCCTTGCCGGGCCAGCCCGACATCCGGGCCGCCGTCTCGATCACGCGGCGCGCGCGCGGATCGGACAACAGCGACAGGCGATAGGCCATGGGATCGGTATCGGCGAGCACCGCGAGCTCGTCCATGAAGCTCTCGATGGCGAACACGTTGGCGAACGCGCCGAGGGAGCGCAGCGCCGAGGTGCGCACCGCCGGATTCGTGATCAGGTGATGCACCACGCGCTGGCGCGGCAGATCGTAGAGTGCCTGCGCGTTGCGCGTGGCCCCGCCGCCGCCCGCCTCGCCGATATCGTGGGGCTTCGGCGGCGGCGGCGGATCGGAAAGCGCGTCCGCCGGAAGCAGATTGAGGCCGTTCATGCCGGGGCGCTGACCATGAATGCCGCTCCAGATCTCGATCGTCCAATCCACCGGCCGGCTCTCGGCGTCGAGCTCGGCGCGAAGCTTCACCGCCATGGCCGGCCCGAAGGGCGAGGCGGAAAGCTCGTCCTCCCGGCTCCACTGCACGCGGATGGATCGGCCCGGCAGGCGCGTGGCGATCAGCGCCGCGTCCGCCGCCGCGTCGTCGGCGCCGTTGTGGCCATAGCAGCCCGCACCTTGATGATGACGCACCGCGATCTTCTCCGGCGCGAGCTTCAGCCACTGTGACAGCGCCGTGCGCAGCGGATAGGAGCCCTGCGCGTGCGTAATCACCTCAAGCCGGTCATTGGCGAAGCGCGCGACGGCGCACGATGGCGCCAGCGACGCGTGCGCGATGAAGGGTTTGGAATAGACCGCCTCGTGCACGCGCGCCGCCTTCTTTCCCGTGGCGGCGCCGAATTCCGTCACCTGATCGATGGTCGGCTCCGCGCGCAGCCGTTGCGACGATCCGGCGTCCGCCACCGGCTGAACGCCGCCTTGCCATTTCGCCGTGCGCTCCGCCGCCGCGAGGGCAACCTTGGCCGCGGATTCGCTCACGCCGACGAACGCGACGAAATCGCCGTCGCGCACAATCTGCACGTCTTTCCCTGCGCGCCGCACGGCTGCCTCGTCGAAAGAAACCAGCTGCGCGCCGGGATTGGGCCGGCGCAGCACGCGCGCATGCAATGCGTCGGCGGGCGCGAGATCGTGAATGAACGGCGCGCCGGCGACCTTTTCCGGCAGATCCAGGCGCGCGAGACTCCGCCCTACCACCCGCATCTCCGAGGCGTGCTTCACGGCCGCCTCGCCGGTGGCGGTGCGCGCGAGATCGACCTTGGGCGCGACTTGCCAGTAATCGAGTCCCGTGTCCGCCTGCCCGCGCAGGAAGCGGCCGTCCACCACCGAAATCTCCGCCGGGTCGCAGCGAAGATCGGCCGCGATCCGCTCCAAGAACAGGCGGCGAATCTCCGCGCACGCGAGACGGATCGACGCGCCCGAGACCTCGATGGACAGGCTGCCGGCCGTGTACCATTCGTTCGGCGCCCGCTCGCTGTCGCCGGAGACGACGCGCAAGCGCTCGGGCCTTACATCCAGCTCCTCGGCGGCGATCTGCGTGAGTGCCGTGACGATCCCCTGCCCGAGCTCCACCTTGCCTACCATGAGACGCACGCGACGGTCGGGCTCGAACGCGATCCAATTGTCGAGTCGCGGATTTTCCGCGAGGCTCCGCGGCAGCGGTTTCGCGCTCATGGGCTGCCCCGCATCGCCGCCGCGGCGCGGGCGACGGCGCGGATGATCCGGTTGTGCGCCCCGCAGCGGCAGAGATTGCCGTCGAGCGCCGTCGCGATCTCGGCGCGGGTCGGATTCGGATTGCGATCGAGGAGCGCCTTCGCCGCCATCAGGATGCCGGCGAGGCAATACCCGCACTGGCCCGCCTGCTCGGCGAGGAAGGCCTCCTGCAGCGGGTGCAGCACGCCGTCGCGGCGGAGCCCCTCCAGCGTCGTGACGCTTTTCCCGGCGACCGTCGCCACCAGGCGCGTGCACGACTGCACCGGCTCGCCGTCCACCAGCACCGTGCAGGCTCCGCATTGCTCGAGCCCGCAGCCGAAGCGGGTCGCGCGGAGCTGAAGCTGGTGGCGCAAAACGTCGATGAGGGTCGCGCTCTCCTCCGCGTCGACGTCGACGGCCCGCCCGTTTAGCGTGAACGCGCTGCCCATCGGTCACCGTTGAAAAGAGGGGTGGGCCCGGCAGGGCTTGAACCTTCAACCAGGCCGTTATGAACGAGACTAACTCGCCGGAACAGCCGGAAAAACCCGACAAATAAGACCACGTTCACCCTGTTTGTTCGCGTTTGTTTTCGCCGACGAGGTGCGGCGCCGCATCCCCTTCGACAATGCCGTAGCATTGCCGGGATTGCGATGAGCGGAAAGACTGGCCAATCGAATAAATCCGCAGCGCCGGCTCCGTCAGGTCTTGGGCTCGTCCAGCGTGCTTTTCGCGAACAGCTCTTCCGGCTCCACCCGCCGCACCCCATGTCGCGATGCTGATGTAGAGTTTCGTCACGCTCCCCTCCCGGGCGCGCATCTTAACGCGACCGGCAACGAAAGCCATTGCAGGCGGCGTGCTGCAAATTAGTGCGTGCGGCTAATCGAGGATCGCCACCGCCCGCGTCCAGCCGGCGGAAGCGGCGCGGATTTTTACCGGGAAGCAGGAAACGACGAAGCCGTCGGCAGGCAATGCTTCGAGGTTATGCAGCTTCTCGATCTGGCAATAGCCGCGGTGGCGGCCGGCCTTGTGCCCCTCCCAGATGATCGAGGCGTCGCCGCTCTCTTTATAGTGCGCCGCCGTGTGCACGAACGGCGCGTCCCAACTCCAGCCGTCGGTGCCGACCACGCGCACCCCGCGTTCCGTCAGCCACATGGTGGATTCGTAGCCGAAGCCGCACCCCTTGCTCACGTAGTCGGGCCCACCGTAGGCGGCGCCCGCGCTCGTATTTACCACCACGATCTCGAGCGGCTTCAGCGCGTGGCCAATGCGCTTGAGCTCCGCCTCGATCTCGGCGGGGCGCACCACGTGGCCGTCAGGCAGATGGCGGAAGTCGAGCTTGACACCGGGCTGCAGGAACCATTCGAGCGGAATCTCGTCGATGGTGAGCGCCCGTTTCCCGCGATCCATGGTCGAGTGATAGTGCCACGGCGCGTCCACGTGCGTGCCGTTATGGGTCGAGACCTCGAGCGTCTCGATCGCCCATCCCTCGCCGTCCGGAAGATCCGAGGGTTTGAGGCCGGGAAAGAATAGGCAGACTTCCGCCGCGGTCTCCGCGTGGGTGCGGTATTTGATCTTGGGCTTGAGCGGCGGCGGATCGGCGGCCACGTCGTTCTCGAGCGGCACCGAGATGTCGATGAGGCGGCGGGGCATTCTTTTTCCTCCCGGCAGCTATTGGTCTTGGCGCACCACCTTGTTGCGCAGCACGCCGATCTTCGCGCGGTAGGTTATCGGCAGCAATCGTTGGCCATATCGTAGGTGGTGAGGGAGCGCGGCATCGACCGGCCGTCCAACGCGTTGAAAAAATTGGTGGGCCCGGCAGGACTCGAACCTGCAACCAGGCCGTTATGAGCGAGGCTCGCTCTCCGGAAGATCAAGCAAACTCCGACGATTCCGACGTCACCTGACGACGTTTGTTCACGTTCAGTGCCGGGGTTTCATTGGCCAATCGTTGGCCGAGAATTCCCCTTCGGCCAGTGACAGCAAGTCCGTCTCATGTCCGCTCTACCCCCAACAGCGGACATTAGTCAGCGGGGCTGCTAGGTCCGTTTGGTGCCAGGAGCGGACATCCCGACGAGTTCAATACCTAGTCGGTAATTCCATCAATTCGAAATAATCCTCTATGCCTCGATGAACCGATGTCGACGTGAGACTTCGAGCCTGCACGGGGTTTGGCTCTCTAGTGAGATCGAGCGGTTTTAGGTCTGGCGTTGATATAATACGACTATTTCCAATAAACGCTTCACCGTGAAAAAAGATTACAATTCTGACGGAACTTTCGGCACCGGTTGAGAGTAATCCCTATGCCTGACAGCGGTCGAACGGGCTCTGATAGCCGTGATAACGGCAGGACGAGCCCTGTTTGCCGCAATGCGAGTTGTCGCGCTCAGAAAGAGTTCTGATGGCCGTAGTATTGATCGTCGTAGACGATGTGTTCATCCGCGAAATAGCAGAAATGATGATTCAAGACGCGGGTCACCAGACGCTTTCGGCTAGCGACGTCGACGAGGCGCTTTTGCTGCTGCGCTCTCCTCAACACATCGACGCGCTTTTTACCGATATCTATCTCAAAGTCGCGGTCCATGGCGGGTGCGATCTTGCGCACGCGGCCATCGCGCTTCGGCCAAAATTGCGCGTGCTCTACACCACAGGAAATTCCATTACCGAGAAAATGAAAGCTCTGCTTATTGAAGGCACACACTTCCTTCGTAAGCCGTACACGCAAAATCAGCTCCAAAACTCCGTTAGAGATTTGCTTGCAGCGTAATTTTGAAGTTGCGCAATCTCGCGCAATCTAGGGGGAACGACGGCTATGTCTGAGATTGTTATTGGAAAAAAGGCCGTGTCCGGTATTGCCGCGAGCGAAATTGTTGAGACGGTGCCCAGCGCACTCATCATTCTCGACAAGAATTTAAACATCACATCTGCCAATCGCGCGTTCTACCAGACGTTCCGCACCAGCGCCGATGAGACCGAAGGATGTCATATTTACGACCTCGGAAACCGGCAGTGGGATATTCCCGCGCTGCGCACCCTGCTCGAGAGCGTGATCCCCCATCGTGCATCGGTCGAAGGCTTCGAGGTCGAGCATGATTTCCCGACCATTGGCCGGCGCACGATGCTGGTCAATGCCCGCAAGATTTTTCGCCCCGGCGACGGCGGTTCCATCCTGCTCGCCATCGAGGATGTCAGCGAGGAGCGCGCGGCCCGGGCCGAGAGCAAGCGCAACTGGCAACTAACTCAAAGTATCGTCGACACGGTCCGCGATCCCCTGGTCGTGCTCGAAAACGACATGACGATCGTAACCGCGAGCAAGGCTTTTTTGACGATGTTCGGGGTTACCGAGGAGGAGACGCATGGGCGGCGCGTGTCCGAATTGGGCCAGCACCAATGGGACGTGCCGGCGCTTCGCCATTTGATGGAGAAGGTGCTGCCGGAAAACAAGCCGATCGAAAGTTTCGAGATCGAGGATAATTTTCCGGGTCTCGGCCGCCGCGTCTTCAACTTGAATGCCCGGAAAATTTCCCAACCGGGCAACCATGCCCATCGGATGCTTCTCGTGTTCGAGGACATCACCGACCGCAAGCAGCGCGAGCGCGACGCCCTGAGCTTGACGAACGAAATCTCTCACCGGATCAAGAATAACTTGCAGGTCATCGTCGGCCTCATCGCCTACGAAGCGAAATGGACGGCAGCACCGTGCGTTCAAGGCTATAAGGCCATGCAGGCTCGCATCGGCGCCATTGCCCAACTTTACGACCTGATATCGCAAACCAGCCGCGGCCGGACTGTCGCCGTGGACGCCTACTTACGGGAAATCGCTAAGACCATGTCAGCGAGCCTGCTTGGAAACATGTCGGGCATCGACATAGAGGTTAAGGGCGACCCGTTGGAAATCGACCCCGACCGTGCCGTACCCTTCGGCCTTCTGGTCAATGAGCTTGCGACCAACGCCATCAAGCATGCTTTTCCGCACGGGACAGGACACATCATGCTGTGCGTGGAACAGGTCGGCGACCAAATTGAGCTGACCGTGGTCGATGACGGTGTGGGTATGAAGGATAAGGGCTCTGCGAAGGTTCCGGAGAAACGTGGTTCCGACTACGTGGCTATCTTCGTCCGTCAGCTTGGCGGCACGATCGTCCCGTCGGGATCGGAAGCAACCGGAACGACCGTCAGAGTACGGCTTCCCTTGCTTCTGGTCCCACCAGGGAGTGCCGAGCGCGTCGCTGCATAGCGCGCTTGCAGACTGATCGGCGGCGAAGTCATCAGTCCGAGTGAGCGTCCGCTTTGGGTCAAAAGCGGAAGTGACGGCAAGTCCCACTCATGTCCGCTCTTACCCCAATAACAGACATGCGTAGGCGTGTTCGCCCTGTCAGCTCCGAGCCAAAAGCGAAAATGACTGTGCATCTGCTTTCAATGCTTGCTGCAGCGAAGCGGGACTTACTGCGATTTCACTATTTCATAGTCAGTTCGCATATGAGCGTCGCAAGTCGTGAGGTTTTTGCCTTTTGTTCACGACTGCCTAAACTAACGAGCAGAATATAATCCTTGAACGTAGACGTTGGTCGTTAGCTCTCAGTCGTGAGCTTCGTGCCGTTACGACACCCTAACAACGGGTGGCTTACTCCAACTTGATTTGGCCGCGTCGATGATCGTCGACCACTTCTCAATCTCCACTTGTCCAACGTGCCTAATCGGCATCCGGCGGCAAGCCGAGACTGCCGGTCTCTGCCGCCGCCACCGCGTCATGCTCATAGATCCAGGTACTGGCACCGATCGACCAGTCGGCGGCGCCGCTGGCCATACGCGCGTCCCGCTCACGCTGCTGTGGTCCATCCGGCAGATGGTTG
>Ga0209118_1001395_pt1 | contig 11290 bp, 7 predicted proteins | sample BlaSpr_A8_Ref_M1_FD_187988 | JGI IMG/M metagenome (GOLD analysis project Ga0209118, IMG submission 187988) | Forest soil microbial communities from Thunder Bay, Ontario, Canada - Black Spruce, Ontario site 2_A8_Ref_M1 (SPAdes) (version 2) | ecosystem: Environmental > Terrestrial > Soil > Boreal...
GCCGCGCCAGTTCGCGCCACGCAGCCACGCGCTCGGCCTGCAACAGCCGCTCTTTTTGCGCCAGCAATTCGGCGGTCATTCGGTTGAAAGAATCCGCCAGTTGCGCAAGCTCGTCCTCCCCGGAAATATCCACCCGCGCATTCCAATTTCCGCCAGCCACTTGCTTCGCCGCATGCGCCAGTCGTTCCACTGGGCGCGTCACGCGCGCCGCCGCCCAACTGCTCAGTAAAATAGCCAGCACGATTCCCGCACCTCCAACCAGCAGCGCCGCCGAACGAATATGCCGCTTCAATTCGACATAGGTTCGCCGCGCGTTGCCGATCAGCAGAATGCCCTGCAACTGCCGATCCTTTCCGGCTCCCGCCCCCATCAGCGGAATCGCGTGGAACACTTCGTCGTCGGCCTGATCGCTGGACCACGCCACCACCGCCGTCATCTCCGCCATCTGCAGCGGCGTCAGCAGCATCGGCCCCTGCCCGATGGCCACCGAGACGGTCTCGCCCGCATACCAGGGCTGATGGCGCGTCTTCAGGCTCCAAGCCGCGTCCGGGACCAGCCCCTCCTTCTCGCCCGGGATGTCGATGCCGGTCGGCGCGCCGAGGCCGAAGAGGCGGGCATAGCGGGCGATGCGCTCGATGCCGAGGCGCTGCCCGAGGTGATAGAAGAAGACGTCGCAGGAGCGCGTCAGCGCCTCGCGCACGCTCACCCAGCCGTGCCCCTCCTTGCGCCAGCAGCGGAACGGATGGTTGTAGATGACCGTCGAGCCGCTGCAGTGGAGCCGGAAGCTCTCGTCGATCAGGTGCTCGGAGAGGCCGGCGGTGGCCATCACGATCTTGAACGTCGAGCCCGGCGAGTAGGCGTTCTGCATCGCCCGGTTCTGCAGCGGATTGTTGGGCGCCTCGAGCAGCGCCTGCCAGTCGTCCTGCTGCAGCCGGTGGGTGAACAGGTTGGAGTTGAACGACGGCGACGAGACCAGGGCTAGCAGCTCGCCGTTGCGCGGGTCCATGACGATGATGGCGCCCACCTTCTCCGGCCCGTCGAGCCAGCTCGCCGCCTCTTGCTGCAGCTCGAGGTCGAGCGACAGGGTGAGGTCCTTGCCGGGCAGCGCCGCCACGCGGCCGTACTCGCGCAGCAGCTCGCCGCGGCTGTCCACCACCACCACCCGCTCGCCGTCCTTGCCGCGCAAGGCCGCGTCGTAGCGCTTCTCGATGCCCTTCTTGCCGGTCACGTCGCCGGGGGCCACCCCCCCGCCGGAGCGCTCGATCTCCTCCGGCGACGCCTCGCCGATGTAGCCGATGACGTGCGCCGTCTGCTCGCGGTGCCGGTAGAGCCGCGTCTGCTGCACCTCGACCTCGAACTCGGGGTACTCGAGCGCCTCGACCCCGAAGCGCGCCACCTCGGCCAGGCTGAGGTTCTCGGCCAGCAGCACCGGCTTGAACACCGGCACGCCGCGGTAGCGCTCCATCAGGTCCTCGAGATCGGCGAGCGGCCGCCCCAGCACCGTCGACGCGAACTCCAGGCTGCGATCGAGCGCGGTCGCGCGGCTGCGGTCGACCATCAAGTTGTAGCTCGGCAGGTTCTCGACCAGCAGGCGGCCGCGGCGGTCGAAGATGAGCCCGCGCGGGGCGATGATCGGCAGCTTGCGCAGCCGGTTGTTCTCGGCCAGCTCGCGGTAGTAGTCGCCCTGGGCGATCTGCACGAACCAGAAGCCGGAGCCGATCAGCACCAGCAGGCCGGTCACCGTCCCGGCGAGCAGGCGCACGCGCCCGATCAGGTCATCGCGATGCTCTCGGACTACCTGCATGACGTCATCCCAGGCGCAACCGGCCCATGCGCCCGCGCCGGCGCGCCTCGAAAGCCAGACGGAAGCGCCCGCCGAGCCCATAGACCAGCATGCCGAGGATCCCGCAGGCTACCGCCTTCGCGGCCGCCTGCACGAGCATGCCGAGCGGATCGGGCAGCGACGGGTTGGGCAGCAGCAGAAAGGCGAGCGCGGCGACGATCACCTGCTGCAACAAGGAAGCGAAGCTCACCACCGTGAAGACTCCCGTGGCCCGCTGGATCACCAGGCGCTGCGCGAGCCGCGCCATGCCATAGGCTACCGCAGTGTCGGCGAACCCGAAGAGGCCGAAAGGACCACTGGCGAGAGTATCTTGCGCCAGCCCGGCCAGCAAGCCGAAGAGCATTGCCTGCAGCGAGCTGCCCGCGAGCGCCGAGAGCGCCACGACCACCAGGAAGACGTCCACCCGCTCCGGGAACGTCGGCAGCAGGCGCGTGCCGACGAGATGCAGCAGGACCGCGAAGGCCAGGCCGGCCAGCAACTTAACGGCGCGCATCGGGGACCGCTCTCACCAGCTGCTGCGGCAGCGGGGCGTGCTCGAGCAGGTAGACCTGGTCGAGGGCTCCCAGGTCCACCGCGGGCGCCACCCGGATCTTGTGAAAAAGCTGGCCGCCGGCCTCGACCGACACCACGGTGCCCACCGGGATGCCACGCGGGTAGACGCCGTCGATGCCGGCGGTCAACACGCTGTCGCCGGGCCGCACGTCGGCCGACACCGGCACGTAGTCGAGCGACAGCCCGCCCCCTTCCTGGCCGCTGCCGCGCACCACCCCCTGGCGGCGGGTGCGCAGGATCATGCCCCCGACCGAGGCGGCGCGGTCGGTGATCAGCTGCACCTTGGCGTAGGGACCGGCCACCACCACCACCCGCCCGACCAGTCCGGCCGAAGACAGCACCGGTTGGTTGACCGCCGCCGGCTGAGCGCCGGTGTAGAGCATCAGCGAGCGCAGCCAGGAGGCGTAGTCGGCGTAGACCACGTCGACGGCGCGGATCTCGCCGAGCAGCGGCGCGCTGTAGCGGACGGCGTCTCCCAGGCGGGAGAGCTCCTGCTCGACGTCGCCCAGGCGCAATAGCCGCAGCCGCAGCTCTTCGACCTGGCGGCGCAGCCGGCGGTTGTCGTCGAGCAGCTGGCCTTGCAGCTCGACCTTATGGCCCGCCGCGACGGCGCCGCCCGAAGCGGCGGTGACCAGGCGGGCCGCCGGGCCCAGGACGCGCATGCCGATCATCTCGGCGTAGGTGCGCGACTTGGTGCTGCGGGAGCCCTCGATCGCCACCAGCACCAGCTGCCCCAGCAGCAGGACGGTCAGCAGGTAGCCGGTGCGGCGTTCGTCCACGGATCCCGGCGTTAGACTAACGGATCGAGACCTTGCGCAGCAGGTCGATGTCCGACAGCACCCGGCCGGTGCCGAGCACCACCGAGGCCAGCGGATCTTCAGCCAGCACCACCGGCAGGCCGGTCTCGTCGCGCAGCCGCTGGTCGAGGTTGCGCAGCAGGGCGCCGCCTCCCGACAGCACGATACCCTTGTCCATGATGTCGGCCGACAACTCGGGCGGCGTGCGCTCGAGCGCCATGCGCACGGCCTCGACGATGGTGGCGACCGTCTCCGCCAGCGCCTCGCGGATCTCTTCGTCCGAGATCGACAACGTCTTCGGCACGCCCTCGACCAGGTCGCGCCCCTTGATGTCGAGCCTGATCTCTTCCTTGAGCGGATAGGCCGAGCCGAGCTCGATCTTGATGATCTCGGCCGTGCGCTCGCCGATCAACAGGTTGTACTTGCGCTTCAAGTACTGGATGATGGCGACGTCCATCTCGTTGCCGGCGATGCGCACCGAGCGGCTGTAGACGGTGCCGGCGAGCGAGATCACGGCGACGTCGGTGGTGCCGCCGCCGATGTCGACGATCATGTTGCCCGACGGCTCGGTGATCGGCAGCCCGGCGCCGATCGCGGCCATCATCGCCTGTTCGACCAGGAACACCTCGGAGGCCCCGGCGCGCATCGCCGAGTCGCGCACCGCGCGCTTCTCCACCTGGGTGATCTCCGAGGGCACGCCGATGACGATCCGCGGGTGGACGTACATCTTGCGGCCATGGGCCTTCTTGATGAAGTACTCGAGCATCCGCTCGGTGACCTCGAAGTCGGCGATGACGCCGTCCTTCATCGGGCGGATCGATTCGATGTTGCCGGGGGTGCGGCCGAGCATCTCCTTGGCTTCGATGCCCACCGCCTCGATGCGGTTGGTGAGCTTGTTGATGACCACGACGGAGGGCTCGCGCACCACGATCCCAACGCCCAACGCGAAGACCAGGGTGTTCGCGGTGCCGAGGTCGATGGCGAGGTCCTTCGAAAAGTAGCGCAATAAGGACGCGAAGGGCATCAGCCTGTCTATTTCCTCTGGTTAGCTCCGGCGCCTGGAAGGTGCGGAGTGCGGCCGGCGGCCGGCGGCTGGTTACCGGTGGCCCGCACGGTGCGGGACACCAGGATGACGATGACTACGATGACTGCGCGTGGAACAGGTCACGGGTTCCGTAGAACGCTGATGCCTCGACGAATCGACGTCTGGTTGAACCCGGCAGGTCACTGGTCTAGGGACTCTCCACCAGCACGCGGCGGCGGCGCACTGTCTCGCTGCCCCACCGGTCGCGCGCCCGGATCTCGATGTAGCCGTAACCTTCCTTGGTGAACTGGACAGTTTTCTTGAACGAGCCGTCGACGCCGACGGCAGCCTGCTCGCCGTTGATGTCGAGCCGGGAGCCGGGACTGCATCGCCCGGCGACGATGAAGATACTACCGTAGGATTTGACATCCACGAGATCCAGCTCGGGAGGGGCGTTGGGGCGGTCGCCGCCGCTCTTGCCCGAGGCGACGCGGAATTTGCGCGGCCGGCTCCAGGGGCCCTCGGTGCCCTCGCGGCTGAAGGCGGCGACCCGCCAGAAGAAAGTCCCCTCGCCGCGCAGGCCCAGCGTGGCTTTCGGCCTGGCGCGGTTCTCGACGCTGATCAGGTTCTCGGCGAAGAGATGGTTGCGCGACACCTGCAGGGCATAGCGGGCCGACCCGGGGACGGCGTTCCAGGAGAGCATCAGGTTCTGCGACCGGTCGAGGTCGAGCTCGCGGTTGTCGGCCGGCTCGAGCGGCTCGGGCGACGCCGGCAGCTTCTGGGTCGGCGACAGCAGATCGCCGGTCTGCACCACCTGCTGCAGCTCGCCGACCTCGCGCGTCATGCCGCCGGTGGCGGCGAGCTCCATGCCACCGCGCAGGGCGCCGAAACGGCCGCGCTTGCCGCTGCGATCGTAGGTGACGAAGGCTTCCGACTCTTCGCGCACCTTGGCGACGGCGCCGGGGGTCTTGACCTGGCTCGGCCGGCTGGCGGTGTTGAGGTTCACCCAGCCGTACTCCATCTGGATCGCCTGGTCGGCCGCAGCGTCGCCGGCGCCCTCGGCGGGCGGGCCGCCGGGGGAGATGGGAGAGCCGGGGGAGATGACGAACTGGGTGTTGCCGCGCACGGTGTACAGAGTGCCGTCGAGGAACACGATCTCGGCCGAGCCGCCATTGCCGGTGCGCACGTAGTCGCCGGCGCGCAGCGGCAAGCGCGGACGCGCTTCCTCCCAGCTGCCGCCGTCGGAGCGCTTGTACTCCACCTCGCCTTGCAGCGAGATGAACTGCGCCTGGCCGCCGGAGTTGGTGAGCGCGACCGTGTCGAGGATCGATTGCAGGAGCTTCCGGCAGGTGACGGCGTTCGCCAGGGCGGCGCGGAAGCGCTGCTGGGCGAAGTCGCCGCGGGCTTCCTGGAGGCTCTGCACCCCGGCTTCATATTCGCTCTGGAACTCACCCATCTTGACGTCGTCGCGCACCTGCGCCAGCAGCCGCTGGTCCTCGTCGATCACCAGCCGGGAGTTGCGCTCGAGCGACTTGCGCTCCCACGACCGGTACACCATGTAGGCGCCGACCAGGCCCGCCGCGATGAGCAGCAGGAAGAACCAGCCGCGCAGCGTGTCGACCGAGATGCTGTACCAGTCCTTGCGCGTGCGGATCGGCTTGCGGGCGGGCAACGCAGGCAACGCAGGCAACGAGAATCCCTCTCCTGTCGGACCCTATTCGGGCTGGTCAATATATCACAGGGCCTCCGGAGGCCTCCGGGGAACCCTCCGGCCGGGCCGAGGGCGGCGGACTCCCCCGGCCTCCGGTTGGGCGAGGGGGTGGATGCGGGGGCGGTGGACTGCGGGGGCTCGCCCAAGCGGCGGCCGGAGGAGTCCGCCTCCCTCGGCCCTCCTTCCTCCCTCTTCGGCTGGTTTTCTCTCCGGCGACCCTTTCCTGGTGTTTTCGCGCCTGAGTGCTGCCCAATCAGGTCCTTAAGAGCGAACCTCGGGCCGGTCAGCGAGCCCCGGGCCGGTTCGGCGGCGGCGTGGCGGGAAGGTGGGCGGCCGTAGGGGGCAGGCGCCGCAGCCAGTTCAAGGTCTCGTCGACCTGGTCGTTCGGGCGAATGCGCTGCGCGGCAAGGAGCTCGGCGGCGCCGCGGCGGAGATCTCCCTGGTAGAGGCTGATCATCCCCTGGAAGTAGCGGGCGCGCTGATTGGCGGGGTTCGCGGCCAGCAGCTGCGCGAGCTCGGCGCGCGCGGCGGCGGCGGCGCGCGGGTCGGCGGCGAGCGCAGGGAGGCTCGGGCGGCCACCGAAGGGCGGGAAGAGGCGCAGCTCCAGGCGGCCCAGCTGCTCGGCGTAGCGCGGGCCGCGGCGGAGGTAGACGGCGCAGAAGTCATCCCAGTACACCAGGCCCCAGCGGTCGGCGGCGATCTCGGGCTGGAGGCCGGGGTAGTCGTGCTCGGCGATGAGCAGCCAGTCGAGGCGGTAACGGCGGGCGGTGAGGCCGAAAGGTTGGGTGGCGACCTCGCGCACCAGCTCGGCGAAGACGTCGTTGCGCCCGTCCCAGAACACCGGCACCCCCAGGCGCCAGCCGATGAAACCGCCCCAGTTCTGGTGGTTGAAGACGTGGTCGCCAGGAGTGGCGATTCCCTGGCCCGCGACGAAGCGCGCGGCCGCCCGCGGGAAGGGCTCGGCGATCAGACCGCCGGCGGCGGGCGGCCGGCGCGCCCATTCGGCGGCCGCCGTCGCGATCGCCGCGGGGCCCGCCGGCAGCAGGAAGAGCGCCACCAGCGCCGCCGCCAGGCCGGGACGGCCGGCGAGGCCATGCAGACCGCCGCCTCGGGGAGGAGGCGTGGCTGCCGAAGCTTCGGGAGAGGTGGGAGCCGACCCCGGCAGCCCCGGCGACCCCGGCGACCCCGGCGACCCTGGCGACCCTGGCGACCCCGGCGAACCCGGCGAACCCGGCGATAGAACGAACAGCTTGTAGAGGGTCGGCACAAGGATCACCACCAGGTCGAAGACGAAGCGGTGGGAGATGAGAGTGAGCACGAAGAAGGTGGCGATCGAGGCTGCCTCGGCCGGCGACAGGCGCCGGGCCTGGCGCAGCGGCAGCAGCGAGAGGAGCAGCAGCACCAGCAGCAGCCAGAGGCCGGCGTTGGTGCCGCCCGCGGTGGGGGCGGTCGCCGAGAAGTGGCCCAGCTCCCAGGGGATGCCGCTGGCGAACAGGATGCGGCCGAGGAGGAATGGATAGAGGGGCGCGTCCAGGCCATTGGGGTTGAGCAGCGTCAACACCGCCGCGGCCGCGAGGGTCCACAGATAGGGAGCCGCCGCGGCCAGACGCACGGCGAGCCCGGAGGCCGGGGAGCCCAAGCCGGCAGGAGCGGCGCGGGGAGGCGAAGCGCTCGGGCCACCGGATGCGGGCGAAGGGCTGGAGGACGCCCCCTCGCGCCGGCGACGCCATGCCGGCGGGACCGCGGTCGCGAACGGCTCGAGCGCGTAGAGCGACAGCACGTAGAGCCCGAAGACCACTCCCGAGTGGAGGTTCGCCCACGGCCAGAAAAGCGCCGCGAGCACCACCAGCCAGCGGCTCCGGCCGGTGCGGCGGTAGCGGGTGAGGGCCGCAAGGGCCAGCGCCAGCATCAGCTCGCCGGCCAGGGCGGCGCGGAGGAAGAGCTCGGGCGAAGCGGCCCACAGGCCCAGCGCCAGCAGCGCCGCCAGCAGCAGCCAGCGCGCCGCGGCGCTGCCCGCGCGGTCCGCGGCGCCCCAGCCCCCGGCGAGGTCCAGGGCGCGCCAGGCGATGACGGCGAAGATGGCCAGCGCCAGCAGCACGGTCGCCACCACCAGGCCGCCCAGGCCGGCGGTGCGGTAGAGCAGCCAGCTGGCCACGGAGAACCCCCATTCATGGGTGATCCAGCGCGCGCCTTGGCGGGTGTACGAGAAGAGGTCGGCGAGCGGCACCCGGTGATGGGCGGCGATCCACGCGCCGGTACGCAGGTGCCAGAAGAGGTCGTCGTGCACCAGCGGGTGCAGCGACCAGGCAAGCGCCAGCACCAGCAGCGCGGCGGAAGCCAGGGCGCAAGCCAGGCTACGAGCGGCGCCGCCGAGGCCGCGATGACCGCCGGGGCCGTTGGCCGCCGGGGGGGGGACGGTTGTGCGGCCGGGCCGGCGGCTGGTAAAGTGCTGCTCCCTCCGGCGCCTCGCGGCCCGGAGTGAAAGGAGTAGGTGTATGCTCAAGATCCTCCGCGAAAATGTGAAGTATTTGAGTTGGATTCTCTGGGTGATTATCGCCCTCTTCGTGCTCTTCGTCTTTGCCGATTTCGGCAGCGGGCTCGGCGGCACCAGGGACCAGGTCTCCTGGGCCGCCAAGGTGGGCAACACCACGATCTCCCGCGCCGAGTACCAGCGCTCCTACCGGATGATGGAGAACCAGTATCGCCGGCAGTTCGGCGACCAGTACACCCCCGAGCTCGCCAAGCAGCTGCAGGTGCCCATGCGGGCGCTGGACAAAGCGATCACCGACAAGATCCTGGTGCGCGAGGCGGAGGCTGTCGGCCTCAAGGTGAGCGACGCGGAGGTGAGCGACGCCATCCTCGAGGAGACGGCTTTTCACGACGACCAGGGGCGTTTCGTCGGCCAGGCGCAATATACCCAGCTGCTGCAGGCGAACGGCTACACGGTGACGAGCTTCGAGGAGGAGGTGCGAGAGGAGATCCTGAAGCAGAAGCTGGCCTCGGCGCTGCGGGCCGAGCTCTATGTCAGCGACGCGGAGATCGAGAAGACCTATCGCGAGCAGGTCGAGCGCGCCAAGATCCGCTACATCGAGGTGCTGCGCAGCCGCTTCGCGGACGTCGCGGTGCCGCCGAGCGAGGTCGCCGCCTACTTCCAGCAGCACCGCCAGGAGTACCGCTTGCCCGAGCAGCGCGAAGGTGCCTACCTGCTGGTGGAGGCGAGCAGGCTTCTGGACCAGGCGAAGCTCACCGATGCCGACCTGCAGACCTATTACCAGGCCCACCGCGACGAGTGGAAGCAGGACGAGCAGGTGCGTGTCAGCCACATCCTGCTGCTCGTCAACGACAAGCGGACCGATGCGCAAGCCCGCGAGCAGATGGAGGCGATCAAGAAGCGGATCGACAATGGCGAGGACTTCGGCGCCGTCGCCCGCCAGCTCTCGGAAGACCCCGGCAGCAAGGCCAACGGCGGCGACCTCGGCTTCTTCGCTCGCGGCCGCATGGTCAAGGAGTTCGAGGACGCCGCCTTCTCGGCGACGCCTGGGCGGCTGGTGGGTCCGGTCAAGACGCCTTTCGGCTATCACCTGTTGAGGGTCACCGGCCGGCGGCCCGCCGGCGTGCAGGCGTTCGCCGAGGTGCGCGAGCAGATCCGCGGCCGCCTGGGGTTCGAGAAAGCCCGGCAGCTGGCCGAGGCCAAGGCCAAGGAGCTTGCCCGGCGCCTCGCCGCCGAGAAGCCGAAGAGCGCCGAGGCGTTGCAAACCCTCGCCAAGGACAATCCGGGGGTGACCTTCACCCCTACGGGCAAGTTCTCGCAGCAGGAGCCGGTGCCCGGGCTGGGCCTGGTGCAGCAGTTCAATACCGCCGTGTTCGCGGCCAAGGCGGGTGAGGTGACGGGCGCCATCGAGATCCCTCGCGGCTGGGCCGTCGCCTACGTGCAGGCGATCTATCCGGCCCACCTGGCCGAGCAGTCCGAGGTCGAGCCGAAGGTGCGGCAGGCGCTGGTGACCCGCAAGCAGCAGGAGAAGGCCGTCGAGGTGCTGAACCGGGCGCGCCAGGAGATCCAGCATGGCAAGTCGTTCGACCAGGTGGCGGCCGAGCTGGCGGTTGCCGTCAAGGAGACGCCGGAGTTTGGCGGTAGCGGGTCGATCCCCGGCCTCGGCTCCAGCCCGCAGCTCATCAAGCTGGCCTTGTCGTTACCCATCGGCCAGGTGGGCGGGCCGGTCCCCGACAGCCGCGGCGCCGTGCTCTTCGTCATCACCGACCGCAAGAGCTGGGATCCGGTCAAGTTCGCCGCCGCCAAGGAGCAGACCCGCCAGAGTCTCCAGCAGCAGAAGCTCTCCTCGATCGTGGGCGCCCTGCTCGAGCGCCGCAAACGCGAGCTGAAGGTGGACTACAACCGCAAGCTGCTCGAGTCGCTGGGCGTCTCGGTGGACGGGCAGCAGCAATCCCAGGCGGGATAAGACGAAACTGCATCAACGAGGGGGAGGGAGGGGGCGTCCCCTTCCCCCCGGAGGGTGGGAAGGGGATCGAGGGGATGCGGGGGCGATCCGATAGATGGCCGCGGCTCCGCCATGTCGCCAGTCGCGGCACTATTCGCTGGTCGCTGTACGTAGGCCTCCAACGGTCTGGGCGCCGCCCGGTTTCATGTCTCGGGGTCGCCGCGGGCGGTGAGGACTAGAAGTGATCGGCCATCTGAGAGGTACGGTCTTGCTCGCCACCCCCGAGCGGGTGCTGGTGGACGTCCAGGGGGTCGGCTACGAGGTCCAGATCCCGCTCTCGACGTACTACGAGATCGAGCGCGCCGGCTCCGGCGGCGCGATCCGGCTCTTCATTCATACCCACCTGCGCGAGGACGGCATCGCGCTGTTCGGCTTCTGGACCGAGCGCGAGAAGCAGCTGTTCGAGAAGCTCATCGCGGTCTCCGGCATCGGCCCTCGCCTGGCGCGGGTGGTGCTCTCCGGCATGGCCGCGGACGATCTGCTGGCGGCGCTGGCCGCCGGCGACCTGGCTCGCCTCACCAGCATCCCCGGCATCGGCCGCAAGACCGCCGAGAGGATGGTGCTGGAGCTCAGGGACAAGGTGCGCGAGCTCGTGGCCGAGCTCCCGGGCCGGGCGGCGCCGGCCGGCGAAGAGGTGGTCTCCGCGCTGGTCAATCTCGGCTACAAGCCTGCCCAGGCCGAGCGCGCGGTCGCCGAGGCGAGCCGCGACCACCCCGACGCACCGTTCCAGGACCTGCTGCGGGCCAGCTTGAATCGGCTGTCGCGGATCTAGCCCGCATTTCTCACGCCCGTCCGTCGCGAGGCGACTCAAACGGGCCTGGATCCAAGGCGCGCGAAGGGAGGACGACGTAGGCGTACTTGACAGTA
>Ga0209118_1001396_pt1 | contig 11284 bp, 8 predicted proteins | sample BlaSpr_A8_Ref_M1_FD_187988 | JGI IMG/M metagenome (GOLD analysis project Ga0209118, IMG submission 187988) | Forest soil microbial communities from Thunder Bay, Ontario, Canada - Black Spruce, Ontario site 2_A8_Ref_M1 (SPAdes) (version 2) | ecosystem: Environmental > Terrestrial > Soil > Boreal...
GGTCAGTAGCGTCAGCGCGGCAAATCCCAATCCCAGCCGGAGGACGCCGTCGCCCAGCGAGCCTTTTGAAATGAGCCAGGAGGTTGCCAGAAAAAACGTGCCAAGAACGCACAACGCGATATGCGCATAAAGCCATGGCCTCAGCCGAAGCGGCGTTCCGATTTTGATCAACACGATTCCGAGAAGCGCTCCCGCAGCCAGCGAGATCCAGCCCATCCGGGTCAGAAGCGTTTCGCGGGGGAGCAAGCGTGCAACGTAAAAAATGAGGAGAATCGTTAAGGCGATTCCGATCGCGATATGAAACAAATCCGCAACAAAGTAAGAAATTGTGGCCGAGGGATATCCGTACAGGTAAACCGCGCTGCCCGTCAGCGCAACCAGGATTCGTGATAACCACCGCTTTACAAAATCAATTTGCATCATCTCCACCTGGATGCGCGGTTTGCGGCTATCAAAACAGCGGCCGGATGTGTGAGTAACATCCGGCCGCAATTCAGTTTGGGGTGCCCCGAAGCGAGCCAGGATCTGGCGGAGCCGGAGGCGATGTTGCTTGTGAGCACAGTTATATGTTCTAGCGCGGAGGCTGGCAATAATGCAAAAGCATTAGAATTCAGGCTCGGCATCTATCCCCTGTGCTTCCAAGCAGTTATATGTTTTTCCGGCACGCAGATCTTTGTATTCCTCCGTGCGCCCGCTGGGCCAATCGATCACCATCCGGTCGATTCTATCGCGCAAGCCGAGGCCAAACGTTACCGGCAACTCCGATTGAGAAAGATAGCTAGAGCCCCCCCGGACCATCCTCCATTGCGTGTGCCCCTCGAAGTAAATGCGGATCGACGAGCCGATCGCATCGCGATTCGACTTCGTACCCTTCAGGCGAAATCGAATGCTCCGAGGATGCCCCTCTTGATCGTTCCGGTATAAGTACGCTGGCCCATTGTTGGTGGTCATCAGGATGTCCAGATCCCCGTCGCGGTCGAAATCGCCGTAGGCCATTCCCCGTCCAACTTTCGGAGTCTCAAACCCTCCTCCGGCCCCGTCCGCCACATCACGAAACTTTCCGTCGCCCCGGTTCAGGAAGAGTTGCGGCGGTTGCGCATATCCGGTGTTGCCGCGGATATTTCTAACGGTTTCATCGATGTGGCCGTTTGTCACCGCCAGGTCCAGAGCACCATCAAGATCCACATCGAGGAACATGCAGCCAAAGCCGAGAGTGTTCCTGGATGCCGCCCCGATGCCGGATGGAATGGACACGTCGTCGAAAACTCCCGGAGCGGTGGCGCGATACAGGCCGATCATTTCATTGTCAAAGTTGGTGATGGCCACGCCGGGCTTACCCGAACCATCGAAATCTCCGGTGTCGACGCCCATGCCTGCGCGGGCTTTCCCTTCCGTGCTGAACGCCAGACCGGCCTCCACTGCGACATCCTTGAATTTACCGTTCCTCAAATTTCGGTACAGTTTGTTTGGTTGTGTGTCGTTGGCCACCAGCAGATCCGGCCAGCCGTCCTGGTCGTAGTCGAACATCGCCACTCCGAGGGATTTTGAGCTGCTGTCAAAAATGCCGCTGGTGGCGGTCACGTCTTCGAAGGTTCCGTTGCCGCGATTGTGGAAGAGCCAGCAGGTATCCCCGCGATAGGCTTCCGGCGTGCAGTATGATTTGTGCGAACCATCGAGGCTGCAGAAGACATCGTGCTCGGGGGACCAGCGCACGTAGTTACACACGAAAAGATCCAGCAAGCCATCCCGGTCATAATCAAACCATAGCGCGGAAGTGCTGAAGCCTTGACGCCCGAAGAGACCGCTCGCACGCGTTGCATCAACAAAAGTTCCTTTGCCGGTGTTGCGAAAAAGCCGGCTCTGCCCCACGCAAGTGACGAAAATATCCGGGAAACCATCGTTGTTGTAATCCCCGACGGCCACTCCCATTCCATACATCTCGACGTCAAGGCCCGCGCTTCGCGTCACGTCTGCAAAGGTGCCATTGCGGTTGTTCCGGTAGAGCCGCAACGTGGATCGCTGGCGTTTGTGTCCGGGCCAGTCCATGCCGTTCACCAGCAGAATGTCTTGCCAGCCATCGCTGTCGTAATCGAGGAACGCGCAGCCTGCGCCCAGCGTCTCCGGGAGCAATTTGCCGCCATAAGCGCCGCTGTTGTGCCGGAACTGGATCCCCGCCGCGTTCGTAACATCGGCCAGGCGGAATCCCAAGGAAGAGGCGGGATTCGCGAAAGTCCAGGGTGGCGCCGCCGCCGTAGTTAGTCCCGCGCCGAATGCTGTGAGAAGGAAGTCTCGCCGCTTCACGGCAGATTCACCAGACCATTTCGAATCGCGTAGACTACCAGCTCTGCCGTTTTGTGAATTCCCAGCGTCTCCATGATGTTGGCGCGGTGGACAGCAACGGTATTCACGCTGAGATTCAAATCCGCCGCGATTTCCTTGTTCGACTTGCCGGCCACGATGTGTTTCAGGATTTCCAGTTCGCGCGGCGTCAACCCTCCCCCGCGCTCCCCCTTGAGCGTGTCCGGGCGCGCCACTTGCGGGTCCAGCACCATCATGCCTGCCGCGATGCTCTTCACCGCGCTCACCAGGTCGAGGTCCATGGCATTTTTCAGCACGTAGCCTCGCGCACCCGCGTCGAGCGCCTGGCTCACCAGCGTTTCCTCGGAATGCATGCTTAACATCAAGATTCCCGCTTGCGGGAATTTTTCCAGGATTTTTCGTGCCGCTTCGATGCCGCTCAGTTCCGGCATCGCGCAGTCCATCACGATTACTCTGGGCCGCAGCTCGCAGGCTAGGCGCACGGCTTCTTTACCGTCGCTGGCTTCCCCAACGACGGAGATTTCAGGGTCATCTTCCAGCATGCGGCGGAATCCGCGGCGTACCAGCGCGTGATCGTCGGCCAGCAGAACCGTTGTCTTAGGCGCCATTGGCATCCACTTTGATTCGGGGAATCTGGAGAAGCACCCTGGTTCCGCCTTGCGGCCTCGGTGAGATTGCCAGCGTGCCCCCAACCAATTCGGCGCGTTCCCGCATGGCCACCAACCCGATCCCGCGCTGCATCTTTTCTGCCACGAAACCCGTGCCGTGATCTTCCACTTCGAGCTCCAGCGAATCCGGCGAGAATCTTAGCCAGATCCAGGCGTCAGCGGCCCCGGAATGCCGACTCACGTTATTCAGCGCTTCCTGCAGCACGCGATAGATATGCACGCCGGCGCTCGTCTCTACGGGAAATGGCTTGCCCGTCTTCTCGTAGTGAAGCGCAAGCCCCGTTTGCCGTCCCACCGTGGGAATATACCAGTCGAAAGTGCTTTCTAACCCTGCCTCTTCGAGCAGAACGGGATGAAGTGCCTGAGAGAGCGTCCTAATATTGTTCAATGTTGATTGCGCGATCTCCTGCACCTCCTTCAGATCTTGGCGCAGGGACGATCCTTCAGGAGCATGCTTGCCAGCGCGGCCCAGCATCGATCCGATCGCCGTCAAGACCTGCCCGAACTCATCGTGGAGTTCACGGGAAATATGCCGCAGCGTCGATTCCTGTGTCGAAATCAATTTCTGCGCTAAATCGCTGCGCTGCTCGGAAAGCTCTGCCAGGCGCGCAAAAATCTGACGGTTACTGCGAATCAGATACAAGCTTGTCAGAACAATGGCGATGAGCGTTGCGGCCAGAAAAATATAGAGCTGCCGCTGCACGCCATCGTAAATCTGAGCGATGCGCGCGGCGGCCTGCTCTTCACCTTCGTTATTTCCCACCAGCAGCCGTGAAACGGCGGTGCTGAGAGCTTGCTGCCGCGCCTGGAGCGACAAGCGAATCTGTTCCCGCGCCTCCGCATCCTTGCTGCTCTGCGCCAGCCCGAACATCCGGTTCACGGCGTCCCAGAACTGCGCGACCGCTTGAGAAAGAAACAGCCGCTGCTCCGGAGTGCGGTTCGCTCCGGCCAGGCTCTCTTCCAGCTGCAAGCCGGTGTCCAGGTCCTGGTGAATGCGTTCGAACTGCGCGGTCCATGCCGTCAGCGGATAGGGTTCCGTGGTGTCCAGCATGTCGCGCATGGCCAGCGCGATGGAATTGAGGTCGTTCTGGACGCGCAACAGTTGCAGCGAGTCTTTCCGGTTTCGATCCACCATCTCGCTCTGAAGTTTTCGCAGACCGGTGAGCTGAATAGTGATGTAGGACGCGTAAGCGAGCACGGCGGCCAGCGTGATCACCAGCCCCAGCAGCAGTCCGTTCGTGGGGGAGCGTTGCGAGGATGGAGCTTTCTGCACGGGCTAAGAATACCTCACGCCGTGGTCTGCCGCCGCACCAACAGCACTAGGAGAATCAGAGCCGCCGCGCAGGCTAGCGGGACGAGCAATCCTACTCGCAAGCTGCCCGAGAATTTGGAGACCACTCCGATGGACTCGGAGCCTGCAGATCCTCCGAGAGATGCGAGCGCGAAGAGGATTCCCCCAATACGTTTCGCGCGCGATCCGTACCATCGCGAGAGCCAGGCAATGAAAATAGGGTAGACACTCGCGCAGCCGAGTCCGAGCAAGAAAACCGCCAAGGTGGCCACCGCTAGCGATCTGGAGGCGATTAGCAAGGTCGTGGCGGCCGCTGCCAGACTCAGTGCGCCCAGCACTATTTTTCCCTCGCGCAGGCGTTTTAGAGCTAGCGGTGCGGCACCGCGGCCGAAAGTCAGGCCGCCATAAAAAAACATCGGCGCTAGCGTCGTCATGCTTGTGATGCCATTTGCCACGCGCTTGGCGTACTCCGCGGACCAAAAACCGATACCGTTTTCCATCGCTACGTAAATAAAAAACATGGCGGCCATTGCAATCGTGACACTGGTTGCAATGGAAGGGGGTGCTGCTCCAGTGGTGCTCGGATGCTCTTTGTGCTTCTCAACGCCGAAGGAGGCGATCGATAGGCCAACAACAAGAATTCCACCGAAGATGGCAGTGCCGGCGAGCAGGATAGAGAGCGCATTGTGTTTCAACGCGAGGGCGATCAATGCGGAACAGATCATCGCCCCTGCGCCCCACGCAAAATTGAGCTGGTTCAATAGGGACGCACTCTTTGCTCCTCCCAATTCTGCAACAAACAAATTTGTTCCCGGAGTGATCAATCCATAGCCCAAACCGAAAGCTGCGGTTGCCATTAGAGCAACAGCGTGCGTGTTCGCGTTCAGACACGCAAGACCTCCGCCCATTAGCGCATAGCCCAAAACCAAAGGTGGCTTATATCCGCGCCACGCGGCAATCGCGCTGGATGCTAGCGTGCCTCCCAATGCCGCCAGGAATTGAATCGTCGAGAAAAGCCCAGCTTGTCCGTCATCCAAAGACCATCTGCGGATAAAAATCGGCAACATCGGACCGATGATCGTAGTGGCTATTCCGCTCAGCACAAAGCCTGCGAAGAGCAAGACGAGGAGGTTGCGGTGCCCTTGCGCTGCGGTGATGGCTGGATTTTGTTCGCTCATGGGTGATCCGTCATTCTGAAGGACGCCGCCCTTTCAAGCAACTTCGCGTTTCTGGAAAATCTTTCTGCTTGGAATTCGAAAGTTCGATACTCTTTAGCATTCAATTCTCCGGAAGAATGGTTTCTCATGATTGAAGTCGGCCTCGTAGGATTCGGTCTCGCCGGCCGCGCGTTTCACGCACCGGTGATTCGCGCTGTGCCTGGTTTGCATCTCGCTGCTATCGTGCAGCGTAGTGGCACGGAGGCGGCGGAAAAATATCCCGACGTTCGAATCGTGCGGAGCTTGGACGAATTGCTCTCGATTGCGGCGATTCGCCTGGTCGTCATCGCCACACCGAACGACACGCACTTTGCGTTCGCGCGGCAGTGCCTTGCGGCAGGCCGCGACGTGGTCGTCGACAAACCGTTTACAACAACTCTCGAAGAGGCTGTTTCGCTCGTGCAGTTTGCGAAGAACGCGAATCGCCTGCTCACCGTCTATCAGAACCGCCGCTACGACGGCGATTTTCAGGCCGTCCGGCAGCTCGTGGAGGTCGGCACGCTTGGACACATCGTCCGGTTTGAAACGAGCTACGATCGCTTCCGCCCGCAACTCAAGCCGGGCGCCTGGCGTGAGGCCGCGCGCCCCGGCAGCGGAATCTTATTCGACATCGCGCCGCACCTGATCGATCACGCCTTGGTCCTCTTCGGACTGCCAAAAGCCGTGACCGCCGACGTTCGAATGGAGCGGGAAAACGCCGCTACCGATGATGCCTTTGATATTACGCTTCACTATTCGAACGGCATGCGCGCCGTTCTGCGATCCAGCATTCTTGCGGCCGCACCGCGTCCGCGCTTTGTGCTATTCGGCACGCAAGCCAGTTTCGTAAAGCAAGCATTTGATCCGCAGGAAATGAATCTCCGCCTTGGATATATTCCCACGGACACGGCGTGGGGTGCCGAGCCGGAAGAAAATTGGGGCGTCCTCACCGTCCCCTCTGGAGATTCGTTCGAGCAGCGACGCATTCCTCCGGCCAGCTGCGACTACCGGGATTATTATTCGAATGTACGCGATGCGATGCTGGGGCGCGCGCCTCTGGCCGTGACTCCGGAATATGCACTGGACGCCATGCGCATGCTCGAACTGGCACGCGACAGCAGCCAGAAACGCCGTACGATTCCGTGGTGATGCGCGGATTCTCGTTCGAATCACACTTTTCAGCAAGCATCGAAGAACTTCCGCGTATAATCTGTTTTCTCCGAGGATAAGGAAGGAGCGGCCCGCTGCCCATGACCATCGAACTGGCACCCTCGATTCTTTCCGCAAACTTCGCGCGGCTTGCCGAGGAGGCGAAAGCGGCACTGGAGGGCGGCGGCACGGTGCTCCATTGCGATGTGATGGACGGCCACTTTGTGCCGAATATCACGATTGGGCCGTTGGTCGTGGCCTCGCTGAGGAAAGCTCTTCCCAACACCATCCTCGATTGCCACCTAATGATCGAACACCCTGACGAATTCATTCCTGCTTTTGCGGAGGCCGGCGCCAGCTGGATCTCCGTGCACCAGGAAGCCTGCGTTCATCTCCATCGCACGCTGCAGCAGATTGAGTTACACGGATGCAAATCAGGCGTGGTGCTGAATCCCGCCACGCCGGTGCACATGGTGGAAGAAGTGCTGGACATGGTTCACCACGTTCTGGTGATGTCCGTGAATCCGGGGTTTGGGGCACAGAAATTCATTCCTGGCGCTCTCCACAAGATTAAGACCCTTGCCGAAGTCCGCGAAGAGCTTGGCCTTTCGTTCCGCATCGAAGTGGATGGCGGGGTGGCACTCGATACGGTAGGCGATGTAGTGCGCGCGGGGGCGGAGCTATTGGTTGCCGGTAACGCGGTTTTCGGGAAAGGTAACGTTCGCGAAAACGCGAAAAAACTTCTGGAAGCGGCGCGTGCCGCAACCCTCACTCGCGCTTGAACGAGATAGCGCCGGTGAAAATTTCGAAGGATAACGGAAGGCCTTTTTTTTCCTACTGCTCCTGATAGTTCCAGGTCAACCCGCCATCAACGAAAAAAGTCGTTCCGGTCACGTAGTCGGATTCTGAACTCGCCAGGAATGCCGCCATTGACGCTACATCTTCCGGCTTGCCCAGCCGCTTCAGCGGAATGTTTCCGAGCAACGCGTTCAGCTTGACCGGGTCGTTCAACAGCTTCGTGTTGATCGGTGTTTCGATAGCGCCAGGGGCGATGTTGTTGATGGTGATGCCGAGCGGGGCGAGTTCGATCGAGAGGTTGCGCGTCAGCATTTTGACGCCGCCCTTGCTTGCGCAATACGAAGTGAAATGCGGGAAGGGAAGCTCTTCATGCACCGAGCTGATATTGATGACTTTGCCGCCGGCCTTCGCCTGCATGCAGTGTTTCACGAATGCCTGAGTGATGAAGAAAAGACCTTTCAGATTGACGTTCAGGACCGCGTCGTAATCTTCTTCAGTGGCGTCCCAGAAATCGGCGTGGCGTTCGAGTCCCGCGTTGTTGACGAGGATGTCGATCTTTCCAAACTGCGCCACCGTATCGGCGATGAATTTCTGCCCGTCCGCAACGCGGCCTACGTCGCATTGGAATCCGACAGCTTTTCGCCCCAGCTTCTGAATTCCCACGGCTGCTTCCTCCGCTCCCGCCTGGTTTGAGCGGTAGCAAAAGGCCACGTCCGCACCATCCTGCGCGAACCGCTGCGCGATGGCCAGCCCGATTCCCTGGCTTCCCCCGGTGATTGCCGCTACCCTTCCCTCCAGCCTGTTTGCCACGATTTTCTCCTTACCCCATGTTTAGAAGTGTGATGCGCGAGGCTGGCTTTTGTTCCAAGAATCGACTTACGATGCTGCGCTTCAGCCGCCGGGCAGATATCCTTCCGCGGTCTGCCTAGCACGTTAGAGACGGCGAAGTGCCGCGAAATTCGTGCTTTCTGTGGGTTGTAAACGATCACCATCCCCGTTCAATTCCCTTTGCCCACCGGTTGAGGGGAGCAACCGCCAGCTCCGCAGGATGTAACGGACACTGTCCGAGAGGCCAGTTAATCTTCTGTGTGTGCGGTCAATTGACCGCCCTGGGGACTCCACAGGAAAGTTATCCTGTGAGGAGGAGAATCGCGATGAAATACCTACCGTTTGCAGCTGTTCTTGTGGCGCTGATTCCCTCGCCGACTTATGCGCAGAATACGCAATTCTCGGACTGCCGGACTCTTGAGGCCGCTGGTAACAATATCGGGCCGGACGAAGCCTTTGTTAATGGAATGGTTTGTAAGGCTGTTAAAGCCAAAGCAAATCCGTCAGTTCCCACAACAGCTTCCGGAAAAACCGCAGAAACTGAGAACCGCATGGCCCTCCTGGGGATTATCGAGCCCGAGACGCTGCGATCCAAGGTGAAAGTCGATGCAAACCCGCCAGGGGGTGTACGGACGACCGCCCCAGCTTCCGGAAAAACCGCAGAAACTGAGAACCGCATGGCCCTCTTGGGGATTATCGAGCCGGAGACGCTGCGGTCAAAGTCGAAAGCAGAAGCAAACCCGGCAGTGGACGTGGCGACACCTCGAACAGGCACTGAGCCTGGGCCCGAAACGGAGCCAGGAGCAAATGTAACGCCGCAGTCTGCACGTTTTGAGATGAAACACAATGCAAGTCTGGGAGATATTGCGCGCGCATATCAAAAAAATTCGCAGGCTCAAGCAGCCACGGCTCGGGAAGACATCGTAGAGCCAAAGAAGCTACCCACTGATGTGAAACTCACGGCAGCACCGACGGCTACTGTCCCAGAAACGCCAACGACAACGCCGCTTCAGCCGGGCCAGAAGGCTATCGCCTTGAAAGCGGCACAAGCGCCGACATCTGAGTTGACGCGGGAAGAAACCCCGGCAGCAATTACACCAGCTTCTGTAACACCCACCGGGCCTCAGGCCGCAGCGAAGACGGAAGTTTTTGCAGCGCCACAAGTGCCAGCGCCTGCCGTGAGAGCCGAAACCAATTTGCCAACGGTTATGGCGACGCCGGTTATAACTCCCGAGCCTCAGTCAGACGGGAAGACGGAAGTATTTGCATCGGCAGGAGCGCCACCGTCTCCAGTGACGCCCGAAGCGAGTCCGGTGGCGGCTCCGGCGGCAGAAGAAGTCGCAGCAAGTGCGCCACAGAAAAGCGTCATGCTGGGAGTGTTTGTCGAGCCCCAGACGTCATCGCCGGAGATAAAGCGCCCGCCAGAAGTTGTTTCTTACGGTAGCGCTCAGGAAGATGGATTCAATGATGGGCAACGCGCGGGGTGTACAAAAAACGTGTCCTTAGGAAGTCTGGATAAGGAGAAACTATTTCTTGCCATTCCGGAGTGGGCAGCGAACTGGTATGAAAAGAATCAGAAGAAGTTTCCGGGGATGTGTTTCTCTGACTCGCCCATGCCCGGAGCACAAAATTACTTGGTTGTCTTTTACACTTCCGCGCCGGCCGTTTCTGGAATCGACCCGCTGAAGAACATATCTGCTTCGGCCGACATGTCGCCCCTTACGGGAGTCGGAACCTTCACGACGAGCTACGGCTCAACGTGGCACTACACCTTTGACCGAACAGCGACGACGACCGTCACTACCGTCTTGACGGAAAAAGTGCCCCACAACCTGCAACCAAATGTTCTGTATGCCACTGCGTACTCCGAGCAAGGCATTCCGATTTCTCAGCACTGGCCCACGGCCATAACGAAGAAGGGCAGGGAAACATCTGGAAAGCCCGGAAAGAACCGGGATGCGTCGCTCCCAGCAATTCATATGATGGGGGAATTGCTGAACGAAATGGCGGAAGACATCGCGAAGCACTAGCCCTTCCAGACGTACTTACCGCAGGTGCAGGAGACGGTCTCGGTGGGAAGCTTCTTTTCCATAAGTTGCCGACAAACTGGACACTTTTTCTGCCACATATCGATACCCGTCTTTTCTTCTGACTGGGCCTTCTAACAAATAAAGTCTACTAGGCGGGTATTTCGGCTGTCTGTCCCAATAGGCACAAAAGCAAACCTGTACCTTTTTGGACAGATGCTCCTGTCTTGACGCGTTAGTCTGCTCAAGAATACTGATTCGCCGGAGTTTCACGATTTAGCTGGCTCGAGTCTGGAACGGAAATCCCGGTTCGCGGTTTCAAGATCACTTTTCGTTCAAAGCAGCGGACCAGACGGTAAGCCAGTCGGCCAGGAAGAGTCGTCGTACAGAAAAATCGGTTTCTCTTGCTATGGAAAAGACCAGTCAATTCGTTTTCTTGTCCTTGTTGGCCGCCGGCAGCCTCTTGTTGGGTAAGGCGAGCCACGCGCTGTCTGGAGATGCGGCGGAGGAATCCGGCGGGCGAGGCAGTTCCCGCGCGGCGCACCGGGGCCCATCTCGCGCTAACGAACTTATCGCCGGCAGCCGCCTTGCAGGGACGGCTTCTTCCGCCGGCCATGGTCCAGACCGAAGTCACACGCCGACTGCGGGCGAACTTGTGGGTGCGGTCGTCGCCAATGAGCTGATGGACCGTGAGAAGCGGCGGAAGTGGATCTGTTTGATCGAGAAACGGGCGGGGAAGCAAACCCTCACCGAAGTGCAAATAGAGACCAAGGACGGCCCACTATACCGCTTGCTTGCGATCGACGGCACGGCACTTAACCCCGGCCAGCGGCAGCAGGACGACGCCCGCATTGGCCGGCTGATGACCGATCCGAGGTCATTGCTGAAGTTAAAGCAAGCGCAGGTGGAAGATGAGCTCAAGCTCGAGAAGCTCATGAGCTTGATGCCGGAAGCTTTTGTTTACGACTATGATGGTGTCGAAGAAAATCTTCTCCGAGTCAAATTTCG
>Ga0209118_1001397_pt1 | contig 11281 bp, 8 predicted proteins | sample BlaSpr_A8_Ref_M1_FD_187988 | JGI IMG/M metagenome (GOLD analysis project Ga0209118, IMG submission 187988) | Forest soil microbial communities from Thunder Bay, Ontario, Canada - Black Spruce, Ontario site 2_A8_Ref_M1 (SPAdes) (version 2) | ecosystem: Environmental > Terrestrial > Soil > Boreal...
CTGGAAAGCGATCCCGCGGTGCGGCACTTTCTGCAGCAGCGTGCTGCCGCCGCCGCGCATCAGCATCAGGACGAGAGCAGCGACGATCTCAGGTAGTTGCGAGCTGGAAACGCATGCGAAGTACTACGATGTGGCAAACTTGGCCATGGCCAACACCTATGAGCCGGTTGCTTCGCCCGTTGCATTTCCCTTCGACAATTCGTTCGCTCGCGAACTCCCGGGGTTCTACGTTTCTCGACGACCTGCGGTCGTGCGCGCACCAAGGCTGCTGTTTCTCAACAGTTCGCTGGCGGAAGAGCTTGGCCTCGACCTCACCTCGCTAGATGGACCAGCGATGGCAGCTATGTTCGCGGGAAACACCGTGCCCGACGGAGCCGAACCGCTGGCTCAGGCTTACGCAGGTCACCAGTTCGGCGGGTTCTCACCGCAACTCGGGGACGGCCGCGCGCTACTTCTCGGCGAGGTGATCGACCGTCAGGGACACCGTCGCGACATCGCCTTTAAGGGCTCTGGCCGCACGCCGTTCGCCCGCGGTGGCGACGGCAAGGCCGCCGTTGGTCCAATGCTTCGCGAAGTACTGGTCAGCGAGGCAATGCACGCGCTGGGTATCCCCACAACGCGCGCCCTCGCGGTCGCCGCGACAGGCGAGCAGGTGTTCCGCGAACGCGTTCTGCCCGGCGCAGTCTTGACACGCGTGGCGGCGAGCCACATCCGAGTCGGGACCTTTCAGTTCTATGCCGCGCGCGGCGACGTGGAAAGCGTGCGCAAACTTGCCGAGTACACGATCGCGCGGCACGATCCCGCGCTTGCGACCACACCGCAGCCTTTCCTCGGGCTGTTGCAGAACGTAGCCGAGCGCCAGGCTGCCCTGATCGCGCAGTGGATGAACGTCGGCTTCATCCACGGCGTGATGAACACCGACAACATGACGATATCGGGCGAAACGATCGACTACGGGCCATGCGCCTTCATGGAGGCCTACGACCCCGCCGCGGCGTTCAGCTCCATCGACCACCAGGGACGCTACGCCTTCGGCAACCAGCCCAACATCGCCTGCTGGAACCTGGCACGCCTGGCCGAAACGCTCCTGCCCCTACTGTCCGATGATCCCGAGCAGGCGATCGCGATGGCCACTGAGGTCATCGTTGCGTTCCCGGCGCAGTACGGTAGACATCGGCTCCGCGGACAGCGCACCAAGCTTGGGCTACGTCAAGGCGAACCTGAGGACGACAGCGCCGATACCGCCCTGGTCGAAGCCTGGTTGGCCCTGCTTCATGCCGAGCGCGTGGATTTCACCCTCGGGTGGCGTCGGCTTGCAGATGCCGCCGCCGGCGACGAAGCGCCGTTCCTCGCGCTGTTCGCCGACGCGCGCGCGCCCGATGCGTGGCTGGCCCGCTGGCGAGCCCGCTGCGCCAGCGAGAGCCATGACGCAAAGCTTGGGCCGGCAAGCGCGGGGATCGAGCGCGCCAAGGTGATGCGCAGTGTCAATCCTATCGTCATCGCCCGTAACCATCGCGTGGAAGAGGCACTCGCTGCCGCATCCGACCAGGATGATCTCGTGCCCTTCGAGCGATTGCTGGATGCTATCAGGCAGCCGTACGACGAGGCACCCGAGCTGGCGCCTTACGCCGAGCCGGCGCCAGCCGCCGTGACAGCGTGCTATCGCACGTTCTGCGGCACCTGATCACATGTAGGCGGCGCTCGGCTGCGGAGGACGCTGACTACGTTCAAGGACACTTGTTGCGCGCGTAAGCGCTGAGCGCGCTCAGCGCAGGGCCTCCGCGATACTCGTTGTCGCCACGCGTACCGACATTGATGGACTTGCCCGTGGTGTCGCCGATCGTGCTGCCGACGCCCACTACGCGCGGCCGGGGCTCGTCATCCCAGCAGCCCCACGCGCAGTCGCCGATTGCCCCGGCGTGAATTCGTTGAAGTGCCCCAGATTGTCTAATAAAATGCCGGAGAACCGTAAGTGTCCGCGAAACCACGGCTTGACAGGGGTTCATTTTTCAACTGGCTTGATCACCTCTTGGATTGCCGCAAAGCGCGTCAGCTGTTGATTTCGTCGATGAAGACCTCTTCCTCCCAAGCTGTGCCGATCGCTGTGTCGAGTCGCTTGAGGAGTTGGAGGAGGCTCTCGCCATCGCGGCGGACCAGAGCCGCCAATTGATCATTGCTATCGACTGCTACTAGCCGCGCATGCACATGGGCCGATTCTGCCGACCTTGATGGTGCCCTCTCCATCGATGAGGGACTCAATGTTCGCGTACGGCATGGATCTCTCCCTGGTAGACGGTTTTGGGGCCTCTGCGGGAATGCGCAACTTGCCGGCCTTCAGAATTCGTAGCCCCGGTTCACCCAGTAGTGCCAATCAGCCACGGCTTCCTTGGTCGCCCCGTCATCTGTCAGCGGTTGCAACTGGGAGAGGGGCACAGCGAGGTTTCGCTTGGGCCAGCGCACCCAGACAAACATATCACTTTCACACACCTCTTCGGGCGCCATGCCCAACACTTCGACTTCCTCGCCAATGGCCAGGGACGACACGGGGTGCGACGTTTGGACGCGTGCCTTGAAGGGGACATCCAACTTCCCTTCAAGGTAGTAGTACCAGCCCATAGCCCGCTCCTCCGGGCCATAAGCATCGACGACGGCTTCCATCGCGATTCGACGTTCACGGGCGTGGTTGATCTTTTGCTTGGGCATGATCGTGCAAATACTGGGTAACCAAGCAATAGTACCGCCGATGATGGTGATCGGAGCACATCGGCCTCCGGGTGGCCGATTGCTTGACGTGTAACGATTGTGGCTACGCCGTTCGAGGCATGAGCGAGGGCGGAACGTGAGCTTCGCAGTGCACGCGAAGTCGGCCGTTGGCGTCGAAGGCGACATTCCAGTTGCCCACGGCTCGGGGGTCGCTGGCGAAGTGCTCAAGGCGACGTGCGGTGAGTTCGTTGTAAGCGGCGCGCGCCTCTGCAGCGGCCTTGGGCGTGCCCAGAAGATCCTTCACCTGTTCGAGCAGCTTAGGTTTCCCCCAAACCGGCATCGCCATCACACGCGCGTTCCACACCATGATCACGATGGTGAAGGTGGCGCGAACGATTTCGATGGGTTGGCTCTTGTCGAGATCGAAGATCAGCGGAGCGCCAAAGTCGATGATCGTCTCGGAGATCTTCCGATCTGGAATGGCGAGCCTTCCCTGACCCGGTTGGGCTGGTTTGCTTTTGTCTCGTTGGCTTGAGCCATGATCGGCGGGGGGTTCGTTACATCCGCAAGAAAGATAACGACGATGCCCAATGTAGCTACTTCAAATCAATACGGGTATTCGGAGACGCTTGCGGAGAACCAGCAAATACGTGGGCTTTTTGAGGCAAAAAGAGCCAAAAATATTAGACAGTCTTTACGTCTAGATCAAGCAACCGCACCGCTCGCTCAATGGCACGACGCCCGCGCAATGCGCCGGCGCATCCACACCCGCGCCTGCCTCGCTTGATCGCTACGCTTGGCGGCAACATTGCCCACAACCTGTTTCAGGCCCCAGTCGCCGCATGATTGGGAATTCGCCACCCTCAGGTAAAATGCTATCCCGATGAGGCTGGAATGATAGCCTGACGCTAAATTGTGTTGGCACACGTTGTCAATATTAACCAAGCAGAAAAAACCAGGAGGCAAAGCTGTCCACGGTCGATTCGATTCCACTCGAACATCATCTCCGGGCAACCGGAGCAATCGTGCAGGCGCAGTTAATCAGTGGAGCGGCACCAACAGCCGGTCCATCAGTCGTGCGACGTGCAGCGCTTCGCGGTTGGCGCCATCGGCGATCTGGTGCCGGCAGCTGGTGCCGTCCGCCACGACGATGGCATCAGGCGCCCTGCGCACGGCTGGCAGCAGGCTCGCTTCGGCCATCCGCATCGATACGTCATAGTGTCTGGCTTCGTAGCCGAAGCTTCCAGCCATGCCGCAGCACGAGCTTTCGATCAGTTCCGGTTGCGCGCCCGGAATCAGCCGCAATACCTCCAGAATGGGGCTGACGGCGCCGAACGCCTTCTGGTGGCAGTGCCCATGCAGCAGGATCGGTGCCCCGGCCGGCTTCAACTGCAGCGCAAAGCGCCCGGCTCTAGCCTCGCGGGCAATGAACTCCTCGAACAGCAGCGCCTGCTTCGAAACCACTTCGGCACGCTCGCCGAAACCCATGACCAAGGTTTCATCACGCAACGTGAGCAAGCAGGAGGGTTCGAGCCCGACGATCGCCACGCCCGCCTGTGCGAGCGGCAGCAACGCATCGATCAAGGCGCTCGCCTTGGCCTTGGCTTGCTCGACCATGCCGTTGGCAAGATACGTCCTGCCGCAGCAGTGATGACCGGAAGCTTTAGTGACCGTGTGCAGGGTGTAGCCTGCGGCCTTCAGCACGCGCGCCGCGGCCAGGGCATTCTCACTCTCGAAGGTGCCGTTGAAGGTGTCGACGAACAGCACCGCCGCATTCCGGCCCGCAGCGGCGGAGGCGATGGTGGCCTCGCGGCTGGCGAAGATGGAAGCCTCGGTCGATCGCCAGAACGTGTCGGCACGCCACTTGGGTAGCGTGCGCTTGGCTGAGAAGCCGAGCAGCTTCTCCGATAGCCAAGCCGCACCGGGCAAAGTGTCGCGCAGATTGAGGAGCCAGGAGACACGGCTGGCTGCCTGCGCATACTCGGGCAGATTGGCGACCAGACGGTCCTTCAGCGTGTGCCCGTGACGCGCCTTGTAGTGCGCGAGAAATTCCACCTTCATCTTTGCCATGTCCACGCCAGTCGGGCAGTCGCGTTTGCAGCCCTTGCAGCCGACGCACAGATCCATGGTGTTGTACATAGCCTCGCTGGTGAATGCGTCGGGCCCCAGTTGGCCGGAGAGTGCGAGGCGCAGCGTGTTGGCGCGGCCGCGCGTGAGATGCTGCTCGTCGCGCGTGACGCGGTAGCTCGGACACATGGTGCCGGCGTCGAACTTGCGGCAGTGGCCGTTGTTATTGCACATCTCGACGGCCTTGGCGAAACCGCCGGTCGTATCGCCCCCGGTGCCCGGGGCCGTCGTCACTTCGGTCACCGGGTCGGCTTGGACATTCCAGGCCGACCAGTCGAACACCGGCTTGAGAGCGATCGTCCGGTATGGATGCGGTACGCTCGGCGGCCGAAAACGGAACAGCGATCCGTCGTCCATTTTCGGTGGATCGATGATCTTGCCAGGATTGAACAAGCCGATCGGGTCGAACTGCTGCTTGATGGCCCGAAACGCCTCATTGATCGCGTGGCCGAACTGCCACTCGATCCATTCGCCGCGGCACAGGCCGTCACCATGCTCGCCGCTGTAGGCGCCGCGATACTTGCGTACCAGCTCCGCCGCTTCCTCCGCAATGGCGCGCATCTTCGCCGAGCCGCCGTTCGCCCCACCTTGACGCATGTCGAGGATGGGCCGCACATGCAGCGTACCTACCGACGCATGGGCATACCAGGTGCCCCGCGTGCCGTACTTCGCGAATACTTCGGTCAACCCATCGGTGTACTCGGCCAAGTGCTCAAGGGGCACGGCGCAGTCCTCGATGAAGCTTACCGGCTTGCCGTCGCCCTTCAGGCTCATCATGATGTTGAGCCCCGCCTTGCGCACATCCCACAGATTCTTTTGTGCAGCCTCGTCGGGCATCTTCACGACGCTGTCTGGCAGGCCAAGTTCGTCCATCAATGCGACCAGCTCCGCCAGCTTCGGCAGCAGCGCCTGCTTGTCCTCGCCCGAGAATTCGACCAGCAGGATCGCCGCAGGCTTGCCGATTAGCGCCGCTTCGATGGTCGACCTGAATGCAGGATTGGTAAGGCTCAGTTCGATCATGGTGCGGTCGACCAGTTCGACTGCCGTCGGCCCCAGCTTAACCAAGTATTGCGCGGCGTCCATCGCGGCGTGGAAGGTCGGGAAATTGACCACCCCGAGCACCTTGGCGCGCGGTAGCTCGGACAGCTTCAGCGTCAAGCTTCTGGTGTAGGCGAGCGTGCCCTCGGCACCGATCAGCAAGTGCGCGAGGTTGACGCTGCCGTCCGTGGTGTAGGGCAGTTCGCTCTGATTGTCGAAGATGTCCAGGTTGTAGCCAGCAACCCGGCGCATCACCTTGGGCCAGCGCTCGTGGATATCCGCCTTGTGCTGCGCGGCCAGATTGCGCACGAACTCGGCAATCGCGGCAGCGCGGCCCTGCAGCTTCGACACTGGCCCGAAGTCCAGGAGCGAGCCGTCAGACAGCCAAGCGCTCGCACCGAGCACGTTGTGCACCATGTTGCCGTAGGCGATCGAACGCGAGCCGCAGGAATTGTTTCCCGCCATGCCACCCAGCGTGGCCTGCGCGCTGGTCGATACGTCCACCGGGTACCACAGTCCATGCTGCTTCAATTGTTCGTTGAGGTGATCGAGTACCAGCCCCGGCTCCACGATGGCGGTGCGATTCTCGGCATCGACCGCGAGAATTCGACGGAAATGTTTGGTATTGTCGATGACCAGCGCGGCACCCGTTGTCTGCCCGCATTGGCTGGTGCCGCCACCGCGCGGAAGCACCGGGACCTTGAGGTCGCGCGCGATATCGATCGCCGTGGCGATATCTTTCTCGCTTTTTGGCACGAACACGCCCACCGGCATAATCTGGTAGATCGACGCGTCGGTCGCATATCGGCCGCGCGACGCGGCGTCGAATAGCACCGTACCCTCACACTCTGCGCGCAGGCGTCGCGCGAGCGCTTCACTGACTTCGGTTGAAGAGAGCATTGAATCGGGCGGCAAGAGCTTCCGCGCGGGATCAACTAGCATCATTACTCCCGAATTTGGCGGCGATCGGATAAACCTCGCCGGCGCGCATCAGCTCGAGAACGACGTCGCGCTTGGTCAAAAGATGCTGGACGAGTACGGAGCGCAACGCTGCTCCGTCGTGTGCCTCAAGTGCTTCCAGCATGATCTCGTGTTCGTTCATCGCCCGCTTCCACTTCGCTTCATTCTGGTTGGTGCGAAAGCGCAACGATTGCACGCGGGCGTTGATGCCCCGGTAGGTATTGGTCAATACGGGGTTCTTGGCGGAATCGTTGATGACCGCGTGGATCTGCGCGTTCACGTGGTAGTAGCCGGAGAGATCGCGGCGGGTGAAGCACGCGCGCATTTCGTGCTGCAGGGCTCGTATCTCCACCAGCTCGCCATCAGTCACACGTTGCGCAGCAAGCTCTCCCGACAAACCTTCCAGATCAGCCAGCACCTCGAAGGTGTTCTGCACGTCGGTTTCATTGAGCCTGACGGCTACGGCTCCCCGATTGGGCAGCAACTCGACCAGCCCTTCGGCGGCCAGCAGCTTTATCGCCTCGCGCAACGGCGTGCGCGAGACACGTAACAGCTCACTTAGCTCACGCTCATTTAGCTTCGCCCCGGGGGCAATTTGTCCTTCGACTAGCATCGTGCGCAGGCGTGAGAACACTTGGTCGTGCAATGCCGTTCGGGCAATTTCGATGACTTCCGCCATGATCACTCCGTCCTGTGTTTGAATTTTGCATGCAAAATAAATAAATAACAAGCCTTGACAAATCGACATTTCCCTCAGTAACATTCTCTATAGTTTGCATTTTGAATTTTGCATGCAAACTATGTCAAGCCAAAGGAGACTCAGATGCTCAACCTCGACTTTCACCCGACCGGCCGCCACTTCCTGCAGATCCCCGGTCCAAGCCCGGTTCCTGACCGAATCCTGCGTGCCATGAGTTTGCCGACCATCGACCATCGCGGCCCCGAGTTCGGCACCCTCGGGCTGAAGGTCTTGGCCGGGATTAAGGAAATCTTCAAGACCAAACATCCCGTGATTATCTACCCTGCAACCGGCACTGGCGCCTGGGAAGCAGCACTGACGAACACGCTGAGCCCGGGAGATCACGTGGTGATGTATGAAACCGGCCACTTCGCCTCCCTGTGGGTGAAGATGGCAGCGCGCCTGGGTCTCACCACCGAGTTCCTGGCCTGGAGCGGCAACGATGAGCATCTGCCGCACGCGCCCAGCTGGCGCCGCGGCGTGCAGGCCGACCTGATCGAGGAACGCCTGCGTAAGGACACGGGGCATCGGATCAAGGCGGTCTGCGTGGTTCACAACGAAACCTCCACCGGCGTCACCTCGGATATCGCCTCGGTGCGCAAGGCGATCGATGCAGCCAGACATCCTGCCCTACTGCTGGTGGATACCATCTCAGGTCTGGCGAGCGCCGACTACCGCCATGACGAGTGGGGGGTAGACGTCACCGTCAGCGGATCGCAGAAGGGCTTGATGCTGCCGCCAGGGATTAGTTTCAATGCCATCTCGCCGCGCGCCCTGGAGGCCATGAAGACGGCCAAACTACCGCGTTCGGTCCTTGCCTGGGACGAAATCCTCGAGACCAACAAGGATGGCTACTGGCCCTACACTCCCAATACCAATCTGCTCTACGGGCTTTCCGAATCGCTTGAAATGATTCTGTCCGAGGGACTGGACAAGGTGTTCGCCCGCCACAACCGCTGGGCGGCTGGCGTACGCGCCGCCGTAAACGCCTGGGGCCTGCCCATCCAGTGCGCCGAACCGAGTGTGTATTCGCCTGTCCTGACTGGCGTGATCATGCCCCAAGGTGTCGATGCGGATGCCGTGAGGCGCTTGATCTACGAGCGCTTCGATATGTCGCTGGGTACCGGACTGGGCAAGCTCAAGGGTCGCATGTTCCGCATCGGTCACTTGGGCGACAGCAATGACCTCACGCTGCTCGCCACCTTGGCCGGATGCGAGATGGGACTGAAGCTTGCCGGTGTCAAGCTGGCCGCCAGCGGCGTACAGGCGGCGATGGAGCACTTTGCCCGAAACGAGGCGCTTGTCGCCTTGGATAAGGCGGCCTGAAGCACCTGCCTCGCACTGGCCCTGATCGCATCAGCGCGAACAAGAGCGGTCACCGGGCCGCAGCAGCAGACGTCCAGGTGGTTTCTTGCCAGGCGCGCAGCGGCGCCTGAGAGAGGCCCTTGCGCGATATTACATCAGGGGGACGACCCATGAAGTTGTTTCGGGCAACCAATGTTGTCTTGGGCATGTTGTGTTTGATGTACTTCATCACTTACCTCGACCGGGTGAACGTCAGCACGGCCGCCGCCGGATTCGGCCCGGATTTCGGTCTCAGCAAGACCCAGATAGGGCTCGTATTCTCGGCCTTTGCGTATCCGTACCTGGTATTCCAGATCATCGGGGGCTGGGTGAGTGATCGCTTCGGCGCGCGCAGGACGCTGATTGCGTGCGGGGTGATTTGGGCCGGAGCAACCATTGTCACCGGCATGGCGGGCGGGCTGTTCTCTCTGCTGGTTGCCCGGGTACTCCTTGGCCTAGGCGAAGGCGCGACTTTCCCAGCCTCCACGACCGCGATGTCGCGCTGGGTGCCAAAGGAGAAGCGCGGCTTCGCGCAGGGCATTACCCACGCCTGCGCCCGAATCGGCAATGCCGTGGCCCCAGCTGCCGTCGTAGCCATCATGGCCGCTTACGACTGGCGCACTTCGTTTTATGTGTGCGCTGCCATCAGCTTTGTCTGGGTGGCTTTATGGGCGCTCGTATTCACCGAGCACCCGAAGGACCATCCGCGCATCACGCGGCAGGAACTCGATGACCTCCCGGCGCCGAAAAAGAAAGCGGCCAACGTGCCCTGGGGCCGACTCTTCAAGCGCATGGCCCCAGTCACGATCGTTTATTTCTGCTACGGATGGACCCTGTGGCTGTTCCTCAGCTGGATTCCCCAGTACTTCCTGCACAGCCATAACCTGGACCTCAAGAAGTCGGCCATCTTCGCCTCCAGTGTCTTCTTCGCCGGTGTGGTCGGCGACACGCTCGGCGGCGTAGTGACCGACAAGCTGCTCGAGCGCACCGGAAACCTGCGGCTGGCGCGCAGTCTGATGGTATCCGTCTGCATGTTCCTCACCCTTATTTCCCTCGTCCCCCTGCTGTTCACCCACGACCTCTACCTGTCGATGGCCTGCCTGGCCGCCGGTTTCTTCTTTGCTGAAATGACCATTGGCCCGATGTGGGCGATTCCGATGGACATTGCGCCGGAGTTCTCCGGGACTGCCAGTGGCATGATGAACACAGGCTCGGCGCTGGCCGCCATCATCTGCCCGGTGTTGTCGGGCTTTCTGATCGACCGGTTTGGCAACTGGGAGCTACCATTTGTCGGTAGCATGCTGCTCATGGCCGTGGGCGTGCTGCTGGCCTTTCGCATGCAACCAGAGAGCAAATTCGAGGATGTCCCTGCCCCCGTTCAGGTTCCCGTCGTACCTGCGCAATCTTGACGTGCGGCGCGGCCCTGGGCTCCCGAGAGTGTCCAGCGGCCACGGCGCCCGACCTCCATCATCAGCCACAGCTTGCAGCCACTGGAGGGAAACAATGATCGTCTCCGGAAGCCCTGAATGGGAACTCGCGCGCCAGCTGGCGGGCGCATTTGAAATGGGTTCTCCGCCCATCGAGCTGCCCGATCGCCTGCTCCCCTCCGGCGCCGATGCGGCGTATGCCATCCAGCTGGAAATCCTGAAACGGCGCAACACCGGCATCGCCGGCTGGAAGGTCGGGGCGAAATCGCCGACGGGACCCATTCAGGGAGCGCCGCTCCCTTGCGACCGCGTCCACCGCGACGCGCTGACCCTAAGCCGCAACGGCTTTGTGACATTAGGCCTGGAGCTTGAGATCGCGTTCAGCTTCGGCCGGGCCTTTCGGCCTTCGGAGCACCCCTATTCAGAGGACGAAGTGCTCGCGGGCGTGAAATTCATGGCCGCAGCAATCGAGGTCGTGTCGAGTCGGTTTGTCCAGTGGCCTCAGGTTGAGAAGCTCGGACAGCTCGCCGACCTGCAGAACCACGGCGCGCTCGTTGTCGGACAAGTGGCCGACTACCAACACGCGTACCCTTTCGCTAGACCGGCACTCAAGTTTTCGTACGCCGGAGCCGACATAACGCCAGCGTCTCCCGCCAACCCGTGCGGCGACCCGCGCCGGCTGCTCAGCTGGGTCGTCAACCATTGCACGACTCACGGACTGACATTGATTGAACAAACCATACTCACCACCGGGTCGTACACCGGCATGTACTTTCCCGCCGGCCCCGGCACTGCGACTGGCGAAATCGCTGGACTTCCCCCTGTTTACCTCACCTTGACCTAGCCCATCTTTGTCAAAATCCCACTCGGTTTGACGGTTTTTCACCTGCGGCGCCTTGGAAACCCGCATGGATGCTAGGGGGTGGTCCCAAAACGGAAATGT
>Ga0209118_1001398_pt1 | contig 11279 bp, 10 predicted proteins | sample BlaSpr_A8_Ref_M1_FD_187988 | JGI IMG/M metagenome (GOLD analysis project Ga0209118, IMG submission 187988) | Forest soil microbial communities from Thunder Bay, Ontario, Canada - Black Spruce, Ontario site 2_A8_Ref_M1 (SPAdes) (version 2) | ecosystem: Environmental > Terrestrial > Soil > Boreal...
TTTGCAATGGAATGCCTGCTGGAATTCGGGCAGGTTTGAGACCACACCGTTGGTGCGATATTGTTCGGGAGAATGCGGATCCACCGTCGCGCGTAGACGCTTGTTCTCGTCTCGTTCATTGGCGCACCAGCTCTGTCCGTAGCCCACGAAGAAACGCTGCTCGGGGGTGAGTTCATCCCTGGGCTGCAGGTTTTGTCCCTTGGTGTCTTCCTGCCACGCCATATAAGCCAGAATCAGTCCGCCCAGGTCGGCAACGTCCTCGCCCAGGGTGAGTTTTCCGTTGATCTTGATGTCGTCAATGATGATGTAGCCGGAATACTGGTCCGAGATACAGCCGGCTCGCTTGATGAATTCCTTTTCGTCGTCCGGGGTCCACCACTGCCGCAGATTGCCCTGCGCATCGTACTGGCGGCCTTCGTCGTCGAAGCCGTGGGTGAGTTCGTGTCCGATGGTGCCGCCGGTGTTGCCATAGTTGGGCGCGGCATCGGAGCCAGGGTCGAACAACGGCGGCTGCAACACGCCCGCCGGAAAATTGATGTCATTCATTTGAGGGTTGTAATAGGCGTTGACCGTCGGAGGAGTCATATCCCATTCTCCGCGGTCCACGGGCTTTCCGATTTTGGCCAGTTGCCGATGGAACTCGAATTGCCGAGCTCGCAGAACGTTGCCCATCTTGTCGCCGCGGACGATCTCGAGTTTACGGTAATCGCGCCATTGGTCGGGATAGCCCACCTTATTGGCAACGGTGTGCAGTTTCACCAAAGCTAGCGGTTTGGTGCCCGCGCTCATCCAGGGCAGGGTATTGATGTCCGCCTCCATCGCGCTCTCAATCTCCTTCACCATCCTGACCGCTTGCCGCTTGGCTTCGGGGCTGAAGTATTTCTCCACATAGGCCTGCCCCAGCGCCTCACCGAGATCATCGTCCACGTCTTCCGTGCAGCGCTTCCATCGCGGTTCAATTTCCTGAACCCCCTGCAAGATCTTTTCGTAGAAATCAAAATCAGCGTTCACGAATGCCGAAGACAGATAGCGGGCATTGGCGTGAATCAAATGCCAGCGCAGATAGGTTTTCCAGCTGGACAAGTCTTCCTTTTCGATCTCAGCGTTCATCACCTTGAAGAATTCTGGCGTGGCCACGTTCAGAGTCGGAAGAGCTGGCAAGCCCACTTTCGTAAAATAGGTTTTCCACTGGAATGAAGGCGCCAGTGCTTCGAGCTCCGGTACAGTCATTTTGTGATAAAGCTTCTGCGGATCGCGGCGCTCGACCCGAGTCATGGATCCCTTCGCCAGAGCCGTCTCCATGCGCATCACGGTCTGGGCCTCGGGGGCGGATCTTTCAGGCTTATCGCCGAGAAGCTCGAACATCTTCTGCACGTGTGCGAGGTAACTCTTGCGCAGTTGCTGTGATTTTTCGTCGTCCTTCAGGTAGTAGTCGCGATCTGGCAGTCCCAGACCGCCTTGATCCGTCTCAGCAATGATCTGTGTGGAATCTTTCGCGTCCTGAGCGGAGCGAAAGTGAAACAGAGTCCCGCGCCGATACAGGGGCAAGCCATAAATGCCATCGGCGAGGAGTGCGGCCAGATCGGGTTTGGAGCGGACACCCTCAATGTCCGTGAAGCTTGAATTGAGTGGGTTGATGCCCGCTGCTTCTACTCCCTTTTCGTCGGTGCACGAGGCGTAATAGTCGCCAATTTTCTGGTGCGCGGAATCGCGCTGAGCATCCGATGCAGAGGCTGCTTCGAGAATCCCGCGCAGGCGACCAAGGTTTTCGTCCTGCAACTTGCCATACGCGCTCCAACTGGACTGGTCTGGGGGAATCGGATTGTTCTTCATCCAGCCCCCGCAGGAGTATGTGTAGAAGTCCACGCAGGGGTCGATGCTCCGGTCCATGGAGGTCAGGTCCAGAACGGGCTGCGGCTTGGCCGTTCGAGAGGGCTGTTGCGCATTCGCCAGCGCCAAAAGTGAAGCGACTGCTGTGACGGTCAGAATGGTGCGTGTGATTACCATTGCAGGTACCCTCATCCTGTCTGGGGGAAAAACGAACAATGGCGCGGCATTTAACTCTTTCTCAAGTGAATTGAGCCATCGCCTGTGTGGATGGTCAACAGATTTCCGCCTCCGTTGAGCTGGCCGTGAACATCGTTCTCGCGAATTTTGCCTTGGGTTGAAACCGGCAAATCCAGATCGATATGGCCGTCCCCGGTGTGCAGATCTACATCGGCTGCAAGGTTTTCCGGGACCTCCAAAGTGACACTGCCGTCCCCACTCTCGAGTCTCCATCCGGTGGCCAGCGAAGAACCAGCGGTCGCCCGAGCTTCAACCCGGCCATCGCCAGTATGCAATTCAAGCGCCTCAAACCGGCCATTGGCCCTAATATGTCCATCGCCGGCAGTGGCATGCAGCCTACCTTCAACCCCATCGATCTCCTGCGAGCCATCTCCGCTGCGCAGATCCATGTCGCCTTTGAAGCTATTCACCTCGATCTTGCCATCGCCCGTATGCAGATTGATACGGCCTTCGTGCGGCATATGGATATCGATGTCCACATGATGGCTGCCAATTTCGAAGTTGAAATTGTGATGAGGGAAGCGAACCTCGAGTTCGACTCGATCGCCCTCCTGATGATCTTCAATCCGGATCCCGTTTTCCCCGATCTTATAGCGGAAGGTCGTGACCTTGGCCTCAATCGTGTCTTGTTCCCACGTGGAAATGCGGATGTTGGCGTCCGAGGTCTCCACCCGTAGTTCCGGCTTGCCCGTAAGTGTGAACGTTTTCGACCATTCGTCGGCGCGGACTTGCAATGTGGCCGAAAAAGCCAGACCCAGAATTATCCCTGCCAAACGCTTCATAGACTCCTCCTGTGGCGAACGCACACGTCCGCCCCTGCTCTTAGACGTGAATACGCCGCTGACGTGAGGTGAGTTCCCTAATATTTTCAACACAAGCCCAGATCAAAGAGCCCCGGCTTTCGTATAGGCCAGGCGAATCAGCGTTCTCTCGGCGAAGGGCACGTAGAGCAGAGCAGCGGTGGCGGCAAAAGCCGCGCCCATCCCGATCTTCTGCATAAGCAGAAACGGCGCCACCGCCCACAACAGATCGAGGGCCAGAATCAGCGGAAACATTTGCAGAAACTTCTCGCCCAGGCGCCGGTAATCGAAACCTGCCGCTGAAATCAAGAAACATCGCAACGGAATGCCTGCGCCCGCGGTCACCATTACCATAGCCACCATCCCCGTCGCACTCCAGCCGGGCAGGAACCAGTCCGCGATCCCCTGCACGGCGTGCAAACGGAACAGCGCGGAGATGTAGAAGGCCAGATACATGATTTGCACCACTGCGAACAATCCCCGTGTCAGTCCGCGGGGTGGAATGGGAACCTCCAACTCGGGGTGGAGAGCCGCCCCTTCGGAGGAGACAGCGGGCACAGACTGGCGTTCCTCAGTGGCACGCAAATCCTGCGGCGAGTTCGGAATCGCCGCCTGGGCCGGAGTCGAATCACTCCCACGCCAACTCTGTTTCCGTATGGGCGCAATGAAGCGATATCCGCGGCGAGCAAGGGTTTCCACATACTGTGGACTGGAAGCCGAATCACCCAGCACTTCACGCAGCTTGTTCACAGCCGTATTCAGACCGTGGTCGAAATCGACAAAGGTGTCTTGCTTCCACAGTTTCTGCCGCAATTCCTCACGCGCGACTACCATTCCGGCGCGCTCCAGAAGTATGGCGAGCACCTGGAACGGCTGCTCCTGCAGGTGAAGTTTGACCCCGTTCCTGCGCAGTTCGCCCGCCTCCAGGTCGAGCTCAAAGACTCCGAAGCGTACAATTCTCCCGGTATTGTCAGGCTGCGGAGCGGACATGGCAAAGGCCGTAGTGTAGCACCGGCAGCAGCGCCGCCCGTCGCACACAGCGACAGCCCCCAGGGCGCCACACCCCGAAATATATGGCAGGCCGCAATCTTGGTGAATCGAGTTCCAGGTGGCCGGCGCTACAATATACGCATGCCCACCGTCGGGCGTCCAAGCCCTTCTTCTTCCCGTAAGCATCGGCGGCACGCTATCTATGCCACTGAGACGACAGGCCTGATGCTGATCGCATTCCTGATACTCGCGATCACACTCGTTCGCTATTGGCACACCCTTCACTGGAGCCTGCGCTGAACAGGTCCGGCGTGCCGACTCAGGTGCCTGAGAGACGACTGGACCCGTTGTTGGTGGTTGTTGTGGGCCCGACTGCCAGCGGAAAGACCAGCTTGTCGCTGGCCATGGCCGAGCGCTTCGACGGCGAGATCGTCAACTGCGATTCGGTCGCGATGTATCGCGAATTTGAAATCGGCACGGCCAAGCCTGCCACTGCGGAACGCCTGCGCGCGCCGCATCACCTTCTCGATGTTGTTGCCCCTACCGAGTACGTCACCGCCGGTCAGTATGCGCGGCAAGCGCGGCAGGTAATCAAGGAAATCGACTCTCGCGGGCGTTTGCCGATCGTGGTGGGCGGTACCGGGCTCTACTTGCGCGCGCTACTGGAAGGACTCTTTCCCGGCCCTCAACGCTCGGAGAGACTGCGCCAGCGTCTGCGGGAACATCACGCCAGCCGAGGCACCAACTACTTGCACCGCCTCTTGCACCATCTGGACCGTGCGGCTGCGGAAAAGATACATGCCCATGACACGCCCAAGCTGATCCGTGCCATTGAAATCTGCCTGGCCTCGCGCCGGAAGATGACGGAGCTGTGGCAACAGCAGGGTCGCGACCCCTTGCTCGGCTTTCGCATTCTGCGTATCGGTCTCGATCCCGATCGGAATGCGCTTTATGAGCGCATCAATCAACGGGCGCAGAACATGTTCGAACATGGGCTGATCCAGGAGACCGAGGGCTTGCTGCAAAAATATGGCGACGGCGCTCGCCCGCTGGCTTCTCTCGGCTACCGACAGGCGGTTGAGTTCTTGCACGGAGGCTTCTCTCGCGAGCAAGCGCTCGAGGCCGCGCAGCAGGCCCACCGCAATTACGCAAAACGACAGATGACCTGGTTTCGTCGCGAACCAGAAGTGACATGGCTCAATGGTTTTGGCAGTGATCCCCGGATCCAGCGCGTAGCGACCGATCGGGTGAAGACATCTCTCAGACCGGATCAGCAATGATGGCGATCCCAGCCGCGTTCGCTGCTTCGAGAATCTTCTCGCCGTCCAGCAGCAGACATTTTCCCGCATCCAGAGCGAGACAAACTGCTCCCGCAGCCTGCATCACGGCGATGGTCTTCACGCCGATGACGGGAACATCGAAGCGCATGTCCTGATTATTCTTGGAACTCTTCACCACGGTGAGGGCGCGGCTCAGCGTAGAGGCATGCCCTTCGAGCGTGCGCATGAGACGGCCGGCGCGCTCAATCGTGGCGTCGGTTCCCTCCATGGCTTCCACCGCCACGCAAGCCGTCTCTGCAATCACCACCGTCTGCCCGATGTCGTGCTCGACCAGTTGGCGGGCGACCAGGCGACCATATTCGATATTTTTGCGCTCGGCCTCGCTAGGCGGACGCCGAGTGATTACGCCAGGCTTAACCAGTAAAGGTTCAAGCAGCCAGGTGGAATTCTCCAGCGTGATACCCTCATCGGCCAGCACCTTGGCGACTGCGCCCAGCAGGGAATCGGTGTTGCGCGTGGTAAGCGAAAGCAGCAGCTTGGCCAAACGCCAGTCGGGACGAATACTGGAGAAAATCTGTCTGTGTTTGACTTGGCCGGCCATCACGGCGCGCTGCACGCCTTCTCGTTTGAAGGTTTCAATCAGCTTCGAGAGCTCGCCCAAGGAAAGCCAGTGAACCGAAGCCGCGGCGCGAGACTCGATCTCAGGATCCGTCTCTTCTTTGATCGCGGCCACCACCACCTCGTAGCCCTGGGCGCGAGCGGCATCGAGAACCAGGAAGGGAAACTTGCCATTGCCGGCGATGATGCCGATTCGTTCTGGCACTGTGAGTATGCGCTCCCCTAGCGGGAATGGGCCCGGATCCGATTCATCACCTCCTTGATTATGTCATTCCACAAGGAGGACGATGTTTTCCTCAACTTGTCGGCGTCATGATGCGACCAGGAACCGGCGCCAACTCTGGATTTGCGACTGCTCGAAGAATCAAGCTTGCGCGGCGCACTGTATCGCCAGAAGCTTTGCCCAGGACTTTGGCTAATCGGCTAGTGCTACTTGATCACTCCACGTTCCGACGCTTCAATGAACCGGATCAACATGTCCACGTCCTCACCGCGATCAGGCTCCGACTTCAGTTTTTCCAGGGCTTGTGTGGTGTTGCGCTTGGAGGTAAGAAGAATCTTATAAGCTTGCTGAATTTTTCGAATTCGCTCCTTTGAAAACCCGCGCCGTTCCATGCCCACCTTGTTCAAGCCGTAGGCATGCGTCTCGCGCGCGGCGGACGTCATGGAAAACGGGAGAACATCCTGAGTAATCATGGCGCCGCCGCCGATATAGGAGTGCGCTCCCACGCGCACGAACTGATGCACGGCGCTCAAAGCGCCCACCACAGCCCGCTCTTCGATTGTCACGTGACCGCCCAGAGTGGCCCCATTGACCAACATGGCGTGATCGGCCACCAAGCTGTCGTGGCCAATGTGGGCGTAAGCCATGAGCAAAATATGACTGCCCACGCGCGTGATGCCGCCGCCTTTGACCGTGCCGCGATTGATGGTCACGAACTCACGAATTTCGTTGTGCTCGCCTATCTCCAGGCGGGTGGGCTCCCCCTTGTACGAGACATCCTGCGGCGCCATACCGATGGCGCAAAAAGGGAGAAAGCTATTGTGGGCGCCGATTTTCGTTGGACCCTCGATGGCGACATGCGAAACCAGCCTACAACCTTCGCCCAGTTCAACGTCAGCGCCGATCACGCAATAGGGACCGACCTTGCATGATGCCGGGACCTTGGCGCGCGGATCGATGATGGCAGTAGGATGAACGCTCATGAACTCAAGTGGCGTCTGCTATCCTTCGTCTTCCGCATCGCCGGCGGCGGAGCCTTGTCCACGAGTGCTGTCGATGAGTTGGCAAGACAACGTCGCTTCGGCAACGCGCTTTTCGCCCACATAAGCGACCCCTTGCATGCGCGCGGCAATCATGTTCGGGACCTCGCGCCATCCCGTCAGCTCCACTTCCAGCCGCAACTGATCGCCCGGACCCACAGGACGGCGGAAGCGGGCACGGTCGATGCCGGTGAAAACGATCAGTTTGCCGGTGCGGTCTTCCACTTCAGTAAGCAGCAGCGCCCCGCCGGCCTGTGCCATTGCCTCCACGATCAATACACCGGGCATGATGGGGAGGCCGGGAAAATGTCCGCAAAAGAAAGGCTCGTTGATGGTCACGTTCTTAATGGCGACAATGCGTTTTTTTCGTTTCAGTTCAAGCACGCGGTCAATCAACAGCAGGGGGTAACGATGCGGCAGAATCTTTAAAATATCGTGAATATCGAGCACCGCCTTGGTCGCAGCAGGCTGCGATTCCGTTGCAGGGTGAGTGGTCATGGAATCATCTCAATTGGCCTGAGATTATACTGTACCGCGCATGGCAACGGCGGGCAGCGCAGAGCTCGAAAGCATTGCCATCCTCACTCTCAGCGATCGAAGCGGAGCAAGACGACCGTGAGCAAAGATGACTAGAAAAATAGCGAGGAACAAAGCGAGGGCGGATCGGGCACAGACTATGGGGCAAAGCGCCTGGCGGGAACGTCTGCGCCATTTCGAGAAACGCCAGGACGAGATGGCCGCGACCATCCGGCAATTGGTCGAGATCGAATCCCCGAGCGACAACAAACCAGCAGCCGACCGTTTAGGTCAACTTCTTTGCGCCAAGTTTGAAGCCCTCAGCGGTCGAACACATTTCCACCGCAACAGCCAGTTCGGTGACCATTTGCGGGTTGACTTCCCTGCTGGCGCCGGCCAGCCCGTCCTTCTCTTGGGACACTATGACACCGTTTATCCGCTGGGGACGCTGGCGAGCATGCCCTGCCGGAGTGAAAATGGCCGACTGTATGGTCCGGGCGCGTTCGACATGAAGTCGGGAATTGCGCTGATGCTGCATGCCATTGAGGCGTTCCAGGCTGGGCACGGGGGATTGCCACGCCCGGTCAAGGTCCTGCTGGTCTCCGATGAAGAGGTTGGAAGCGAGTCGTCCCGCTCGATCACCGAAGGGTTGGCTCGAGAGTGCGCGGCGGTGCTGGTGTTAGAACCGGCCGCCGGCGTCCGCGGAGCCGTAAAAACCTCTCGTAAGGGCGTTGGTGAATACACACTGAAAGTTCAAGGAGTGTCGGCCCATGCTGGCCTCGAGCCGACAAAAGGGCACAGTGCGATTCTTGAGCTGGCGCAGCAAGTAATCATCATCAACCAACTGATTGATCTACGTCGCGGCCTGTCAATGAATGTTGGCGTCATCCAGGGCGGAACCCGCAGCAACGTGATCGCTGAGGGAGCTTCCGCAATGATCGACGTGCGGATTCAAAGTGCAAAGCAGGCCGCGAGAGTCGACCGGACACTACGCTCGCTCAAACCCTTCGACCAACATTGCAGCCTCGAGATTTCAGGCGGTATCAACCGAATGCCCATGGAGCGGACCGCAGGTGTTGCTGCACTCTACGAGAAGGCGAAGAGCATCGCCTCACAGATCGACTGGAGATTGCAAGAGGCCGCCGTCGGTGGAGGATCCGACGGCAACTTCACCGCCGCCCTGGGCATTCCCACTCTCGACGGCATGGGCGGAGTGGGTGACGGCGCCCACGCCAGGCACGAGCATATCGTGATCTCGGAACTGCCACGCCGGGCGTCATTGCTGGCCGGAATGATTGAGAATGCCTGAGTGTCGGGGAGATCGATGTCAAGTTCATGGTGGTCCTCTACAAACGCCCGGGCATGAGCCGCGAAGAATTCCGGCTATACTCTACGGAACTTCATGGGCCTCTGGCCACTCGGCTGCCGGGCCGGCGAAGGTATGTACAGAACCATGAGATTATGGTTTTGGAGTAATCACCAGGAAGTAATCCATCTTGTCGCCCTTCACAAAGTCATACTGCTCCCGCAACGTGTAGCCCGCCTGCGATGCCTCACGCAGTACAACGTCGCGTGACACCCCATGATTTTCGCCATTTCCGTTGCGGTCAATAATTCCAACTCTGGCCCCAGGACGAAGCGAGGCGCGCAACTTTTGCAAAACAATAACCGGATTCTCGACCTCGTGGTACGTCTTGAGCAGCAGCACAGAATCAATCGCGGCCGCAGGTAGCGTAGGGTCGTCGGCTGTACTCAAGATTGTCTTCACGTTGTGCAACTTCTCTTTGTGCGCGCGGTCATCAATGTAGCGAACCGCTTCCGGGTTGATATCGACGGCGTAGACCATGCCGGCGTCCCCGACGCGCTTGGCGGCTCGTACGGTGAACCATCCCGATCCGGCACCGATGTCGGCGACTGTTTTTCCCGGACCAATTGCCAGAATATCCATGACGCGGTTGATCTGAAGACGCTCGTCCCTGCCCGGCGAATCGAAAATAGACAGATCCCCGGTGTAAGGCTCGCTGGTTCTACGGTGCGCGGCCGGAGCATGCGGCGTCGAAGATGGATTCTGTCCGCCAACGGCTAGGACGGCGTGGAAGCAGAAAAGCAGGGCTGGAACACGAAAGCAACGTTTGAGCATGGCCGTCGCCTCCCCGGCGACTGTCTTCTGTGAAGCACAGACTTGACCGCGATCGCTCGAGTGAGCACTCTGGTTTACACGGAGGCGTTCGCGATCTTGTCTGTTTTGACTCCCACGGTAATGTGGCCTAGACTTTGTCCCAGCGAACGCACCACCGCGCCTGAGCGGGCTGGCTAAGAGGAGTTCGACCGAATGGAAGGCAAACTAGGCATCTGGGAAATCCTCCTGATCGTGGGGATAGCGCTCCTGCTTTTTGGTCCGAGTAAGTTTGCTACCCTCGGAAAGAGCCTAGGCGAGGGGCTTCGTAATTTCAAGTCCGCCATGAAGCACGATGAGAAGTCCGACGATAAAGAAGAGAAGAAATCCTAACTCCTCGTTCCATCAGCCACACGCCGATCGGATTCACTGCTCAGATCAGACTTCGGTCCCTCAGCATGCGGTACACTAAGGCCACCGGCAAGCCTACGACATTGCTGTAATCCCCTTCCACGCGCGGAACCCAGCGCGATGCGATACCTTGAATCGCATAGGCTCCGGCCTTGTCCATCGGCTCTCCGGTAGCGATGTAGCTACGTATTTCGGCGTCAGACAAATCGCACATGGTCACCAGCGTGGTCTCTGAGCGAGCGTCTTCAACCCAGGTTCTTAGTTCTCGGTCCTCCGTTTTCAGCGGTTTGGCATCACTTGCCGCTGAGCCCTGACCGCTGGCCACTTTGTCCCCCCCCAGGCACACACCCGTAATCACTCTGTGCGTGCGCCCCGACAACAACCGCAGCATGCGAGCGGCATCGTTCTCATCGCGTGGCTTTCCCAGGATCGCTGCATCGATCACAACTATGGTATCGGCACCGAGCACCCATTCTCCCGGCCGGCTCTTGGAGACACAGAAGGCTTTTTGGCACGCCAGCCGCTCGGCGCAATTCCGTGGCAACTCTCCCGGGTGAGGGGTCTCGTCGATTTCGGCTGGTTGCACGGTGAAAGCAATGTCTGCACTCCGCAGAAGTTCCTGTCGGCGAGGCGAAGCGGAAGCGAGCACGATCATGGGATCTGATTGTACGGAGAACTCGAGGGGCCAGCACGGGATTGGAGCTCAAACCTCAGCCATTCACCGTGCACGGTGGGCGAACTGAGCATCGCATGGTCGGCTGACTGCTGAGGGCGGACTGCTCAGTGCTCGGTCACCGGCTTCCCACCACGCCGCGCACCGACTCAATCAGCTGCGCCGAGTCGTAACCGATTCCATCCTTGAAGACGGTTTCCACATTTTCAATATCGTCGATCTTTTGCGCAGGATCGCCTTTGATCACCACCAAGTCAGCCTGCTTGCCGACCGCGATCGTTCCGATGCGGTCCTGCTCTCCCAGGAACTGCGCGCCGTTGGCAGTCGCGATGTGAATTGCTTCCACTGGCGTGAATCCGGCTTCGACCAAAAGCTCGACCTCGCGCTGATCGCCGAAACCGGCGATGATACCGCCCATTCCAGTGGGATCCAAGCCGGCCAGCAACAGTCCACCTGCTTTGGAGAAAGCGTACTCGAATTCCATTTCTTTCTTGAATGCAGCTCCCCAGGGAGAGGTATCGCTGCCGTAGACCTGTCTTAGGTGG
>Ga0209118_1001399_pt1 | contig 11274 bp, 19 predicted proteins | sample BlaSpr_A8_Ref_M1_FD_187988 | JGI IMG/M metagenome (GOLD analysis project Ga0209118, IMG submission 187988) | Forest soil microbial communities from Thunder Bay, Ontario, Canada - Black Spruce, Ontario site 2_A8_Ref_M1 (SPAdes) (version 2) | ecosystem: Environmental > Terrestrial > Soil > Boreal...
GCGATGACGTATGCCGTCGTCATTACATATTTCTATTTTCGAAACTACCAAGATCGGACTGGCCTACTAGAGCTATTTGGAAAACTCAGAAACATTTTCGGCAAGTAAGCAAGATACTGGCGGCCCGATTTCTAACTATTGGCACGTCTCCCCAAAATCTGTCGAAGCGGGATAGAAATCGTCGCATCGGTTCGCTGTCCCAAAGCTCTAGGAAAAGGCCGGTTAAGGTGTGAACATAGACCTTCCGTTCGATTGATAATTTACTTGCCTCGAGCATCGCTTCGATCAGTACCGGTGAGTAAACCCAAATCTTCTCTCTGGTTCCCGCATAGTCGGTGCTAGCTAGGGCGATATTGTATCGCCAATGTCGCCAGTATTCCCACGTCCGCAGATTTTCAAAGTCGAAGACTAGTATCGCATTTTGTTTCATGCAGCGAGCGCATTCGCTTATTAGCCGAGCTGCGTCGCAGTAATTGATGACCGAGCCGATCATCAAAATGAGGTCAAAGCTGCCGGAAGCGAACGGCAATAGGTGAGCGTCTGCTCTAACAAAAAGCGAAATTTGCGCCATGCCGATTTCGCAAAGATCCAAATGAAAGTGGTTTTCAGACGTAAATGAATAATGTGAGCCCCGCGATCCAATATTTAGTATTCTTGCATCTGCGCTGAGTTCTAGATTGCGACTTTCAAACGCGAGCGCTTCGTTCAGTCTCGCTCGTAAGTGACTATGCCAAGAATCTGAAGCCGGCCACACTTCGACGGCCGCGTTGTATCTTCGCCGAATATCCTCGGTAGGAATGCGCCGGAGATACATAATCCGAGGTTATGCTGCGCTCAGTGCATATTCAGATGAAAGTATGGTCATTAGGGTAGACGATTGCCAACTTGCGGTTGATCGGTATCAGCAAAAACCTGAGTTAATATGGCTTTGAGCGTCAGGAAGGAGGCTTTGCTGGCAAGCTTCTGAACAGCCTTTCCTTTCTTGCTATCACCAAAATCTGACACGCCCTTTATGCCAATAACTCCAGGGCGCAGTCCCACAGCCCGTTCGGCCGCAATAAAGAGCCCAAACATTTCCATGTCTAGGCCAAGTGCGGTTGGAAAGCGTCCTAGGATTTCTTCTATCTGAGGCTCACTTGCGACGACGCTTGAGCCCGAAACGAGCATGCCAAATTTTACATCCGGAAGAAGCGAGCTGTTGAACAACCGTCGAGACGATCGAGTAGAGTAGAGTGGCGTTAGACTTGGAAAAATCAGGTCTTGAGCGTTTTCGACACATCGCGCCACTATCGGCCGGTGATAGTCGTCTATGTCTCTGATCCAGGCGCGGTTCTTGAAAGTAGGCTTATGGGTATTGCTCTCAATGATTTTACCTTCCTCCCAGCAGGCCGATTCGCGCACCACGATTATGTCGCCCAGGTTTGACGGGCTTGGACATTTCTGGCTGCTGAAACCGCAGCACATCCCCAACATCGCAACTATACGCGGTCGATAGATTGAGATTGCGTTGCTGGCTATCGCAGTCGTAGGTGCTAGACCCTTTTCGCCGACGCAAATGATTGCCGCCTGAATTGAACGCTCGCTACTCAAAAAGAAACTACCAATATTGCACTCGTTGTGTGGAAAAAATGAAGACCGCCGAGCGGGCTCGGATACCCATTTAACTGATTCAACTATCGGCTTGAACTCATTTTCCATGCGCGCGCAGATAACCAAGAGGTCCGTCCCGAAGTTGTTGTAATGATAACTTAGTGAAGCGGCTTTTGATTTTGCTAAATATTCAATTTTCGATGCAATTTTCTCGGCCCAAGATAGATCGCTGTAAGAAAAAAGTTCTAGCGCAAACATATTCGATTCAAAATAACTGCGCTCGTTTTGAGCGGCGTCCAGATGTTCAGTCAACCCGATGATGTGAGCTGGAGCAAAAAGCGTTTCGCCCAATATGGCCTCAATGAGGGATCGTGAGTTATCTTTGTTCGGCGCGGCCTTTCCGACTGGGATAACTAGGTCAAGAATCACGACGTCAAATGCAGCATCTCGAAGTTGGCGCATTGCTTGATTATATTCACGCGCCCATGTGGTCTGGAGTTCAAGATTCGAGACTCTTTTGTGAAGTTCGCTGATGATTGCGTTGTACTTCTGGTCCGAGTCCTCAACGATAAGAATACGCATGATCTCACGCATGTAAGGCCACGGCAATTTTGGCGATCAATTCTTCGTGCCAGCTCTCTGACGCAAGATTGGCATGAATGGTTCCGTGATAGACGTTCGGGAAAGAGTCTCGTAGTAGTCTGTCGAGTTCCGCGATCGAACGTATTGTTTTATGTCCTGGTTGCGTAAAAGTTTCGTGTTGCGTGACAACGATCACTGGAGTTGTGATTTCCTTGCTTGTCATGAATTGTAGCAATTCGACGCCTGCTAGCGCTTGCATCCCGGCATCAATCCCTGTTCTCAAGATCTGAAAGGTCATGTCAAGAATTACGATGTCCCAGGGAAGTTTCTCAATATTCGGGTAGGCGGCAATAATTGTACCAACAATCTGAACTTCAGCGTCAAATCCACGTTCAATTACGCGCTTGATACGCTCTTGCTTTATCGAATTATCCTCTATCAGCAGCGCGCGTATCACTGATCAAAACCTTCGGTGCAATCAATGGCAGCCGCACCTCTACTACGTAACGTCTCTTCTTTGCTGATGGCTGAGCCACACGGATTGAAACATCGCAGCCTAGCACTCGGCTGCAAACCATCCGAATCTTCTTAAACCCAGAAAGCCCCTCCATTTCGGCGTTTTCAAAAGATGATGTCTTTAGTGCAGCCACAACCGAGGGATACCGCTCAAGGATACTTGCGGTGTGAGCGTCAGAAAAGAAATTTGAGCATCGAACAACTAGATCATCGCCGTCAGCAATCAGATCAAACTCAATGGGCGTACTCATGTTTAGGCCACTATATTTGAAAGCGTTTGCGAGGAGATTGTGTGCGATTTCCTGAAAAGCCTCAAAATAGGTTCCGGACAAACGAAAATCCTGATTCTGTCGATGGTCACGTGTCGCGGGGCCGTTTATGCGCCGAAAAGGTGCGTATATGACGCTCAGCTTAGTGAAGTCGGACAGAACTAGAGTAGTAGTTTCAAAGCGCACTAGTTCAGACAGGTAGAAATCTGCGCCTTCTCCGCTCGGTGTCCATAAACCGATCCATCCCGTCATCTCGTCAAATGCGGGCGCCATGTTGACTTCAAGAGAATCGACAAAACGGTAGTGTCCTAATTTGAATTTCTGAGCGCGTTAAGAACCCGTTCGACCGCAGGCCCTACATATGGGTTCCAAGCGTAAATTGAGAAGAACAGAAGAATAAAAAAGGGAACGCCAAAAAATAGAATAATGCCCAAAGAGCCGCCTCCGACAAGGGCAGCAGCACCCGCTCCTAAATAGATTAAGGCCACAACGCAGATAATCGGGAAGCCAATAATGATGATGAGGCCTAAAAGTACCAAGTAAATATCAGCGGCCCATTTCCCGGCTCTTTCAAGCGCCCTCATTTCTGTTTGTTCTCCGCCACAATCGCTGCCCGCACCGCCTCCACTGGCGACGTAACCGGCGGCTCGTGCAGCACGGCATAGAACCGCCGCCTATCGCTTCCTTCAATTGGCGACGACCAAGCATAGGCTTGTTGGGCCTGAGGATGACCGTTGAGTTTGAAGACGTGAACGATGCCTTCCCAAACAGTTTTTCCGCCGAACGTTTCTTTCACCGGCACTGATTGGACAGGCGTAGCCGTGCAGCCGTGCTGCGCTTCAACGGCATGTTTCAACTGGTCTGCCTCAACCTCGATCACACAGGCCACGCTTTCTTAGCGATACCCGCAAGCGTCTTCTGGCGCGCGCTGATTTCCGCCGCCGTCCAATCCGCTGCGTCAGCAATTTGTTTCGTCAGGACATAAGGCGATTTTGCGAAGATAGGCTTTTTTGTCTTGAAGTCAGAACTCTTCGACGCCGAATTGTCGCTCGCCCGCATCAGGCAAAGATTGCCGACCCGTTTATAATAGAGCTTGACTTGTTCTTCGGAGAACTCCGGCCAATTTCCCTCCGTCTTCTCCGGCAGCACGTGTTCCAAATTGATCGTGCTGCGGTCGTCGTTTGGGATATGCCACGGCTCTGCTTCGTTCTTTGCGGCAAGCTCCATTGATCGCAGGTAGTAACGGGCGAGCTTTCGATTAGACAGCGTCGCAACCTCGAAGGCCGCAGCGAACGAGCCATCGGTTGGAGTTAGGGTTTTCAAATCGGCTTTTAGATCAGCGCCGGTCGCTATCTTACCGTTGAAAATCTTATGTCCGGCGGCGGCGAGACCTTCCTCTACAGTTCCGGTGCGAGTACTGCTGGCGATCATTAGCCTTACACTCAGCGATACGCAGAACCGAAATGCTTGCTCAGCCTCTCTTTCGGAAAACTTCTGGGCTATAGCGAGCATGAGCGGCCGCAATGGCTTGATATCAAACAGGTTGAGAACGTCGATAGCCTTTCGCGTCGCGTCGGAATACTTGTTCCACTTCTCGTGCTCGGAGTTGTGGATCGCGACGTACGCATTTGCCAATGCCTCAAGTTGGTTGGCAAATGTGACTACCGGCTGTGCTGCCTTCGCGATGCTTTGAACCGTGTCATAGACTTGGGTTTCTCGCACAAACCCATGGATCACAGTCAGCGCATGGCGCAAGAACGTGATCGTAATATCTTCTTCTTCGATGGTTTCCAGCGCCCCGCGCATGAACGCCCATTTTTGCTGAACTTCTCCGATGCGATCCCCAGAGCGGCCGAATAGATAGTTCTTTACCAGATCGGATTGCGAAGTGCGCAGCCCACGGTCATTCAGAGTTTCAAACATGCGGTAAGCATCGGCATCATTTGAGACGCGCAAAAGAACGGCGAGAGCGCGCCCTTCTATAAAGCTGATCCAGCGATTCAGAATGTCGCCATGATCCTTTTCGTCAAAACCCGCAACAATCTTTGTGACTTGCTCACGCGCTTCGGTGAACGCGTCGTCAAGCAACTTGTGTGATGGCTTCGTAGCTTCGGGCACAGGTTGTGCAGCAGTAAGTCTGGTGCGAAAATAATCGTTGTCATCCAGATTCAACCGAAGCCGCGGAATGCGGGCACGGCTCGTGCGATCTATGACCGTCAAGAACTCACCGTCGATAGAGTCGGCAATGATTTGCTCTCGGGGTCGCAGATAATCTCGGATGGCAGACAGCACTATCGCTATGGTGGCAAGGCGCTGCTGGCCGTCAACAACTTCCAGCAGGCCGCGAGACCTTGGAATGGTGACTATCGTTCCGAGAAAATAGCTTCCGATGTCGCCCCCTGAGATCGCTTTGGCAAAATCCTGAAGGAGCGTTCGCACCTCCTTCACCGTCCATGAATACTCGCGCTGATTGGGCGGCACGATGAGCTGGTTCTGTTTCAGGATGCTGCCCAGACCAAGTTGAGCAAATCCGATTTCGGAATCAGCCATTGTCGTCCGTCCTCAGCGGCACCCGCTCCACGAAAGGAACTGGATTGCCCGCTCCCTCTAGTTCTCGAATAGCGGCAGTCCGCAAGCGCTCGCGAACCCAGGCGGAAAGGGCGATGCCCGATAAATTCGCAGCTTCTTCAAAGGCTTGCTTCTCTCGCGGCTGTAGGCGGATTTGGAGCGTCATGGTTTTCATACCGACGAATGTAGTGCAGATGTATTGACAAGTCAATAGGCGGTCTATATATGTAGTGCAGATGTAATTACAAATATGGATATGCCCAATGAACCGCCTTTCGCTCGCCCGCCGGACCCAAGTCATTAGTTGCTTGGTCGAGGGCAATTCGATCCGCTCAACCGAGCGTATGACCGATACGCACCGCGACACGATCATGCGTTTGATGGTTGAGGTCGGGAACGGGTGTGCTGCACTCGCCAATGAGCAAATGCGTAATCTGCCGTGCCAGCGGGTACAGGTAGATGAAATTTGGTCATATGTCGGCAAGAAGCAACACCGCCTTGGAGCGGGCGACGACCGCCGCCGCCTTGGCGACCAATGGACTTTCGTGGCACTCGACCCCGATACGAAACTGATCCCAGCCTACCGCGTAGGCAAGCGCACGCGTGACAACGCGGTTGCCTTCATGGCCGATCTTTCCGAGCGCCTCACCAATCGTGTTCAAATTTCATCCGACTCGCTGCGCTCGTATGTGGACGCGGTTGAGCGGGCCTTCGGCGCGGATGTGGACTACGGGCAGATAGTTAAATTTTACGATGCCGAGCCTATCGGTCCCGGTCGCTATGCCCCGCCGCGCGTGACAGGCGTGGAGCGCACAGTGATCGCGGGAACCCCGGAGCAAGCTCATATCTCGACCAGCATGGTGGAACGTCAAAATCTAACCATGCGGATGAGCATGCGGCGCTTTACTCGGCTGACAAACGCTTTCAGCAAGAAGCTAGAGAACTTGCAGGCCGCAGTTGCCCTGCATTTCGCTCACTATAATCTAGTGCGGCTGCATAAGACCTTGCGCGTCACGCCAGCGATGGCGGCGAACGTAACGGATCGGGTATGGTCGCTAGAAGAATTGGTGGAGCGGACGAGCGCGCCATGAAGCAGAAAGGAACGAAATTGCAAGTTAGACGCGGGCAAGAAGTTTGGTCTTATATTTATGTGGCGCTTACCGTAGCGCTGACCATTGAAAGCGCAGTCGTTGCAATTACCCCAGCTTCATTCTTTCCTTGGAATTTATTGTCATTAATCGTGATTGCGCCAACAACCATTTGGCTCTTTCTCGACAATCGGTGGCTTCACCAAAGATTGGTCAATTTAAAATTGATGTTTGAAAATAAGGGCAGATAGCTCAAATTAGAACACTACCGAAAAAAAGGATTGCTCATGATGGCTTATCTTAAAAATTGGCGACTTATAGTTTGCGTGGCAGTCAGTCTGCTTATGATGAAATTCTTTGGGCCGCTCTTAGAGGAAATCTTTCTAGGTTCCCAGAATACTTCAATAATATTTGAAGCCTTGAAGGGGGCCTTTGCGGCATTGATCGGCTACGGCTTTTACCTACTTTTCTTTAGGCCCAAACCGTCAAATTAGGGGAATTATGCACTTGACATACCCTGATTCGGACCATCATAGCAAAGCCTCCTCTCCTGCCAACGCGGGAGAGGCTGGCGCGCCCGACACCGAAATCGTGATTACGCTGGCCATGATCAGCGCTGGCGCGGATGTTCTTTGGCGCGCCCCGTTCCTGGATTGCAGCCCTAGTCAGGCTCGGGACTTGGCTCGGGAGGTGATTTCAAGTGCTTTGCGAGAGTCTTCGAAATAAAATCGTCCAATTGGTCTACCAACGCCCGCACCTGCATGCAGTGGTTTTTGAGGTCGTCAATTTTTAGTGGGCTCGTGTCTGCGTCCCTCCCGCGTAATCGCTCGGCTTCGCTTGCGTAGATTTCGAACCATGTGGTTGTCTCGATATGTCGTATTTCTAATCTTTTTACGAGTTCACCCATCATATCTTTTGTGACCCGCACCTTCATTGCGGTCATGGGCAAGACGGGATGGTGCGCAATTCGGCGGCGCGTGCCTAGCTGATTTTCGATCCGCTTGCGCATCTTTGCCCACAGGATTACGTCCGGGTGATCATGCCCGCCGCTTTTCCGTTCCCTCTTGGGAAGGGCCGATAGGGCCAATTCATCAATCAATTTCAGGCGAGTATCGAGGGTGGGTATCCGGTAATAGACAATTGACGCTCGCTGGTCTGTGGTGTTGAGAATCTTCAAGCATATAGTGAACAGTAGGTCTTCGATTGCCGCCCATGTCGTGATACAGAAGCCGAGTTGTAGATGGAATTTCTCATCAGGCGATAAGGTGGATGACGGCATGGCAAACCCCCGCAAAGACGACCAATATAGCGAGCAGGAGACTGTTCGCCGCCGCAATGCTGTGATTAAGCGTATGCTCAACACGCCGCCCCAACCTCATTCCGAAATGAAGATCGGCAAGCCTAAGCGGAAATCGAAGAAGAGTCCCACGCGCATAACGAAAGCCTCGCAACGGCTGGGCTAAGCTTTCTTACACCGTCCTTCGTAAAACACGTCATACACATCGCCCAAGAGCGCGCGATTTCGTAGAACGGGTGACCGCGAAATTATCTCGTATCCGCCTTGGCATAATCCATTGAGACGTAGCCATTCTGCGACCATGCGCTCGCGTTTTTGCTCGGCAGCCGGATCATTGAGCGGCTCGTTGGCACTTGCGACGCCTTTGAAGCGGAACTTTCCGTCGGCGCCGGGCGGCACAAAATCGGTTGTTATGACACGATCGTAGTTTTCACAACCCACACATAAAAAAGCGATAAGCGGAACGACAGCTAGGACACGCATTTGATTTCGGTGTTTTCCTACGGTTTTGTCAAGGGAGGATATCATGGCTAACTACGCGTTAGAGCAGACTGTTACGAAAGAGCTGTCGCTTCGGCAGCAGCAGGCAATCCGGAAAATGATGAGGCGTATGGATTCCCGTCTTGCCAAGCTAGAAGAATCTTTAGGCATCACCCCCGCAAAGGAGACTTCGCTCGCGGTATCCGAGAAAAAGCAGCCACCGTCTCGTTTCGCAGGTTCTCGGTGTTTGCGCGGCCGATCTTCGCGGCCTTCTCCAAAGTTTTGACGCGGGCCTCCATGCGCTTCATCCAGCCCCTCACTTCGACTTCGAAATCGGACTTCATGGCGAAAGCTCCTTCGCTGTGGGGTTACGAGGCGCGGCCCGTATTAGCGGCGCCTCGAAACAGTCGGCCCGTTAACTTGTCGGAACCTGAGGCTTACGGCGCGGAGGCACCGGCCTAGCAACGGGAGGCGGCGGCGGGACTGGCTGGAGCGTCACGATGACCGGATTTGGTTTGTGATCCATCGCCGCGCTGCTTACTCCATCGACCGCCATCCCGACCACGCCACCGAGGAGCAAGTTGCCGGCGAAACCGGCCGCTCCTTGTGTGACCACCTCCCTCGTTAAGATCACCACTTGCGATTCATAGCCGGGCTTGTTGAAGGTGATGCTGATGTCATCGGCGCGCTTCACTTGCACCGCGCAAGGCGTGACGCATGCAAGCGGTAGCTCGCCTCCGGTAATGGTCGCTTCCGCGCCGGAAGGTGTCGTAGCAATGCTGATTTGCTCGTGCCAGCCGCGCGTAGCAGATGCGCAGGCAGCCAATTGGACCGCCAGCGCAGCGGACACTAAAAGTCGCCAGAGCATGTCGCCCCCCGACCGCTTCTAGCGAGCGGTTAGGGATATTAAAGCCGCAACCTAGCGATGAGTCGAGGGAATGGACGGATTTATTTTGAATATGATCGAAAGAAACGGCGATTGAGGGAAGCCGCCAGATTTCTCTAGCGACTATCCCCCCAGCACAGAATTCAAGAAGCGCTCCGCGGCTAGTCGTAGACGCATCATGAAGTACGAGGCTTCCACCTACGCTGCGGAAATGAAGTGCCTGGGCGCTTTGCTGGCAAGTCGAGCGCCCTGAGGAAATGGAGCGAGAGCTCATGCAGCTCGTCTGCCATTTCCTTCCCCCTAGCCAACGAGGTAAGTCATGAGCGGCGCGGCATCCATAAAAAGCGGACTCGGGTTAGAGCAGACTGTTACGATAGCCCGTCGCGGTGAAAGCTTATTCACCGCAGATCAATCATCGGCCCTTTGCCGGCGGCCTCGAAGTGTATGGAGGCTGTTTCCATTACTCGGCGCACTGTTCCATAGCCGGAGTCCTTCTCGACTGGAGGCAGCGAGTTCTCGCGATAAATCTTGCGCTTCGCTTCCTCCGCGTTTTCCTTTAACCAGGACTGAGGATCATCAACGCCGTCCAACGCTCTAACGAATAGTTGGCCGAGAAGATACTCAACCGCATGGAGGTTCCCGCGTAATCCCTTACTGTCATCCATCATGTGTCTCCTTGGTCTGACGTCTTCGCCAGCGCAGAAAACGCTTTGCCTTCTGCGGCAAGAGTCCCGGCGTCCGAAAACGGATTCAGGGGGCGGTTAAAGCGCGCTAGATAAGCTTGCCCCGTTCCGGTTGCCAACCTCGTTGATCACCATTCGCAAGTTCAATGGTTGCGCGACGGCACGCACGGGCTCATACCCGAGTCCGATTCCTTTGACGATCACGGTCCCGTAGTTGAACAGGCGGCCAATAACCGACTGTCTGACCTCTACGCCTTCGATCTTTTCCACATTGATCTCGCCAGTGGTGCGGCGAAGCAATCCCACCTTAAAGATAAAGCGGCGGTCGGTAACGGCGATCTCGGTCGTGACGCGCCGGACCCATGCGGCACCAATCATAAACGCTCCAGCCAGGACAAGGCCCAGACGGAGCGCCGCGGAGTTGCTTGCATTGAACGCGACGACGGCTGCCAAAGCCGTGAAGATCAGCGCCGGCACAAAAATGATCCAGTGCAGTTTCGCGCGATAATAAACTCGCTCCCCCGGTTGCAGAGATTGCTCAACATAGCCCCTTGCCATTGTTCCTTCCCCCTAGCCAACGAGGTAAATCATGAGCAGCGCGGCTCTATTGCGGCGGCTGATAGTTACGGCTAATCAGATTTTTGGTTTTGCACAATGGACAGGTCAGAAGATCGCCCATGCCATGGGTATGCATATGAGCCAAGATCGATGCCTTGCCTTGCTGGTAGCAATTTGCACAAATGTAATGAGGTGGTTCGCCGTCGCGCATCGTTGGCTTCAAGATGTAGGCAATATTTCCGTCCCCAGCGTCCACCGGCTTGTAGCGCTGCTTTTCTGTTTCCCATGCTTCCACGCCTGCCAATTTTTTTTCAAGTTGGCTTATCTTCTCAATCAGCGCCGCGCGTTCCTCGTTAGCAGAAAATGCGCTTCTTTGGGCATCCAAAATTATGGCATTCAATTCGATGACCTTCACTTGGATGGCCTGAGCGTTGCTCAGACCTATCATCGCCTTCGCGATATCCATCGCGCCCTTGAGAGCGGAAACGGTTCCAGCAATTGCCGACACATCAACCACGGCGCTTCCTCCAGTGCACAAAACGCTTCGCCTTCTGCTTAAGCCATCGCCGTTTTGTCAGATTGTTGATAGGTCAAACGCTTGCCGACGGTGCCCTTCACCGCTTTTTCCGCGCGCGTTTTGTCGCTCACGCCGAGCTTCATGCGTTCGTTGTAGCGGAAATCGAACTCGGCCAAATAGCGCTTTAGGTGCTGCTGCGAAACGTGGTGATAGACGCCATTGATGCCGCGCTTCATGATC
>Ga0209118_1001402_pt1 | contig 11241 bp, 9 predicted proteins | sample BlaSpr_A8_Ref_M1_FD_187988 | JGI IMG/M metagenome (GOLD analysis project Ga0209118, IMG submission 187988) | Forest soil microbial communities from Thunder Bay, Ontario, Canada - Black Spruce, Ontario site 2_A8_Ref_M1 (SPAdes) (version 2) | ecosystem: Environmental > Terrestrial > Soil > Boreal...
GGCAGCCACGAGCGCGCGCATCACCGCGTCGACGTCGCCCAATTGCGGGAGCTTGCCCACCAGCTTCGCTCGCGCGAGCGCCTGCTCGTGTCGTGCGTTGCGTTCGGCTACAAGAACGGCATCCCGGATGGGTCATCGTGGGTGGTCGACGTCAGGCTGCTCGAAAATCCGTACTGGGTCGAGGAGCTCCGCCCCCTCGACGGCCGCGACCCACGCGTGCGCGACTACGTGGTCGGGCAGCCCGCGGCGCAGGAGCTCCTGGGCAACCTCGAAAAAACGCTCGCGGCCGCCATCCCTCATTACCGCGAGCGGGGGCGTTCGCACCTGGTCGTCGCGTTTGGGTGCACCGGCGGGCGTCACCGCTCGGTCGCGATGGCCAAAGAGATGTCCGAGCGGCTGAAAAACGTGGACGGCATCGACGTCGAGTTCACCTCTCGCGATCTTTAATGACCCGTGCGCTCGTGCTGGGCGGAGCGGGCTTCGTCGGTGCTGCCGCATGCAAGGAGCTGATGCGCCGCGGCGTGGAGACCGTCGCCGCGGGCAGGAAGGAGCGCCCCTACGGCACTTTCACCAGCTACATCGCCTTCGACCGCACGGATGACGACCAGCTCGAGCGGGCGCTCCGGCAGGTCGAGCCGGACGTGCTGCTCGACCTCGCCTGCTACCAGCCTGGCGAGGTGCGCTCCGTGGCGCGACTCTTCAAGGGAGCTCGCTACGTCTTCGTGTCGACCGGCGTCTACCCAAACCTGGACGGTAAGCCGGCCCGCGAAGAGGACTTTGTCCCGCTGACTGGAGATCCGCCGCCACAGCTGGACTACATGGACGGGAAGCGGTGGTGCGAAACCGTGCTGGCGCGCGAGAGCGACCTGGCCTGGACTGTGATCCGGCCGCCTGCGGTGTTCGGGCCGGCTGATCACTCGCTGCGGATCGCCGCCTACATTCAGCGCGTGGAGGACGGCGGACCAGTGCTGGTACCGGTCGAGTCGTACGAACGCCAGGCAGGCCTCGCGTGGGTGAAGGACATCGGTTATGCGTGCGCGCTGGCGTGCGACCTGCGCAAAGACCTGACCCATAAGGCGTTTAACGCCGCCTTCGACGGAGTCAGCGTGCGCGACCTGGTCGAGGGCATCGCCCATGCGATGGGTCGGACGGCCCGGCTGCACCCGATGCCTTTCGCGCAGTTGCCGGAGGGTGCGAGCCCGTACGGGCCGGACCCGCGACGGTCGGCGGGCTACGTCCTCGACCGGGCTCGAAAAGAGCTCGGGTTCGAGCCCTCGGCGCTGGAGGATGCCCTCGCTGAGACCCTTGCCTGGTACCGCGTCGCGCACCCCTCGCATCCTGGATATGCGAACCGCGCGAAGGAGCTTGCGATTGCCGGATCCGCGTGAGGTGGTCGCCGGATGGTTGAGGGTCCAGGCCAAGGGCTGCGCGGCGCTCGGATCGCCGTTCTACGCGGACCTGCTCGAATCCGCCGCCTCGGACCTGGGCGAATCCGGCCCCGTCGCGGACGTGCTGGCCGGATTCGAAGGTGAGACCGAATCGTCCGCCCTTGCGCTCCGCCTCATGGGCGCGGTGCACCGGCTCGTGCTGCAGGACCGCCTGCCTCAGCTGACTTCCCACTACCCGTCCGTCGGTGGCGACGGTGATGCCGCGATGGCGTGGCCCCTGTTTCGGGACGCACTGGCGGAGCACCGCGCGGAGATCCGGCGGCTGATAGCGCGCGGATGCCAGACCAACGAGGTGGGTCGTTGCGCCGCTTTGCTCGGAGGATTCCTCGAGGTCGCTGATCGAACCCGATGGCCGCTGCGCATCCTGGAGATCGGCGCGAGCGCCGGGCTCAACCTGCGGTGGGACCGCTACCGCTACGAATCTGGTCAGACCGGCTGGGGAGACGAGCATTCCCCGGTGCGTTTCGTCCAATTCTTCGACATCCCGCCACCGCTGGATCGCACCGCCGAGGTGATCGAGAGGAAGGGATGCGACCTCCAGCCAATCGACCCGACGTCGGAGGAAGGAGCGCTTTCGCTCCGATCATTCATCTGGGCTGACCAGCTCGGCCGCCTCTCCCGACTCGACGGCGCCATCGAGATCGCGAAGCAGGTGCCGGTGACAGTGGAGCATGTGGATGCGGCGACGTTTCTCGAGCGCGAGCTGGACACGCCCCGTCCTGACATGGCGACGGTGGTGTACCACTCGGTGTTCATCCAGTACGTCACCGAAAGCATTCGCGCGCGGATCGCCGGCGCCATCGACCGAGCCATTTCGGTCGCGCCACCCGAAGCTCCTGTCCACTACTTGCGAATGGAACCAGACGCCGGCACGCCCGAGTTTGAGATCCGGCTTGACGACGAGCTGCTCGGCACGAGCAGAGCGCACGGCACGGGCGTACGGTGGCTCGCGTAGCAATGAAAATGTCGCGGCGCCTTGCGCCCTATGCAGTGGCGATCGGCGGCGTGATGGCGATCACGGCGGTGATCTGGCTGATCAACTCGCAGACCTCCGTACCCGGCCTGTCCGCCATCTACCTGCTCCTGGTCCTGTGGCTGGGCGCCCGCTGGGGAAGAGGCCCCGCCGTCGCCGGAAGCGTTGGCGCTTTCCTCTTTTACGACTTCTTCTTCGTTCCACCCGTGAACACCTTCACGGTCGGAGGACCCGCCAACTTGCTCGAGCTGATCGTCCTGCTCGCAGCCGCCCTTGTCACGAGCCAGCTGGCCGCGTCCTCCCGCCGCTCCCGGGCCACCGCGGAAGCGCTGGCACGAGAATCGCGTGCGCTTTACGAGGTGGCCACCGCGGCGCTTCGCTCGCCGGAGGTGACCGCCGCGCTCTCCATGCTCTGCAGGCGAGCTATGGAGCTGACCACCGTGAGCCGGTTCGCGCTCGTCGCGGTGGACTCGGGCCAGCCCAGCCAGCTGGCGGGCGGCGACCTCTCCCCGGCGGAGCTCAAGCAGGCGGCGTGGTCGCACGAGTACGGCCGCGCGATCGGGATCGCGGTGCGCGATGGAGCGGTCACCGTCGTTCGCTCCCACCCGGCGGACGCCGCGCCGGCTTACCTGCCGCTTGCGAGCGGGGTGGCCGTGATCGGCATCGACGGGGCGCAGGCCACGCCCGACGACCTCCGCATGCTCTCGGCCCTGGTCGGGCTTGCCGACCTGCTGATGGACCGCCGGCGCGCGGCGCTGGAGTCGGAGCGAGCTCGCGGCCTCGAATCTTCGGACCGGCTCAAGACGGCCATCCTCTCCTCTCTGTCGCACGAGCTGAAGAGCCCGATCGCATCGCTGCGTGCCGGGCTCACCGCGCTGGCCGCGCCGCAGTCCGGGCTTCAGGACGATCAGCGTGAGCTGCTGGTCGACCTCGATCGCCAGGCGAGCCGGCTTGACCGGATGGTCGGCGACCTGCTTGCCCTGTCCCGCCTTGAGGCGGGGCTGCAGCTGGACCGCGATGCCTATGGATTCTCTGACCTGGTCGCCAACGCGACGAGGCACCTGCGCATCGAGCTTTCGAGCAACCGTCTCGTGGTCGACCTGCCGGACGAGCTGCCACCCGTGGATGTCGACGAGGTGCAGGCCGGAAGGGTGCTTACGAACCTGCTCGAAAACGCACACGAGTGGGCTCCGCCCGGCGGCGAGATCGAGGTCGGCGCATCGCCGCGGGACGGAATGCTCGAGGCCTGGGTGGAGAACGAAGGGCCGCCGATCGCCGCCGGTGACCTGGATCGCATCTTCGATACGTTCTGGACGCGCCGCGCTCGCGGCAGTGGCCTTGGCCTGGCCATCTGCAAGCGGGTCGTCGAGGCGCATGGAGGCACCATTCGCGCCGAGAACAGGCGGCGCGGTCCGCGGTTCACGTTTACTTTTCCGCTCGCCAAGGTCTCAGCGCCACGGGTCCAGGCGGTGTGAGGTGAGCGGCCGGGTTTTAGTCGTGGACGACGAGGTCGAAATGCAGAGGGCACTACGCACGGGGCTCAGCTACCACGACTTCGACGTTCACGCCGTTGGGAGTGGGGAGGAGGCGATCAGCGAGGCGGCGACCTGGCGGCCGGACGTGATCCTGCTCGACCTCGGCCTGCCGGGAATGGACGGGTTCGCGACCCTGAAAGCGCTGAGGCCGGCGACCCGTGCGGCGGTGATTGTGGTCAGCGTCATGCCGGAAGAGAGAGACAAGGTGCGTGCGCTTGATGCGGGCGCGGACGACTACATGGTCAAGCCATTTGGCACGGAGGAGCTGGTCGCGCGGATTCGCGCGGTGCTGCGCCGCCAGGCTGACGTGACGGCGGGCGAGCCGGTCATCCGGGCGGGCGACCTGGAGATCGACATCGGACGGCGCACCGTCACCGTGCAGGGAAAGGTGGTGCGCCTGACGCCGACCGAGTACGAGCTCTTGCGCTTTCTCGCCCTTCACGCGGGCAAGCCTGTGACCCATACGACGCTTTTGCGACAGGTCTGGGGCGACTATGCGATCGGCGACAAGTACAACACCCGCTACGTCGTGGCCCAGATCCGCAAGAAGCTGGGTGACGACCCGGCGAACCCGCGCTACATCGTCAACGAACCGGGAGTGGGATACAGGCTCGAGGGGTGACGTACCGGGGTGCTACCGGCCGCGATTACCGAGTTCCGCCATCCCCCACCCCGACCCTCCCCCTGCGGGGGAGGGGTCATTGCTCTGAATGGCTTCGGTTTAGCAGGTACGCTGCGATCAGGGCTACCACAACGATGCCGGGCGACCAGCCGAGACCTGGGCCGAACGGGTCGTAGTTCGAGAGGTCGACCCCGACCGCCAGGCCGCTGACGGCGGCGAACACCATGACGATCAGGATTCCGCGCGCGGCTCCGTGGCGAGCGAAGAACAGCTCGAACTCCAGCTGCCAGCCGGGGCGATGCCGGCGATGCTGCGGGGCCGCCACCGCGGCGTGCGCGGCGACGCGCCGCCCGTGCTTGTAGCGAGCTGAGCTCGGCAGCGGCGCGGCCGGCAGGCGCTCGACCTCGCGATCCAGAGGAGGTGGCACCTCGAGCGGCTCCCACAGGGGCTGCTTTCGGTAGCGGCGATAGACCACAAAGGTGATACCGCCCAGCAACAACCAACCGACATAGATATAGGAAGAGTTGGAGATGTTCTGCGACATCAGCTGAGTGAAGACGGTGCCGATCGCGAGCGCCCCCAGCAGCGAAAGCACCGGGATGCTGTCACGGCCGAACTTGAGATTCCAGGGCATGCGGTATGGGCGATAGAGGTTCGGCTCGATGAAGCGAAGCCGCATCACCGAGAGGTGCGCCGAGCAGAACGCAAACGTTGCTGCCAGCGCATAGACCGAACCCAGCAGGTCGATCTCCTCACCGTGGACGAAAATTCCAGGCAAGACGAGCACCGCCGCCGCGATGCCGAACACGATGATCGAGATATAGGGCGTCTTGAATTTCGGGTGCAGGCGAGCGAAGCGATGCGGAAGCAGGTCGGCGCCGGCCAGCGAGTAGCTCAGCCTCGAGATCCCGATCAAGCCCGCGTTCGTCGCGATCACGAGGATGGTGAAGGCGAGGAAGCCGACCCAGAGACCGGCCCAGAAGGCGAGAGTCGTCGACACGGAGTTGAAGCCGGTGACGATCCCGGCCACAGGGTCGCTCTTGTAAGTCGTGGCCAGGGCCGTCGTGTACTGGCCGTCGACGAGATGAACGGGAAATACGCTCATGCCGATCGTCGGCAGGAAAGCTGAAACGAAGAGCACCGCCGCGATCACGGCAAAGGTCGCTCGCGGCACGCTGCGGCCGGGGTTCTTGACCTCTTCGGACATGTTGGAGATCGTCTCGATGCCGGTATAGGTCACCATCGCGATCGAGATGCTGGCCAGGAAGTTGCCCCACGTCGGCGCCACTCCGAGGTGCACGTTGTTGATCACGGTGCGAATGTTGAGCAGGAAGATGAGCCCGAGGATGACCAGCGCAAATTGGGTCACCAGGTCTGTCATGGCGAGCACCAGGTTGAGCGCGCTTGACTCCTGGATGCCGATCACGTTGACGACGAGGAGTAAAGCGATCAGCACGATGGTGGCACCTATGTGCCAGGGCTCAGATGTCCTGAACTCGCCGAAGATCCAGAAGTATTTTCCAAACACGCCCAGGTAGCTGATCGCGAAGTAGGCGGAGATTGAGACGGTCGCCGTGTAGTTGAGCAGCTGGACCCATCCGACCAGGAAGCCGATCGGTGCGTTGAAGGCGCGCCGCGCGAACTGCGAGCTTCCACCGGCGTGCGGCAGCGCCGCGGAACCCTCGGCGTAGTTGAGTGCGGTGCTGACGAAGATGAGGCCCGCCAGGATCAGGGCGAGGGGCGTCAGCCCAAGGGCGAAGGCGGCGGTGACGCCCAGCGCGTAGTAGATGCTGGAACCGACGTTCCCGTAGCTGGCGGCGAACAGGGCCGGCGCTCCGAGGGTGCGGGGCAGCTTGGCGGCACGGCCGACGACGACTCGGAGGTCGCCGGGGCGGCGCCCGCGGCGAGCGACGGCGTCCGGACTCATCTCTGGCGAGGTTAAAGGATCGGAGCCGCACCCATACAGAATCCATAGGGATATCCGCCCAGGCCAAACGGCGACCTAACAGCCCGGCTCCTACCTTGAATAAATGCGAAACGCCATCCTCCAGCTTCCGGAAACCAGGACCGCCAACGAGAAGCGCCAGGTCCTGCGTACCGCGATGCGCCAGCTCGAGCGCGCCGACCTCTACCTGGCCGCGGTCGCGTACATGGACCTTGGCGACCGCGAGGCACAGCGGGCCCTCAACCAGGTGCGCGGCGACCTCGCGAAACTAGGTCGCTACCTCGGCGAGCGTCGAAACCTGGACAGCGATTGAGTCACGCCATATTGCCGTCCCGCCGCAGGATCAAGGTCCGCGGCGGAAGTCTGGGGGCCTTCCTGTGCTGGGCCGTCGTCTTCGCGGACATCGGCACCTCGGTCTATTACGTGCCCGGCATCCTTTACGGCCCCTTCCGCTCGCGCGCCGCACTGTTCGTCCTGATGACGCTGTTCGTCTTCGTCCTTCTATGTGTGAAGTACGCCGAGGTCACGTGGCGCTATCCAGAAGGCGGCGGCGTGGTCAATGTCTCATCGCAGGCGCTGCATCCGTTTGCCGGGCTGCTGGGTGGACTGATGATCCTGGTCGACTACTTCCTGACCGCCGCGCTCAGCGCGCTGTCCGGCGTGCTTTACCTTGCGGTGCTGCTGCCGTTCTTGAAGGGCGTTGCGCTGCAGGCCTCGGTTGGCGCGTTGATCGCCCTGTGCATTCTCAACTTGCTCGGCATCAAGGAGAGCGCGCGCGCGACGGCGATCGTCGCGTGCCTCGCCGGAGGAGGGCAGCTTGCCGTTGTGCTCGCGACCGCGCTTTTCCTTGGACCGGCGGGCGTGGTGCACAGCTTTAGCGCAATCACAAGCGGGACTCCGCTGACCCCGATCCTTCTGCTGACAGGCTACGGCGCGGCCTTTCTCGCCTTTTCGGGGCTGGAGAGCGTCGCGCAGCTCGCGCCCGCCATGCGCGAGCCGCGCAAGAAGGTCGCCTTTCGAGCCATGACGGCCGTCGTCCTGACGATGGCGATCACGAGCCCTCTGCTCACCTTGTGGTCCACCACCCTGCTCGATCCACACGCGGACCCCAACCAGTTCATCTCGCTGCTGGGCGCCCGGGTGGCCGGTCACCTGGTGGGCGATTACGTCGCCATCTCAGGTTCCCTGCTCCTCGTTTTCGCGAGCAACACAGCCATCATCGGCGCCTACCACGTCTTCATCGCGCTGGCGCGCATGGGCTTTTTGCCCCGCGCCCTGGAGCGCCGGAACAAGTGGCGCGTGACCCCGCATTGGTCGATCCTGGTCGCGGTCGCCATGCCGGTCGTGATCACGATCGGCGCGCAGGCGCAGGTCAACCTGCTCGGTGACCTCTACGCCTTCGGTTTGCTTGGCACGTTCGTGCTGACCTGCATCAGCCTCGACGTGGTGCGCTGGCGCGAACGCCCGGCCTGGACGGCGGGCGCAGCCGCGATCTTTGTGATTGGCATCCTGACCACGATCCTCGTCGTCACGGCCTGGTTGGTCAACCTCATCTACAAGCCGGACGCTACAAAATTCGGCGGCGGCCTGACGGTCGTTGGGCTGGTGATCGGCCTGATGACGTACCGGTACTACCGATCCCGCAGACCGAGCGTTTTCCCTGTGCCCTTCCGGCCCCAGAGGGCGGCGGAATCCATCGCCACCGCGCTTGGCAAGCGACCATCTGCCGGCGAGGTGCTGGTCATCCTGCCCCACGACCAGCTGGCGGCTGAGGCCGTGATGGCGGCCGCCATCCACGCCGCCGCCGGTCGCGGCGCTGTCTTCCTCTATCGAGGCGACCGCTACCCGAACCAGCACCATGAGCTGCTCGAGGTGGCCGACCCCTACCTCAGGGACTTCTCCGCACACGACGCGTTCGCTCGCGCGGAGATGCTCGCCCGCGTCCATCTCAAAAACCGCCGGTACGTGTACATGCCTGGCAGCCTTCCGCGCGAGATGGTCGGCGAGGTGTGGAGGACCGTGGCGCCCAAAGAGACCCTGGTCACGGTGGAGGACCAGGGCATGCTGCCCCCGATGGCGGTCGATCGCGTGCGCCGGCACACCACCGACGGCATCACGGTGCTGCACATGTACACGAGCAAGGTCCGGCCGAAGCACGAGGTCGAAGCGGTTACGGCATGAGGTTCGGCTCGTGGCCGAGCCTCGCTTTCAGCTAGACAACAAGGTCCTTCAGCTCGCGCGGGTAGTCGGTCATGACGCGGCAGCCGTCCTCGGTGATGACCACAGTGTCAGAGTGCCGGAAGCCGCCGAGCTCCTTGACGTAGACACCCGGCTCGACCGTGAACACCATGCCGGCCTCGAGCAACGTCTCCTCGCCGCGGTCGAGGAACGGCGCCTCGTGCCCTTCGAGCCCGATGGAATGGCCCACGTGGTGGCGCAGGTTGGCGGTGACGCCGAGCTCCTCGGCCAGCCGCACGGTGGCCAGCTCGACCTCACCTGCCGGCACTCCCGGCGCCATCACCTCGATCGCCCGTGTCTGGAGCGCGAGCATCGCCGCGAAGGCGCGCTCCTGCTCCTGAGTGGGGTCGCCCACGATCATCGTCCGCTCCAGCTCGCTCAGGTAGCCGTCGATGTCGGCGCTGGCGCCGCTCACCAGCACATCGCCGGCCTGGACGCCGTGGCCGCGCACGAAACCGTGGGGCATGGCCGTCGAGCGGCCGGCCACGAACATCGATTCCAGGCCATTGCCCGCGAACGAGCGCGGGCGCCAGCCCGGCATCTCGCGCAGCATCTCCTGCAGCGTTTCCGTGACCACGGGTGCGTAGATCTCCATCTCGGTCTTGCCGGTCTTGATCGCGGCCTGCATGCGGCGATGCGCGCGCACCGCCCAGTCACAGCTCAGTTGTATGCAGGCGATCTCGGTAGGTGATTTCACGCGACGGAGCGACTCGATGATCAGCTCCGCGTCGAAGGCGCGATGGCCGATGAGGTCGCTCAGGAGCGGTCCGCGGTAGCCCCAGTACGGGATGTAGCCGTCGTGGTCGGCGCCGGTGCGGGACGGCCTGGCGCCGTTCTCGGAGAGGATCGCAGACACGCGCTCCATCGGATGCTCGGCGCCGGGATACTCGAAATAGACATCGACGCGGTCCAGCGCGGTCGAGGACTCCGCATGTTCTTTCTCGACCGCCGGAACCACCAGGACGGCCTTGCGCTTCGGCCCGAGCACGAGGGCGATGGGGCGCTCGGTGGGGATGTGATGGAAACCGGTCAGGTAGGCGACGCGGGCTGGATAGAAGACGCAGATCGAATCGAGGCCGGCCGCGTCCATGCCGGCGGCGACCGCCTCACGGCGCATGGAATACTCCTGGGTGGAGATTTGCATTAATTGGTCACTTCCCCGCTTGCCGGGGAAGGTGGCGCGCAGCGCCGGATGGGGGGGTGCGCTGGGCAGCGGGCGCGGGGAAGGTTTCTTAATACGCGGCAAGTTTTCTCATCGCCTCCGCGATCTTGTGCGGGTTTGGCATGAAGAACTCCTCTTGGGGAGTGTTGAACGGCATGGCCGGGATGTCCGGCGCCGCGACCCGGACCACAGGGCCGTCCAGGTCGCCGAAGGCGTGCTCCGAGATGATGGCCGCGACCTCGGCGCCGAAGCCCCCGGTCAGGTTGTCCTCGTGCACGACCATTCCCTTGCCGGTTTTGCGCACCGACTCCAGGATGGTGTCCCGGTCGAGCGGCGCCAGCGTGCGCAGGTCCACCACCTCCACGCTCACCCCCTCGGTCTGAAGCTGCGCCGCGGCCTCCAGGCAGTAGTGGGTCATCAGGCCCCAGGCGAAGCAGCTCAGGTTCGTGCCCTCGCGGCGCACCACGGCGGGGCCGATCGGGACGAGGTGGTCGCCGTCAGGAACCTCTTCCGTGACGAGCCGGTAGACCTTCTTGTGCTCGAGAAAGAGCACCGGGTCCGGGTCGCGGATGGCGGACTTGAGCAGCCCATGCGCGTCCGCGGGCATGCTCGGAACCACGACCTTCAAACCTGGAACGTGGGCATAGAAAGCCTCGATCGACTGTGAGTGGTAGAGCCCCCCGTGGACTCCGCCGCCGAATGGCGTCCGGATCACGATCGGCACCGCCCAGTCCCCGTTGGACCGGTAGCGCGTCCGCGCCGCCTCGCTCACGATCTGGTCGAAGGCGGGGTGGATGAAATCCGCGAACTGGATTTCGGCGATCGGGATGAGACCGTTCAGGGCCGCGCCGATGGCGACTCCGACGATGGCCGACTCAGCGAGCGGCGTGTCGAGCACGCGTGCCTCGCCAAAGCGCGCGTAGAGGCCGTCGGTCGCCCCGAACACGCCGCCCTTGCGGCCCACGTCCTCACCCATGACGACCACCCGCTCGTCGCGTTCCATCTCCTCGCCGATGGCGGCGCGGACCGCCTCGATCATCCTCATCTCTGGCACTTGTTCATTGTCCTTCGCCGCCGCCTCTTCTGGAGGGTTCGTCCCCCCGCCCGGCCGGGACCGCGAGCGGTCCGGGCCACCCTCCCCCTGCGGGGGAGGGGAGATTAGACTGGGGATTGGGGCGGGGGTTCATCTCTTCGTTGGAGGTACGCGATTTCGTTCTCGGCGGACGTCAAGAACGAGATGGCCGGGCTCATGCCGGCGCGACCCTGCTGCCAGCTCAGCGAGCTGCTCGGGATTTATTTCGGCTCGCGCGCGCGGCTG
>Ga0209118_1001403_pt1 | contig 11223 bp, 8 predicted proteins | sample BlaSpr_A8_Ref_M1_FD_187988 | JGI IMG/M metagenome (GOLD analysis project Ga0209118, IMG submission 187988) | Forest soil microbial communities from Thunder Bay, Ontario, Canada - Black Spruce, Ontario site 2_A8_Ref_M1 (SPAdes) (version 2) | ecosystem: Environmental > Terrestrial > Soil > Boreal...
GGCGCCGGCTGTCGCAAGCCGAGCTCATGGCGGCCGTGGCCCAAGTCGAGAGAGCGATCGCATCGCCTGCCGGCCGCCGGGGGGACTCGCGGGACCGTCAGATCCTGGTCGCGGGCGGGCCGCTCCGGGAGTGGCCAGGCAGGCTGCTGGCAGCTTGGGCGGTGGTGGCCGGCGCGGCGCTGGTGCTCGAGACCGACCCGGCGCGGCGTCTGGGCACGGTGCTGTGGGCGCGGCCGACGGTGTTCCACGGCACCGCCGCCGAGCTCGCGGCGCTGCGGCAGCAGGTGGAGACGGCGCGGTGGCCCCGCCGCTGGCACCGCCTTCGCCGCTTGCCGGCGCCACCGCTCGGACGCCTGGGCACCCTGTTCCAGAGCGAGGCGCCGGCGGCTGAGGAAGCGGCTTTCTGGCAACAGCGCGGGGCCCAGCTGCTGCGGCTGCCCGCGCTCGCCCAGCCCGGGCGTGGTGCCGCCCAGAGCTGAGAACTAGACCTCGCGATCTGGAAGACCGCTGGCCGCGGTCGCCCAGTCCCGCAGCCGCAGAACAACCCGGCCCCCGCGGCCCTAAGGGCTGTCGCCCGATCTCTCGACGCCAAGCAGATCGCGGCCGTTGGATCGCAACCATCGACGGCCGTCACTCAGGACCTTGGTCTGGCAGGCGGCCTGCACGGCCTCGCGGCGCGTGCTCACGCCTAGCTTGGCGAAGAGGTGGCGCAGGTGCGCCTTGACGGTGGCAGTACCGATCCGCATCAGCTTGGCAATCTCCTTGTTGCTCAGGCCCTGCGCCAGCAGCCGCAGAGTCTCGCGCTCGCGCTCGGTCAGGGCCGGCAGCTGCCAGGCAGGCTGCTTGTGAAGCTGGTGCGCCAGCTCATGAATCCGGGCGCCGACCAGGGCAGCGAGGCGGGGGGAGCAGGGGGTCTTGCCGTTCCGCACCGCCAGGATCGTATGGACGAGATCGGCACAGGAACCCTCGATCGAGACATAGCCGGCGGCGCCGGCTTCGATCGACCGCAACACGTTCTCTTCCTCAGGACCGACGCCGAACAACACAATCTTTGCCTCGTTCAGCAGATCGCGGATCCGGCGGATCAGCTGGACAACGCTCTCCCTGCCGCTGCCGTCGACCAACAGGACGTCGAACGGCACTGACAACAACCGTTTCACCTCTCGGTCGCAGCGCTCGAGGGTCAGCGAGTCGGTGACCACGACATCTCGCGACCGCCCAAGCGCGGCATGGACGGCATCGGTAAGCAATGTCGCGCGCACGAGCAGGCAAATCTGGACTGGCGGCTCGAGGCCGGTTGCAGAGCGTGGCTCGGCGGGGCCGTCCATGGGCTGATCCTCAGGAACGCTTGAGCCAGCCCTGCCGGTAGGCATATTCGACCGCCTCGGTCCGCCGCCTGACGTCGAGCTTCTCGAAGATCCTCTGGATGTGATTTTTCACCGTATGAAACGACAGTGACAGCTGTTCGGCGATCTCGCGGTTACTGAGGCCTCGGGCGACCCATCGCAGGACCTCCAATTCCCGGGTCGTCAAGACCAGCGAGTTGAGAGAGTCCATTTCCCGGCGCAACAGCGACAGCTCGGTGAGGCGAGCGAACATTGAGGACGCCGTCTCCGGAGACGCCACCATTTCCCCTCGGGCGGCGAGCTCGACGGTCTGCTTGAAATCCGCCAGCGTGGTCTGTTCGACCAGGTAACCGAGCGCTCCCTCTTCAAGGCTGAGCAGAACCTCTTCCGGCGAGCTCCCCAACCCATATGCAAGCACCTTGATGCGAGCGAACCGGTTGCTGATCTGGCGGATCGCCGCGAGCCCGAGGTCGCAGCCGCTTTGGAGGTCGACGACGATGACGTCAGGCTGCTGCCGCTCGATCTCCTCGAGGTACTCGGCTTCGTCGAGGCTGACGGCGACGACCTTGCAACTTGCGGCCTCGGCGAGAGCCGACGCCAGGCACTCCCAGAACAGCCGGCGAAAGCCGAGGAGGAGCAGACGAAAAGAAGGGCATTGCTTTCCTTGGCGAGGTCGGGATTCCCGACCTCGAAGGAGAGTGTGGCCAGATGCGCACCGTCCGTGTAAAGCTCCTCGGCGCTGGGGAACTTGGTGGCGCGGGTGAGAGAAGCGGCCATGGAGTAGCCCGGTCCCGCCTTCCAGACCACTCCGAGCGAGCCGGACAGGCCGCCATACGAGCGTTCCGGAGCCGCCTCGGATGCGCCGCCGATCCGCTCATGCTCGTAGCGCAGGCCGGCCTGCCAGCGGGTGCCGCCGAGCTCGACCTCCTCGAGGTCGACGAGCGCGAAGTTCTCGGTCTTGTTCGGCGCGATGAAAACCTCGGTGCCGACCGAAGAGAAATCGCGGTGACGGATCTGCAACCCGAGCGAGCCGCTGACCGGCCCCAGGCTCCGGTGCAGCATCTCGAGCCGCCCTTCCCAGATGTCTTGCGAATTGAGCGTGCCGAAGGCGCGGCTGCCTTCGGCTTCTACGTGTTGATACTGGTTGGTGGTGAACTGGAGCTTGAGATCGCGGACGATTCCGAAGGGCTGGCGGATCTCGCCACGCAGATCGAGGCGATCCAGGTGCAGGTCGATCTTCGGCGCGGATCGCGACGACGCCTCCGCTCCGAGCTGGCCTGGCAAGCCGTAGACCTCCTCGGTCCTGCTCACGGCGGCGCCGAAGTAGCCGAGCGCATCCACATAAGAGACGCCCATCGTGCCGACCTTGTTCTCGGAGCTGCTGTTCTTGAGCTTGCTGGGGGTCTCATCCGGTCCCCGCGCGCTCGGGATCGAAGCGAAGCCGGGGATCCCGTAATCGGTGGTCCGGCGATCGAGGGCGCCCGCGTACCAGGCGAGGTGCTGTCCGACTCGGCCCTCGGCGGAAAAGGCGCCGTTGATCTCGTCGGCGACCGTGCCGGCGCCGAGCTCGAGATGGCCGGTGGCGGCTGCTCCCGGCAATGACTGCGGAATGCGATCATCGATGACGTTGACGGCCCCGCCTTCCGCGCTGCTGCCGTAGAGCAGCGTCGCCGGGCCGCGCAGCACCTCGATGCGGTCGGCGAGCATCGTCGCGGCAGCGACCGCATGGTCGGGTCCGCCCACCGAGAGGTCCCCGACGTCGGTGCCGTTGTCAAGCAAGCGGACCCGATCGCCGCCGAGGCCGCGCAGGATCGGGCGGCCGACGGACGGTCCAAAGTAGCTCGATGCGACCCCGGGCTCTTGCGCGATCGTCTGCCCGAGCGACGGCTGCACCCGCGCCTGCAGCTCTTGGCCGCTCAGCACCGCGACCGGCTGGTAGACCTCCGCCAGGGTGCGGATCTCCGGGCTCGCGCTGACCACCAGCTCGTCGTGGAAGCCCTGCGCCAGCTTGATCTCGACCGTCACCGTCGTCTCTGCTCGGATGGACAGGGTCGCCTCGGCGCCGCCGTAGCGCAGGCTGGTCGCGATCACCAGCTGCTCGCCGGCGGGGACACCGTCGACGCAGAAACTCCCGTCCTGGCCGACACTCGTACGGCGCCCCAGGTTCGCAAACCACACCGTGGCGTCGACGGCGGGCTTGCCTTCGGCGGTCAGCACGCGTCCGGCAACGCCGCCGGTCTCGCGCGTGGCGACCAGCCGCGCAGGAAACAGCGCCTGGGAGCTCAGCAGCAATCCGACGCATAAAGTGCAACAGGGAGGAGCCATCATAGATCACCTTCCTTTCCGCAGCAGCAAGCTGGCGTTGAACTTCGGTGATATTTGACGACTCTTCGGAAATGCACTAGAGACGAAATACTCAAATCGGCCTGAGGGCCGGCCCCCCCGCCGCACGTTCTCCCTGCTCCTCCCGCAATAGGAAACTGGGCTCATTGCGATCACCGGCCGTGCCGCCGGAGACTGGCGATCGAGGAGCGGCTGGTCTTCCCAACCGCGCCATCAGAGGAGGTGCACAGTGTTCAGCTCGCATCCGGTCATATTTCTGCTTGGAGTGATCTCGGTCGTCGTCTGGAAAGTGGTGAGTCCGGGCCTCGCCGGCATCGCCCGGCCACTGGTCAAGGGAGCCATCAAAGGAGGAATCGCGCTGGGCCGGCAGGTCCAGGAAGTTGGCCACCAGGTCAGCGAGGATTTCCAGGATCTGGCGGCGGAGGCGACGGCGGAGCTGGGACCGGCCGGTCCCACGGACGAGAGGGCAACGAGCGGCAAGGGGAAGGCCAAGGGCGCCTGACCCATGGCTACCGACACGTTCTCGGGCCCGGCGCCGTCGCTGCGCTCGGCGATTCCCGGGAGACAACGCTGGCAGGCGGCCGGCCTCTACCGGTGCCCGCCGATGGTGGCGGCCGTGGAGGTCGCTCTGGAGAGGCTCCCAGGGGTCACCGCGGTGAACGGCAACCCGCTGACCGGACGGCTTCTGGTAACTTTCGAAACAATTCTTACCGCCGCCGCGATGGCGGCAGCTGTGCGCGCCGCCCTCGACGTGCCGCCGTTGAGCCCGCAGGCGCTCGCGGTACGGCAGTCGGCGCTCGCCGCCAAGCGGGAAACCACCGCAGAGGAGCGGGGCTGCGAGATCGAAGGCTCGTGCTGCGACATCGAGAATGCGACCGCGGCCCGGTTGAGCGCCTACGAGCGCAAGCTATGGCTGGGCGGCGTGGTGCTGGCAGGAGTCGTGGTGCGTTACGCCGCCTTGGGAGCGGGTGTGGCAGGCGGTCCGACCTTCGTGGCGGTGACCGCTGTGGTCACGGTGGCGACCGGCTTCTCCTACCTTCGCGGAGCATTCAACTCCCTGTTCCGCCGCGGTCGCATCAACACCGACACGCTCGTGGGCACCGCCACCGTCGCCAGCATTCTGCTCGGCGAGACGGCGAGCGGGCTGGTGGTCATCTGGCTGCTCAATCTCGGAGAGTATCTTCAGGCATTGACCTTGCGCCGCACCCGCTTGGCGATCCGGGGCCTGCTTGATGGCGGCGACGATCAGGTGTGGCTGCTGGATGGAGAGGACGAGGCGCGGCGGCCGATCGCCGAGGTGCAACCGGGCGCGCTGGTGGCCGTCTACCCCGGCGAGCGCATTCCGGTGGACGGCACGGTGGAAGCTGGCTCCGGCACCGTCAACGAGGCGCCGATCACGGGCGAGAGCATGCCGGTCGAGCGCGCCGCCAACTCGAGCGTCTACGCCGGAACCCTGCTGCTGGTGGGCAGCCTACGGATCCGCGTGCAGTCGGTGGGAGCGGATACCGCCATCGGGCGGCTCATCCGGCGGGTCGAGGAGGCGCAGGAGCTCAAGCCGCGCATCCAGACGATTGGAGAGCGCTTCGCCGCACGCTTCGTCCCGTTTTCCTTCCTGCTCGCCGGCGTGGTTTTGGTCGTCACGGGCAATCCCACCCAGGCGCTGACCATGCTCTTGATCGCCTGCCCGTGCGCCGCAGGCTTGGCGACGCCGACCGCGGTCAGCGCCTCGATCGGCAACGCGGCGCGGCGCGGCATCCTGATCAAGGGAGGCACTCATCTCGAGTCGGCGGCCGAGTTGGATGCGGTGGTTTTCGACAAGACGGGGACGTTGACGGTCGGCAGCCCGGCCGTGGAGCGCGTGCTGGCGCACGCCGCCGGCTATACCGCCGATCGGGTCCTGATGCTGGCAGCCGCCGCGGAGCTCCACTCGCAGCATCCTCTGGCGCTGGCGGTGGTGGAGCGCGCCCGAGAGCGCGGCCTGGAGTTGCCGCCGCAGGATCAGCTCGAGGTCTTTGCCGGCCGCGGTCTGCGCGCGACCTGGGAGGAGAATCAGGTGATCGTCGGCAATCGACGCCTGCTTGGCGAGCTCGCGGTGGTGGTCGATCCCGACTTGGACGACCTGCAGGCACTCTTCGCAGCCGAAGGCGAGAGCGTGATGTACGTGGCGCACCAGGGCCGGCTGGTTGGCCAGATTACCGTTCGCGACAAGATCCGGCCGGAAGCATTCGCCGCCATGGCCGGGCTGCGTGCCGCCGGTATTCCCCATCTGGTCATGCTTACCGGCGATAACGAGCCGGTGGCCGCTACGGTGGCCCGAGCGGTAGGACTGTCGGAATGGCGCTCGCGGCTCCTGCCGGAGCAGAAGTTCGAATGGATCCGCCATCTGCGCGCCCGCGGCTACCACGTGGCGATGGTGGGCGATGGCATCAACGACGCTCCGGCCCTGGCGCTTGCCGATGTCGGCATCGCCATGGGCACCGCCGGCTCCGACGTGGCGATCGAAGCTGCCGACATCGCGCTTGCCAGCGACAATCTCGAGCACGTTGCGACCACGGTGCGCCTCAGCCGGCGCACCATCCATCTGATCCGCCAGAACTACGGCATCGCTCTCGGCGTCAACTCGGCCGGCATCGTCGCCGGGGTGTTCGGAGCTCTCAATCCGTTGCTTGCCGCCGTGTTGCACAACCTGAGCACGCTGCTCGTGGTGCTCAATTCGACGCGCTTGATCGGCTATGACCCGGAGGCCGGGGCCGCGCCGCGCGCGGCCGCGACCGCTCCAAGCTGGCAGCGCCGCCCCGTCCTCGACGACGGCGATGCCTTGGCGGCGCTCGGTAGTGGCGTCGAGCGGGCATCAGGATCCCACGCCGTACCGGGCGCGGCGGCCTGCTGCGCCAGCGAAGCGCCAGCCGGCGCTCAGGCCGAGGCGATGCACTGAGCCAGCTCTCCGCACTCTCCTGCCTACGCTGCTTGGACCGGCCGCCGGCGGGAGAAGGGGAGCAATGATTTTCGGGAGGTGATCGACGATGCGATTGAAGCTCATCTTGACCCATGGCCTACTCTTTTTCGCCGGTGCCGCAGCGGCGAGCTCCCTGAAACGGCAAGCCCCCAGGGTCGGACAGGCGCTGCGGCCGGTGGTGAAGCAGGCCCTCAAGGAAGGAATGGTCCTGAGACGAACGCTTCAGGTCCTGGCCGGGGAAGTGCGAGAGGACCTCGAAGATCCGGGGGCCGAAAGCGTGCTGGAGCTATCGACAGGGGCGGCGGACAGAAAGGTGGCGGGGTTGATCGGGAGGGTGAGCTCGCGCGGCGAAGAGCAAGGAGCCAGGGGCTGTGGATGATGGCGGCATCGGCGTCCCAGGGGTGAGGCTGCGCAGCGCTCTGCCGGGGCGCGAGCGGTGGGACATCGAGGCAGTGCGTGGACGGCCACGGCTAGCCGCCGCCCTCGAGGCGGGTCTCAGCCGGCAGCCCGGAGTGCTGCGGGTACAAGGCAACGCCGTCACCGGACGCTTGCTGTTGTGCTATCGACCGGACATGCCGGTGGCGCGGGCGCGGTGGCAGCTTCGCGCCGCTCTTGCGCTGCCTGCTCTGCCGGCGGCGAAGTACGTGGCGTGGCGGCGACGCTGGGCGCGTGGTTATGAGGGCCGGACGGGCGAAGCTCAGCTGCGTCTGCTGCGCAGCCGGGTGACCTTGAGCGGCACGCTGCTCGCCACCCTGGTGGCCAAGCGCTTGCTGTGGGGCGCTGGAGCGCTGGCCGCCACGCCCTGGCTGGTGATGACCAGCCTGCTGGTGAGCGCGCTCTCAGGCTATCCGGCGCTGCGCCGCGAGGAGGACTCCCCACCGGGCGACTGTGGCGTGACCGGCAGGACGCCGCTGGGCTCGCTGGGCATTGGCCTGATGGTGCTGGCCGAGAGCATCGAGGGGCTGGTGGTGCTCTGGCTGGCCAACCTGACGGAACTCTGGTTGGCCCGTGAGCTCGACACCTCCCGGCTGGCCATCCAACGATCATGGCCGCGGCGGGTGGGCGAGGCCGCTCCGCCGGCCCTGGCGGCCGCGGCCGACGATGTCACGAGTGAGCAGGAAGATTGCCTGCCGCCAACTCCCGGGGAAGTGGCGCGGCGCCGGTTTGCCGACCTCTCTCTGCTGCTGGCCGGCACCGTCTTGATGCTCACCGGCGACACGCGGCGGGCGCTCGCCATGCTCCTGCTGGCTTGTCCGAGCGGGGCACCCGAGGCCACTCCGCTGGCAGCCGGCCTCTCGGTACGCACTGCCGGTCGCCGCGGGATCTATGTGCGAGACCCTTACCGGTTCATCGCCGCGCCGGCGCCGCCGTGCGCGATCGTCTTCGCCAAGACCGGCGTCTTGACGGCCGCACTGGCCACGGTCGAGCGGGTGCTTCCGCTGCACGCCGGCTACAGTGAGAGTCAATTGCTCATGCTGGCTGCCGCGGCCGAGCTCGGCTCCCGGCACCCGTTCGCCGTCGCCGTCCTGCGGCAGGCGCGGGAGCGTCGCCTGGAGATTCCCACTCCGGAGTCTCGCGAGGAGCTGCCAGGATGCGGCGTGGCGGCGGTGTGGGGCGCTGATCGGGTGGCGGTCGGCAACCGCGCCTTTTTCGCCGAGCTCGGCATCGAGATACCGTCGCTGGCCGCGACGATCTGCACCTCCTACGCGGCGGTGGGCGAGAGCATGCTACTGGTCGCGCACCAGGAGAAGACCATTGGTCTCCTTGGACTGCGGGACCCGTTACGCGCCAACGCCGCCGCGGCCATCGCCAGGCTCCGAGGCCTGGGGGTGCGCACGCTCCTGCTGACTGGCGACCATGAAGAAGCGGCGAGATGGGTCGCACGAGCGACGGGCATCTCCGAATGGCACGCCGACCTGCCGCCGGGCGGCGAGATGCAGGTGCTGCGCGAGCTGCAGGCTGCGGGCTATTGGACCACGTTCGTGGCGGCTGGGGCGGGCGACGCAGCGGCGATCCGGTTGGCGACGCTGGGGATTGCCGCGGGACCCGCGGCGCCGGAGCTCCTCGCCGCCGCCGGCACGGCGGTCGTGGCCGGCGGCCTCGAGGAGGTGGCTGAGGTGCACGCGCTCGGCCTGCGGGCGCGGCGTGTGCTGAGGCAGAACGACGCCCTGATGCTGGGGATCAACGCTTCCGGCCTCGGCCTCGCGGCGCTCGGTGCCGTTGGCCTCGGAACCGCGGCCGTCGTCCACACGCGGATGAAAGTCCTCTTGCAACTCAGCTCGGCGCGCCTGGCAATCCCGGGGCTGCGGCCGCCGCTGGCGCCGAGCGGCAGCGGCGACAACCCGAGCGATGGAAGCGCAGGTTGAGGAACTGGCCGCAGGCGAGCAGCGCCGCACCACCGATGATGAACGCGTTCTCGTAAGGCGGCGCCACCAGCAAGCGTCCCACCCCGATGAGGACGACGGCGCCGGCGAGCAGAACCAGGACCAATCGCCGACGGTGCTCGCGGTAACCCGAGCCGATGCCGAGACTGCCGATGGCGATCGAGGCGATCAGCAGGTAGTTCTCGACCGTCTCGCCAAGCCAGTGCTCGAGGGCTGGCAGAAAGCCGATGAGCAGCGGCGTGGCCAGGCAGTGAATGCCACAGGCCAGCGACAACCAGGCCGCCGCGGACGACAGCTTCGACACTGAGCCTTGTATGGTGGGCATTAGCTTGCGGGCTCCCTAGCCGGACGATCCGGTTCCAGAGTAGAGAGCCCGCTGCCCGCAGGCCATGAGTCGAAACGCTCAATTGATGCGGGATTGAGGGAGGGGGCCGGCGAGTGCCGATGTCGGCCACGGCCGCGGGTCGATCCAGCCGGCCGCTGCGGTCGCCGCCGGGCGTGGTATAAGAACCAGGCGCGAGAGGAGGCATCCATGGCGGTCGACGACGTCCAGCCCGCAGCGCCAGGCCCTTCGGTTCCGCCGGATCCGCCGATCGCTCCGGCGTCGCTGGTCCCGCCGCCGCCGCTGCGTCCCGAGAATCAGGCGTCGGCGATCGAGGAGATCCGACAGCGGGCCGACACGGTCTGGACCCACGGCTCCGGCAAGGGCTCCCGCGCCGGCCGTTCCGCCGACGGGAGCGGCAATGGGCGCGCCGGGTTCGGAGCGGTCACCGTCGCCAGCCGCGAGGACCTCAAGGGCAAGCACGGCCGGGTGGCCGTCGTCGACGGTTGCCGCACGCCGTTCAGCAAGGCCGGCACCGTGTTCAAGGACATGGACGTGGTGGACCTGGCGAGCGCCGCCACCGCCGAGCTGATCGAGCGCACGGCGATTGATCCGGCCGCGATCGGCCTGTCCGTCTACGGCGTCGTCGTGCCGGCGCTGCACGCTCCCAACCTCGGCCGCGAGGTGGTGTTCCGGACCTCGCTGCCGATGAGCCTGCCGGGAGTGACCGTGAACCTCGCCTGCGCCTCCTCGACCCGGGCCATCACCTTCGTCGCCGAGGCCATGCTGGCGGGCGAGTGCGAGGTGGCGCTCGCCGGCGGCGCCGAGTCGCTGACCAACGTCCCCATCCAGTTCTCGCGCCGCGCCGCGCACGCTTTCCTCGAGCTGAGCAAGGCCCGCACCATGGGGCAGCGGGTGTCGATCCTCTCCAAGCTGCGGCCGAAAGACCTGGCGCCGGTGGCGCCGGCGATCGCCGAGTACACGACCGGGATGAGCATGGGCGACTCGGCCGAGAAGATGGCCAAGGAGAACGACGTCTCGCGCCGCTCCCAGGACGAGATCGCGCTGCTGTCGCACCAGCGCGCCGCCGCGGCCACCGCCGACGGGCGGCTCGCCGCGCAGATCGCGCCGGTCTTTCCGCCGCCGCGCTACGACAAGGTGGTCGTCCAGGACAACGGCATCCGCACCGACAGCACGCTCGAGGCGCTCGCCAAGCTCAAGCCGGTCTTCGACCGCCGCTACGGCTCGCTCACCGCCGGCAACTCGAGCCCGCTGACCGACGGCGGCTCGGCGGTGCTGATGATGACCGAGGAGCGGGCGAAGGCGCTCGGCTACCAGCCGCTGGGCTACCTGCGCGCCTACGCCTATGCGGCGGTCAACCCGCGCGAGCAGCTGCTGCAGGGGCCCGCCTACGCCGCGCCGGCGGCGCTCGACGCCGCCGGGTTGAAGCTCTCCAACGTCGACCTGGTCGAGATGCACGAGGCGTTCGCTGCCCAGATCATGTCGAACCTGAAGGCTTTCGCTTCGCCGCGGTTCGCGCGCGAGGAGCTGGGCCGCGACGCGCCGATGGGCGAGATCGATCTCGACCGCCTGAATGTCACCGGCGGCTCGATTGCCATCGGCCACCCGTTCGGCGCCACCGGCGCGCGCGTCGTCATGCAGCTGCTCTACGAGCTGCGGCGGCGCGGCCAGAATCTCGGCCTGCTCACCATCTGCGCCGCCGGCGGCGTCGGCTTCGCAATGGTGGTCGAGCGCGAGTAGCCTCCGGGGAACCGTGCGCCGTGCAAAGGCGGCGCTTTCCAGTGGGTGCGAATCCCACCCGGCAGCTGGTCGCTCCGGCCGGTAGCAATCGGAGCGGTGGTGGAGGAAACG
>Ga0209118_1001405_pt1 | contig 11219 bp, 10 predicted proteins | sample BlaSpr_A8_Ref_M1_FD_187988 | JGI IMG/M metagenome (GOLD analysis project Ga0209118, IMG submission 187988) | Forest soil microbial communities from Thunder Bay, Ontario, Canada - Black Spruce, Ontario site 2_A8_Ref_M1 (SPAdes) (version 2) | ecosystem: Environmental > Terrestrial > Soil > Boreal...
TCCGATCTGGAAATGATTCGTGGCGCGGAGCTTGTTGCGAACGGTACACGCATCGAAGCGAACGGCAACAGCTGGGCTTTCGACGTGGTGCCGAAGATCGCGCTCAACCGATCCTACTATGACCGGACGTCGATCGCTTTTCTCGGGATGCAGCCGCTGACGGTACGCGGCACGTTGCAGGAACAAACGTTTGTCGCACGGACGATCTGGCCCGAGGCTTTCAAGCTCGACGACTGCGCGCCGCACCGGCACGTCGATGCGACTGCACAGGGCATTCGAATGCTGGTCCGGGAAGAGCCCGCCGGCGGCGCGCGAAGCACGTTTGCGGCCATGACCCTGTGGGAGCGCGCGCCCGGCACAGCGAGGCGATGGGAGGGAAAGCCGGTTCTCGCCGCGATGCTCAACGGCGCGCAGGGTGACGATGACGAGGCGCATGGCGGCCACTTCGCGATGGTCACCGGCCGTGTCGGTCCGCAAGGCGCCATGGGCGACTGGCTGGCAGATAACTTCTACACCCTCGACGCGTTCAGCGAAAAAGGCATAGTCGCGGCGGTGGTGCCGCTCGACAATTATTTGGCCGATCTCAACAGCGGCCAGGCGTGGTACCGGCCGTCGTATCTGATCGTTGCGGTTCTCAAGGACGAGCGCCCGGCGAGCCGGATTCAAGGTGCGCTTTGCCGTGTCTATAACCAGTTCTATCGTCACCAGCTCCCCTACGACCACGCCACGATGAACTGCGCGAGCATCAGCGTCGACGTGCTGCGGGCAATCGGATGGGACGTGCGTTCGCGCGGGCCGACCAGCCGGCTGCTGGCGGCGCTCGGCCTGCCCTATTTCGCGCTTCGGGACAGGAGCCTGGCCAAGGCGGCGAAAACTTTCAACTATCTGACCGAGGACCGGACCCGGCTCTTTCCGGCGATTGCCTTCGAGGAGATCGGCGCGGACCTGCTCCGCCTGGCACGCCGGGAGCCGGCACGGCCCGCCTCTGCGTTCGAAGCATTGCTGGCGGAAGATATCGAAGCGTTGGTCTTCCTGCGGGTGCCGCAACTCCCGTCCAGCCGCGCATGGGGCGACTCGCCCATCGTCAGCGTCGACGAGTACATGGCTCGCGTTCCGTCCGACCCGGCGCAGGCCAAGATCATCCCGGTGCCCGCGCGGCCGTTTCCGGCGGCTCTGCGAGACCCCGACTTGCACCCGACGATGCCTCGACGGGGGCAGCGTGCGGTGACCTTATGGGCAGCAATGCTGATCGCCGTCCCGTGGATCGCTTGGCGCTTGCTTCGGCAAAAGGGGAGCAAGACGAAATAGGTTCGGCGTTTGACTTTGGCCGTTATTTCTATAATACTGGAAATATGGAATCTAAGGCCGCGGTGCGGGCGCTAAACGCACTTGCCCAGGAAACGCGCCTGGCCATCTATCGGATGCTGGTCGAGCGCGGTCCAGCGGGCTCGGCTGCGGGGAAGATTGGAGACATGCTCAAGCTTCCCCCGGCAACGCTCTCATTTCATCTGCGCGCGCTGTCGCATGCCGGCCTCGTTTGCGCAAGACAGCAGAGCCGCTTCATCTATTACAGCGCCGATTTCACTGCGATGAACCGGCTGCTTGGCTACCTTGCAGACAATTGCTGTCGCACCAGCGATGCGTGTACGTCGGTGGCCGATGCGACCCGCCCTCCACCACCTACGCCGTCCCAGCCACGGCGAATCGCGCCATCAGGCCCAAAACCGGTGGTCCATCCCAAAAGGAAAGTCGCATGAACGATTTCACGTTCATCGCCCTGTCCGATCTCGACCAGCGCATCCGCTGCTACTCCACGCTGCGGACGGTTACTGCATGAACCAGCCGTGACTGACGACCAGCGACTGGCCGGTCAGTGCATTCGACGGGAACGATGCGAAAAGAAGAGCGACCTCGGCAACATCGGCGACGGTCGTGAACTCGCCGTCAACGGTGTCCTTGAGCATCACTTTCTTGACCACGTCTTGTTCGCTGATGCCCAGCGTTTTCGCCTGCTCGGGAATCTGTTTTTCGACCAGCGGCGTGCGCACGAACCCGGGACAGATAACGTTGGCGCGCACGCCGTGCTTGGCCCCTTCCTTGGCGACGCCCTTCGCCAGGCCGATCAGCCCGTGCTTGGCAGTGACGTAAGGAGCCTTGAGCACTGACGCCTCCTTGGAATGCACCGATCCCATGTAGATGATGCTGCCGCCGCGGCCTGAGCCGTACATGTGCGGTAGGCAAGCGCGGGTGGTCAGAAATGCGCCGTCGAGGTGGATGGCGAGCATCTTTTTCCATTCCTGGTAGCTGAACTCCTCGATCGGATGCACGATCTGAATGCCGGCGTTGCTGACCAGCACATCGACGCCACCAAATGCCGCGACTACCGCGGCGACGCCGTCGTTGACTGCCTGCTCGCTGCTGACGTCCATCGCGATTCCGAGCGCCTGGCCGCCTGCGGCCCGGATCTCGCCCGCCGCCGCGTCGGCGGCGCCCTTGTCGAGATCTGCGACCGCGACCTTGGCCCCTTCCCGCGCGTACGTGAACGCGATCTCCTTGCCGATGCCGCTCGCTGCGCCGGTGACGATCGCCGTCTTGTCCTTGAGCTTCATGGGTACTCTCCAGATAGGGCGCCGGGCGCGATGGGATGTTCCACGCGATCATCGACGCCGGGGTTGAAAACACGTTTCATCGGGTCAGATCCACCACCTGGATGCCCTGGCCGACGTTCTCGGGGCGCAAGCGCCGGCGATTGGCGACACCACGGCGGACATCATCCAGACCTGCCGCCCACAACTCATTCATCGTCGCCCGCGAGAACTCGTAGTCCTTCCACGTCGCGGAATTGGAAAGGCGACGATTGATGAGGTGGGCGATGGTGATATGCGCCGGCTTGCAGGTTTCGGTCAGGCGCCGGACGTCCGGGTCGGACTTGAGCGCCGCTGGAAGCTTGCCAATCACCCGTTTCAGCGCCGCGCGCATATCCTCCATGTCTTCCACGCGGGTGGTATTGGACCGTGTCTTGCTCGAATACTGGATGTCCTTGGCGCGCTCGAATACCTCGTCGATATTTCGCGGCAATTCCCCGCGTGCGTTGAACAGATCGACCTGAATGACTAGCGCGTTCATTTGCGGCGAATCGTCGAGCACGTACCACAGCGGTGTGTTGGAAACGATGCCTCCATCCCAATAGAATTCGCCGTCGATCGGCACCGGCGCAAACCCCGGCGGCAAAGCACCGCTTGCGATCACGTGCTCGGGACGGATTCGAATGTCACGATTGTCGAAGTACAGCGAATTCCCGGTGCGAACGTTGACCGCGCCGAGCGACAATCGGACGTCCTTGTGGTTGATGAGGTCGAAATCGACCAGCTCCTTGAGCGTCGCTTCGAGCGGGGCAGCGTCGTAAAAGCTCAGCGCGCCGAGGCTTCCCTCGGGCGCCAATAAGGGGGGAGGCAAGCGCGGGGCAAAAAATCCCGGCACGCCGAACGTCGCCGCGCCGGCCGCGCTCAGGCGGTTGAATGCCGGACGTACGGGATCGAATGCCGACGGCGGAATCAACGGCGCGGCGGACGAAACGCGATCCCAGAATTCGCGCAGGCGATCAAGCCTTTGCTGCGCCGGGTTGCCGGCGATCAACGCGGCATTGATTGCGCCGATCGAGACCCCGGTGACCCAGTCAGGATCGACGCCGGCCTCGGCCATGCCCTCGTAGACGCCTGCCTGATACGAGCCCAGCGCGCCACCGCCCTGAAGCACAAGAACGGCATGATCGTGTCCGCCATTTGCGGCCCGGTGCGGGTTCTCGGTCTCGCTGCGCGCCGCTATCCGCCTCTGCTTCACTTTGGTCATCGTGCTCTGCTCGGACGGTCCGCGTCGGATCATAACATCGACTCACGGCCCGGGCTTTGGTTGCGAATCGACACTGTCACACCGGGTAGAATGACCGCCGAAGCGCGACCCTGCGCGACTGCCGCGTCGGAGCGGCGAGATCCCTTTCTGATTCCACGCGCCGTTAAAAACGCGGACGCGATACTCCAGTGCCCGAACTTCTCTACGATCAGAAATTCTGGTTGAACGCCTTCTTCGCCGCGGAATGGGCGCTGCGGCTGGCGATGATCGTCATCGTGCCTTTCCGTCGCTCCCCCGACGCGGCGAAGGGATGGCTGCTGCTGATCTTCTTCGAGCCCGTCGCCGGCTTGATCCTCTACCTCCTGATCGGACGTCCGACGCTGCCTGTCTGGCGCCTGGTGCGGCATGCCGACTTCGAAGCCTTGGCCAAGCCCACCTACGATCGTCTGGCGAAGGACGCGAATATTTTTCATCCGGACGTCAGTCCGGAGCTGCAGCACGCGGTAACGCTGGCGGAAAATCTCGGCGATCTTCCAATCCTCGGCGGAAATTCCGCCGAAATTCTCGCCGACTATCAGGGCACGGTCGACCGTCTGGTCGCCGACATCGACATGGCGTGCGACCACGTTCATCTCTTGTTTTACATCATCGCCGACGACGCCACCGCCGGGCGCGTGATCGCCGCGCTCGAGCGCGCGGTCGAGCGCGGCGTTGCATGCCGCGTGCTGGCGGATTCTCTCGGTTCGCGGCCGGCTTTCCAGCGCATGCTGCCGCGACTGCTGCGCGCCGGGATCCTGGCCGAGGAAACCATGCGGGTGGGGTTTTTTCGGAGACACACCGGCCGCATAGACTTGCGCAACCACCGCAAGATTGCCGTCATCGACGGCGACATCGGCTACATCGGGTCGCAAAATCTGATCGATTCGACCTTCAAGCGCGGGCTTACCTACCAAGAGCTCAACGTCCGGCTTTGCGGTCCGATCGTCCTCGAGCTCCAGTCAGTTTTCGCTGACGACTGGTACGTCGAGGTGGACGAATTTCTTGGCGAGGCGCGCTACTTTCCGGATCCTCGGGTCGCTGGCGACGTTCCGGCGCAGGCTATGCCGAGCGGGCCGGGTTATCCGCGCGAGAACAACCAACGGCTGGTCGTGTCTCTGATCCACGCGGCAACGCAGCGGATCGTGATCACCATGCCTTATCTGATTCCGGACGGCGCCCTGCTGCAGGCGCTGCAAACGTCGGTGCTGCGCGGGGTCGAGGTGACGCTGGTGGTGCCGCTGCAGATGGACCAGATTCTGGTCTGCCTGGGCCAGCGGTCCTACTACGACGAGCTGCTGAGCTCGGGCGTACGCATCTGCCGCTACGGCAAGCGTTTCCTGCACGCGAAACACATCACCTTCGATGGTCAGATCGCGTGGATCGGATCCTCGAACCTCGACATTCGCTCCTTTTCGCTCAATGCGGAAATCGTGGTCCTGCTCTACGACCGAGGCGCGTGCAAGCGCCTGGGCGAGGAACAGGCGCGTTACCTGCGCGAGGGGGAGATGCTGACGCTGGCGGGCTGGCGACAACGCTCGCCGCCGCTCAAGGTGATCGAGAACCTGGCGCGGATGTTGAGCCCGTTGCTATAGTTGAGAACGCCTTGATCCCTAGCTTGGGAATAAATGAGCCTGGAAGCCGGTAATACCGATCATGCCCTGATAGGCGTGGATGGAGGTTTGATTGCCTGACGGCGCTGCCCGATCGCGTTGCGCGGAGCTCGTGCTGCCGCACCTTAGTGCGGCGTACAACCTTGCGCGTTGGCTGTCGCGCAACGATGCCGACGCCGAGGACATCGTGCAGGACGCGCTCGAGCGGGCGTTGAAATACGCGTCCGGGTTGCAGGGCACGAACGCCAAGGCCTGGTTTCTGACCGTCGTGCGGCACGCCTGCTACGACTGGATCGGTCGTAACCGGCCGGCCGAGCTCGTGCGCGGGGACGTCACCGATGCCATCGAGGCCGCCGTCGACCCGCGGCCGACGGCCGAAGAATCGATGATCGCCGACGCCGACGCGCAAGCGATGGTGCGAGCGATCGCGGCGCTGCCGGTCGGATTTCGCGAGGTGGTCCTGCTGCGCGAACAGGAAGACATGTCCTATCGCGACATAGCGCGCGTCGTCGACATTCCGATTGGCACGGTGATGTCGAGGCTGGCACGGGCCCGCGGCCTGTTGCGGCGATCGCCGCTGTTGCACTCGGTCCTTCCGCAATCAGTGCGAACGGTCGGGAAATGACGAGGACCTATGAAAGATGATGTGTGGACAATGAGGCGAGGTCGCAGATGAACTGCAATGAGGCCGCGCCGCTGCTGCCGACGTACGGCGACGGAGAGCTCGACCCGATGCAAAGCGCCGAGGTCGAAAAGCACCTGTTCACCTGCGCCGAATGCGCCGCGCGCCGCGACGAGCAGGTCGCGTTGAGCGCGCGCATCAAGCGCGACGTGCCCTATTTCCCGGCGCCACCGTCCATGCGATCACGCATCGACGCCGTGCTTGCGGGCACACCAGGCAGGACCCGTTCGCGTCCAGTTTGGGATCGCTGGCGCTGGCTCGGTGCGGGGGCGCTTGCCGGAAGCATGGCGACGGTGTTGGCCTGGCTCATGGGCAGCGCCGTGCTCGAATGGCGCGACGGGACCGACCTCGCCGCCGAAGCCGTCGCCGACCACGTCCGCGCGACGCTGTCGAGTCATCTCACTGACGTCGCGACATCGGATCGGCACACGGTCAAGCCGTGGCTCTCGGCGCGGCTTGACTATTCGCCGCCGGTGCAGGATCTGAGCAGCGAAGGTTTCGCGCTGACCGGCGCCCGCGTTGACTACCTCGAAAAGCGCGCCGTCGCGACGCTGGTCTATCGCTACCGCGAGCACGTCGTCGATGTGTTCGTGCGACCGGGAGCGGGAGGCGCGGCGCGATCGCCGCGTTCTCCGGTGAGCACGGTGCGTGGCTTCAATGTCGTGCGTGCAAGTGGCGCCGGAATGGATTGGCTGGCGGTCTCCGACACGAGCGCCGAAGTGCTGACGGCATTTGTCGCGCGCCTCGCGGGCGGCGACGCGGTGCCCTGAAAAGCTCGCGCACGACCGAGTCGATCACGCCATCGTTGACGAGCGGCTGCAGCCCGCTGCGAGATTTTTTTGCGCGTCGGCGTTCGGTTAAGCCTGCGCTCCTTCCACCAGGTGCCCCTCGGCGCGCCAGCGGACCATGCCGCCCGCGAGGTTCGCCACGTCGCCGAAGCCGGCCTTTTGCAGCAGCAAAGCCGCCTGAGCCGAGCGCGCCCCCGAGCGACACACGGTGACCACGGGACGATCGCGCGACAGCTCGGCGCTGCGTTTCGGCAACTCGGCGAGGGGCATCAGTGTTGCTCCGCGAATGCGACCGAGCGGGCCGTCGAACTCGTGCCGCTCGCGCACGTCGACGACCTGCAATCGCGACGCGCATTCCTCCAGCGCGTCCGGCTGGATTTCCCAGAAGCCGGCAAAGGTGAAGGTCAGCGGCGCCCAGGACGGCTCGGGCGGCAGTGCCGCGTCGGACTCCGGACGGCCGCATCGCAAATTCGCGGGCACCGCGATGTCGATAAGCTTGGGATGCGGCAGTCCGAGGTTGTCCATGTAGCCAACGAAATCCGCCTCGCCGATCGCGCCGCCCAAGCGCGGGTTGAAACGCCGCTCCTCGGCGACGCTCGTCACCGTGAGGCCGCGATAGTCGTGCGCGGGATAGAGCAGGCAGTTTGGCGGCAGCGTCAGAATCCGCTCACGCACCGAATGGAACATCGCGTGCGCATCGCCCTGCTGGAAGTCGGTGCGGCCGCTGCCGCGGATCAGCAGGCAATCGCCGGTGAAGGCCATGCTCGAATCGTCGAGCACAAAGGTGAGGCAGCTGTGCGTATGCCCGGGAGTCGCGCGCACCTCGAGATGACGATCGCCGAAACTGACGCGATCGCCGTCCGCGAGATAGCGATCGGCACCTTCCGCGCCGCTGGCGGTGGCAACCATGATGGCGCTCCCGAACTGGCGCTTGAGCAGCCACGCGCCGGTCACGTGATCGGCGTGCACATGGGTCTCGAGCGAGCTCTTGAGCGTGAGATCCAGTTCCCGCAGTAGCGCCGCGTCGCGGCGGACGTGCTCGAACACCGGGTCGATCAGCACGGCCTCGCCCGAGTGTGGCTCGCCCAGCAGGTACGAGTAGGTCGCCGATTGCGGGTCGAACATTTGGCGGAAGATCAGCATCGCGGTTATGAGCTCTTTGCGTCCGGCATCGTTGAATCGGTGCGCGCACGATGGCGTTCGATCAACTCGAAAGCACCCATGCCGAGCAACATCGCCACGACGAATACCGCCCCCTTCGCATAGCCCGCGCCAAGCGCGACGATCGCCGGCCCGGGGCAGAATCCGGCGAGTCCCCAGCCGATGCCGAACACGAGGCTGCCACCGACGAGTCGGGCATCGATGCTTCGCTGCGAGGGCAATTGCATCGGCAAACCCAGCGCACTCATGGTTCGGCGGCGGGCGAGCGCAAACGCGACTAGCCCCACGGCGATCGCGCCGACCATGACCAGCGCCAGTGACGGATCCCACGTCCCGGCAACGTCGAGAAATCCGAGGATCTTGGCCGGATTGACCATGCCGGCGACGATCAGGCCGAGTCCGAATACCAAACCTGCGACGAAGGCGAAGACCGTTGCCATAGAGTGCTTTAGGCGGGAATCGCGTGACGGACGACGAAAACGGTAACGAAACCCGCTGCCATAAACGCAAGCGTCGCGACCAGCGAGCGCGGCGACAAGCGCGACAGTCCGCAGACACCGTGGCCGCTGGTGCATCCCCCAGCGAAACGCGTTCCGATTCCGACCAGCAATCCAGCCACGATCAAAACGGGATAGCTCGCGGCAATCGTTGCGGATGGAAATGCGGCGACCATCGCATAGACCACGGGCGCAAGGAGGAGCCCGGCGACGAACGCGAGCCGCCATCCGAAGTCGTCTGCTCGCGGTTGTAGCATGCCACCGACAATCCCGCTGATCCCCGCCACCCGCCCATTGACGAGCACGAGCAGCGCGGCCGCGAGGCCAATGACGGCTCCGCCGATCGCGGCTGACCAAGGGGTGAAGTTGATCCAGTCGATGTTCATGGCGGAGGCCTCATCGGTGCTTGAAATCGGGTTTGCGTTTGTCGACAAACGCGCGCATCCCTTCCTTCTGGTCTTCCAATGCAAACGTCGAGTGAAATTCGCGCCGCTCGAACAGCAAGCCGTCCGAGAGCGACGACTCGTAGGCGCGGTTGATCGCCTCCTTGATCTTGAGCACCACGGGCAGTGAAAAGCCGGCGATTCGAGTCGCGACCGCAAGCGCTTCGTCGAACAGCTTGTCCGCGGGAACGACCCGCGCGACCAGGCCCGAGCGCTCCGCCTCGGCGGCGTCGATCATCCGTCCGGTCAGGCACCAATCCATTGCCTTGGCTTTGCCGACGGCGCGCGGCAGGCGCTGCGTCCCACCCATCCCCGGCATGGTGCCGATGGTGATCTCCGGCTGGCCGAATTTCGCCGTGTCCGCCGCGATGATGATGTCGCACATCATCGCCAGCTCGCAGCCGCCACCGAGCGCGTAACCGGCGACCGCCGCGATCACCGGCTTGCGCGTCTGCTTCACCGATTCCCAGCTCATGATGTAGTTGTCGGCGTAGACCTTCTGGTAGTCCCACTCGGCCATCGCGCCGATGTCCGCGCCGGCGGCAAACGCCTTGTCGTTGCCGGTGAGCACGATGGCACCGATGCTCGGATCGGAATCGAACGCGCCGACCGCGACCCCCAGCTCCGTGGCGAGCGCATCGTTGAGCGCGTTCATGCGCTGCGGCCGATTCAGACGAACGATGCCGACGCGGCCCTGGGTTTCGACGAGGATGTTTTCGTAGGATGGATTCATGGCGATTCCGGCGATAGCTAGCGCTGGTTGGGCGTGAAGTTCTTCGGCAATCCTTCCCAGCAGCGGAAATACTCGTGCTGGAGTTGCGCCGATTCCAGCGCGAAGCGGGTTGGCCGGATGACCGCAGGTGTTTCGAACATGAACGCCATGGTGTCGGAGACGCGCTGTCCTTTGGTGACGTCGGCTTTCGACGCCTTGTCGAAGGTCTCCGCGTCGGGTCCATGTCCGCTCATGCAGTTGTGCAGGCTCGCCCCGCCGGGCAGAAATCCCTCCGCCTTGGCGTCGTATGTGCCGTGGATCAGGCCCATGAACTCGCTGGCGACATTGCGATGGAACCACGGCGGCCGGAAGGTGTGCTCCATCACCAGCCAGCGCGGCGGAAAGATGACGAAATCGAGATTGTCCACGCCGGGCGTATCGCTCTGCGATTGCAACACCAGAAAGATCGACGGATCGGGATGATCATAACTGACCGAGCCAAGGGTGTTGAAGCGCCGCAGATCGTATTTGTAAGGCGCGTAGTTGCCGTGCCATGCCACCACGTCGAGTGGCGAATGCCCGATTTTTGAGGTCCAGAGATTGCCCATGAACTTCGCGACCAGCTCGAAGCTTCCTTCCCTGTCCTCGTACCAGGCGAGCGGCGTCAGAAAGTCGCGGGAATTGGCCAGTCCGTTGGAGCCAATCGGCCCCAGGTCGGGCAGCCGCAGCAACGCGCCGTAATTCTCGCAGACATAGCCGCGGGCGGTGGCATCGAGCAGCTCGACGCGGAAGCGGATTCCGCGCGGGATGACGACGATTTCCTCCGGCTCGACGTCGATACGTCCGAGCTCGGTGGCGCAACGCAGGCGCCCCTCCTGGGGGACGATGAGCAGCTCGCCGTCGGCATCGTAAAAAAAGCGGTCGGTCATCGACGTGTTTGCGGTGTACATATGGATGCCGCAGCCGTTCTGTGCAGCGGGATCGCCGTTCCCGGCCATGGTGACGAGTCCGTCGACAAAATCGGTTGCGGACTGCGGCAGCGGCAGCGGCAGCGGATCCCAGCGTAGCTGATTCGGCGGCGTGCGCTCGTCGTCGAACCGGCTCACGATGCGCGCGTTCTCGAGCTGGCGAAACGGTTGATGCATCGCGGCCGGCCGGATTCGGTACAGCCACGAGCGGCGGTTGGCGCCGCGCGGTGCGGTGAAGGCGGTGCCCGAGAGCTGTTCCGCATAGAGCCCATACGGGGCGCGTTGTGGTGAGTTCTGCGCGGCGGGGAGCGCGCCAGTCAAGGCTTCGGTCGCGAATTCGTTGCCGAAGCCTGACTGGTAGCTCACTGCCGCGCTTTGCTCGGCGCCGGGCGCCTTTCCGCCTTGCCGACGGGTGGTTCTGGTTGCCATGCGGCTCCTAGCTGATGTTCCCTAGTGTCAACTGAGGTCAA
>Ga0209118_1001406_pt1 | contig 11218 bp, 17 predicted proteins | sample BlaSpr_A8_Ref_M1_FD_187988 | JGI IMG/M metagenome (GOLD analysis project Ga0209118, IMG submission 187988) | Forest soil microbial communities from Thunder Bay, Ontario, Canada - Black Spruce, Ontario site 2_A8_Ref_M1 (SPAdes) (version 2) | ecosystem: Environmental > Terrestrial > Soil > Boreal...
CAGCCTTCGAGCGCGCGCGATACATGAAGGCGGTCAAGAGTGTGCAGCATGTAATACTCACCAGCCACAAAGCCTGAAGAATTCCGAGCAGCGACTAGAACATCACTTTCGCGATGACAAGCCGATGGGTCACGCCGACTGGCGAGACTCACTGCCGTGGTCACTTCTGCAGCACACAAGCGGCGGGCACAAGCTGACGCTTGTGCCCCGACCGGCTCTGCGCCCGTCCGCAGCTACTCGGCAGACGATCTACTTCACTTGCAGAGATTCGACGTAGTGGGTAAGGTTCGCTACCCGTTGCTGCACCTCACTCTCGTGTCCACCGCTCAAATTCCAAAACAATGCTCCCCACACCGGCATCTCCTTGGATCCGTGCGCGGGAAGAGCAGATTCGCCGCGGATGGCAGCCGTAACTTTCAGCGCGGGATATTTCCCTCCGTTGTTCTTGCTCAGCAGGGTAAGGTCGGAGGGCGGAGTCTTCAGAGCGCTGGCGGCAGGGCCTTCGCCTTTGCCGTCGGTTCCATGGCAAACCGCACAGTATGCCGTGTACATGTCCTTGCCGGATACAGGCGACGTGGACTGGATAGGAACATGCTTTATGACTTTCTGTGTGTCCTGCGTCTGGTCCTGGGCTGCGACCGTGCAGGTGAATACCATCAGGGCAGTAAACATTAAAACCACTTTCTTTATGGACATTGGTATTTCTCCTTTTTAAACTAAGCGCTCATCGCTGAACTCTGAGCGCACTCAGAAATCAAAACCCGCCTACGTTGTGGCGTCGTTCTTCGCCGCCCGCTATCGCGCCGAGATTTTCCATTCGCGACCATTCCTCACGAGAGCGATCGTGGATTTCGTCGGGTTCCCGCGATAGAAGTCGGCTTCATACTTATTGATCAGGGTTTGACGTTCCCAACGATTGAAACTTTTCACCAGCGGACCGCCCGCGTCGAACACGTCTCCCAATTGATTGGGCACCCATTTCCAGGTGTATTCGACGATCGCGTTGTTCCCACCGTTCACGTTTACGCCGGCGATGCTCACGAATTGCCGTTCCGCCAGGGGAGCCTGATACGAGAAGGTGCCATCTGCTTCCCTCGATTTTGTGAAACCCGGCAGACCGGCCATCAGGCGCTCTCCTGCCGGTGTGATCGAGACCAGCACGCTGCCCCGTGGCGCTTTGGCCAATTTAACAATTCCCGCTTTTTCCAATAATCGATAATTAGGATCCCCGGGTTCTACATCGGTACTGGGTTTCACCAGACCAGTGCGGAAGTGGATGATGGCCGGACCTGGTCCCTGAAGTGTCGCTGCCACTATGCCGCTCGCCTGCTGCGCGCTGAGAGGCGTTCTTTCCCGGACTTGGAGTAGCACGTAGGCTGCTAACCCCACGATCGCCGCTGCCAGACACATCATGAGTACCAGCGGCAAGAACGACGAGCGTCGTTCCATCTCAACTTCAGCTTCAAACATGTCAGCCCCCTTATTGAACAGTCGGAAAACATCAGTGAACTCTGCATTCTGAATCCATCGCTTTCCTGATTGCAGTGATCAAGGGCACAATCGTTTGTGTCTCGTATCACGATGAGGCAACGCCCTTTACCGTGTCCCTGAAGCAAAGTCAGTTAACTGAAGGTGTGAGCGTCCTCACGTATTTATGTGATTACTGTCACATTCAGCCATACCCGTCACGCAGCATAATCACATCAGATTTTGTGGTGGGTTGCACCACCTCGAGCGCGGAGATTCCATGGCAAAAGGACGTGTTTCCATCGTCGTTGAGCGTTGCAAAGCCTGCGGCTTCTGCGTGGAGTTTTGCCCTACCCACGTGCTAGCGCTCTCTTCCGCTTTCAATTCCAAGGGCTACCATCCACCGCATGTCGTGCATCCGGAAAAGTGCAGTGGCTGCGATTTGTGCGGGATGTACTGCCCCGACTTCGCGATCTTTGCTACCAAAGTGGCTTCCGCTGGAGGTGACAAATGAAGGCCGACCCTCGCGGAGTGCTCACCGGTACACACTTTATCGACGGCGACCACGCCTGCTGCGAAGGCGCGCTGGCCGCGGGCGCCCGATTTGCCGCCGGCTACCCCATTACTCCCTCCACTGAAATCGTTGAGCGTTTCGCCTCTCGCGTGCCTACCGTTGGCGGAACGTTTATACAGATGGAAGACGAACTCGCGGCTTCCATCACCCTGCAAGGCGCGGTCTGGGGTGGAGCCAAGGCGTTCACGGTGACCTCAGGTCCGGGCTTCTCGCTGATGATGGAACACATCGGCTACGCAGCCATGACCGAAACACCGTGCGTGTTCGTGGACGTGCAGCGCGGAGGACCGTCCACCGGCCTACCCACTCTCCCCGCGCAAGCCGACATGATGCAGGCGCGTTGGGGCTCGCATGGCGACTACGAAATCATCGCTCTCTGCCCCAATTCTCCGCAGGAGTGTTTTGATCTCACCATTAAAGCGTTCAACCTGGCCGAAGAATTCCGCGTACCCGTGATGTTCATGATGGACGAAGTCGTAGGCCACATGAGCGAAAAGGTAGTGATTCCTCCGGCCGATGAGATCGAGGTCGTGCCGCGCCGCCATACGCGCAAGTCGGTCAACGAGTATCTTCCCTATGGAACCAACTGCGATATGGTTCCGGAAATCGCACATGCCGGCGAAGGCTACAAGTTCCATGTCACCGGCTTGACCCACGACGAACGCGGCTATCCCAACATGACTCCGCAGGTCCAGGACAAGCTGGTTCGACGCCTGCAAAACAAGATTCGCAACGCCGCCGACCGCATTGCCATGTTCGAGGAAGAGCATCTCGAGGGCGCCGACGTAGTGGTCGTCTCCTACGGAATTACCTCTCGGGTGGCGCAACGCGCCATTGAGGCGGCTCGTAAACAGGGTCTGCGCGTCGGCAAGTTGCGCCTGATCACCGCCTGGCCGTTTCCCGAGAAAAAGATTCGCGAACTCGCGGCCAACGTGAAAGCATTCGTCGTCCCCGAACTCAATCTGGGCCAGATGGTGCGGGAAGTAGAGCGAGCGGCCGCCGGACAGGCGAAGACATTCGCCGTGTCGCACGCAGGTGGCGGAGTTCACAATCCCGAAGACATCCTCAAGGCAATCGTGGAGGCCAGCCGATGCCCGACAGCTTGAACGACGCGCTCGTCAACTTAGACTTTAACCCGGTCGTGAACCCCGTCGAGCCCTTCTTACGCGGCGATCGCATGCCTCACATCTGGTGTCCGGGATGCGGCATCGGCACCACCGTGAACTCTTTCGCCCGCGCGCTCATCGAATCGAAAATCGATTTGCAGTCGCTGGCTCTGGTCTCGGGCATCGGCTGCACTGGACGCGTGGCGGGCTACGTCAAACTGGATTCTTTCCATACCACGCACGGCCGCGCCATCCCCTTCGCTACCGGACTCAAACTGGCAAACCCAAAACTGAACGTCGTCGTCTACTCCGGCGACGGCGATCTATCGGCCATCGGAGGCAATCATCTGATTCACGCCGCGCGCCGCAACATCGATTTGAAAGTCATCTGCGTGAACAATCTGATCTATGCCATGACTGGCGGCCAGACCGCGCCCACCACTCCGGATCACTCCACCACTTCCACGAATCCCTACGGCGTATTTGAGCCGTCGTTCAACTTGCCGCACCTGGTCGAAGCGGCGGGTGCGGTTTACGTCGCGCGCTGGACCACATTCCACGTTCGGCAACTGTCGCGTTCCATCAGCGAGGCGTTTCAGAAGAAAGGCTTCTCCTTTATTGAAGTGATCTCGCCCTGTCCCACGCTTTATCAGCGCCGCAACAAGCTGGGCGATGGTCTCGATGCCATGAAGTACTACAAAGCGAAGAGCAAAGTCCGGCACGGAGCCCCTACCAGCGAGGTCGGCCTGACCATGACCGGAGAAATCATCGTGGGCAAATTTGTAGACCGCGACCGCCCCGACTACCAAACCATGATGCGAACGCAATACGCCGAATCGCTGGGTGAGAGATACGTGGAACAACCGGAGATGATATGCAGCTAACGGAAATTCGTCTAGCGGGTTTCGGAGGCCAGGGAGTGATCCTCTCGGCCATAATTTTGGGCAAGGCTGCCTCGATTTATCAAGGCGCTTTCGCCACCATGACACAGAACTTCGGTCCGGAAGCCCGGGGTGGCGCTTGCAGTGCGCAGCTCGTCCTTTCCGATTCGCCGGTGTTGTACCCGTACGTCACTCAGCCGGACATCCTCGTCGTAATGTCGCAAGAGGCTTATGCGCGCTTCGTTCCCGAGTTGAAAGACGGCGGCATTTTGATCGTCGAGCAGGATCTCGTGCGAGTTTCAGATCTCAACAAGGAAATCCAGCTCTACAGCATCCCAGCCACCCGCATCGCCGAGGCACTCGGAAAGCGCATGGTGCTGAATTCGGTGATGGTGGGATTCTTCACCGCGGTTACACATCTGCTGGACCCTGATGCTGTCGGCAAGGCAGTCGCGAACTCTGTTCCACCAAACTTCCGAGAAGTGAATCTGAAGGCCTTTGAAAAAGGGTTGGAGTATGGAACCACCGCGCTAACCGCCACCGAGAACCCTTCCGACGCCGAACTGCAGGAGGAGTACTCCCGCGAGTAAGTCGTCATCGTTGCCTTCTTCACCCGCTGCGCACAAGTTTCGTGACCGCGCCGACGCGCGAAGAGGAACAGGCAACGACTACAGCCCGCGACTATTGCGAACGACTACTTCTGCAGGCTGCGAACATACGTCACAATGGCTTTTACCTGGTCAGCGGGTAGACTCTTTACCCCGCCCGGGTGCTTTGCATTCTCGATAACGGCCTTGGTCAGGTCGTCATCCGACAGCTTCTTGGCATCATCCGAAACTAAGCTAGGAATTTTCGCTGAAATGACAATCGCGGCAGCCCTGTTCATCCTGATTCCCAATCTTTCGTGGGCAGCCGATGATGGAGCCACTCTCTACAAAGCAAAGTGTGCAGCCTGCCACGGGCCGGATGCGGCTGGCAAGCCTGTTACCAGCATCATCAGCTTTGTCGTCTTCATGATTTCGTTTCTTCTCCTTGCGATGTTCTGCAAACCCACGGATAGCCGCTCTTCCCGCAGGCTTGCGTGTGTTGCGAGAGTAACCACCGATACAGTACTCCAAAAACTGGACGTAAGAGAACTCAGCAGCTCTGTCGCTGCCTATTGAGAGTTTCAGCGTTTACAGGGACACCCGCAGTGATCCAGGTCACTTTAAGCTGTGACTCCAGTCGGGATGAGACGCGCTTGATGAGAGCTAGGTTGACGGTGGTCACATTGACAAGTAACTGCGGTCGAAGCGATTCAAGCATGCCATCGTTACGGGCGTATGCAGGCGCAATTGAGGGAGGCGCTTCCCCGCCAACGATCTCGGACCTTACCGCGCGGCTAGCCTGCCATTGACTCGCCTCGGCGCCATTCACCCCGTTACTGCTGTCTCCGTGGCCAAAGACCTTTGCAGCCACCTGGTTTTTCCGGAGATGCTCGTCACGGCGCCTGGTGATCGTGGTCACAGCGTGATGGAGGTTAGAGGGCCACACTTAAGGTAGCAAGTTTGAGGTTTCGCTGTTTACAGGAGGTAGCTCATGAAAGTCTCGCGCATCATCATTCTGATTCTCTCGGCTTTTGCGCTGGTTCTGACAGTCGCTCCGGCTGCTGTGGGGCAGAAGTCCAAACCAGATGTTGCAGTTCCGAAGTATGATCCGGCGGCCGAGGCCACGTTCAAAGGAACAGTGGAAGACTCAAAGGATCGTCAGTGCCCGGTGAGCGGCGGTATGGGCTCGCACCTGATCTTGAGGTTGTCTCCCAGCAAGACGATTGAGGTGCACCTCGCAACCACCAAGTTCGTAAAAACCTACGATCTTGTCTTCAACAAGGGCGATGTGGTCACGGTGGTTGGCACGAAGGTGCAGTTCGAAGGATTGGAAACCATCTTTGCGCGGATGGTCACACTCGACAACGCAACCTTCGTCTTCCGCGATAAGGATGGCACGCCGATCTGGTAGCAGTTTGCCGCGCGAATCGGCTGACAGGTATTGCGCGTGGAGTTGAACACACGACCCTTGGAGGCAACTATGGTGTCGAAATGTGCGAATCCCGCATGCTCGGCGACATTTCGGTACATGCATGAAGGCAGGCTCTTCCAAGTGGGGGTCGGATCAGCCGCACCAGAGCCAGAAAAGGTAGCCATGCTCGAACGCTTCTGGCTTTGTGGAGAATGCTCAACAAAGATGACCGTCGTTTCTAGTCCAGACGGAGTCTTGGTCGTTCCCTTACAACAACGAACGGAATCCCAAGACAGTGGAACAAGAGCGAGACAATGGGACGCAAGTGTTCATAATTGCTTAACCCATTAACACACACGGGAGGCGCTCTGCTTTTCCGAACAGAGAGCGGACGTGATGCCGATTGACAAGGTGACCGCAATCACAAGACTCGATGTCATGGGTCACCGCACAGCCACTCCCGACAGAGCAGAGTGTACTTAGGTAGCGGAGGCATGGGGCGCCTTCGGCACAGAAGATCGACCCTTGGGAGTTTTTCCCGGAGGTGATTTATGACGGCGATTAACCTTCTTGTTATTGTCATAGCGGTTGTGCTGGCCGGGCTTGTTCTTCTCCGCATTATTCCGGCAGCACGCACCTATTTCCTGTATCGCGGCAACCGGCTCGTAAACTGTCCGGAGACGCGGAAGACGGAGGCGGTGGATGTTGCAGCGGGAACCGCGGCTGCGAACGCGTTTCTTGGCTGGCGTACTCTTCGTCTGGATCGATGCTCGCGCTGGCCCGAGCGCCAGGATTGCGGTCAGGCGTGCCTCAAGCAGATCGTAGCTGATCCGGAAAACTGCCTCGTATGGAATATCGTGTCGAACTGGTATTTAGGACGGAGCTGTGTTTGTTGTCATAAGCGTTTTGGTGCGCTGCATCGTCTCGATCATGCGCCTGCCTTGATGCGGGAGGATCATACGACGATCGAGTGGGACCAGATCCGTCCCGAGCAACTTCCCGATGTCTTCTCCACTTCAAAGCCCATATGCTGGAACTGCCACATTGTCGAAACGTTCCGGCGGGTGCATCCTGAGTTGGTTGTAGATCGGGGGAGGAAATTCGTTGCATGATGTGGCGGGATTCAGTAGCCGATGCCGTTTGCAACTCGCGGGTCAAGCTGGCCTCGGCGAAGCCGTGATCGACTCAGTCATGAGTGCTGACACGTCAGAAGCGTTTTCACGCGTTACGCCCGGAGTGTCGGGGGGAGTACAGCAGCAGGGCGGCTTCGTGTGATGCCGCCAGCGCGTCTCGCCGGTCCGACGGTTGCCGATTGATCGGGGTCATGAAAGACACAGACCTCTTCCCCGGTCTGGGCGATTGCGTCACACTTTGATCCGTTCTTCTTACGAAATCGACATTTGTTTCCCACCGTCTTTAGCTGCCTAGGTAGGGGGACATATCCCCAGGGCGTTGAAGGCGACGTCAGCGTGCGAATAGACACGCCCGGCGAAAAATGATTTCGGAAATCAATTGCTTTTCATGCAACGACTTAAAAGGACTAAGATTGCCAACCGTACTCTGCCATGTCCTTTGAACTACGGCTCTGCCAACGATCTTTAGACCGGAAGAAGCACTTTCCGGTCACCGTGCTCCGATACAATAGCCATCGTGCCGGAACCTACGCTTGGTCAAACGCTCGCCAAAGTCCCAATCTTTTCTGGGCTCACGGAAAGCGAATTGAGTTTTCTGGCGCAACGTGCCGTGCCGCACAGCTATTCAGCGGGACAGAGCGTGTTCGGCGAAGGCGAGCCTTGCTCTGGACTCTATGTCGTCGAGTCCGGCCATGTACGAATCTTTAAAAGTTCGGCCAATGGACGCGAACAGGTACTCAGTATTGATGGTCCTGGCAGTTCGATCGCCGAACTTCCGGTCTTCGATGGCGGGAACTATCCTGCGTCTGTAACGGCAATTGACGAGGCCAAGCTGCTCTTTGTCAGCAAGCAGGATTTTCAGGCATTGTGTTTGGCCCATCCTCAGGTAGCGCTGAAGGTCCTGCGGGTGGTTGGTACGCGCTTGCGCCGACTGGTTGGCATCATCGAAGAACTTTCGTTCACGACAGTGCGTCACAGGCTGGCCTCGTTTTTGTTGCGTCTCGCCCAGAAGGAGGGCAAACGTTCTGCAGCGGGCGTGGAAATCACATTGCCCGCCAGCAATCAGGAATTGGCATCGCATATTGGCACTGTCCGCGAACTCGTTTCCCGCAATCTTTCTCGCCTCCAGGCAGAGGGGATGCTTCAGATCGACGGGCGAACAGTGACGATCTCTAATCTGAAAGCGTTGGAAGCCGAAACCGATTCACCGGAATAAGGCTGAATCTCCTGGCGCGCTCATCTTCTTGCTGATTCCTCCGATTCTCACTCGTCTCGTCCAAGTTTATCCTTCGTGACAAAAGTCATCGGCAGGCGTCCTTCATTCCGCTAGCTTTAGAACATCAAGCGCGGCCTATAAGCATCGAGCTGGGTCGTGAGGAGAATGCAATGAGCATGACCGCCGAAAAAACCGTCCGTGAATTAGCGCTGGAGAATACCACTGCCACGAGAGTTTTTGAAAAGCTAGGCATTGACTACTGCTGCGGAGGCAACAAATCGCTGGAAGAAGCCTGCCGTGCGTCAAGCCTCTCGGTGGATCAGGTAATCGATTCGTTGGAAATGGCCGAGGAAGCGGCGCATGCCGCCCAGAAGGATCGCAACTGGCAGATTGAACCCCTTGTGGATTTGATCGCACACATCAAGAACACACACCATAAGTACACGCGTGAGGAAATGGCTCGCCTCGTTCCTCTCCTGGATAAAGTCTGCTCCGTCCACGGGAAGAACCATCCCGAACTGCAACAGGTCCGGGCCAGCTTTCAGGGCTTGGTCCAGGAGTTGACGACACACATGATGAAAGAAGAGCGAGTTCTATTCCCCTACATCGTGAGGATGGAGGAGTCCGTAATTCAGAAGGAACCGGTCCTGCCGCCCCCGTTTGGCAGCGTGCGGAACCCCGTGTCCATGATGGAACACGAGCACGATTCCGCCGGCAACGCACTGCGTGCCATGCGCGAAGCCAGTTGTGGCTATACCGCTCCAGGCGATGCATGTATCAGTTACCAAACGCTGTACAAGGCGCTCGCGGATTTTGAAGCCGATCTTCACCAGCACATTCACCTGGAAAACAACATTCTGTTTCCTCGGGCGATTGCGATGGAAAAGACGCACTAACGGGAGCATTAACCTGTGTTCGACGAGGAATGTTTCCCGGGCAGAATGAGGAGTGCGGCATTCCGTTTGAGCTGAAGATGAGAAACGACAAGAACAAAACCGAGTCCAAAAGCAGGAAGGAAACGACCGAGACAAGTGATGCTGTCCGCGCAGCTCAGCAGGCCCGCATGCGAGCTCTGATTGTTCCCCGCGAGCATGGTGCCTGGGGTCTGCTGCTTGTTCCTCTGTTCACCGGTGTTGTCGCAGGGTTTGCTCCGGAGCATCGGATCTGGCCGTTGCTCATGTTCACAGTGGCCGCACTGTCTTTGTTTTGGCTGCGGACACCGGTCGAAAGCCTGATTGGCATCAGTTCGCTGATGGCCAATACTGAAAGAGAACGGCGGACGGCGCTTATCGCATCAATTTTGTTGGCGGCTCTGGCGACCGCTTGTTTGACCGGGCTGATGTGGAAAGGACAAAACTTACAGTTGCTTCTTCTCGGGGCGGCAACAGGGTTTGCCCTTGTGGTCCAAACCGTGCTCCGACGGTTGGGCCGGAGAGCGAGAATAGCGGCTCAGTTGGTCAGCGCAATTGGCCTCACTTGCACTGCTCCGGCTGCTTACTACATCGGCACGGGACGGCTAAGCGAGCGCGCCTTCATTTTGTGGGCGGCCAACTGGATCTTCGCAGGCAACCAGATTCATTTCGTTCAACTGCGGATCCATTCTGCCCGTGCGTTTACGTTCTCTCAGAAATTTGCTCAGGGGAATCTTTTCTTACTGGCGCAGCCGGTATTTTTCGCGTCCCTGGTTGTCGCATCATTCTGGCGCGTGCTCCCTGCCTTGGTGATCGTCGCCTTTGTCCCCGCACTCGTTCGAGGAACGCTGTGGTTCTTTCGAAAACCGGAATCGCTGGATGTCAGGAGCCTGGGCTGGTCCGAGATGAAGCATGGAGTGGCTTTCGGAGTTCTGCTTGCGGTTGCTTTCATTTATTCGTAAGTACACTTGAAATGCCGGGTGCGTCTGGCGAAATAGGCTCCTTCCTAATCCGGAACCGGGAAAGCACCACAAAGACGTGTGAAGAGATGGTTACCCCGTCAGAGGAATACAATCTGCAAAGTGGCCCTGCTGAAGAGTGAAGCGGAGAATCCGGAGCCGGCGCAGAGTAAGCATCTGCTGCTCGGCACGGTATCTTTCACGGTTTGCTTCGCGGCATGGGGCCTGTTTCCGCGTATTGTTCTCGAAGCTCGGGACGAACAATTAGTCGCTATCGAGGTAAAAGGTTAACGCCATGCCAACTTCAAACGACCGGCCTCCCCAAAATCGTGGCCTGACGGCTATCGCAGGAGCGATGTCTTTGATCGCTGTTCTGCTGATCGTGCAAATCTGGTTATTGAGCGCTGCTTTGGAGTCCTTCCTGAGCGGAAATCGCCGTACTGCACTGCCTGCGGCGATCTACTCGGGGGTCATGTTCTTGATTTGCTCGGGCCTCTATGCCTTTGTCAATCGTATCGATTCCGAAGTGCGGGGCTCTGACAACGGTCGTTGACCACATTTCTTCGCATCCCTTAAGAGATAACACCCTTCGAATCTTCTCGTGACATTAGTCACATGCGTCCGGTCACAACTCTGTCAGGCTTGTTGTCATAAGAACGTGCCGGCAGCAGGCGCGAGGAAACGCTGAATGCAAAGCACCGAACCTGAAATCAACCCAGAAGAGAGCTGGAGCAGTGACGATCTTCGCGCGAGTACAAAAAAGGGTAGGCTCCCCTGTGGAGCTAGATACTGCCACCGGTGCCACGAAGAATGTGGGGTGATCGTGAATGCCTATATCCTGCGTGATATCGCGAGTGAGTCGAGCGCAGATGATTCTTCGCTAGTGGTACGGCGAGAGCCATAGAATACTTGAATTCTTTGAGAAGACTTCTTGGTAGGAGCCGATGGTGCCTGTACAAATTGGAGCCCAGGC
>Ga0209118_1001407_pt1 | contig 11217 bp, 10 predicted proteins | sample BlaSpr_A8_Ref_M1_FD_187988 | JGI IMG/M metagenome (GOLD analysis project Ga0209118, IMG submission 187988) | Forest soil microbial communities from Thunder Bay, Ontario, Canada - Black Spruce, Ontario site 2_A8_Ref_M1 (SPAdes) (version 2) | ecosystem: Environmental > Terrestrial > Soil > Boreal...
GGTTTCGCTGCTTTGACGCAGCGAATCAGTTGGCCTCGGGCCGCGACCTTTGCTCCGCTTCGAGGCGAACCATATCGAGGAGGTAGCTGAGCAGGACGAGGTCGTGGCGGTGCGCCAAGGCCATCAGCTCACGGGCCAAAACCGCCACGTAAGCGGCCACCTCGTCGGGCCGGGTAGTTTCCTTGGGGGCACCGGCTGCGGCCATGCTGCGCCTGGGGTTGCCGGGGAGTCGTCGAAACTGTTCCGGCCTCGGCGTCACCCTAGTGTATAGGTAGCAACACATCAACTTTCAACCTGTTAGTGTGGCGGATTGCGGCGCTTGTAAGTGCCCCTACCGATACCCAAATTTGACTTCGCCGGCCGACATCACCATGTTCCCGGCCCATCGCGCGGCTATCCCGCGCGATTTGCGATTCGGAGAAACCTGATCAAACCGCCGATGAACGTCGTCATCGTCGAGTCGCCTGCCAAGGCGAAGACCATCAATAAGTATCTGGGGCCCGGCTACGAGGTGCTGGCCTCCTATGGCCACGTGCGTGACCTGCCGCCGAAAGACGGCTCGGTGTCGCCCGACGACGATTTTCGCATGATCTGGCAGATCGATGGACGGGCGCAGAAGCGCCTGGCCGAGATCGCCGCTGCGGTGAAGGGCGCCGATAAGCTCATCCTCGCCACCGACCCGGACCGCGAGGGAGAGGCCATTTCCTGGCACGTCCTGGAAATTCTCAAGCAGAAGAAGGCCCTGGCCGGCCAGACGGTCGAGCGGGTGGTGTTCAACGCCATCACCAAGCAGGCCGTCCAGGAGGCCATGGCCAACCCGCGCACCATCGACGCGGCCCTGGTCGACGCCTATCTCGCCCGCCGGGCGCTCGACTACCTGGTCGGCTTCACCCTCTCCCCCGTGCTGTGGCGCAAGCTGCCCGGCGCCCGCTCGGCCGGCCGGGTGCAGTCGGTGTCGCTGCGCCTGGTCTGCGACCGCGAGCGCGAGATCGAGCTGTTCCAGCCGCAGGAATATTGGTCGATCGCGGCCGAACTCGCGACTCCCCGGGGCGACACCTTTGAAGCCCGGCTCATCGGTGCTCAGGGCCGCAAGATCCTGCGCCTCGACATCAAGTCTGAAGAAGAAGCCCAGGACCTCAAGGCAGCCCTCGAAGGCGCCACCTTTCAGGTGGCCACGGTCGAGGCCAAGCCCGCCAAGCGCCACCCCTACGCGCCCTTCGCCACTTCGACGCTGCAGCAGGAAGCGAGCCGCAAGCTCGGCTTCGCGCCCGCCATCACCATGCGCTTGGCGCAGCGCCTCTACGAGGGCGCCGACATCAACGGCGAGACTGTCGGACTTATCACCTACATGCGCACCGACGGCATCGAGCTCGACCCAAGCGCCATCACCGGCGCGCGGCGCGTGATCGAGGCCGAGTACGGCAGCGCCTACGTGCCGCCCGCCCCGCGCGTCTACAAAAACAAGTCGAAGCACGCCCAGGAAGCCCACGAGGCCGTGCGCCCCACCGACCTCGCCCGCCACCCGCGCGCCATGGCCAAATATCTCGATGCCGACCAGGCCAGGCTCTACGAGCTGATCTGGATCCGCACCATCGCGAGTCAGATGGAGTCGGCCGAGCTCGAGCGCACCACCGTCGACATCAAGGCGATGGGCGCCGGCCGCGACATCGATCTGCGCGCCACCGGCACCGTGGTGAAGTTCGACGGCTTCCTCGCCGCCTACCAGGAAGGCCGCGACGACGAGACCGAGGACGAGGATGCCAATCGCCTCCCCGCCATGGAGGCGAACGAGCGGCTGGACAAGCGCGCGATCAAAGCCGAGCAGCACTTCACCGAGCCGCCGCCGCGCTTCTCCGAGGCGTCGCTGGTCAAGCGCATGGAGGAGCTCGGCATCGGCCGGCCTTCCACCTATGCCTCGACGCTGCAGGTCCTGCGCGACCGCGGCTACGTCAGGATCGACAAGAAGCGCCTGATGCCCGAGGACAAGGGCCGGCTCGTCATCGCCTTCCTCGAGTCGTTCTTCATGCGCTACGTGGAGTACGACTTCACCGCCTCGCTCGAGGACAAGCTCGACGAGATCGCCAACCACGAGCGCGATTGGAAAGAGGTGCTGCGCGAGTTCTGGCAGCAGTTCACCGCCTCGGTGGCCGAGATCAAGGACCTGCGCATCAGCCAGGTGATCGATGCGCTCGACGAGATGCTCACCGGCCATCTGTTCCCGCCGCGCGACGACGGCGCCGACCCGCGCCTGTGCGTCCAGTGCGGCACCGGCCGCCTGGGGCTGAAGATCGGCAAGTTCGGCGCCTTCATCGGCTGCTCCAACTATCCCGAGTGCCGCTACAGCCGCGCCCTCGTGGCGCATGGGGCGAATGGCGCAGGCGCCACCCGCATCCTCGGCAAGGAACCGGAAACCGGGCTTGAGGTTTCCGTGCGCGACGGCCGCTTCGGCCCCTACATCCAGCTCGGCGAGCTGGCCAACGGCACCAAGCCCAAGCGCGCGAGCATCCCCAAGGGCACCGATCCCGCCACGCTTGATTTCGATACCGCGCTCAAGCTCTTGGCGCTGCCGCGCGAGATCGGCACCCACCCGGAAAGCGGCGAGCCGATCCTCGCCGGCATCGGCCGCTTCGGCCCCTACGTGAAGCACCAGAAGGATTACGCGAGCCTCGAGGACGGCGACGATGCGCTAACCGTCGGCATCAATCGCGCCGTGACGCTGCTCGCCGAGAGGAAGGCGCGCGGCGGCAAAGGCGGCTTCCGCCGCGGCCGGCCCGCCGGCAAGGTATTGGGCCAGCACCCCGCCGGCGGCGAGGTCACCCAGCACGAGGGGCGTTACGGACCCTACGTGTCCTACAACAAGATCAACGCCACGATTCCCTCCACCTTCGATCCGGCGGCGATCACGCTGGACGAGGCGCTGGTGCTGATCGCCGACCGCGCCGAGAGGCTCGGCGCCAAGCCGCCGAAGCCGAAGAAGGCGAAGGCGGCGAAGAAGAACGGCAACGGCGAGCACAAGAAGCGCAAGGCCAAGGCCGGCGCCGAACCCGAGATCGGCGCCGAGGGCGGCGAGCCGAAGAAGCCGGCGCCGCGCAAGCGCAAGCACAAGTCCGAGCCTCCAGCCGAGACCAACAAGGCCTGACCTCCGCCGTGACAGAGAACGTGGTAGCGGGCGGGCGTTTGGAGACGAGGCTTCGCGCCGGCGGCTTTGTCGTCACCGCCGAACTGATGCCGCCGGTCTCCTGCGATCCCGACGATCTTCTCAACAAGGCTCTGCCGCTCCGCGGTCTTGCCGACGCGATCAACGTCAACGACGGCGCCAGCGCCCACGCCCAGCTCTCCGCCGTCACCGCCGGCGCCATCCTGCTGCAGAACGGCATCGAGCCGATCGTGCAGGTGACCTGCCGCGACCGCAACCGCCTCGCGCTGCAGGGCGATCTTCTCGCCATTGCGGCCACCGGCGGGCGCAACATCCTCTGCCTGCGCGGCGACGATCCCACCGCCGGCGACCAGCCCGACGCCAAGCCCGTGTTCGACCTCGACGCGCGGCAGCTCTTGCAAACCGCGCGCCGCATCCGCGACAAGGGCGAGCTGCCCACCGGGCGCAAGGTCGGCGGCCGGGCCCAATTCTTTCTCGGCGTCGCCGACTCGCCCATCGACCCTCCCGCCGGGTGGATGCCGCAAAGTCTCGCCGCCAAGATCGCGGACGGCGCCCAGTACGCCCAGACGCAGTTCTGCATGGATGCGGGCGTGGTGCGCCGCTACGTGCACCGCCTCGCCGAACTCGGCCTCACGGAACAGATCTTCCTCATCGTCGGCATCGCGCCGCTGCGCTCGGCCCGCTCCGCCCGCTGGATGAAGGACAAGCTGGCCGGCACCATCATCCCGGACGGCGTCATCGAGCGCATGGAGCGCGCCGCCGATCCCCTCGCCGAGGGCCAGCGCATTTGCACCGAGCTCGTGACGGAACTGGCGAACATCCCCGGCGTTGCCGGCGCCCATATCATGGCGCCCAACAACGACGAGGCGCTGCCGGAGGTTCTCGCCGAGCTCGCCAATCTCCGGCGCGCTACGGTGTGATACAAACGCCGACCTTGCCCAAGCGTCCGCATCAGAAGAAGCCCCGCGGCGGCCCGCCGAGCCGCGAAGAGCTCGTGGCCTTCATCGCCGCGCGCGGCGGCCACGTGTCCAAGCGCGACCTCGTGCGCGCCTTCCGCCTCGACCGGCCGGGCAAGACCAAGCTCCGGGAGATGCTGCGCGATCTGAACGACGCGGGCGAGTTGACGCGCCGCCGCCGCAAGCTCTCCGTCGCCGGCCGCCTGCCCGCCGTGGTGATATCGGAAGTAACCGCGCGAGACGACGACGGCGAGCTCATCGCCGAGCCCGTCGACTGGGACGAGCAGGAGCACGGCCCGCCGCCGCGCATCCGCCTGGTCTTCGCCCGCGCGGCCAAGGCCGGCCCCGCCCCCGGCGTCGGCGACCGGGTGCTCCTGCGCACCGAGGAAGCCGGCGATCCCGAGGACCCGATCCGCCACCACGGCCGCGTCATCAAGCTCGTCGAGAAGGCGCGCTCGCAGGTCCTTGGCATCTTCCGGCCGTCGCCCGGCGGCGGCGGCCGCCTCGTGCCGGTGGACAAGAAAAGCCTCGGCCGCGAGCTGATGGTGCCCAAAGGCAGCGAAGGCGGCGCCGTGGAAGGTGACCTCGTGATGGCCGATCTCCTCAAGCAGCGCGCCTACGGGCAGGCGCAGGTGAAGGTGCGCGAGCGCCTGGGCTCGATGAAGAGCGAGCGCGCGGTCAGCCTGATCGCGATCCACGCCCACGAAATTCCCAACGTCTTCCGCCCCGCCGCGCTCTCTGAAGCGGAAGCCGCCAAGTCCGCGACGCTCGAAGGCCGCGAGGACTGGCGCGATCTGCCGCTCGTCACCATCGATCCGGTGGACGCCAAGGACCATGACGACGCGGTGTTCGCCGCGCCCGATCCGGATCCCGCCAATTCCGGAGGACACATCGTCACCGTCGCCATCGCCGACGTGGCGCACTACGTGCGGCCGGCCTCGGCGCTGGACCGCGACGCCCATGAGCGCGGCAACTCGGTCTATTTTCCCGACCGCGTCGTGCCCATGCTGCCCGAGCGCATCTCCAACGATCTCTGCTCGCTTCGCCCCAGCGAGGACCGCGCCGCGCTCGCCGTGCGCATGGTGATCGACGCCCACGGCCGCAAGCGCCGCCACACCTTCCACCGAGTCATGATGCGTTCAGTGGCGAAGCTGAACTACGCCCAGGCGCAGGCCGCGATCGACGGCCATACCGACGACACCACCGGCCCGCTGATCGAGCGCGTGCTGCGACCGCTGTGGGCCGCCTACGCTACGGCAACGAAGGGACGCGATGCCTGCGAGCCGCTGGCCCTCGACATCCCCGAGCGCAAGCTCGTGCTCAAGCCCGACGGCACGCTCGACCGCGTCATCACGCCGGGGCGCCTCGACGCCCATAAGCTGATCGAGGAGTTCATGATCCTCGCCAACGTGGCGGCGGCCGAGACCTGCGAGCTTCAACGCACGCTCCTCCTCTATCGCGTCCACGACTCCCCCGCGCCCGAGCGCGTGGTGGCGCTGCGCGATTTCCTCGCCACGCTCGACCTCAAGCTGCCCAAGGCCGACCAGCTCCGCCCCGCCGACTTCAACCGCGTGCTCAGGGCCGTGCGCGGCGCCGACGTCGAGCGCCTGGTGCACGAGGTGGTGCTGCGCGCCCAGGCGCAAGCCGAATACGCAGTGACGAACTATGGTCACTTCGGCCTGACGCTGCGGCGTTACGCGCACTTCACCAGTCCCATCCGCCGCTACGCCGACCTCATCGTGCATCGCGCGCTGATCCGCGGCCTCAAGCTTGGGGCCGACGGGCTGCCCGACACCACGCCCGAGGCGCTCGCCGAAACCGCGGCGCGCGTCTCTGCCGCCGAACGCCGCGCCATGGCCGCCGAGCGCGAGACCGTCGACCGGCTGGTGGCGCATTTCATGGCCGACCGCGTCGGCGCCACTTTCCGCGGCCACGTCTCCGGCGTCACCCGCGCCGGCCTGTTCGTGAAGCTCGACGACACCGGCGCCGACGGCTTCATTCCCGCCCGCACGCTGGGCGCCGATTTCTTCCGCTACGACGAGACCCACCAGGCGATGATCGGCGAGCGCACCGGCGAGGCGCACCGCCTCGGCGACTGGGTCGAGGTGAAGCTCGTCGAGGCGATCCCGGTGGCCGGCGCGCTGCGCTTCGAATTGCTCTCCGAAGGGCGCTATGATCTCAAGATCCACCGTGGCCAGCGCCGGCCGCAACAGCGGCCGCCGCACCGGAGACGCCGTTGAACGAGCAAGAACGCATGAACGCCGCCGCCCACGAGGACGGCGAGATCGGGGGCCGGTCGGTGCGTCCGCGCGACGCCGCCACCCTCGTGCTCGTCGACCGCAGCGCACCGGCGCCGCGCGTGCTGTTGGGCCTGCGCCACAGCCGCCACGTTTTCATCCCGGGCAAGTATGTGTTTCCCGGCGGCCGCGTCGACCCGACCGACGGCAAGATGGCGGCGGTCGGCGACCTCGACCCGATCTCGGCGCGGCGGCTCGGCGCCCGCCTGCGCCGGCCGAGCAACGCGCGGGCGCGCGCGCTCGCGCTGGCCGCGATCCGCGAGACCGGCGAGGAAACCGGACTCCTCCTCGGCCGCCGCACCGAGGAGAAAAGGCGGCCGCCGGCATCCGAATGGCAGCGCTTTGTCGACGCCGGCGTCATCCCCGATCTTTCGGCGCTGACCTTCGTGTTCCGCGCCATCACCCCGCCCAAGCGTCCGCGTCGTTTCGACACGCGCTTCTTTCTCGCTTTCCGCGATGCCGTCGGCGCCGAGCTGCCCGACGCGATCGGCCCGGAGCAGGAATTCGTCGATCTCAAGTGGATGACCTTCGCCAAGGCGGAATCCGCCGACCTTCCCACGGTCACCAAGGTGGTGCTCGCCGCGGTGGCGCGGCGCCTTGAGCTTGCCGCCACGGCGCAGCCGCCGGTGCCGTTCTTCTACGTTCGCCACGGCCGTTTCCACCGCGACGAGATCGCCTGAGCTTCCTTGACTTTCGCGCCTCCCCGGCTAGTTTGCCCCCCGATCCAAAAAGGACTTCGCCATGGCCAAGGCCGTCACCTTGAAGGTCAAGCTCATTTCGAGCGCGGGCACCGGGTTCTATTACGTCACCAAGAAGAACTCGCGCACCATGACCGACAAGCTCACCAAGCGGAAATACGATCCGGTCGCGCGCCGGCACGTCGACTTCAAGGAATCGAAGATCAAATAACTTGCCGTGCGCATGCGCAAACGAGTTCGGGCGCCGCGCGGCGCCCGTTTTCATTGCTGCGGGATGGAAAGGCGGCCGGCCGGGTGATGGCAGCTTGAGGAGGCCACTCGCACTACCCCCGGCCGGCCTAACCCCACGGACCCAGGAGATGCGGCGGACCTGAGCGTTCCGTAGGGTTTTCGATTGGTGGAATCGTTTCCCGATAACTCCGCGCCGCTCGCGTATGGGACAGCGGCGAAACTAGCGGAACGCCCAGGGGATGTAATGATTAAGAGCCCGCGGCCGGGGCTTTTCGTTCGCTTAAGAAAAATTTTTAAGATTAATCGACGCGCTTAACGGCTCACGCCGCGTCGGCGACCACGCGGTTGCGGCCGTCGCGCTTGGCGCGATAAAGCGCCTCGTCGGCGCGCTTGAGGATCGTCACCGCGTCGTCTTCCGGGATCAGGCGCGCGGCGATGCCGATCGAAATCGTCACTTCGATCGAGCGCGCGCCGCGGTCGATGAGGAAGCGGTGACCGGCGATCTGGCGGCGAATGCGCTCAGCGACGCGCCCGGCGATGCCGACGTCGGTGTCGGGCATCACCACCACGAACTCCTCGCCGCCGTAACGGCAGGCGAGATCAACGCCGCGGATGCAGGTGCGCATGCGGTCGGCGAACTCGCGCAGCACGTCGTCGCCGGCGTCGTGGCCGTAGGTGTCGTTGATCGCCTTGAAGTAGTCGATGTCGACCAGCAGCACGGACAACGACTTGCCGCGCGCCGCGGCGCGGTCGACGAGCGTGCCGACGTGGCGCTCCATGTAGCGCCGGTTGAACAGTCCGGTGAGCGGATCGGTGACCGCGAGCTCGATCGATTGCTGCACGTTGTCGCGCAGACGCTCGGCATAGCGCTTGCGGCGGATTTGCGTGCGCACCCGCGCCCTGAGCTCGTTCTTGTCGGAGCCGCGCAGGAGATAGTCGTTGGCGCCGAGATCAAGGCCGCGCAACAGCCGTGCCTTCTGTTCCGGGTCGGCGACGAGCAGAATGGGCAGATGCCGCGTGCGCTCGAGCGAGCGCACCTGGCCGACGAGGCGTAGCGCGTCGTAGCTCTCGAGCTCGAGCGAAAGCAGCAAGAGGTCGAAGTTGCCGTCGGCGGCGCGGAACAGCGCCTCCTGCGGGTCGGGGGCGAATTCGAGCGTGTGCTCGCCGCGCAACGCCTGCTCGATGCGCTCGCACGAGGCGCGGCGGTCGTCGACCACCAGCATGCGGCCGGCCAGCCCCTTCTCCTCGGTGATGCCGGCAAGCGACTCGGGGATGCCGATGTCCTGGGAGGTGACGGCGCGCATGCGCAGCTCGTCGGTGACCATCTTGAGCCGCACCAGCGAGCGCACCCGCGTGATCAGCGAGAGGTCGTCCACGGGCTTGGTCAGGAAATCGTCGGCGCCGGCTTCCAGACCCCTCACCCGGTCGGCGGGGGCGTCCAGCGCCGTGATGATGATGATGGGAATGTGGTGGGTGGCGGGATTGGCCTTCAGCCGGCGCGCCACCTCGAAGCCGTCCATACCCGGCATCATGACGTCGAGCAGCACGATGTCGCACTGGCCGCGCTCGCAGATCTCGATCGCCTGCGGGCCGTTGGTGGCGGTGACGACCTCGTAGTATTCGGCCGACAGCCGCACCTCGAGAACCTTGAGGTTGGTGGTGATGTCGTCGACGACAAGGATACGCGCGCTCATGGCTGACTCAGTTGTCGACGAACTGGCGCACGGTCTCGAGGAACTTGGCGACCGAGATGGGCTTGGACAGATACGCCTCGCAGCCGCCGGCGCGGATGCGCTCCTCGTCCCCCTTCATTGCGAAGGCGGTGACGGCGACCACCGGGATCGACTTCAGGTCGTCGTCCTCCTTGATCCACTTGGTGACCTCGAGCCCGGACACCTCGGGAAGCTGGATGTCCATGAGGATGAGGTCGGGCCGGTGCTTGCGCGCGAGATCGAGCGCTTCGATGCCGTTGCGCGTCTCCAGCGTGGCGTAGCCATGGGCTTCCAACAGGTCGTGGAAGAGCTTCATGTTGAGCTCGTTGTCCTCCACGATCAGAACGGTCTTCACCATCGGCTCCGTCCCCGCTCGCTGCGACTCAGGGCCACGCGGCCTGCCCTCACCGCATGGCGTTGGAGCCGGGAAACCCTTAAGACTTTGTTAACCGCCCCGGCGCCGCACGAACGCCGGCGCCAACTCGCGGACCGCGAAACTTTTTCCAGCATGCTCGGCTGGTCAGCGGGATAAAGTTACGCGCCAATCGTTACGGAAAGCCGAATGAGATCAAAGACTCCCATCACGTCAGCCGAGCGCAGGGCCGCGGCCGAGCAACTAGCGCTTGCGGCGCTCGCTTTTCTTGCCGCCGACGCGACGCGTCTCGGCGGCTTCCTCGCCGCCACCGGGCTCGGGCCGGAGAACCTGCGCGAAGCCGCGCGCAATCCGTCGTTCCTGCCGGGCGTGCTCGATCACGTGCTGTCCGACGAGCCCATGCTGATCGCGTTCGCCGCGGAGGAAAGCATCGATCCCAAGGTGGTGGCGCAGGCGCGGCAGGCGCTGGCGCCGGTCGAGCATTGAATCGTTTTGCGAGCCGCGGGGTGCAACCGATTCTAATTCTTTGTCATCGCCGGGCTTGGCCCGGCGATCTCGCTTAGGGACGCACCACCGTGCCTCATGAATCGGAATGGCCGGGACAAGCCCGGCCATGACGAACAGGCCTGCGACTCGACTAGCGCGGCTTGGGGGCGTCGTCGGTGCAGGCGCTTGCCCCCGCCCTGCTTGGCCCGAACAGGTTGGTGCACTTGTCGCAGCCGGCGACCGCGAGCCCGAGCGCGACAATGGCGGCGATGCGCCAGCCCCGGCCCATGCCGGTATCCCTATGCGGCTCGTGGCCTTTTTCGGGCACGCGGTCCTTCGGCGGCAAACCAAGCATTCGTCACAAGCCCTTTGTGTTTCGCGGGCAACTTGTCGCCGGCCATCGATAACAAGGATTGGCTGGATCGGCCAGCGCGATCGCGAAACGCCGCGAAGTCGCCCTGGTTGCGCACGATTGGCCGCCCACTTCCGGCTGATTTACTTTGCATAGGGGCGGTGTAGGCTCTCGGCCTAATTTCTCTAGCGGGGATAACATGCTGAAATCACAAACGTCTTTCCGCCAGGCAACGGTCCTGGCGGTGGCGGCCGGCGCGCTCACGCTCGCCGCCGTTGGCTACGGTCTCGCGCAATCGGCGGGCATCGATCCTTCCAAGGTCAAGGTCTCGCAGGAAACGGCCGTCGACCCGGCCCTGCAGCAGTTCTTGAGGGGCGGCAAACGGAAGGGCGGCCTCGCCGGCTCCGGCCGCATCCTGTTCGGCACCGAGGTGCGGCCCGGCGCCTACCCCTTCCAGGTCGGCGTCGTCCGCGACGAGTCGTCGCTCTGCGGCGGCTCCCTCATCCGCGACAACTGGGTGCTCACCGCCGCCCACTGCGTGAAGGTCTCCGACGGCAGCAAGTATGTGAACGCGGCCCCAGGCACCTTCGACGTCTACGTCGGCTCCAACCAGCTGGTGAAGGGCGACCGCGTCAAGGTGGTCGAGGTCTATTCCCACCCCGACTACATCCCCGCCTTCACCGACAACGACGTGGCGCTCCTGAAGCTCGCGCGGGTTCCGCAGGGCGTGCGCTACGAAAAGATCGCGATCGTGACGCCGCAGAACGAAGCGGCGCTGTCGGCTCCCGGCACGCGCATGCGCATCATCGGCTGGGGCAAGACCGAGGAAGGCAAGATCACCACCAACCTGCGCGAAGCGTCGGTGACCATGGTCGATCGCGCCACCTGCAACAACAACATCGTGACCTCACGCCTCATCAACGTGCTCGGCGAGCTGCAGCGCCTGCGCCTGAGC
>Ga0209118_1001408_pt1 | contig 11214 bp, 5 predicted proteins | sample BlaSpr_A8_Ref_M1_FD_187988 | JGI IMG/M metagenome (GOLD analysis project Ga0209118, IMG submission 187988) | Forest soil microbial communities from Thunder Bay, Ontario, Canada - Black Spruce, Ontario site 2_A8_Ref_M1 (SPAdes) (version 2) | ecosystem: Environmental > Terrestrial > Soil > Boreal...
GCGCGTGGTGGCTGACGAATCCGTCGAGACCGAGGCGCGCGCGACCGCCGAGCGCATCGCGGCGGGTGCCCCTTTGGTTGCGCGCTGGCACCAGCGCTTCATCCGGCGTCTCTCTCCCCCGCAGCAACTTTCCGCCGCCGATTGGAGCGAAGGCTTCGCCTGCTTCGACACCGCGGATTACCGCGAAGGATTGCGCGCGTTCCTGAACAAGCAGGTGCCGCGTTTCAGCGGTCGATGATGGTCGCGCTCGCGGGAATCAGGGTGATCGAGCTCGCGCATATCATGTCGGGCCCGACGGCAGGCATGCTGCTCGCGGACATGGGCGCCGACGTCATCAAGGTCGAGAAAGTACCCGGCGGCGACGACACGCGCCGCTTTACGCCTCCCGAAGTCAACGGCGAAGCCAGCGCGTTCATGATGATGAACCGCAACAAGCGCGGCATCGCGCTCGACCTCAAGCAAGCCGCGGCCCGCGACGCCCTGCGCCGCGTGATCGACGGCGCCGATGTGGTCATCGAAAATTTCCGCGTCGGAACGCTCGACAAGCTGGAGCTGGGCTACGAGGACTTGCGACGGACCAATCCGCGGCTCATCTATTGCGCGATATCCGGCTATGGCAGAACCGGGCCCGATGCGGACAAAGGCGGCTTCGACCTGGTGGCGCAGGGATTGAGCGGCCTGATGCGCATTACCGGCGAGCCTGGTGGCCCACCGACCAAGGTGGGCTCCCCCGTGACCGATATCAACGCGGGAATCCTGGCCGCGCTCGGCATCGTCGTGGCGTATGTTCACCGGCTGCGCACCGGTCAGGGACAAATGGTCGACACCTCGCTGCTCGAAGCGGGCGTCATGCAGACGTTCTGGCAAAGCGCCATTTTTCTGGGCAGCGGCAAGGAAATCGGCCCGCTTGGCTCGGCCCATCCGCTCACCGCGCCGTACCAGGCCTTCGCGACGCAGGACGGCTGGATCACGCTAGGCGCGTCCAACCAGTCCAATTACGAGCGCCTGACACAGGTGCTCGAGGCGCCGGAGCTACTTGCCGACGAGCGATTCCGCGACAACGCGTCGCGCATGGCCAACCTTCGCGCACTGGTCGAGCTGATCGCGCTGCGCTTCAAGCGCAAACCATCGTCGGAATGGCTCTCGGCGCTGGCCGCTGCCGGCGTTCCCGCGGGTCCGGTGCTTGGCATTGCCGAAATGCTGGAGCACCCGCAGGTCCTCGCCCGCGACATGGTCATCGAAACGCTGCATCCGAAGGCGGGCACGGTCCGGGCTATCGGCTGTCCCCTCAAGCTCTCGGCAACGCCTGCCTGCGTGTCGCGTGCCGCGCCCCTATTCGGACAGCATACCCGTGAAGTGCTTGAGGAATACGGATTGACGACCGCGGAGATTGTGCGCTTGTCCGGACCCGGGCGGCGATTCAAAGCCCGGCTTGAGGCGAGTGAGCTTTAGAGATTACAGAACATAAGTTCATACTTTCGATGATTATGTTCGATGGTCATGCGAGCCTCCCGGCTGCGCGGAGCAACAGGCGTCGCGTTCCGTAGCGAAGCCGCGCGGGCGTGGACTTGACTGAATGCTTAACGAGGGCGCGGCGGATGCGCAGGTCGACAATGCGATCGTCAATATCCGTCGGTTTGATTTCCGACACCCATGGACTTCTGCGGCCGGAAGCATTGGCTGCGCTCCAAGGCAGTGATTTCATCATCCACGCGGGAGACATCGGCGATCCGAGCGTACTCGATCGCCTGTCCACGATAGCACCCGTGACCGCGGTCCGTGGCAACAATGACAACGATGCATGGGCATCTGGAGTGCGCGAAACTGAAGTGCTGGCGGTCGGCGCGGCACTCATCTACATCATTCACGATGTCGCCCTGCTCGATCTCGATCCCGCAGGGGCGGGCTTTCACGCCGTCGTGGCCGGCCATTCACATCGACCGAGCATCGAGCTGCGCGCAGGAGTCTTGTTTGTCAATCCGGGAAGCGCTGGCCCGCGTCGTTTCAAGTTGCCGATTTCTCTCGGCAATCTCGCCGTATCGGGCACTGAGCTCACGCCCCGATTGATGGAGCTCGACATTGCGACCGACGCCAAGTCGGGTGTTCAACGCGGATAGCGCCCGAATGGCGCAAGCAACAGTCAAAGCGCCTGAACGCGCGGCCTCTACCACCCAGCCCGTACATAATCCACGGCGAGCGTGGAGTCCTAGCGCAAGAGCAAGGCAGGTGTCACGCTTTCACGCGGGTACGAATACTCGCCGCGAGCTCGTCGCAATTGCATCCTTTTGCAGCAGCAGTGTGAATTCGGGGGCGGGCACGGGCCGGCTGAACAGATAGCCCTGCATGAATTGACAGCCTTGTCTGCGCAGCAACGCGGCCTGGCTTTCGGTCTCGACCCCTTCCGCTATCACCGTCAATTTGAGGCTCCGCGCCATCGCGATGATGGCCGAAGTAATGGCGGCGGCGTCCTCGCTCGCGGTGATGTCGTGCACGAACGAGCGGTCGATTTTCAGGGCGTCGAGCGCGAAACGCTTGAGATAGCTCAACGACGAGTAGCCAGTGCCGAAATCGTCGATCGAAAGTCTGATTCCTGTCGCCTTCAAGCGCCTGAGCGTATTGACCATGGTCTCCGCCTCCCGCATCAGGGTGCTTTCGGTCATTTCGAGCTCCAGGTAGCGGGCGTCCAGGCCGCATTCGTCAAGCATTTGCCCGATTGTCTTGTCGAGCTTTTCCTGCTCGAAGCTTTGGCTCGACATATTTACCGCAACCTGCATTGTCGTGAAGCCGGCCTCGTGCCAGCGTCTCGTCTGCGTGCACGCGCTGCGAATCACCCATTCGCCGATGGGAATGATCAGACCGGATTCCTCCGCCAATGGAATGAACTCCGTCGGGGAGAGCACCCCCAGGTCGGGGTGGTGCCATCGGATCAGGGCCTCTGCGCCGACGATCAAGCCGCTCGTCGCGTCGATCTTCGGTTGGTAGTAAAGGCCGAATTCATGGCGCTCGAGCGCCCTGTGCAGGTTGCTCTCAAGAGTCATTTTCTGCAGAGCACTGGTATTCATCTTGCCGTTGTAATACTGGTAGTTGTTCTTGTGCTGGCCCTTCGCGTAGTGCATTGCGGCATCTGCGTTCCTGAGCAGGCTGTCGGCATCGGCGCCGTCCAGAGGGTAGACGGCGATGCCTATGCTTGCGCTCATCACGATTTCGTTATCGTTCAAGTTGAACGGTTGGGAAAGCGCTTCGAGGATACGGCGCGCGACCTTGGCCGCATCCTGTGCCTGGACGAGGTCGATGAGCAGTAAGGTGAACTCGTCGCCGCCCTGACGCGCGATGCAGTGGTTTGCCAAATTGAGATCGTTGCGCGTGGCGGAGTCGGTCTGACGCAGCGATTTGATCAAGCGGTTCGCGGCTTCCTTCAGGAGCAGGTCGCCGACCTCGTGACCAAGAGTGTCGTTGATGCGCTTGAACCGATCGAGGTCGAGCGAAAGCAGCGCCAGCACTTGGCCGCTGCGCTCGGCCCGCGCGACGGCGTGGCTCAACTGCTCCTTGAACAGGCGCCGATTCGGCAGACCGGTCAAGCTGTCGTATAGGGCAAGCTGGCGGATTTGGTCCTCAGTGTGCTTGCGCTCGGTGATGTCCTGGGTGGCCCCCTGCATTCGGACCGGGTTGCCGGCGCCATCGTAATGGACTTCTCCCTGCTCGTGCACGGTGCGGATCGTGCCGTCGAGACGCACGATGCGGAACTGCAGGTTGAAGGGCTGTTGCCGGTACAGGGCCGCGTAAAGGGCTTCGTCGACGGTCGGCCGATCATCGGGGTGAATAATGTCGAGAAAGGATTTGTGCGCGGCAGACAATTCCTCAGGGGTGCGGCCGGCGATGCGGTAAACCTCGTCCGAGCGCTGTACTTGACCGGTGGCGACGTGCCATTCCCAATGTCCGAGCTGCGCGATGCGTTGCGCATTGGTGAGCCGCGCCTGGCTCTCCTTGAGGTCGAGAAGCGCGCGTTGTGCGCGCAGCAGATAACGCACCCTGTGACCCAGCATGGGCCACGCGATCGGCTTCGTAATGAAGTCGGTTGCCCCGACCTGGTAGGCGCGGTTGATCGAGTCGGAATCATCCAATCCGGTCATCATCAGAACCGGAGCGTGTTCCCCGCCGTCGAGCTTGCGCAAAGCCTCGCAGGCCTCGAAACCGTCGAGGATCGGCATCACTACGTCAAGCAGGACGAGGTCCGGCTGCAGTCGCTCGAACGCTGCCAAGCCGGCTTGGCCGTCGTCCGCTTCCTCGACGGCGAACCCGGCCTGCTCGAGTGTTGTGCGCGCGAGCAGGCGCATGATGGCCTCGTCGTCGACGACCAGTACGAGCTGCTTTTGGTCGGAAGTACTCATAGTCGAGAGTCGTTGGCCGACAGGCGCCGATCACGCCAGAGTGCTTTCACGCGGAAGTAAGGCGCATACACGTGCGGACTCGCATTCGATCCGGCTGATCCATTGCCCGGCATCGACAAGGTGTTTGTCGCGCGCCTGGACTTCCATCTCATTGCACAATTTGGCAAGCTGGAGCGCACCCAGCGTGGCGCTGCTGGACTTGAGCGTGTGTGCGGCGCGTTGCAGCACGATGCCGTCTCCCGTGGCAATCGCTTCGCGCATCGACTGAACGAGCTTGGGAACGTCGTGGAGATAGAGAGCAACGATTCTTTCCAGCAGATCGGAAGCGCCGGGCTGCTGCAATTTGCGTATGTTGTCGAGAGCCCTCACATCGATGGCGGGTGCGCTCATGGCTGCGCCGGGCACGGCAGGCATCGTCTCCAGATTTCGCACCAATCCTATCGGCGCCCGTTGCTCACGCCTGCTCCTGACGTCAGGCGCATCTTGCGGAGGCGCTTCGGACTGGGCGCCATTCAACTCCGGCGAACGAGGGCTCGCGCGCTTAATCCAATTCGTCAGAAGATCCCACACGCGGTCCAGCTTGAACGGCTTGGCGAGATAATCGTCCATTCCCGCAGCGAGGCAGCGTTCGCGGTCGCCTCCCATCGCGTTGGCGGTAAGCGCGATGATCGGAATGCGCGGCGCGCTGGTCGCGCGCGCCGCCTCGAGCTTGCGCAGGATGCGGGTCGCCTCGAAACCGTCCATCTCGGGCATCTGGCAGTCCATCAAAATGAGATCGAATCGGGCGCGGTACACGGCGGCAACGGCTTCACGCCCGTTGTTCGCCACTTCGACGTCGCAACCAAAGCCTTTCAGCATGGCCAGTGCCACCTCCTGATTCACGGCATTGTCTTCGGCCAGAAGCACGCGCGCATCGATGCGGCGTTTCTCGGTCTTCACGACCGCGGGAGTCCCGGTCCTTGGCGAGACGCCCACGGCGTCCTCGATGGCGCGACGCAAGTCCGCCTGCCGCACTGGCTTGCTGAGATAGGTGAGGATCCCGGCCTGCTTCGCCGATGCGACTTCGCCCGGGGACATGGTCGAGCTCAGCATGATGAGGCGCGCTCCGGCGATTGCCGGGTCGGATTTGATCTCGCGCGCCAACTCGACACCGTTCATGTCGGGCAGCTTCATGTCGATCACGGCCACGTCGTAGGGCGCTGCGCTGGCGGCCGCGCTACGTAGCAGGTCAAGGGCCTGCGCACCGTCCTCGGCGCTGCCGTTGTCCATGCCCCAGTCGATCACCTGATTGTGCAAGATCAGACGATTCGTGGGGTTGTCCTCCACGATCAGCAGGCGCAACCCGTTCAGCTCTCCGCGCGCCGAGGCTGCCGACGGCACGCCACCATCAGCGACGCTGGTGCGCATCGTGAAGTGAAAGCACGACCCCGCGCCAGACTCGGTGCGCAAGCCGATTTGTCCGCCCATCATTTCAACCAGCTGTTTCGAGATCGCGAGCCCGAGGCCGGTGCCGCCATACTTTCGCGTCGTCGAGCTGTCAGCCTGGGTAAACGACTTGAACAGCGACTTTGCTTTTTCGGCGGCGATGCCGATCCCCGTATCGGTCACCAGGAATTCCAGCGTGCAGCCTCGCGTTTCGACCTCCGCACCGACTTCGTGCATGCGCTTGACCTCCACAACGACTTCGCCATGCTCGGTAAACTTGACGGCGTTGCTTACCAGATTGTTCAGTACCTGACGCAGCCGGCCGGGGTCACCGTTAATGCGCGCTGGAACGTCGGAATGAATGTGGCACGCAAGTTCCAGCCCCTTGTTGTGGGCACGCTCGGCCATGATCTCCGCCACATCCTGCACGACGTCGTGCAGATCGAACGCGATGCATTCCAGTTCCAGCTTCCCGGCCTCGATCTTGGAAAAGTCCAGGATGTCATTGATGATCCCGAGCAGCGCTTCGCCCGAACGATGGATCGTCTCGGCGAAGCGTCGCGGCTTCTCCCCGAGTTCGGTGTCGAGCAAGAGCTCGGTCATGCCGAGGATGCCGTTCATCGGTGTTCGAATTTCGTGGCTCATGTTCGCCAGAAACTGGCTTTTCAGTTTGCTGGCCTGTTCCGCACGAATCTTCTCGCGCATGAGCTCCTCGGTGTTCCGCCGTTCCGTAACATCGCGCATGTTCACGACGATGCCTTCCACCGCCGGGTTGTCGAGCATGTTGACTGCAGTGGCCTCGAGGTATTTCGGCGCACCGTCGCCGAAACAGCAGAATTCGAAAGTCGGCCCCACGCCCGGCTTGGCCGCGGTTGCTTCAAGCGCCCGATTCACGGAAGCCGCATCGCGCTCGTTGACGCACCACACGGGCGACTTGCCGACCACCTGTTCCGGCGCGAAGCCGAGCACGCGCTGCAACGACGGACTCGCATAGCGTACCGAGAGGCTCGCGTCCAGCACCATCACCGCGTCGGAAGCATATTCGATGAGCGATCGGAAATGCGCTTCGCTGCGCGCCACATCGGCGCGCGCCACGCGCAACCGCTCTTCGCGCGAATAGACTTCCCGTGTCATGAAGTTGAAGTGCTCCGCGAGCTGGCCGATCTCGTCGCCATGCACGATGTTTTCCTGTGGTTTGCTTCGTTTGGGCGAGGTCGCATTGGGCTCTGTGCCGCTGAGGGTGCCGCGGCTCAACGCCTGGGTGGCGTTCGCGAGAACACCCAACGGGCGGACCACGACGCGGCGGAAAAACACGTTGATCATCAGTGCGGCGAGAGCGAAGATGCCGACAAAAATCCCGGTCACCAGCGCTGCGCTGCGTTGGCCACTCGAATACACTGCTGTCGCGGGCACATAGATGATCTGCGAGCCGACCACTTCATCCATGTGCCAGCCGAAGCCGTTTTGCGCGCCGTACGACTTGATCATGCCCGCGGGTGCGGCCTCGGGAGTGCTGTGGCACTCGAGACAGCTTTCCGACTTGATACGGATCGGTCGCGCCGTGAAAAACACGTTTCGATCGCCAACCTCGCGGAAACCGGTCTGCTCTGGCAGTTTCGGGTCTTCGCGGAAGTTCTTGACCAGGGCGCTCTCGAAACTATCGGCCTTATTGCGCGGGTTGGTCGGATTGAGCGTGGCCTCCTTGTACAGGAAGTCCTGGTATTCGTCGCCACTGCGGAAGAACTCGAAAACTTCGCGCGCGGAGTACCCCGGCACCGTCTCGCTGATGAACGCGCCTTTCGGGTCAAGGAGCGGCTTGATGTGCTTGTTGACATTCTCGGTCGTGTACAGACGCACCGAGTTCATCGTCTTCAGGAGGATCTGCGCTTTTGAAACAACTTCGCGCTCGGCCTTGCTTTGCAGCGCCTCGGATAGCGCGATCCAGCTAAGGCCCATGCCTGTGAGAAACACAAGCGCCAGCAACAGCGTGAATTTGGTGCCGAGATTGAGCCGATTCAACATCTGCGTTGTTTCGCTCATCGCGTGCGAACGGATCCAAGCCAAGGGCGCCATTGGGGATCCCGCTAGGCGACGAAGCACGGCCGCACGTGCCTAGCGTACAGCCCCATTGACGCGACCCCTTTGCCGAGCACGACTGCCGTCTTCATGAATTCGTTCTCCTCACCTCGGGTCCCGAGCGCAATTCTCGTCGCTCGGTGACGCCGGACGGCACTTATCCTGCTTGCGCCGCGCGAATCGACATATAAGCCTTCTGGAGTGCAAGTAGCTTGCCAGAGGCGAGTATCAACGAGATGTTCGTGCGCACGCCGAGCTATGTCGATCGGATTCTGAAGAGGACCAACCTCTGCGACGTGCCGATCGATGCATCCGACGAGGTTCGAGCTCGTGATCGATCTCAAGACCACTGCGGCGCTCGACCTGACCATCCACGGCGAGTCGGAACCACTTCACCTCAGCCCTTACATGCAGTCGCTCGATCCAAGTCCTTGGTACGTGGCAAGGGTGCGTCGTCCTTGGTCCGAAATTCGAAGTGCGACGACGACGTACGAGTTGCTGAGGAGAACTACTTTATTGGTAGATTCGAAGTGCGAAGTGCAAGGGCGCCCGGCTCCAGATGCTTCGCGCTCGCCCCCGCGCTTATCATCGCTCCGGTATAGTTAAAGGCTGCGAGACCAATGACCGCGGGCGGACGATGAGCTACATTGATGGCAACCTTCTTGCAGGAGAACAGGTGGTTTATCGCACGCGCCTCCACTGGCTTCTCTTCATGGGACCTGTGCTTTTTACGGCTGTGGTGTTGTTGCCAATCGCCTGGTTTCTGGACAATGGAACTTGGAGTAGCTTCGCCTGGATACCGCTTGCCCTTGGCTTATTTATCTTGCTTGCCACCTTTATCAAACGACAAAGTTCCGACTTTGCTGTTACCAACAAGCGCGTGATGATGAAAGTTGGCGTGTTCAGTACGCGTTCCATCGAGCTACTACTCAACAAGATCGAAGCCATCGCCGTGAACCAAAGCTTCATCGGACGAATCTTCGGCTACGGAGATATCGTGGTGACCGGTAGCGGTGGCACCAGGGAAGCGTTCTCGCATATCCAAGGGCCGCTTGAATTTCGTCGTGCCGTGCAATCGGTAACTGACAGGCTGTCAGGTCCGCCGCAAACTGCTACCCCCGCCGCTAGCGGTACGGCACCCAAATAGCAATGTAGGGCCCGGTGACCGAGCATGACGCATTTCGCACGATGTTCGGAATGGCAGGGAATGATTGGGGTGTGCGCCGTGAACAGGCGGCGCTCTTCCTGTGGGTGAGAATCCTACCCGGCTACTAGAGCGCGCGGTTTTCACCAACCGGTGCCAATCCTCGCCGCATTACTTCGCTGCCAGCCCCAGTTTGAGTGGCACCGGCTTGTCGACGTCGGAGCTGACCTTTTCGGGAGCTGCCGCGAGCGCGCGTGCCGGATCGACGCCGGCTTCCTTCAGGGCGGCGAGAATGGCGCTCGCGCGCTGCGCGCCTAGTTGGGTCAAGGCATCGGCGGCCAGCGGCTGGTTCTGATCCAGACGCTCCTCCAGCCTGTGGTAGAAGGAGCTGGCATCGGCCACCTGCGGCTCGCCCTGGATCAGCAAGCCGACGCGCTGCCAAATGGGCAATTTCTCCTGGGCCGCCTCGGTATTGAGGTCTGTAGCGGTCGGCTCGCTGGCGGGCACGGCGGCGCCGCCCTCCGCCGCCTTTTTCTGCTTGTCGAGTTCCGCGGCGCCGAAGCGTTCGGCATACAGGTCCCGCAAAGCACCGCGCACGGCGCGGGCGCGTAGGTCCAGAGGTCCGGGTTCCTCGCTGGCCTCGAGTTTGATACCGGCACGCTTAGCGATTTCGACTCGCACCGCGCGGGCCTTCAGCGCGGCGCCGTCGGCCGCCTCGCTGTATTGCCCCGGCACCGAGAGTTTCAGTTGCGGGCGCTTGGACAGCACCTGAGCTACCTGTTTCAGCTTTTCGCGCTCCGGCGGCAACAGCCTGTCGCTGCCCGGATCGAAATCGATAGCTTCGAGCTTCTCGCCGCTGATACCGGACAGGCTGCCGAGCGCGCGGAACGGTGCGCTGACCATCTTGGTCAAGACGCTGCCGATGGCCTTCCAGATTACCGCGCCGTAGCTGAACTGCGGATCGCTCATGTTGCCGGAAACCGGCAGGCCGAGGTCGATGCGGCCGTCGCTGTCCTTGAGTATGGCGATTGCCAGCTCCAGCGGCAGCTTGAGCGCGTCGGGACTGTCGACCCGCTCGCCCAGGGTCAGCTTGTCGATGACGATCTGGTTGGCGCCTTCAAGCTGGCTATTGCGCACTTTGTATTGGAGATCGAGCGAGATCTTGCCTTCGGCGATCTTGTAGCCGGCGAACTTCATGCTGTAGGGCGAGGCCGGGACCATGTCGACATTCTTGAACACGACGTTGACGTCGGTGTTGTCGGCCGGCGCGAAGGGGTTGAGCTCGCCGCGGATGCGCACCAGCCCGAACTCATCCACGCGGCCGTCGAGCTCGATCTGGCTGCGCGAATCGCGGTTCGACGACAGGCCGACGACCACACCGTTCAGTTCGTAGATTTTCGCTCCGAATTGCGGCCGCAGACTGAGGTCGCTGAAATCGAGCTTGGCATTCTGGAAGCGCAAGCGCTGTATGCGCACCGGGAAAGAGTCATCCGCCGCCTGCGCCGGGCCCGGCGACGGCTCGACGGTGGCGCCGGAGGCGGCGGGCCGCACCAGCAGACGCGCGGCATTGAAACTGCGGTCGTTCTCGATGATCAGCTTGGCATTGGGCTCGACCACGCGCAGTTCCGGAATCTCCAGCAGATTGGGGGCGAGGCTCGCAGTGAGCTTGTCGGCGCCTACGCTTTTCCATGCCGCGAACAGTTCGCCGCTTTCTTCGTTGAGCGCGAGGCCGGCGATGTCGAGCCCGCCGACATAGCGCAGACGAGTGCTCTTCGCCCCGCCCGCGCCGGCTGTGAGCCGCCCATGCGCCGAGACGCTGCCGCCGGCGATTTTCAGCTTCAGGTACTCGCCCAGCAAGGGCTGCAAGGGCGCCAGCTCCAGTTGCTTCACCCGTACGTCGGCCTCTAGCGTGCCGCTGGCCGGCACCACCCGGCCATTCGCCGACAACTGGCCGCCCTCACGCAAGTTCAGGCCGGCATTGAACTTGACCGGCTGCGTGAGATCGCTGCCGGCTCCTTCGAGTTTCACGGCGAGATCCTGTACATGGACCTTGACGCCGGTGCCCTGGTCCTCGACCTCGGCGCCGAATTTGCTCAATTCCACGCTCTTGGCCACGGCGATCCAGGGCGCGCCGAGGACGTCGTCCAGGATGCATTCATGCGAATTTGGAACCATGCATCG
>Ga0209118_1001409_pt1 | contig 11212 bp, 9 predicted proteins | sample BlaSpr_A8_Ref_M1_FD_187988 | JGI IMG/M metagenome (GOLD analysis project Ga0209118, IMG submission 187988) | Forest soil microbial communities from Thunder Bay, Ontario, Canada - Black Spruce, Ontario site 2_A8_Ref_M1 (SPAdes) (version 2) | ecosystem: Environmental > Terrestrial > Soil > Boreal...
AAGTCCGCGATTCTGTCAGAATTTATTACAGCCGAAGGGGAATTACCTGGTGCCTCGATGCCCGCAGATGATGACCAGACGATGATGACCGGGGGATAACTATTCCCGACATCCGGACGGCCCGCCCACAGCCTCATCCCAACGGTGATAGAAGTCCTGACGACCCGAACAGGAAGAAGGCGCCAACCGCCAGGCTATAGATCGCCGTCAGCGCGGTGACTACAAACTGGAAGCGCGGCAGCCGCGAACTGAATCCGAAAAGTCCTACTGCCGACGCCGTCATCATCGTATTCATCACCAGCAGTCCCGCGATAAACATTGCCAGGCCGAGAAAGCCCTTGCTGATTCCGCCAAGATTGGCTGCCAGTAAGAAGATCATCAATTGGCTGGGCGTTTCCGCACCGAGCCCGTGCACGACGCCAATCAGTAGGACGGATTTCGAACTGTAATTCCAGTTCTTGTCCACCGGGCGCTGGACATCGTGATCGTGCCAGTAGCTTTTCATCTTCCAATGGACCCAGCGCAGTGCCCCAGCCATGAGGTGAAAGCGGCTGCGAGGCGCCGGGTTCCCGTTGAAAAGTGATCCCAGAACATAGACCCCGAGGATCAGCAAGGTCAGTCCCACCAAGCGCTCGGCGATTCGATCGATGCCATGAGGCAGCGACAGCTGAAACACGATGACGGCGCTGCCCAGCACAGCAACCATTGCCGCGTGTCCCAGCGCGTAGAGCAAACCAAGCCGCATGCCGCGCCAGCGACTGGTCTGCACACTGGTAATGTCGGAGATGGCGGCAATGTGGTCATAGTCGAATCCATGACGGAACCCAAGGATCGCCGCCGATAGGAGAGCAAGTTGAAGGCTGTTCGGTGTGCCGATCATCGATCCATGTGGGTCCAATCCCGAGCCCCTTATTGTTCCACACGTCGCCAGGAATCCGAAATCTGGCACCGACAGAAGCCATCGGCGTGGAGGACGAATTGCCGGATCGCCAAGTCTTGGATCGCGGTACGACTCTCGCTGTACCTGACCCTCGAGGTACCTGACTCTAGTGCTTTGAGGAAGGTTACCGGCGTGGCACGCAGGTTCGGGAAAATCCCTGCACAAAAAGGGTCAAGCGGTTTAAAATCGGTTATGCCCCTGGACCGAAAAGCGGCTACAATAGCGGCAATCCAATCGCAATCGGAGGTAGCTGTGAAGCCAAGGCCTTATGCTGCTGCAGTGTCGTGGGTGGTGTTTTTCGCTCTTGTGCCGAGTATGTGCGCTCAGGAAGCTGCCGCTCCGAGGCACACCGGAGTTCCGCAAGACTGGTCCCAGCACCATATCGTGTTCAGCCGCGATGCGCTCGCCCGGCACCCGGATCTGATTTACCGGGAGGCGCGCATTCTACATCAGGCGATGCAGCGTTGGCAGGCTCCGAATTCGAATGTCTTCCATGGTGTCGATCCCCTGCCGACAGCAGCACACAACTCCGGCCCCCACCGCGATTGGAGCGTTTCTACTTTGGGAGGCCGTCTTGCCCCAAACATGTTTCCGGCCAAGTTTTCGTTTGATCCGGGCGCTCCGCCGGACTGCACCAATGACTACGTCGTGTTCGGGCTGGCAACAACCGGTGTCACCGGCGGTCGTGCCAATCTTGTAGCCTTCAACAATCTCTATGCCGGCACCGGAGGGCTGTGTGGCGCGGCGCCGACGGTAATGTTTGCCTATAACATCACCACCGCCACAGGGGGCAAGATCGTAACTTCCCCAATCCTTTCCGAGGATGGAACCAAGATCGCCTTCGTTGAAAGCCTTGGCACCTCAGCCGTTTTCCATGTCTTGACCTGGACCGCTGGCCAGGGCACGATTGGCGCCGCCGCAGCGCCAACGATGACTTCGCTGACTTTCTCCCCGGCTGCCAATAGCACCACGTCATCGCCCTGGATAGATTACGGCGCGGATATTGTCTACCTGGGCGCGGACAAGGGCAACATGTACAAAATTACTGGCGTCTTTAAGGGGACGCCCACGCTTGCTGGGGCTCCCTGGCCCGTGACAGTCAGCACCAACTTACGCCTCAGTCCTCCGGTTCTGGACTCGGGTCTGGGCATGTTAATGGTCGGGAGCGCGAACGGAAGCCTTTACCAGATCAACACCGCGACAGGCGCGCTCGCAACGCTCGTGGTTGCAAGCGGAGGCACCACCCCCGGTATCGTGGCCGGGCCGGTTGTCGATGTTACCAACGGCACAACCTTCGTCGTCAGTGCCAATGATGGCACTTCCGCCGTTCTTGTCGAAGCCGATACCGCCTCTATGACTCAGTTGTCGAAAGCCCGCATCGGCCAAGGCTCCGCCGGCGGCACCGCGCTTAACCTCCATGAGCCCGCTTTCAGCAACCTATACTTCAACAATCCCTCGAGTGGAGTAGTCCGTCTTTGCGGGACGGGTGCCGCCGATACGACTCCCTGGCAGTACGCCTTCGGGTTCACCGGACGCACCATGAAAACGACCGCTTCGTTCTCACAGCAACTCCTCACTTCCACCGCCGCCCGCTGCACGGGATGGACGGAGTTTTTCAATCCCAATATCGGTGGCATCCTTGGAACCGATTTCTTCTTCTTCGGGCTGAGCCAGGACTGTACCGCGGTGGGCGCAGTCGGCGGTTGTGTGGCAGAGATCACCGGTACCAATACCACGCCCGTCACGGCGACTGTTGACGGCGGTCCCAGCGGGATCGTCGTCGATAACTACAGCACCGCCGGACAGGCTCACAGCATCTATCTGTGCGCCGAGAAGGTAAATACCGCGTATAAATTTACCCAGAACGGCCTGCAATAGAATCAATTCAGAGCGCAAAAGCCAGATTGCAGGCTGAGGACTTTCCTGGCCCGCCTGCGGCCTGAGCTTACGACGTGGGTGTATGAGTTGTCTTAGCCCTCCGCAAACACTGCGGGGCAAAACCCCATTCTCAATCCCGTCACAAGCGTCGAGTCTGCTGGGTACCGGATTCCTTTCGAAATCCATGCGCTCGGCACGTGCAAGAATGTTTTCGCATGCGCTTATGAAGCGCAGGATGTGCACCTCAATGCTCGTCCGCCGGTTGCGGTTCTGTTCAACAATTTGCAACGGATTGCACCCGGGGTGAAAAAAGCCGGAAGGCAAGCACTGTTAAGTTATTGACGGCAAATAATTTACCTTTCGCTAAAGGCTGGCAGGCGAATTGCCCGATACCCAGGGATGCAGTGTCTCTGGCCGAGCACGAAAACGACGAGCATGAAGGCGCTCGTGGCGGCGGTGTTGCTAGCCGGTCTCGGAGGCGTCCTCGCCTGGTGTGCAGTCACGCCGCCTTCTCCATCGCGCGTCATTCCACATCGCGTCCCGCTTACGCAATTAGAAGAGACCCTGCGACGTGTGCCCGCGCACATCTCTGAGTTCGCTCCGGTTTCGGAACCGCTGGCCCTGCCGAAATGTGGAAACGTCCGTCCGCCGGAAGCTTTGCTCACCCCCGACCCGTTGCTGCACGTTCAAGATGATGATCTGGATGTGCGCGTGAGCTTTATCGTTGGATCCGACGGACACGTGCATAGCGCCTTCGTCCTAGAGAGCGGTGGCTCCGACGAGGACCAGATTGTGCTGCGCGCAGTCCGCTTCTGGCGCTATCGTCCCGCACTCTGCAATGGTGTTCCCACCGATTCTGAAGCGCGTGTAAGATTCAGCATCCGCTAGCGCACAAATTCTCCTACAATGTCAGCGATGAGGTTGCCGTGACCGCAGACAATCCGAATCCTCCGGATACCGAGACCGAGAAGGAACTGCCCGCCGAAGGCAATGCGATCGACCAGTTCCTTCAACGGCTCCCCGGCAGCTTTCGCTGGCCGAAGCCGAATGCCGAAGCCGTGGCCGCGGCCGTAGAAGCGATCCATCGCATGTCGGGTCCGGCTGCGCAGGATCAGGCGGGTGAGGCAGACGAACCGGGCAATGCCTGCTCAGGATGCGGAGGTTCGCTGCCGGTGGGCGCCCGCTTTTGTGTGTGGTGCGGAATCCCCAACCAGCCCGGTGCCGGCGATGCCGCTATTCAATCTCGATCCGGTGGCGCCCAGCATCACTTTCACCACCACTATCATCATCTCGTCCCCAGCCAGGGGACGGCATCTGGAGGGCCCTCTGCCGAGTCCGAGCCCGCTGCTCCTCGCGGGCGTGCTCCTGGTTCCACGGGTACTTCGCCGGGCGGCCGCGCCGAAGCCAGCGCCCGCCAGGTTGTCCAGGATTGGGCGCAGGCCTGTAACACCAGGCAGATCGACGATCTGCTCGAACTCTACGCGGCCGACGCTACTCTCATTCGCTCCAGCGTTCCACCGGTTCGCAGCCTGCCTGCGATCCGGGAATTTCTTATCTCGCTGCTCGAAGCCGGATTGGGCGACGTGGAGATGGAATCGCTGCGCGTCGAAATGCTGGGTGATATAGCACTCGACCTCGGTCGTTGCAAAATGCTCGTGCCCGTCGCCATGGGTAAGCGGCGCGAAGAACGCGGAAAATATCTGATTGTCCTCGCGCGACACCCCGCCGGCACCTGGAAGATTCTCGCCGATTGCTGGGCCGCCGATTTGGCGGTCGGCGCCCCAGCGCCCGAGTCCGCTGCCCGAAAGGGAAGCGAGCCCATCCCACCTCTCCGCAAGCCCCGCTGAATAGGGACAGCAGTCGCTGGCCGTTAGTCGTTGGTCGTTCGCGGTTCGATTCGAGTTTCTAGCTCGAGTCGAATCATGGAGATCAAAGGCTCTTGCTTGCCAACGACTAACGACCGACGACCGACGACTAACGACCAGCTAGTGGTTGTACACGGTAGTCCGCGGATTGTAGTTCTTCCAGTCAAACCAGTAGTCCTTCAAAAAATTGATCTTCGCCAGACACTGGCCCGACGCCGGTCCGCTCGTCGCGCATCCCGCAAAGTTCCACGTGTTGCCTTGCGAATCGAGGAGCCGCCACTCGCGACTTTGCCCTTCGCTCTGCGCATCGCGATAGAGTTCGATGTCCAATCCATTCCACTGCGAGCGGAAAACGCGCACCGACTCACCGTCAGGCCCGGTCACCAGAGCCACCGGAACGCCGGCAATCTTGTCCTCGACCGGACTCTGACCGCGCACCTTCGCCAAAGGAAAAGCCCGCGCCTGTCCTCCCAACGTGACCCCCAGAATCACGTCGCGATCCTGCAGCCCCTGCCCCGGAAAAGTCAGCGGTACCGGATACTTCGCAACTTCCTTTTCCCACTCCTCGTCATAATCCTTTTCGTGCCCGGCGACCGGTGCCAGCACCAATCCATGCCGCTGCTCACTAGACGATTCGGACTTCCACAATGCGAACGTGAGTTCGTCATTCGGCATCAGTTCCAGCGCGCTGCCCGCCAGTTCGCCCGAGATCGCTCGCCCCGTGACCTGCTGCCACCACGAGCCCGTCTCGCGATCACGCATCAGAAAATTCTGGTTATTGATTCCCGCCAGATAGAAATGCAGCTCGCGTCCCCGCACCGTTCTCTTCCACACCAGACCGGTGTGACAGAGCGTTCAATAGGTGACGGCGATCGGTTCCTCGGCCACCGTGTCGTTCAGGATGTGATGGTAGGCCATCTGCACGATCGGGTAGGCGCGCGTTTCCCGCCCGATTCGCACCGCCATCACCATTTCCTTGTCGCCGAGGTGGGCGTCGCCCGCCGAGACGAACCCCGCAGCGGCGATCGGATGGAACATCCATTCAAAGTAGTTCTGCCGGACCATCACCGCCGACGCCACGCTTAGCACCAGCGTCATCACGATGCCCGTCCGCGCCACGCTCGACGACCTCCGCCACAAACGCGCGCTCAGCGTCAGCACGCCCAGAAAGGCGGCCACCGTGAGTGCGGGTGCAATCCGCTTGACCGCGATCGCCAGCTGCAGCGCCCTCTCCGACTGGTGACGGAATGGCCGGATGACAAACGCCGGCATCAGAAACAGGCCCAAGGAAAACATCGCCAGCAGCCCCAGCAGCAGCCAGAGTCCACGATTCTCAGATCTATTCATCACTCGATTCATAACCCCGAAGATTCATCTCTCCATTCTATTGCCCGCGTGAACGTCAACTTGAAGAACATAACACCGCGGACAACAAAAACCCCGATCCTCGCGGATCGGGGTTGGAGTGGAGTGGTTGGCGAGTTCGTTTAGTTGGTGCGTGCCGTAAACAGCTGGCGGTAGCCAAGGCTGTTGACGTCACGGAACAATGGCGTTCCGGGCGGCAGACCTGCCGGATTGGCGAAGTCCATGTCGAAACTGTAATTACGGGTTGGAGGCGAATATACGGTGGTACAGCACTTGAACACGCCAGTGTTATAGGTCGCATAGTACAAGCTCACTAGCGAGCCCTTATAATTCAGGCTCTTTCCGCCCCAGTTTTCCAGGTAGCGCAGGAAGTTGTGCACGCCGCCGTCGGTGCCGAAATCCTGGGCGCCATAAGCCGCCGGCCATGGGAAAGCGAGGTTTTTCCCGCCCGCCACCGCAACCCGGTAGTAGGTATTGGCAGCATTACGGTTGCCTGGATTTGTAACCGTATTAGTGCCACCGATACCCAGGCTTGCGCGGTCGCTCCAGGCGTTTGAGAGGAACGTGACCGCGTCGGCGATCACAGAGGTGGCCGCGTGCCCGGCAAGATCCGTAGGAGGGGCGCCCCAGGTTGGATCGGCGGCACTGCTGTTGTAATCGCCCAGAATGTAGACCGGATTCTCGGATGCCACGGTAAATCCGCCAGGGCTTGCTAAAGTCGCACCGGCGTCCGTTCTCACCGGTACGTTGCCTAGTGAACCATCCACCAGTCTTAAAACGTGGCGCGCCCCGCTCACCCAGTTCTTGCGGGCCGTTATGCTGCAACTCTTAATCCGGTTGCCGGCCGTGGTACCGTAGGGATCGTCCGGGGCTGCGGCTACGATGAGAGCATTCAGGTTCTGGGCAGCGCTGGCCTGCGTACCGTAAAAGCCTAATCCCAGGTTCGCCGTTCCGAAGTTGTCCATCACTCCGTTCTGATTGACGTCCTCGGGAGATAGCGACTGGCCGGCCGGAATCGCTTCCAGCAGCCCGTCGGGCGTGCCCGCGGCGCTGGCGGTGTTGATTACGTCTTCCAGGCCCGAGTCTCCGCTCTTTGTATTACTCTTGTTTGGGTTGGGCAGCATGCCTCGGCGATCGGAGAAATACAGCACGTATCCATTCTGCGCGATATAGTCCACATTTGTGCCGTTGGTGCCGATCGCCCCCGTCAGCCATCGCTTCAGATTGCCCACATCGATTTCGACGGCATTCATCACCCCATTCGTCGTGCAACTGTTGTCCCCCCAGGCGTTGTCCCGAGGTTCGCCTTCGCGAGCATCGTAGAAGTTGATGGGATACCAATTGTTCTTTGTGATGCTCTGCGTCGCAGTGCCAGCATTGGTGACTCCGAAAAATGGGCTGGTGCTCGCCGCATCGACTATGACTTCCGGGGGCAGCGCGTTGTTCCACTGCGTACACACGCCACTGACCGTTTTGGTACAGACCGGAGGAAGACCGGTTTGATCGACGACCCCATCTCCGTCACGATCCGCCGGTTCTTGCAGCAGCAAGATTGCGTCGGGATTGATCGTGTTTCCGGGCGGAGCGGTCCCGCCCGGCGCCGTTGGAGGCAATGCACCCCGCGCAAATCCCAGCTTCAGCCATTCCATCGTGACTGGATTCCAGTTCCCGGCTACATTCTTGTACTCCACACGCAGGTAGCCGTCGATCAGGTTCCAGGTCGTGGCGTTCGCGGCGTTCCCGATTGAGATATATGGATACGCTGGGCAACCTGCGGGCAGCGTAGCGACTCCAGCTGGCGGGCAAACTGCAATCACCGGAGCCGGAGCGGCGCCCGCAGCGGTCACTGGCGCAGCTGGTGGTCCAAAAGGCACAAGGGTCTGGGCGCCAGCCGGTGGGTTTGCCGGAGCGTTGAGCCAGTCCGTCCCTAGCGTAATGTTGGCATTAGTAGGAGTGCAGTTTATGTTGTTGCATGAAGTCTCATCCGGGAGCGCATTCGAGGCAGCGGCAAAGTACGTGTTGTAAGTGCTTCCTGCTCCCAGAGCCGGTAGCGCGGCCGGAAATGAAGTGGGGATTCCATATTGGTTGCTTGGGCTGGCGCCACCGACGTTCGCCAGACGAACGTTATTGACGTCCCCCGCTCCGCCCGGCAACTCACCCGGGTCGTCGCTCAGCAGCACGCGAATCTGCGCCAGGTTAGCTTCGCGCGATTGGCTCAGGGCAACTGAGTCGCCGGCCACAGGCCGGCGAATAATTTCGTAAGGGAAGCTGGTGCCGTTGACGAATGGCATCGACAGTTTCTTGGCGCCTGTTCCGTACTTGTTGCTTCCGTAGTCGCCGTCGACGATCTGCGAGTTGTAGGTGGTCCCCGAAAGAGTGCCCCAACCGCTGTTCTGGCCCGATTGCGGCGGATTTCCCCCCGCACCGGTCACGCTGCCCTCGCTCAGCCCGAGCGCCCTGCAAGCCGGCTTCGTTCCGTCACACCCCTTGGCCGTGGTCGGAATCATTACGTTGCCGGTATAGGTGGTGTCTGTGTTCGGCCACCCGTTGGCCAAATATTTCCGAATCACGTTGCCATATGCCGACAAGTTGCTGTGAAAAGTCAAGGTGCTGCCAGACCCAACGAACGGGTACAAGTCTCCATTGGTGTGGATGGGGCCGGCGAAATCAAAATTGGGACCGCTGAAAAAGGAAAGATCGCTCTCCGAGAACACTCCGAACTGGAACACTGGTATCAGCGCCACCTGAGCGCTTCGCATCATGCTCACTTCCTGCCCGCTCGGTTCGGCGGCTGTCGCCAGCATGTTCACCGGGATGATTTGCGCCCACAAACCCTGGTTCGGTCCGGAAGTGATCTGTCCCCACTGCGAAACAAGCGCCCCCGGGCACGCCGAACCCGGCTGCCCCGGTGTCACCACATAGTCTTTCCAGGTGACTCCCACCATCGTCGGCTGCAGAGTGCTCAGGTTACAGATTTGGGAGGCACTGGGGGCTAGCGCGCTCTGGAACGTGGCCGCCAGATCCGCACTCATTTTCTCGATCCCGCCCTCGGCGCTATGATAGGCCACGTTGTTCTGCAAATCGGAGCCGCCCACCTTGCCCTCAGTGTTGACCATCATCATCAATCCGATCGCGATTCCCGACAGCAGCAACAAAATCAGCAAGGATGCAATCAGCGTGAATCCTTTGGTATGCAATCTGGCGCTCTTCATTTCATAACTCCCCATGGTGTGAATCCCCATTGCTTTGTTCCGCATTGCCTTGTTCCCCATCCCTATTACTCCCCTTCAGCATCTCCGCCGCTATTGCAGTGGATAGCCGTTGCTGTACGTCAGATCCCGTGCGCTGACCGATGTCTGTAAATCCAATCCCTGATAGCCGCCCTTGGCTCCCTTCAGCGTGCTATCCATTGCCATGTGCTTAATGTTGATTTTGGTGATCTGGTTGGGGCTAAGCGCAGGAGATAGCCCGGCGCCTCCGTCGGCCTGGTCCGGCACCGCCGTCTCGGTGTTAGAGTTGTAAAGGTCATAACTGAACTTCAGGTAAACCACGTTTTCCGCCACCGGCATCGGGGAGTGTCCACTTATCTGCCGCATCAGTCGTGGCGGGTTGAGGGTGTTGTCGATGTAGTAGGTGATCACCAGAATTCGCTTTGACGTCCCCACATCGCCCACGACGTTAGCCAGGCTTCCGCTGGCGGCCGATGTCTGGTTCATCTTCAGCACATCTCCGGTGGCGAAGGGGACGGTGTAAGTGGTTGAGCTCGTAGCTGTGACCGCGCCCGTGACTTCAGCCACCACCGGTGAAGGCGTACAGGGATTACAGCCGGCAGCGGGCGTCAAGGTAAACCAGATCAGATCGCCGGCAGTCAGCCCAGCCACCACATCGTTTACGTTTTGGGGTGTGGTCACGCCGCTCGGCAAAACACAACCTGTCGGCAACGGCGAGGGCAGGGTGAAAGTCACCAGTGTCGAAGACGTGACGGTCACGTTGTAGCAGTTCAAAAAGAAGCCGCTATCTGTGTACACCACCGTGACCACATCGGTGGGCCCCTGCGCGGCGTTGAGCGTCGGGCCGTATTTCCATCCCGGGACCAGTCCGTAGAGATAAGGCACCGAGCCCTGTTTGGGATACGCTGCCGCGGCGCCGTTGATGTAGCACTTCAGCGACTGATCGCAGCCATACACCGGAGTGGTCGAGGTTGTCGGCAGGCCGATCTGCACATTGTTGCCCAGGCCCGACCCGGCGAGGCTTAGGTCTTTCGTTAGCATTGCCGAGGCCGCTCGAAAATCCTGCTGCATCTCCGCCCGCTGCGAGACGGTCCAGGTCGCCGCCACACCCTGGCTGTAGAGTTGTACCGCCGCGCCCAGCACAAGCGTTCCCAGTGCCATGGCGATCACCATTTCCAGCAGGCTGAATCCACTCTCACGCTTTGTTGAGCGATCGGTCATAACACCCCTTTACCGGTACTGCGAAATGAACGAACTCAGAACGTACGTTTTCGGAAGCTTCGCTTGGGAAGTCGTGTACTGCATGGTGATATTCACGCCTCGCAGCGTGGGCACTACGTTGCCGCTCGAGTCCAACACCTGCGAGATAAGAATCGTGCGCTGATAGCCGGTGAGAGGAATCTGCACATCGTCAGCGGTTCCAAAGATTCCGTCGGGCCCCGGTTCGGTTAGAGTTTGCTGGCCCGCAACCGCATCATCGGCCGTCCCCACGATTCCATCCGCTCCCGGCAGGTAGATCGAGGTCGTCCCATCCAGGAAGATGCCACCGTTGGCGACATTCTGGACTTGCGCCCAGGTCACCTGCGACGTGTTGCGCGCGGTCACGATACTCTCCAGCGCCTCATTCGCCAGCTGCTTGGCGATCATGTCCTGCTGCGACGTCTGCGTCGAAGCCATGGCCAGCCCGAACACGCCCAGCAGACTCACCAGTCCCACCGTCAGCACGGCCATCGAGATCACCACTTCAAGCAGTGAAAATCCGCGCTCCGCCTGTTTCCGCACCCGAGAATTCCCGGCGCGGCCGATTATTGACGTACCCATTGATAGCCTCCCGCCCCATTGCTGTAGATCCGCCATCCGCGAATGCGGCCCGTTCCGCCCCACAGCGTCACCGCTCGCGAACTCATCAAATCTCCCACGCGCGCGATGTACAC
>Ga0209118_1001410_pt1 | contig 11209 bp, 10 predicted proteins | sample BlaSpr_A8_Ref_M1_FD_187988 | JGI IMG/M metagenome (GOLD analysis project Ga0209118, IMG submission 187988) | Forest soil microbial communities from Thunder Bay, Ontario, Canada - Black Spruce, Ontario site 2_A8_Ref_M1 (SPAdes) (version 2) | ecosystem: Environmental > Terrestrial > Soil > Boreal...
ACCGACTCCTACACCCACACCGACTCCTACACCTACACCTACACCCACACCCACACCAACTTGCGCGCCAACGCCCACCCCAACCCCAACTCCGATTCCAAGTATTCGAGGAAGCTTCGTGATCGGCGATCGCAACGCAGTAGTCGGCAATCACGTGACGTTTTGGGGCGCGCAATGGGCGAAGCTAAATTCGCTGAGCGGCGGCCCGGCGCCCAGTGCTTTCAAAGGTTTTGCCAGCTCCACCAGCCCTAGTCCTGCAACCTGCGGCGGCGCCTGGACAAGTAACCCCGGTAATAGCTCTGGACCGCCGAGCAGCGTCCCACAATTCATCGCTGTCATTGTGGCCAGCTCGATAACAAAGTCCGGTCCAACAATCTCGGGCAACATTCCAGAAATCGTGATCGTTCGAACCGATCCCGGCTACGGCCCGAATCCGGGGCACGCTGGAACAGGAACGGTAGTTGCAGTGTTCTGTCACTAACGGCAGAACAGATCGCCGCGCCGATTGACAGGCCAACTAAAGGATTCCAGCGACGGCACGAGGCTCGTACGGCTCCTCGAGTCGAGCGATTTCCGCCGAGCTCAATTCCACTTCGAGCGCCGCGATCGCATCGGCCAGGTGTTGTGATTTCGACGCGCCAACAATGGGCGCGACAACCCCCGGCTTTTGCAGGAGCCAGGCCAGCGCCACTTGCGCCGGGGCAATGCCTCGTTGCGCCGCCACGTCTGCGACACGTGCGATGATGCGCGCGTCTTGTTCCCGCTCTCGTTCACCGTAAAGCCGATGGCCATAGGTATCGGTTTTCGCCCGCACGGTTTCATCCTTTCCACGCCCGGCGAGGAGTCCGCGCGCGAGCGGGCTCCACGGCAACAACCCGATTCCCTCGTCGAGACAAAGCGGAATCATTTCGCGTTCTTCTTCGCGATAAAGGAGGTTGTAATGATTTTGCATCGTGACGAAACGCGCCCAGCCGTTCGCCTCTGCGGTATGAAGCATTTTCGCGAATTGCCAGGCAAACATCGAAGAAGCGCCGAGGTAGCGCGCTTTGCCGGAACGCCTGACGGCGTCCAGCGCTTCCACTGTTTCCTCGATCGGCGTCTCGGCATCGAAGCGATGAATTTGATAGAGGTCGATGTAATCGACGCCGAGCCGGCGCAGGCTGTCATCGATCGCGTGCATGATGTGCTTGCGCGAAAGTCCGCGTTGATTCGGATCGTCGCCGACCGGATAAAAAACTTTCGTCGCGATCACGAGTTTGTCGCGCGAGGGACCGAAGTCCTTCAAGGCGCGTCCGAGCACTTCTTCGCTTGCGCCTAACGAATACATATCGGCGGTGTCGAAGAAATTGATGCCCGCTTCGAGCGCCTGCTTGATCAGGGGCCGGCTTGCTTCTTCATCGAGGACCCACTCACGCCAGCGGCTCGATCCATAGGTCATGGTGCCCAGGCAAATGCGCGAGACTTTGAGGCCGGTTGCGCCGAGATTTGCGTAAATCATTAGCGTGCGCCTGACGGCAACTAAATCGCCGCGCGGATGCTTTAGCGCTGTCCCGCGGGCAAAGAGTGCGGCTGTTGGAGCGGCTTGCGGTCGCGGACTGGTCGCATTTCCACAGGCGTGCGGCTGGTGCAATCCTCGCACCAATGACGCTGCGCGCTGTCGAGTCGCTTCCTGCGCCCGCAATGATCACAAACGAAAACTTCTTTTCTCACCTGCCCAATGTGTCTACTGGCAGCAGCCCTTAATTGCCAACCCTTTTTGCCGAAATGTTTCGCTCGCCGCGGGATTTTCCCGGAGAGGTGCGCAGTCAAACCGATACGTCAAACAGACTCAAGGCGACACGGACATCCCAAAACAAGGTTGCAATTTGAAATGCGAGAAGAAACAAGGCGAAATAAAACAGGACAGGATGACGTTCGCCCCAATTCAAGATCGGTGACGCGACAACAGATCGGACCGCTCTGTTCGATAGGAAAGCCACACAGCCCAGGCCGATCGCCGCTCCAGCCATGATATCTGTCGGGTAATGAATTCCGAGATAGACGCGGGGCAGACAAATGATCACGGCGACGTAAAGGAACAAGACGGCTCCCCCCTTTCGCCACACACACCAAACCCCGGCGGCCAAGGCAAAAAAGAGCGCCGCGTGATCGCTGGGGAACGAACTCCACACGGTCCAATTCGATTGCGCGGGCAGGCCACTCGGGGCCCGGAAATGCAGTTGCAGATCAAGCGCCGGCCGGATTCGCATTGGGGCGCAATGAGCGAGCACACGCGCGACAAAAAGAGCAGCCAGAGAGCCCAAAATTGCGGAGAGCAAGAACGATCGATTCTTATTTTGGTCAGTACTTTTGCAGAACCACGCCGCCCAGAGGACTGCCATCACCGCCCCTCCCTTGATCAGATCGGAGTTACTGAGGAATACAACCAATCCATCGAAACTCGGCGAGGCCTGGGCGAATCCATTCAGGAAGGAAATGATCGCCTGATCGAAAAAGTTCATGGCAGTCTTGCTGAACGAAGGGAGTTAACGGTCGAATCGACAGGAGGGCAGACGCCACCAAATGTCGGGTGGCCGCGAAAACAGACTGCGAGACAAGGCGTTTGCGGAGGCGGCGTTACCCATGCTGGAACCGGATCATGCGCTAATTTTCGCGAAAAAAGCTTGCCTCGATAGAAATTATAAATAAAAATCCTCGCTCCATCCGCATTTTTCCTCTATTACCCTAACTTATGCGCTCGCTACTTGCCAGAACTTCACGCCTGCTTCTTGGGTTGCTGACCGTAGCTTTTTTGATCGGCGCTCCGGCTAACATCGCAAGGTCCGATGAGGGCCGCGACTCGAGCCGCTCGGAAGATCGGGACAAGGACCGCGATAAGGACAAGGATAAGGACCGCGACAAAGACAAGGATCGAGACGACGACAAGGACGTGAGATCGCCGGAAAAGCCGCCGAAACCCACTCCCACTCCGAAGCCGACGCCCAAGCCGAAACCTACTCCCACTCCGAAGCCGACGCCCAAGCCGAAACCTACCCCCACTCCGAAGCCGACGCCTAAACCCCACCACGACGACTAAGGAATTATCGGCTCTCGCCTTTGCCTCGCAGTTTTAGTGATATGCGATGGATCTGGTGCACTGCCGTAACGCCGGCGTAAAGGACTGATGTCGTTCGACAGCTTCGAGCTCGAACGCAGCTTGGCCAAACGTGAGTCGAGCTTTTCTGCGAGCTTGGCCTGGCTCATCGCGACGGCCGTATTGCTCACAGGTTGTTGGGAAGGGACAACGCGTGCCGTTTCGGCGACGATTCTTGCGACGCAGGGAAGCGCTCGAGTTAAAAACGAATCTTTCTCGGAATTGTTGGCGCGGCCGGGGCTGGCACTCAGCGCGGGAACGGTCTTGCAAACAGTGGAGGCGGCCCAAGTGGATCTCGCGTTTTTACCCAGCGCCCTCACCCGGATGCTCGGCGAGGGCGAGCTCACGATAGACAGTTTGAAATTGTCGGAAGACGGAAACGAAACCGGCGACCGAATTCTCGCGCGGCGCGGCGCTATTTCACTTCGGGCCGGGACGCTCTTCGTAGTACATCGGCGGCCTCCCGGTTCTGCCGGGACATTCCTGATCAGCACGCCTCATGGCACCATCGTCTCCAACTCGGATAGTCTGATTTGCGTTGAGACCAGTTCCCAGCGCCTCCGTGTCGTCTCAGTTCGTGGTTCAGTTGAAATCGTTCCGACGAGCGGGCAGAAAGCGCTTTCAGTTGATGCTGGTTTCCTGGCCGAAACAACGCCGCAAACCTCGACTCTCATGGAAGCGGCGGGAGACGCAGACGGACAACAAAAGGTCACGAAAGCGATCCTGGCGGAGCGCGAGTTGCTCGCGCTCGCTCGACGCCGACAGGAAGTTCTCGCGCGCTAAGACATCATTTCTACGGGGTCTCCCATCCCAGCGAGGCGCGGAACTAGCTATAGCATCCGTATGCGCTTACGGATCTTAGGCGAAATCAAATTGCGTTCGGCGAACGCTCTCTCCTGCGTGTCCCGTTCGATTCTGATCCTTAGCCTGATTTCCATCTTAACAGCTTCCGCAGCCGCATCACCTCTTCCTCCTGCCTCGTCGGCTGCGAAGGACGAAATTGAACGGGCTGTTCGGGTCGCTGGAGCACGCGACGGCGAGGAGGCAACTGCACGCCAATTTTTTCAGGCTTTTGTCGCCGTTTTGGCCCGGGTCAAGCAGCACCAGTTAGCCGCGTATGTCGTCGGCGCGATCAATTTGCGCCCGGATTTGTCCGCGAGAATTGTGGCCGTGGCCATCAAGACGGCGGCCAGACAGTGGGAAACGAAGCAGGGCGCGCTTTGCGGAATTACAAGGCAGATCATCGAGGCCGCGATTACGGCCAACCCTGCTGCGGTTGTGTCCATAGTGAGGGCCGCGGTCGAAGCATCTCCGGAATCGCGCCAATGCGTGATGGCCGCAGCGATTTCTGCGCTGCCGGGCAAGGAAGCAGAGATTCGGAATGCCGCTCGACCCCAGAGCGGCTCATTCGCTTTCATGACATTGTCGGACCTGGACGAGACCGGATTCTTCATCGCGTCCATGTCCATGAGTCCGGCAAACTTTTCCGACCTCCGTGGAAATGCGGATGTTAATTCTCCTGAGCAAGCGCCGCCTTCTCACTGATCTGCACGCCATCCTCGTGCGCGCGAATCGCCTCACGCTCCCGTTCGCTTTCGTAGAGAAAGTTTGCATTTACGCGCGCCCCGCCAAATTATCCGGCCCTATGTGGAAGACGCTGGGCATTTTCTCGTGGAACCGCCGGCTCGCCCGGGTGTGCGGGATTATTGCCTTCGCCGTTCTTTCCGCGGTTCCGCCGCAAATCCTCGCGGAGGAAACTCCGGTTCCTGCGACGCAGCCAGTCGAGCCGCCCTCGCTGATTCCGCCAGAGCAATCGAATCAATCCGCGGAGCTCTACGCTCCGCTTCCCGTCGCGGCGGACGCGACGTCGACCGCAGTCGACAGCTCAAGAGTCGATACGGGCATTCCGCGCCGTTTTCATTACGAACTTCGCTTCTCCATGCGCGGCGCCTACGACGACAACATCAACCTCTCGCACGACAATCGGATCTCCGACTACTACACCACGATTGAGCCATCGATCATGCTGGGTATCGGCGACACCGAAACACGGCAGGAAAATTATCTTCGGCTCGATTATCTGGCGAGCCTCTTTCTTTTCGCGAACCATACCGAAGACAACGCCCTACAGCACGTGGCGCGGGTCGAAGGGCAATATCGCATCAACCGTCTCACCCTGACTTTGAGTCAGGTGGTGCAGGTGCTCGACGGCGCCGATGTTTCGGCCTCGAACAGCACCGGCGGTTTCGATCAACGGGTCAATCTCGATGTGGCCGGCCGCACGCGCTTCAACGTTTACACTACTCGCCTCAATGCGGCGTATTATCTCACCGGCAAAACTTTCCTTACCCTGGGCGGCGATTATTCCGCGACAGATTACAGCACGCTGATCAGTTCCGACGTCATCTCGGGAAACCTTTTCCTGAATTACAACTACAGCCCGAAGCTGGTAGTCGGCGTCGGCGGGACCGCCGGCTATAACCGCGTCGATGCGCCAAATCCCGACCAGACTTTCGAGCAGGCGAACGCGCGCTTGTCGTATCAGATCACGGGCAAGATGGATCTGGTGACGTCCGCCGGCGTGGAGTTTCGGAGTTTCAAGGGACAAGGCCGCGATCAATATGTCTCGCCGGTGTTCGAGATCGGCTTGAATTACCTGCCATTCGACGGAACAAAATTGTCCCTCACGGCGAACCGGCGCACGCTTAACTCCGCCGTCCTCGCCGGGCAGGATTACGCGGTCACCAATATTACCGCGAACATCCAGCAACGTTTGCTCGCCCGGATTTATCTCGCGGCCAGCGTGGGCTACGAGAACTCCAATTACTTCAGCGCCATCGCGGGCGTCACCTCCAATCGCCAGGACGATTATTACTTCGTTGAACCATCGATTGCCGTCCGCATGACTAGATTCTGGACGGTTGGCGCGTATTATCTGCATCGAGCGAATAACAGCTCCGACGATGCATTCACTTTCCATGACAATCAGGTTGGCCTCCGCACCTCGCTCGTTTTTTAGACGAGGGCGCGGCCCCCGCTCGCTTCTCGCGACGGCGTGTGGACTGGGCATAATTGCGATTTGTCTCGCCGCCGCGCCCGGCCTTCAGGCCCAAGCCCCGAGCGCCGCGCCGGAATCTTCCCGCCCTTCGCTTGTCCCTCCGCCGCCTTCCGTCTCTGTGTCCACTTCAAACACCACCGCCGTCACCGCGCCCAGCGGTTACGTCCTGAGCGCTAATGACCAGGTCGCCGTCGAAGTTTTTGGTGAAGACGATTTGCGCACGAGCGGCCGGCTGAACGCGGAAGGAAATCTCAGTCTGCCGCTGCTGGGATCGGTCCACCTTGCCGGGCTGACTCTCACCCAGGCCACCTCGCGGGTCACGGATCTTTACGCCCGCGATTACCTCGTCAATCCCAAGGTGAACGTGATGCTGGTCGGTTACGCGAAACGTCGCTTCACCGTGCTCGGCCAGGTGAACAGGCCCGGCAGTTTTGAAATGCCGGAAGGCAGCCCCATGGGCATCGATCTGTTGGAAGCGATCGCCATGGCTGGCGGCTACACTCGCATCGCTGCGCCCGAACGCATCACGGTTCGCCGGCACGGTGCCAAAGGGGACGAAATTCTCAAGGTCGATGGCAAACGGCTCGCGCGAGGCACAGGCGGCGCTCATAGCAGCTTCAAGGTCCAATCGGGCGACACGATCACAGTGGGCGAAAGTATTTTTTAGTAACCACGATTTGCGCGCATGAATACGCCCACCTCGCCCACCCCCACGAGTTCCCGGTCTGCGTCGACTGCCGCCACGGCCTCCCACACTTCCTCCGGCCCCGGCGCGTTTGAGACCGCCAAAGGCGTGGATTTCCGCCATCTTTGGCACACGGTTCTCGAGAAACTTTGGATCCTCGTGCTCTGCGTCCTCGCTGGACTTTTTCTCGCGATCGGCTATCTCGCCCGCACCCCAAAACTTTATCAGGGCCACGTCGTGCTCGAAGTAGACATTCAGGAGCCGACGCTCGTTCGGAGCGACGATGGCGCCAGCCGGATGCGGTCGGCCTTTCTCGCCAGCCAGGATGCCCTCCGCACGATCGAACAGAATCTGACTAATCGCACTCTGCTCGCCCGCGTCATTCGCGCCGAAGGTCTCGCGGACGATGAAGGCCGGGCGCTACTCGGCCGCGCCAAAGGCGTCTTGCCCGAGGCGAAGAAAGATACTCGCCTCAAACCGACGGCCTCCGAGCCGGCCCTCACTCAAATGGAGGAAGCCCTCGGCGGCGCGCTTTCCACCATGGTCAAGCCGGTGGTGCGCCGCGGCACGCGCCTGATCGATTTGTATGTCGTGAACCAGGATCCGAATCTGGCCCAGCGGCTGGCCGAGGCAGTCGGGCGGGAATACATCCGCAACTCCATCGAGCGCCGCGCCAATTTCGCGGAGGACACGCTGCGTTATCTTCTCGAAGAAGAGGAGCGGCTGAAAGGCAATCTGCAAAAGAGCGAAGCGGCCGTCGCGGAATACAAGGCCAAGACGCCCGATGCGCTTCAGCTCGGCGGCGGCGCGAATTCAAACACCGGCCAGACCAGCGGCGTCCGCGGCGGCATGGTCGAGGACAAATTGCAGGAGCTGAATACGAAGTTGAGCGCGGCCAAAGCGGAGCGCATGCGGCTCGAAGGCGAGCTCGCGCAAATCGAACAGGCCCGCGACAATCTCGATGCCTTGCTCGCGGTTCCGAGCATCGCGATCGCACCTGCCGTCGTGGAAAGACGCCGGGATGTCAGTCAGGTGGAAGCCGCGCTCGCCACCTTGAGCCAGCGCTATAAGGAGAAACATCCGCGCATGATCGCAGCGAAAGCCGCGCTCAATGAAGTGCGGAGCGCCTTGAAACAAGCCGTCCTCCAGCAGCCGGCCGTCTTGAAAAATGCGATCGAGCAGGCGCGCGCCACGGAAAATTCTTTGCGCACCGGGGCGGGCGAACAGGAAAAGGCCGCGCTGGCGTTGAACAAAGCCGCCATCGGTTATCAGGAACTCGCACGCCAAGCCGATACCGACCGCGCGCTTTACGAAAGCGTTCTGCGTCAGATCAAAGAAACCGATTTGACCAAAGGCACGAAAACGAACGCGGTCAGCGTCATCGAACATTCGCCGTTGCCGAGCGCGCCGGTCAGTCCGAACCCGATGAAAACAATTGCGCTCGGACTTCTGGGCGGAATCGCCGCGGGACTCGGCACCATCTTCGGCTTGAATGCCCTGGATCGATCCGTCAAGACCGTCGACCAGGCGGAAGCGACCTTCGGACTTCCGGTTCTTGCCGCTATCCCGGAAGTCAGTCGCAGCGAAGCGACTTCCGAGCGGCCGGAGAGCGAAGCGCCGGCCGGCACCTCGAGTTATCGCCTCGTGGCGGAAGCTCCCGAAGGGCCAGCGGCGGAAGCGTTCCGCAATCTCCGCGCTTCTCTTTCGCTTCTTGGTCCCGAAGCCGAACGAAAAGTTTTTCTGTTTACGAGCGCGCTGCCTAACGAGGGCAAGAGTTTCACCAGCGCAAATTATTCTCTCTCGCTCGCGCAGCAGGGCCATCGCGTATTGCTCATCGACGGCGATCTACGCCGGCCCAGCCTTCACAAAATCTTTCGCGATGTCGGTGCGACGGACGCGGCGGAGACAAAGGAAGAACAGCGCGGCATCGTCGATTATCTCGTGGGCGAAGTCTCCCTTTCCGATGCGGTCCGGGTGGTTTCCGCGCGCGACGTCGATATCATTGGCACGGCTTCATCTTCTCCCGGAAGCACGGTTACCGCGACGGGCGGCCAGCTTTCCGTGCTGGCGGGCGGACGGCGCGCGCCCAATCCAGCCGAACTGCTGAGCGGACATTCGTTCGCCGAGCTTATCGCCGAAGCGGCCAAACTTTTTGATCGCGTGGTGATCGACAGCGCTCCAGTGCTTGCCGTGAGCGACACGCTTTTGATGACGCCGCACGTGCAAAGTGTTTGCGTGGTCGTGCGGGCGCGGCGCACCGCGCGCAACGCCGTCCAACGCGCCGCTTCACTTCTAGTCGGAGCCGGCAGCCGTCTCGCTGGTGTGATTCTAAATCGTCTCCCACGCAACCGCGGCACCGATTACTACTACTACTATGCGTCGCACGGTTACGGCGCCGGCGAAGGCTCCTACACCGGCGGCTACGCGGATAAACCGTCGCGGAAACGACGGTAAGCGGGGGATCAGAAGTCAGATCTCGTTCCAGCCGTCATCTGACTTCCGACCTCTGTCCTCCGACTTCTTCCCGCCCGCTCCCCCAGCAGATGCCGAGATAGGCCGCCACGAAAAGCTGGACCGACATGATCTGGAGCGGGAAATCCACTAGCGCGTGAAGGGCCGCGCCGATGAGCGCGAGGGCTGCGCACACCACCAGGATCCGGCGCCGATTGCTCCAGTCTCGCCTTTTGAAATAACTCCGAATGCCCACTGCGATTCCACCGAAAAATAAAGCGGCCACCGCCGCGCTCCCGAACCAACCCCATTCCAGGATCGTTTGCAGATAGTCGTCGTGGAGAAAACGCCAGGTGCCGTGTAGATTCGCAACGCGCTCCTGATAATGGGGAAAAATCGCGCGGAACGTTCCAGGGCCAAAGCCGAAGCAGCCTGCCTCCCCCAACCCCGCGACGGCGGCGCGGTTCGCGAGCCAACGCGCATCCGCGGGGAATTGTTCGGAAAGGGTTTGCCAGCGGCGCAACGGTTGATCGAGACGCGCGGCCTGCGCGACCGCCAAGACTGTCAGGATGACAACGAACAGGGCTGTGAGCAGGGTTCGCTTTTCCGCGCGTGCGATCATTTGCAAAGCCGGGCGCGCCACCGCCGCCAGCATCACAATCACCAGGACCGCGCCGATCGCTTGCGACATTCGCGATGTATTCGAGAACACGGCCACCAGGATGAGCACGAATGCTGTCAGGCAGGCCGCTCGAGCCCAGGGGGACGATTGCCGCGCCGTGGTCCAAAACACCAGCCCGCCGCTAAGAGGGAGCACCAAATTCAAAAACGCGCCCGCATTCGCGTGATAGTAGTAGGTCGCAAAAAAGGTGTAGAAGTCGGAGCGGTCGGGCATCGTTTGCCAAAAAATCATGTGCGCACCGGTTCCTTTTTGCATCAAGCCAAGGAGCGCGATCGATCCCCCGGCTAAAGCGATCGCGTACCAAAGACGCAGCAGCCAGGAAGGGCGTTGCGAAAGTTCCGCCGCGAAACAAACGATCCCTAGAAGCGCGGTCGCCCGCAACATCCAGGCAAGGCTGAGCGCGTAGTCCGCCGAACCGGCTCCGCTCGGGAGAATCGCGCGGACTGGAACGAAGAGGCGGTAGGTGGAATCATAAATGGAGTGCGCGTTCGCCACCATCCACCAGCCTTGCAGAAAAATGATTCCCGCCACGATGGCAAGGCCGCCCGGGATGGCGGGCAGGCGGCGTCGCAACAAAAGTGATGCGCCCCAGAGCACGAGGGCCACGCCCAGCAATCCATTGATAATCCCGATGGATTCCGAAGTCGTACCGCCGTAGAGCCAGGGCGCGACCACCAGCGTGGCGAGGAACACCCACGCCGACATTCCAACGATCGCGCACGCGGTAATCCACCTTGTTCTCATAACTCCTTGCTCCTACTTCGCCGCCGTGGCATTCATCTGTTTGATCTTCGACTGATACTCGGGATACGCTGTTTCCGCGCCGCCCAAAGCGGCCTCGACAGGAATGTGGAACTTATCCGCGAACTCGTGCAGGAACGGATTCGCTCCGGGTAAATAGTGCGGCACCGCGCCTCTCGGACGCTCGATTTCGACGACCGCCTCACAAGGATAGAGCCAGCCTTCCCCGTTTTGACCCCGCAAGAGAAAATCCTGGCTCCTGATCATGGGCTCGGTCAAAGTGACAGGATCGGTCACGATGCTGACATGGGTCATGTGATCTCCATGCCGGATAAAGTGCTCGATGAGCGTGGCCTGGTCGCTATGGCGCAGCCCGTTGCGCCGCAGCCAGCCCCGCTTGAGGTGCGTGGTGTAGACCGTCAAGATGCCGCCGTCCCACTTTCCCGTGGAAAAACCCAT
>Ga0209118_1001411_pt1 | contig 11209 bp, 17 predicted proteins | sample BlaSpr_A8_Ref_M1_FD_187988 | JGI IMG/M metagenome (GOLD analysis project Ga0209118, IMG submission 187988) | Forest soil microbial communities from Thunder Bay, Ontario, Canada - Black Spruce, Ontario site 2_A8_Ref_M1 (SPAdes) (version 2) | ecosystem: Environmental > Terrestrial > Soil > Boreal...
ATAGAGCCCGAATTCATCGATTGGCTTGGGCAAACGGCCTTCCGCTACGAGCTGACGGAAAGTCGAGAGCGGAAGCCCAAGCCTTTTAGCAGCATTCGTTTCTCTCGCGAGCCGTGCCATCATCTACTCCGGCGCGCCATCGCCACTACATCACTCGTCATCGCCAACCGCTCCCTGCTGCACTTTTTTTAGGGTCGGTCCGCCAAACGCATCGAAGCCCCAGCTTATCTTCTCAGCAAGAGCTCGGAACACATCACCGGAGATAACCGGGCGCTTTGTGATGACGGGAGCAAGCGGCAAATCGTTGGCATCTGGTTCAGGCAGCCACGTGTAGCTGCGGCCTACATTGAAAATAATCCGATGCGCATCCGGATGAATCTCAACGGTCTCGAGCTTGGCCGCTTCTTTCGCGTCTACTAGATACCGATGAAATACTTTTTCAATCGGGGAGGGAATGTTCGCCGCCGGTTTTTCGGCCAAATCGTGTTTCTTGCCGTTAAGCGAAAGCTGCACCATCCATTCAACCGTATCGCGGGCGGAATTTGCGTTGGTCGAACTGACGTGCGCTACGAGAAGCCGGTCAATATAGCTGGGATGCGCGTAGTAAACATTTCGCCCGGCGCTTTTCGGGAGCCAACAAATTTTTGCGCGCGTCTCCCCTTGGAGCGCTCGATAAGTTGCCTGCAGCTCGGTCCAAGGAACGCCCAAGATGCCTGCTAATACTTTCGCCGCAGCGTAGAGTGAATGGTGTTCTAACATTTGCGTTTTTCCAATCGCAAAGCTAAATTACCTTTGCATTTGGGTATTTGCAAACGCAAATAAGAGTTTTCAACAGGCAAAAGCCCTGGACTGACCCCGCCGGCAGTCGCCCGGGTATCGCCTTTGCGCCGATGATGCCCGCGCGGCGCCAAGCTCAGCCCATGGCAAAACGCGAGCGCAATATCGTAATTTTTTCCGGTAGTCAGATCGGCGCGCAGCTCTACTTGGTGCGGGTAGTCGCGATCTAGGGCGCGCTTCGTCATCTCGCCTTTACGCATTTAATTGTTGCTCGCCGAGTCAGGCGCCTGCCGCCCGCCCGTCATGCGCTCCCTGCGAGGATCGAACGCACAATCTAGGGCGCGTACTCATAAATCGAGATTGGCGAGCAACGGTTGGTCAATGTCCGCTTTGCCCCCAAAAACGGACTCTCTACCGCTGTCGCGGAATGTCCGCTTTGTGCCAATAGGCGACATCGCGCCCCCTTCCGCGAGGGCTGGAAGTCTGCATATGCTTATTTGAGAGCCGCTGGTGGGACATTCCGAAGTCCCGACGGCTTGCAAATGGGGACCACCATGAAACTTCCCCGCCGTCGATTTCTGCATCTGGTTGCGGGCGCTGCCGCGCTCCCAGTCGCATCGCGGATGGCGTGGGCGCAGCAGGAAATCAAAATCCCGCGTGTTGGGGTAATCATCCTCGGAGGCCCGGGGCCAATCTTCGATGCGTTGCGACAAGGCTTCGCCCAACTCGGCTACGTTGAAGGCCGCAACATCATAATCGAGCCTCGGTTCGCTCGCGGACAGCTCGACCGAGCGCCAGAACTTGCCGCAGAACTGGTCGCCCTCAATGTAGACGTCATCGTTGCGCCGAACGCGGTAGGCGCTGGGGCTGCAAAAAAAGCAACCACAAAGATTCCCATTGTCTTTGCGGCGGTGCTCGATCCTGTTGCTCTTGGGTATGCCGCCTCATTGGAGCGTCCCGGCGGCAATGTCACGGGCATCACCAGTTTCGACCCGCAGCAAGCCATCAAACAATTCGAAATGCTCAAGGAGGTCCTTCCGAAGCTCGCGCGCGTTGCAATTCTGAGTGATCAAAACATCCCCCGTGCAGAAGACGGTTGGAACCCATTGGAAAAGGCAAACGATACGGCAGCACGAGTGTTAGCCCTGCAGCCTCAATGGCTCAGAGTGAAAGGCCCCGCTCCCGATCTTGGGGGAGCCTTCGCGGCGATGAAGAACGAGCACGCCGAGGCTCTGCTGGTACTCGAAGTGCCGGTGATCTTGCAAAATCTCAAACCAATCGCCGAACTGGCAGCCAAGCATCGAGTACCCACGATGTTTCCGGGAGGTTGGGGGAATGAGGGCCTAATCACCTACGGAACGAGCATTCTTGACGCAGTGCCGCGCATACCGGGATACGTGGACAAGATTCTAAAGGGAGCCAAACCGGGCGAACTGCCCATCGAGGTCATCACGCGGCGCGAACTGGTCTTCAATCTCAAGATAGCTCGGGAAATTGGTGTGACGATCCCACCCGAACTATTGAAGCGGGCGGATCGAGTCCTTCAATGACCGAAATCTGCGAGAGCCCAATCGCTTCAGTAGATGTGTGATGTCCGCTTTGGGTCAAAAGCGGTCGTGACACCCATGAATTGCGATGTCTGCTTTACCCCCGAAAGCGGGCATTAATCGGCAGCTGTTCGATGGCAGCTTTGTGCCATGAGCGGAAGTCATCGCCGATCAGCGAGAGCTAAGATGGCAGCTTTCCAAGCTGCTTACGAGGGTTTTCATCTAATCAATCCGGTTTTGATATCTGTTCGCGCGCCAGATATTTTTTGCGGACCAACAACCCGCATAAGGCTGGTAGGCAAAGTCTTGTAAGTCATCGTACTTCCAATCACGCCCATCTAATAATCTATTGCGATTGAGCCATTGTACAAAATCATCAGAAATGTTGTCTCGCACTTGGTACGCGGTTGAGAGCTCTGCTGCGCTTAATCGCAAACAAAGATAGTCACCGCCATACGAATTTTTTACCACCTCGATTTGCGAAAACTTCGTCCTGGCTGCGGTTAGAAACGCCTGCCAAACCGCCGCTTCAGCGCGCAGACGCTCAATGCGCGCTTGCTCTTCTTCCGCACGTTGCGCCGCCTCCCGTCGAGATTTAGCTTTGTCTGCATCGGCTTGTCCGGACCAATGGTAGATTGCGAGGCTAATTGCGGCGGGGGTTTCAGCCGCATAATTTGCAAATCGCTCAAAATTAAGTCCGATGACCAGTGACACACCGACAATGAGCGCCCCGCTGTTCTTTTTTGCAAATTCGATGAGGGGCATGATTTGAGCTAGCGGTTGAGTTCTTCGAGCATTTTCCGCCCGAGTTCTTCGATCGTGTTGAAATCCGCCAGGACTTGGGCGTGGAACACAATAGGTTTTGCCTTTTCTTCAAAGGACTGCTGCATCCATGGCCTGAACACGGCCAACTTCATTTGATCTACTGACAAACGGTCATACTCCGCAAAATCCTTGCGCTTGATGGCGTCTGTCATGCGGTCCTCAAGTTCTCGATAGGCTGCTTCCTTGTCCGTCGTAACCACGTAAGGCGGGATATAGAAAGGGATTCTGTGAGCAAGAGCGTGGCGAAAATTCCCCATAGCATCAAACCAAACGTCTAAACTTTTCAGGTATTCCTGAAACTCTTTTGAAAAGGAATCACGGACAAGCTTGTTCTTTGCGCCGAGCCCAACTCGACTGTTGGGAATTGGCGTTCCATCTTCGTTGGTCAATCGTTTTTCTTGCACCCATATCCAGGCGAGATTGTCGATACTGCCGAACACATTTAAAACAAAGGCCTGAATGTTAATCGTAGCATCAGAGAGTTCATCGCGTGTCGGCACTTCGGATCGATCAGGCGGCAAAATTTCAAATACCTTATCGATGCAGCGAACCAGTATTTTTAAACGTCTTGGAAAACCTTGGGTCGCATACTCCCGCGCCTTTGCGTCTACGAAATGCCGCGCAACGTAGCTCATAAAGAGCCTTTGGTATTTGCCATTGACAGTTTGATACTCACTTTGAATTTTTATCAGATTTTCGTCGGAAAAATACATATCGGCGGTTTCTCAGGTCATTCGGCGTGCCTTCACATCTGGGGTCGTTCCGCGTCTTGTGCATCCGACTATGGCTTGGATTGGTCGTTATCAAGGGGCCCCCATTGTCGTTCGACCTGTTTGCGGTAATCGTCGAAGTGGTCAGTCGCGTGTGCGTTCGCGTACAGGCCAACGAGCCAGACAAACATTAGCAAGGCAAAAAAGATTGCGAGTAATATCGGGAACGTCGGATCTTCTGGCTTAAGGATGAAAATAATGACGATGCACGTGGAAGCGGCGATAGCAGAGATTACGCCAGCGCTTGAGAGCAGTATGTAGAAGGGATATTTGTCCCTTGTCCCATCGCGGAATGCTTTTATACGCGCGTAGGCGCGTAGTGCTTGCGTCTTCGAACGTCTAATTTTTGCTATTCGTCTTGAATCAAGAAAAGCGACTAGTCGCGGGTAAAACAGATTTGCGAGGATGGTTATGATAAAAGTTACGGGTATGCCAAGGACGACGCCGAACAAAAGCGTAAGCCAGTCTACGTTGTTTGATGCCCCCATGGGACGCCTGCTTTTTTCGCGCCCACAATGTTGCACTTTTCCCCCATGGCGCACAAATAGGTTGCGCGTAATCGCGGACTGAGCCGCCCCTCGGTCTCACGGTCCCCCCCGCGCTCATCGTCCGCGCCGACGAGGCGATCGTGAGCAAGGTGGCTCCTCGCATGTCCGCTTTGGGTCAGACCCAGACAAAGCGTCACGTCCGCTTTGAGTCCGTTCTTCCCCCCAATAACAGACATCCAACCACATCGAGCTGGAACGGCCCGCCGAATTTCTCCTGCAGCGCGCCATGCAGAACGATCCTGCGAAGCATTTAGGCGTTTCCTTTCACGCGGCGATATCCCAGTGGTGAATCTCTCGGACCCTCCGGCTTATGGGAAGACCCCGCTAATGAAGGCCTGCGGACGCCGCACCGTGAAGGCGAGTCGCTCCTCGCAAAGGATCGTTGCTTTGTTCTCCACAAAGTCCGATTCATTCTCTGTAGAAATTAGGATGTTCGAACCTTGGCGATCGAATATCTGGGCGCCGTCCAAAAATGCCCCAACCAGAAAACTCCCCGCGGCCATGACCGGAGTGCCGACAACTGGACGTCCCCAAACCATTGTTATCGGAGGACCAAAAGGCCCACCCTCGCCGATGTAGTCGCCTATGGTATTTTTGATCACCTTCAGAGATTCAAGATCATTGATGTTCATGACGATGCCAGTGGCCGGCAATAGTGCGACTTCCGACTGAGCGAGTGCGTGCGCCAGCGTGTCAAACTTGGTGTCGCCAGCGACGTTGCGGCCGGTCTCGTAAGCGGAACTCTGGGGCAGCACACCTAGAATGTGTACTCCGGTGCCGTCGCCGAAGATCATCTCCTGTTCTTCGGCCAGGCTCAGCCCATAACGGAGCTCACTGTCGACTGTGCTCTGCAGCTGCGGAGCATCATCAAGAATTTGCCGGCTCGTTTTTGTCCAATGAGCAATTGTTCTTACAGGCGCGGTTTGAATGTCAAAAGCGATTGTCGATTCAGGCTTGCGGATGCCCTCCGAGACCACTGCCGCGCCCATTGTCCGGACGCTTTGCCGGGGGTAGGTCACGGCATTCGAAACCGTGGAACCTGGCGCAACGAGATCTCGGACAAACAATCTGCGCCGCTGTATTAGGACGGGATCGGGCCGGAAATCCGGAGCCACGAGCGCGCCACCGACCCCCGCGGCCGACGTGATGATGCTCTTCAGGCTCAAGGTAACCTTGCCGCGTGCATTTGCGAGCGCGGCGACCTGGGCAAACTCAGGATGCTCGACAAGCGCGGCACCGAGCGTCTTGGTTTCAACGTCGCTGACACCGGAGCCGCTACCGCGGCGGCGGGCCATCTTCTGTTCGACGTCCGAGATCCGCGCGCTGATGCCCTTCAGAGTTTTTTCAGCCTCGCCGAAAAGCGCTTTCACCTCGTTATGGTGTCCATCGAAGCGCTGCCCGAGTTCTTCAAGTTCCGGTATCATGATCATGTTCCTTTTTTCATGGATTTAAGTTCAAGCACGGACGCGTCGATTTTCGTTGCCAGCGTTGCGATCTGGGCTCTGACCGCCCGTACGCCGGCGATGATTTTCGGATCAGGTTGCGGCGGATCGTCTTCACCGCCGACCAGAGCCGGCCAGCCGACGGCGGCGATCTTGGCAGCCGCGCCGCGCGACAACTTGAGCGAGATTTCGCCGCGCAGGCCGCGTTCGAGCTCGGAAATCGACGTGAGCATTTTGATGCCTGTCACGCGCGCGCGGGCGTCGGCCGGCATCGCAACGATCGAGACCTCGTGTAACTGCAGCTTTTTCAATATTCGGGGGCCGGCGCGCTGCTTTTGCTCGCCGCCTGGCGGCAGGGTGTAGCCGAACGAAAGACCGCTTACATCACCGGCCTTCAGATGCTCGTGCGCCTTCACGCCCGCCGCCGTGTTGAGGTTCAATTTCCCTTTGACGTGGAGGCCATGAGCATCTTCCTGCATGCCGATCAACTTCCCGACCGGCTCGTCCATGTTGTGGTTCCACAACAGCGCGGGTGCGGTGCCTGCCGCCTGGTGTTTGGCGATCGTGTCGGCGAAGGCGCCGGGCGCGATCATGTCCCCATAGGAGTCGACCCCGCCGAAGGTCGCCCCGTAGCCGTCGAAAACGCCTATGTCGGAGCCGTCGCCGATGAACTTCACCTCGATCGCCGGTCCGATTTGTAGCTCGAGCTTATCGTCGGGATGTTGGGTCATGACCGCACCAGCAAGGCAAAAGGTGAGACGCCCCGAGGGGCGTCCGCTTTGCTCTGACCCGAATTTGGTGCCGGAGGTGGTCTGCGTTCGTCGCCGGCCATCTCGCATCCGCGATGATGACGTTCCGCGATCGAAGCACTGTCACTAGAATCTTTTACGCTCCCCATTTCAATGTTCCCTGTACGAAGTTGCGAAGTTATCCACAGACGATTTCAGGTCGCCCTTCTTCGGAATTCTCTGCGTGAAGAACATCGCCGCCAGCGTGAGGATCGCCGCGGTTTTTCGCGGCCCAAACATTTCTTCGACGATAAGTGCAGCAATCCGCAACATGCTTTCGGCGGCCTCAGCCGGAACTGTGGTTCCGCTGTCGATCATGTCGTCAAAATGCTGCTTCCAATCGGCTTCGATCTTTCTCGGGTCGCTCAAGATTTTCGAAACGCGCTCAGTCATTTTCGGTCTCCTTTCGAGATTTTTCGTGCGGGAGGTTCTAGGAGTTCATCAAAATCCGCTGCAGTCATCGCGGCGATGTCGTCGGCTGTCACAACCCGCGGGTCGGAAAAGTCGGCGGGCTTCAGGGCCATCGCGGCGACCTCGTCGGCTGTCCAAACCCGCGGGTCGGAAAAGTCGGCGGGCTTCAGGGCCATCGCGGCGACCTCGTCGGCTGTCCAAACCCGCGGGTCGGACGCTGCACCAGCATTCCGCTGACGTTTGCCAAGTGCTTGATTGCGTTTGCTCATTGTGTGTGCTCAGGCAAAAAAAAGTTTTCGGAATTTCGCGGGATCTCACGCGGGCGCCCCAACCGGTCCGGCTCCCCAACCGCAGGAGTTTTGACCCCCCTAGGGGGGTCGTCCGACCGACTTTGTTGCCGCCGCCGGCAGCTCGCAGCCAGGCGGCCATTCGCTCGGAAAATAGCTGCCATCCCTCCGTGAGTACCCACAACCTGCGTCGTTGCCGTTGGGCACCATTCGCTTGCCCCACGAAGGCCCGACCAAGCCGAGCTCTCGGTAGGTCTTCGTCCAAGCCCTGAACGCGTCCGACCCGTAATCAACGAACACGCGGACGTGGTCACTCCCCGGAACGGACGCGGCTAGACACGCTTGCCTTAGCGCCTCGTCTTCCTTGCTCGCTAAGCCGCTTGCGGTCTCACCCAGATCGCCCGCGGTGCTGGGCGCCTCGGCACAAGATTTAGATATATGATTTAGTGATCTCTTCTTAGGTTCCCGACCAGTGCCGGGATAGGTTCCGGATACGGGTCCGGAACGGTTCCCGGTTTTTCCGGGTAGGCCCCCATCCCGATTTCTTCGGGATGCTTCACGACTTCGTTGCGCGCGCTCATCGTATTCAGCTTTCGCCAATGAAAGGCTGACAGTGCGAAATGTCTGTCCACGACGTTCTTTAAGTTCGCTGTTCTCAAATAACCAATCCGCAAAATTTTGTGCGCCCTCGTCGTGCAGCACAACGATCATGTCGACCGTATAGCCACCGCTATCTCGCTCCTGTTTGAACCGAGCAATAAGCCCTAGCTCCTCAAGATCCTTTAGTCGCTCGCGTAGCGTGTCTTCGCCGAGCTCGCACTCCTCCATCAATTTGTGTTGCCCCCAATAGAGGGCGCCGGTGTCCTGGCCGGCGTACTGGGAGAGCACAAGCAAGACCAATTTCCCGGTCGGCGTGCCGACCTGCTGCTTGGCTGCCCAACCCGTCGCGGCCCAGCTCATGGTGCCGCCCGATCGAGAATTGCGCCGAAGCAGGACCATCGAAGCGCGACGGGCGAGCGATAGGCGGGAGGATGGTTTACGGCGCGCCCGCTAACCGTTTGAACGATCACATGAGACAATTTCGGCGGTTTACAACCAAGTCCTTGATTGAAAAGAGACACGGTAGGACTGCAAATCCGCGCACCCCGGTTCGATTCCGGGCGTGGCCTCCATTCAAAAAATGCGACGGGCGAATAAGTTAGCGCACTTTGCCTCGCCGGAAATGTGTCGCGTCGTGTTTCCTTTTTCGTCCCTTTCAATCCCGCGTGATTCCTAGCTTTCCCCGCTGATACCTCGTAGCGGATGCAACATGGATGCAACACGGAACAGTCAATTTGTTCACTAGACGTTCACCACGATGTTTCAGCCACACCCTTTGAAGGCGGATTACGAACGCGCGCTCGACGAGATCGAAGCCACGATCAACTATCTAAAAACTCCTGTTCATCGCAATTGGGCTTGGAATGAGTGCATGGATCCGCTGATGGAAATCATGCGCTCGGACCCGCCGCCGTCCGCTGCTCTGTGGAACGAAGCCTTGAACGTCCAACGTCTCATTGATCGAATTCAGAGAAGCAAGCGCTGCGAGTTCGCCCTCGTTGATCGTATCCGAACGCGGTTGCAAGACGCCCGAAGGGTTTGTCACTATCCGGCACAGTGACTATTCCAAGTAAGAACCCGCCGGCAGTCGCCCGCCGACGGGTTCTAGATCAGGGTTTCCGTCCTCTCCGCTTTCGCCCCCGCTCGTTCACCCGCTAGGGGGAAAATACTCCGACAATGCGGCCGACCAATTTCGACTTGAGGTGATCAGTCCTATAAGGGCCATCGACTGCCAGGCGTTCGGGCTGAAGGTCGCCGACGTACCAGCCGACACCCACGCCACCCTCGCACCAATTTATCTTTGTCGATCGAGCTTGAACGATCGCCCGCCAACCGCTCTCCCATTGGATCAGGTAAAGCTCGCCGTGTTGCGGCGCCGTGTCGGTTCGGTCAACGACTGCGAATTCGCCCAGCTTCAGGTGTGGATCGGAGTAACCATCAGCCACAAGCTGAAGTCCGCAGCCCGGCGGGAGTGTGGGCATCGTCTCAAGTGCGCGGAAAAGGTCAGCCGGGCCACTCATTGGAGAAGACCTGCCGACGCCATCGTGCGCTGCCGACCGGGACTCCATCGCGTATTGCGCACCAGCAGATCAACATTTGCAAGGCCGCAGATATTTTCGAGCAGGTCACGGATCAAATGTTTGTCGTAGTCCAAATCGTCGGGCGCACTCTCCCATAATGATTGCATCACACTAGCAACCGCCTGTGCCTTTACGGCCAGATCGGCGAAGTCGCTCGCTGGCATATCTCGAATTGCGCGCACGATTGGATCGAGACGACTATAGATTTCCTCGATTTTCTCCCCCAATGGGGCTATCCCCATTTCTTGTTCAACTCGCCCGAGCTCGTCGCAATACGAGCTCGCTTCCACTTCCGAACGAAAATTACAATGGGCCGGAATCCCAATTCGTCGCGCAATCTCTTGATCGCGCTTATCGCAGGCGGCCTCGTATTTCGGCAGAAACGTCGCGAGTTCACCATACACGACAGCAAATTTATCACCCATCGCGCGTAGCGTCATTGTCGTGATTCTCCCATAGTTCCAAGCTTACATTAAAGCCGAATCACCTGTAAAACACTATTCATGGCTAGGTCAATGAATAATGTAAAACGCGGCCGGGGACGCCCCCGGCTAGGCAAAAAGCCCGGCAACACGCCATTTGTGGGCATCCGGCTTCCGGCCGAGCTCACGGCAAAAATCGACACCTGGGCGAAAGAGAACAAGATCGACAACCGCTCGACGGCTATCCGGCGCCTGCTCGAGCACGGGCTGGCAGATCGAAGGCAGAAGGATAAGTAGCGGCAGGTGGTCGTCGAAGCCAAAGGCTACCCGCCGGCTCCTCGAGCGCGCCGTCTTTGAGCCGCGTGAAGAGTCGCCATTTCAAGTGCGTGCTTCTTCATGTCTGAAAATTGAAGACTGATGCAAAGAGGAACATCCGGCGCTAGAGCAACGCCGGGAAAAATGCCTTTCATCGGCCGATTATCGACCTTGATAAGAGCGTAGTAGCCGGGCAACCCGATTTGATAGACGTTGAGTCCATCAGTCGTATTTCGCATCGGGCCAAACATCGAACCGGACGCCCATTCGTCAAAGAGACGATAAATCAAAATTGGAAGTTTGTTCCAAGGACCGGGATCCGCCGAGCGAAGCATCGCCCGAATTCTTTCCTCATATGCCCCCAGCGCCACCTCCTTGAATGTCGGGCGCTTGGAGATGGACATCCGCCACAGAATTGAGAGGAAGCAAAGTTTAACCTGCGCGTAGTCGTAGGAGTCGATTTTGAAAAGTCCTTCGCCACGGCGCCCCGCCTCTTCGGCAGCAGCGTAGACGTTATTTTTGCGCATCAAAAGGTCGGCGGTGTACTCCTCCCAAGGCGAGAAAACACGATCACAGCCTCCGCAAAGAATTTCGTTGTCGTACTCGCCGGTCGGAATGCGCTTCGGGAACGTGTTCTGTTTCTTAGTGAAGATTCGCGGCGGCCCTCCTTGAACGAAGAGAGGCGTTAGGAGGCACTTGGCAATGATATGCGCCTCAACAAGTTTCTTCTCCTCTCCGCAAAGTCTACATTTCATATGTCATCCCTCTGAGATCAGCGCTTGTGCGCTCCTGACTTGCGCGCCTCGCCTCGCTGTCCCCCATACCGCGCCTGAAAAGCATCCGCATGAGCCGGATCGGCAAAGCACCACACGTTGTAATCGGTATTTTCCTTGCGCC